>ENA-OFCF01000046-OFCF01000046.1-metagenomes-genome-assembly--contig:-NODE-46-length-63293-cov-5.137987_pt1 | contig 63293 bp, 51 predicted proteins | sample MGYA00153387_OFCF01 | MGnify analysis MGYA00153387 | reverse complement strand
TCGAAGTCGACCGGCAACAGCACGGCCTCGGGTGCGAGCCTGGCGGCTTTCATCGTGCCCATCGCCGAGAACACGCCGAGTGCGCGCGCTTCATACGTGCTGGTCGTGATGACGCCGCGACCGGTGTAGTTGCGCAACAGCGAGTAGCCGCGCGTGCCGTCGGCCTGCTCGACGGGCTGATGCCGGCGCCCGCCGCCGATCACGACCGCGCGGCCGCGCAAGTCGGGGTAGCGCAGCAGCTCGACGGAGGCGTAGAAGGCGTCCATGTCGACGTGCGTCACCACGCTCATCTGCCGGAGCTCCCCGGGCTGGAGTGCCACAACTTCCGCGGTGGCGAGGCCACGGAACCGCCGGCCGGTTTCACAGCCATCCCCTCCCGCACCCGGTCGAGGGCCTCAGGGGTCCCGTCCAGGTAGCCCTGTACCTCCCTGGCCGACAAGCCAAAGTCGCGCATCAATTCGATCTGGGTGTACCCGGTATCCGTCGCCTTGACGTCGGTGCCGGCGGCGCGGACGCCGTCGTGATCCAGGCGACGGACGTCGCAGCCCGGCGGCGCCTCGAAGGCCGCGTCGAGGCGTTCACGGACACGCTCGAGCCCGGCGGCACCCATCGCTTCGGCGCGCGCAGGATTGGCGAGCAGCTCGACCATCGCCGCGTCGCGCGCTTCGATCCAGGGATCGGCGGATTCGTCGCGCCACTCGGCGAACAGCCCCTTCTCGAAGCCGGTGCGCTCGATGGCCTCGGCAATCACCTCGTCGCGATCGAGCATGCGATCGAACTCCTGCTGCAGCAGCACGCGACGCGCCTCGGCGACCGTCAGGGACCGTCGCTTCGTCTTGCGCGGCATGAGGTCCTGCATCATCTGCGTGAACTGCTCCATGCCTTCCTGTGCGCCGGGCTGGTTCACCATGCCGAACATCGGCGATGAGGAGGCCGGCACCTCGAGATCGATCGTGCGCAGCTCGAGCTGGCCCTCGCGCAGCAACGTGCGCAGTTTCTCGCGCGTCCGCATGTGCCGATCCTTCTCGCCATCGCTGACGGGCGCGGTGGTTGCCGACCCCGCAGAACCGACGAGGAAGATGCCCGGCGCCTCGTTCGCGTCGCCGTGCGTCGGCGACGGTGATGCAGCGCCAGCCGGAGTGGCGATCGGCGCAGGCAGGAGCGCATCCAGCAGCCGCTCCTCCACGCGCTCGGATGCCTCGCTGGTGATCTCCACCTCGCGCTCGCCGCGCACCAGGTCCATCGCGTTCTCGATCAGGTCACGCACCATCGATTCCACGTCGCGGCCGACGTAGCCGACCTCGGTGAACTTCGACGCCTCGACCTTGATGAACGGTGCCGCTGCGAGGCGCGACACGCGCCGCGCGATCTCGGTCTTGCCGCAGCCCGTGGGGCCGATGAGGATGATGTTGTTCGGCGAGATCTCCGGGCGGATGCTGTCCGGCGTGTGCTGACGACGCCAGCGATTCCGCAGTGCGATCGCGACGGCCTTCTTTGCGCTCGCCTGTCCGATGATGTAGCGATCGAGATCCGCGACGATGCGCGTCGGCGTGAGGTCGGCGAGGCGCGCGAGCGCCCGTTCTGTGCGCGGGGACGGCATCGGTCAGGCGACGGGTTCGAGGACGGTGATGTTCGTGTTGGTATACACGCAGATCTCGCCGGCGATCTGCATGCCCTGCTCCACGATCTCGCGTGCGCTCATTTCCGTGTGTCGCGCGAGGGCTCGCGCGGCCGAGAGCGCGTAGATGCCACCGGATCCGATGGCCATGATGCCGTCATCGGACTCGATCACGTCACCGTTGCCGCTGATGGTGAACATCGTGGTGTTGTCACCCACGATCAGCAGTGCCTCGAGGCGCCGCAACACACGATCGGACCGCCAGTCCTTGGCCAGCTCGACGACCGCCTTCGGCAGGTTCTCGCCATACCGCTCGAGCTTTTCCTCGAACTTCTCGAACAGCGTGAACGCATCGGCGGCGGCACCCGCGAATCCGGCCACGAGCCGACCGTTCCCAAGGCGACGCACCTTCTTCGCGGTTGACTTGGCGATCGTCTGCCCCATGGACACCTGCCCATCGCCACCGATCGCAATCCTGCCGTTGCGCAGCACTGCGAGAATGGTCGTGGCGTGAAACACCGCTGTGGATTCTGGCATGCCGCAATATCGCAATGCGCACGGTGAGTGACCAGCGGCACCGATCAGGCGCGCGGATGCGCCTTGGCGTATGCAGCTTTGAGCCGCTCGACGCTGGTGTGCGTGTAGATCTGCGTGGTGCTCACACTGGCATGACCGAGCAGTTCCTGCACGGCACGCAACTCGGCCCCTGCATCGAGGAGATGCGTGGCGAAGGTGTGCCGTAGTGCGTGCACGCTGGCGCCTTCCGGCGCATCGACCAATGCAATGAGTCCCGTCATCGCGAGCTGGATCCCGCGCCGCGACAGGCGACGCGCACGCGGATTCAGGAACCAGGCCGCGCGATCGGACGTGGGGCCGATCAGCCGCACGAGTTCGTCGCGGCGCGACTCGTAATTGATGAGCGCCAGCCGCGCCGGCGCGCCGAACGGGATGATCCTCTCCTTGCGACCCTTGCCGCGTACCTTCGCACGCAGCGAGACGAGGTCGACGTCGTCACGGTTCAGCCCGTGCAGCTCCGAGAGTCGCATGCCGGTGGCGTAGAACAGCTCCAGCATCGCGAGGTTGCGCACGTCGTTGAACGCGCCACCCTGCGCCCGTGTCGACGCCACGTCCATCAGCACCTGCATGGTGCCCGTGTCGAGATGTGCGGGGAGGTGTCGCCCGATCTTCGGCGTGCGCACACTGCGCGCCGGATTCGCGGTGACATGCTCGTCGCGATGCAGGTAGCGATAGAACCCGCGCACGGCCGAGAGCGTGCGCGCAATGGACCGTCGCTCCAGGCCCAGCCGACTGAGGTAGCCAAGAAATCCGCGAATCGCGTTGCGATCGACCGTGCCCCAGTCCCACGCGTCGCCCTGTGCGCGTGCACCGAGATACGTGGTGAAGCGCGCGAGGTCGCTGGTGTACGCCGTGACCGTGTGCGCCGACAGCTGACGCTCCTTGGCCAGGTATTGCAGCCACTCTGCCACGAGTGCAGGTGTGACTTGCCCGGCGGTCGCGTCATTCGCGTCGTCAGTGACCACGTCGTCAAGGTCCGCACCGTCGGCGGACGCGCGATGCGACGCACTCACCGCGGCCACCCGCCCCGACCCGCGCAGCGCAGTGCGCTGGCGCGATGCAACGCCATCAGAGCTGGATGCCCGTCAGTGCGAGCGACTCGATCCACGCCGCCTGCTCCACGAGCGCACGATCTGCCATGGCCTGCTTGCGAGCCATCTTGTCGCGAGGCGCGTTCGGCAGCTCGTCCACCAGTCCATAGTTCGCGTTCATCGGCTGGAAGTGCTTCGGGTCCGCCTCGCGCAGGTAGCGATACAATGCGCCAAGCATCGTCGTCGGCGGTGGAACCACGGGGTCGTCGCCATGCAACATGCGCGACAGGTTGATGCCCGCGAGCAGGCCGGTCGCGCTGCTCTCGGTGTAGCCTTCGACGCCGGTGAGCTGCCCCGCAAACATCGTCATCGGCGCATCACGCAGCGAGAGATGCGGCGTGAGCGCTGCCGGCGCATTCAGGTACGTGTTGCGATGAATGCTGCCGTAGCGAAGAAACTCCGCCTCGGCGAGACCGGGAATCATGCGGAACACGCGCTGCTGCTCGCCGACGCGCAGGCGTGTCTGGAAGCCGACGAGATTCCACATGCGCCCTGCACGATCTTCCTGGCGCAGCTGCAGCACAGCCCACGGGCGCCTGCCGGTACGCGGATCGCGCAGCCCGATCGGCTTCATGGGCCCGAAGCGCAATGTCTCGCGCCCACGCTTCACCATCTCCTCAGCGGGCATGCAGCCCTCGAAATACGGCACCGCGTCGAACTCGTGCGCGGTGAACTGGTCACCCGCCGCGAGCGCGTCGATGAACGCCTCGTACTCCTCCTTGTCGAACGCCGCATTCAGGTATGCGCCACCTTCAGCCGCCGCACCATCCATCGTCTCCTTGTCCCAGCGACTGGCGCGGAAGAGGAGCGAATGATCCAGCGACTCGTAGCTCACCACCGGCGCAATGGAGTCGTAGAACGCGAGCGATGCGACGCCAAGCCGCGTGCGGATCGATTCCGCGAGCAGGTCGGACGTGAGTGGGCCGGTGGCGACGATGCCGACCTCCGGTAACTCGTGCACTTCCTCGCACACGACGGTGATGCCCGGATGCTCGCGAACACGCGTGTCGAGTGCGTGTGCAAACAGCTCGCGATCCACGGCCAGCGCCGAACCACCAGGCACGCGTGCCTGGTCCGCCGCCCAGAGCACCACGCTGCCCAGTGCGCGCATCTCGGCCTTCAGCAGGCCATGCGCGTTTGCGGTCTCGGTGCTCTTGAACGTGTTGGAGCAGACCAGCTCACCGAGCCGGTCGGTCTTGTGCGCAGCCGTACCACGCACCGGCCGCATCTCGTGCAGCACGACCATGTGGCCGCGCTCAGCGAGCTGGAACGCGGCTTCACTGCCAGCCAGCCCGCCACCCACGATGTGAATGTCCCGCATGCTCACGACCTCGCGCGTGCGGTCTTCTTGCGGGCTGGCTTCTTCTTCACGATCGGCTTGCCCGCCTTCGCTTCCAGAAGCTGCACCGCCTGCGCCATCGTCACCGAGTCAGGCTTCACGTCGTTCGGCAGCGTGGCCCGAATGGGCTTCGCCTTGCGATCACTGGTATTTGCGCCGAGCTGCACGTAGGGACCGTAGCGACCGTCGAACACCAGGACGGTGCGACCATCTTCCGGATGCGCACCCAGTTCGCGCAACGGCGTGACGACGCTGCTCGTGACCCCGCGCCGACCCTTCGGCTGGCTGAGCAGCTCGAGCGCGCGCGGCAGCGCGATGGTGAGCACGTCATCCGTCGCGGGAATGCTGCGGAAGTCATCCTTCCCTTCCGTGCCGCCCTTCACATGCACGATGAACGGACCAAACCGGCCCAGGCTCGCACGAACGGAGCTGCCCGTCTCGGGATGCGTGCCGAGTGCGCGTGGGAGTGACACCAGGCCAAGCGCGATGTCGAGCGTGATGTTTTCCGGCGTCACGCCCTTGGGCAGCGACGTGCGCTTCGGCTTCGTCTTCTCGCCCTCGATCACGTCACCGAGCTGCACGTACGGGCCGTACTCGCCGCGCATCATGTAAATGGGCAGGCCCGAGTCCGGGTCGATGCCGATGACCGGCGGCCCTTCCTGGCGCGTGCGCAGGAGTTCCTGCACGAGCGCATCGGTGAGGTCGCCCGGCGCCATGTCGCTCGGCAGTGATGCACGCAGCGGCGCGCCGTCCTCCATCACTTCCACATACGGGCCGTAGCGCCCGATGCGGATCTCGGCGTTCACACCTTCCAGCTGCACGCGGCGCGCGCCACCGGCTTCCTTCTTGAGATCGGCCGCACTCTGCTCCACCATCGGCTTGAGACCGGGGTGCGAGCTGTCGCCGAAGAAGAACTGCTTCAGGTACGAAAGCTGATCCTGCTCGCCGCGTGCGATCTCGTCGAGCTGGCTTTCCATCTTCGCGGTGAACTGCGTGTCGACGAGCGGCGAGATGCGTTCCTCGAGCAGCGCCGTGACGGCGAAAGCGGTGAACGTGGGCACGAGCGCCTTGCCGTCCTGCCGTACGTAGCCGCGCGCCTGGATGGTGTCCATGATGCTGGCGTACGTGCTGGGCCGACCGATGCCCTGCTCCTCGAGCGCCTTCACCAGCGACGCCTCGGTGTAGCGCGCGGGCGGCTGCGTCTCGTGCTTCACGGCATCGAGGTTACGGCAATCCGGCGTGTCACCGACGACGAGCGCCGGCAGCACGACTTCCTTGTCGTCGAGTGCGGCCTCGGGATCGTCCGAGCCTTCCACATACGCGCGGATGAAGCCCGCGAAGTCGATCCGCTTGCCGCTGGCGCGGAACTCGGCGTCATCGGCGGCGATCGTCACGACCATGCGCGTCTGGCGCGAGTCGGGCATCTGGCTGGCAACGGTGCGCTTCCAGATCAGGTCATAGAGGCGCAGTTCGCGACCGCTGAGGCCAGTCTCGTCGGGCGACTTGAAGCGCTCGCCCGATGGACGGATGGCTTCATGTGCTTCCTGTGCGTTGGCCGACTTGTTGGCGTAGAAGCGCGGCTTCTCCGGCACATACTCGGCTCCGAACTCCAATGCGCAGGCCCGTGCGGCGTCGATCGCCTGCGACGACAGCGACACGGAGTCGGTTCGCATGTACGTGATGAAGCCGCGCTCGTACAGGTCCTGCGCGACGCGCATCGCCTCGCGTGCGCCGAGGCCCAGCTTGCGATTGGCCTCCTGCTGCAGCGTGGAGGTGGTGAACGGCGGCGAGGGGCGTGTGGTGAATGGCTCCTCGGTGCGATCGGTGACGTTCCACGTCACACCCTGCAGGCGCCGCACGAGCGCCGTACCGGCGGCTTCGTCCAGCAGCACCAGATCGCGTGCCGACGCGCCATCAGTGCCCGTCAGCCTGCCGGTGGTCTTGTCGAAGTCGCGGCCCATCGCGATGCGCTTGCCACCGACGGCGACGAGCTTGGCCTCGAACTGCGCGTCGAGATGTGCGAGCTGCGCGACGAGGTCCCACCAGGTGCCGCTGCGGAACGCGCGCCGTTCGCGTTCACGCACCACGACCAGGCGCACGGCGACACTCTGCACGCGACCGGCCGAGAGTCGCGGGGCGACGGTCGTCCAGAGCAGCGGCGACACCGTGTAGCCGGTGAGCCGGTCGATGATGCGCCGCGCTTCCTGCGCCTTGACCAGGTTCTCGTCGACATCACGGAACTCCTCGAGCGACTGACGGATTGCCCGTTCCGTGATCTCGTGAAAGACCATGCGACGCACGGGCACCTTGGGCTTCAGCTCCTGCAGCAGGTGCCACGAGATGCTTTCCCCTTCGCGGTCTTCGTCAGTCGCGAGAATGAGCTGGTCCACGTCCTTCAGGGCAGCGCGCAGTTCGGCCAGCACCTTTCGTGAGCCACCCGGCACCACGTAGAGCGGCGCGAAGTCATTGTCGACATCGACGCCGATGCGGGCCCAGGCGTCCTTCTTGTACTTCTCGGGAATCTCGCTGGCGTTCTGCGGCAGGTCACGCACGTGCCCGACGGACGCCAGCACCGTGTATCCCTGTGGCAGGAAGCGCCCGATGGTGCGGGCCTTGGTCGGCGACTCGACGATGACGAGCGAGCGCACGTTGCCGCCGGCGGCGGACGTCGCGCGGCCGGTCGATGCGCGCCCGGCGACCGTTTTGGCGGCTGACTTGGCGGCCGTCTTCTTCGCTGCCGACTTGCGGGCGGGGGTCTTCGAGCTCGAACCAGCCATCAGGGTGTGATCAATTGCAGGAAATGGGCAGGCGTCGACATCGACGCTCGCACGAACCGTCAGTGCACAGTCATGGGCTCGGGACCGGAGCCGTGATCCTCAAGTCCCGCGCCTTCAAGCAGCGTGCGGACGTCATCGAGCGCAATGCGCCCCTCAATGTGCGCCAGCGCCCTGTCGATCACCTGCTCGAGCTCGGCCGGGCTGAGAAAGCCGGCGCCGGTCAGAGCCAGCAGGTGCCCCCACGCATCAGCCGAGAAACGGCCTCTCTCGTGCGGGCCCAGAACGCGAAAACTCATGCTGTCTCTCCACAGGTCATTCGGCCAGTGCCGGCACCCCAGTCGGACGCCGCCACTGCGGGCATACTATAACTCCATGGCCCCACCGTACCCCGTGATCGGGTCGTGTCGCGGTGCCTCTGGCTCTACCCGCAAGCCTTTGCATTGGCGACAGCCGCGCCCGACGGGGGGTCAGATATACGCCAGTATCGCAGCAGCAACGCCTTTCCAGTCACGCAATTCGGTGTCGATCACGACGTCAGCGGCGGCGTACCGCGGCGCGCGGTTCTCGAGCAGTTTCTCCAGCGCTGCAACGGGATCGACGTGCCGGAGCAGTGGCCGCAACCGAATACGCGGGCCCATGCGCCTGACCGCGAGCCGCGGTGACACCTGCAGCCAGATGATGATGGCGGCAGGCTTCACGAGCGCCACGTTCCCGGGGTCCATCATCCAGCCGCCGCCGGGTGCGACGATGCTCGGTGGTTCCAGCAACAGCGCTTCGGTCGCCTGCCGTTCGTATGCGCGGAATCCCGCCTCGCCATCCTCATGGAATACCTGCGGAATGGATCGACCGGCAAGCTGCACGATCCGACGATCGAGATCGATGAACGGACGACCCGCCTGCCGCGCGACCCGCCTGCCGTGCGTGGACTTTCCGGCACCGGGCAGGCCGATCAGGATCAGGTGCGCGGGTGCGGTAACGGGCGACTCGTTCACCCCAGTCGCTGCGCCACGTGCGCGAGATAGGCGTCGTAATTCCGACGCATCTCTCCGAGCGAATCACCACCGAACTTTTCCACCATCGCATCGGCCAGCACGAGCGCCAGCATTGCCTCGGCGATCACGCCCATGGCGGGAACTGCGGTGACGTCGCTGCGCTCGACGACGGCCGCGGCGACCTCGGACGTCGTCGTGTCGATGGTCTGCAACGGCGTCATGAGCGTCGAGATCGGCTTCATGGCGACGCGCACCACGATCGGCTCCCCGCTGGTCATGCCGCCGTCCAGGCCACCGGCGCGATTGGTGACACGCTGCACGTTGCCGGTGATGGTGCGACCGGGCGCGATGGTGATCTCGTCGTGCACATCAGCGCCGGTCATGCGTGCCGATTCGAACCCGATGCCGATTTCCACACCCTTGACCGCCGGAATGGACAGCATGGCCTGACCGATGCGGCCGTCGAGCTTGCGGTCCCAGCTCACGTGCGAGCCGAGTCCGACGGGCACGCCCCGAGCCACCACTTCGCAGATTCCGCCGAGCGTATTGCCATCGGCCTTGGCGGCATCGATGCGCTCGATGATGCGTGCTTCGGCTGCGCGATCCAGGGTGCGGACCGGGCTCGCGTCGGCGACCACGTTGATGTCCGGCGGCAAGTCGACAACCGCGGCATCGACACCGCCGAGGTGCACGAGGTGGCTGCCGATGGTGACATCGAATGCCTTCAGCAGCGCGCGAGCGATGGCAGCGCCGGCAACGCGTGCCGTCGTCTCGCGGGCGGAGGCCCGTTCGAGGATGTCACGCGCGTCGTCGCGGTCGTACTTGAGGATGCCTGTGAGGTCGGCATGACCGGGTCGTGGTCGCGTGACCGATCGGTTGCGCAGCCCGTCGGCGTCGGCGTCGCGAGGTGCCGGGTCCATGATTTCGACCCAGTTCTTCCAATCCTTGTTGCGAATCATGAGCGCGATGGGAGATCCCAGCGTCTGGCCCGCGCGAACGCCACTGAGGAACTCCACTTCGTCGCGCTCGATCTGCATGCGTCGGCCGCGCCCGTAGCCCTGCTGCCGGCGGAACAGGTCGGCGTTGATGTCGTCCGCGCGAAGCGATATGCCGGCCGGCATGCCTTCGAGCGTACAGAGAATGGCCGGGCCGTGTGATTCACCGGCGGTCGTGAGGCGGAGGAGTCGGAGCATGATGCGAGCAATCTACCTCAGCCGGTGCCATTCACAGACGCAGAACAGTGCGACGGGTGTCAAACGCGTGCCCGATGCGCGCCGTGCGTCCAGCCTGGTCATGCCGCTGTGCGTGCGACATGCCAGATGCACGACGGCCCATTCGCGAAAGTGCGAACGGGCCATCGATACATCGTGGTGCGCTCAGCTGCGCGGCGCGCGCTGGTCGCGACTCAGTTGCAGGTCGCGCGGAAGTCGTTCGGGTCCAGGTCCAGCACCACGACGCCGCGTGCCGTCGCGCCGACGGCGATGATGCGTGTGCCGCGCACGGCGGTTTTCAGCGGCCCGATGATCGGGTCCTTGATGGAAATCACGCCGACACGCTGGAAGCAGCGGGTGTCGAACACCTCGAGGATCGGTTCGCGCGACGCAGCGAATGAGAGCCGAGTGGCGGCCGTGCCGCCAGAAAGGTTCGAACCCGGTGCGTTGAGCGGATGGAAGTCGAAGCCGGCGTTCCCGCCCTTCGTCTGAAGCAGGCCATACTGGCGCAGCGTGCTGCTGAACAGGTAGGTGGAATCAGCGCGAATCGCGAACAGTTCACCATCGGCACTGACCGCCACGCCGCGCACGCCGGAGAATGCGTTGGCGATGAGGTCGGAGACGTCACTTGGCGGTGACATGCCGGCGTCGATGTAGGCGATGCTCGAGACGAATGTCCCGACCCGGCCGGTAACGGTGTCGAGCACGAACCGCGCGCTGTCGCGGCGCAGGCCGGCATCGGTGTCGTAGCTGAGCGTGCGACTGCCCTTGGCGATGCCGCCCTCGCCCATGATCACGCGCCGGAAGTTGGCCGAATTGCGCACAAAGGTGGTGTCGCGGAATCCGATATCCTGCATCGTCACGAGCTTGCCGGAGTAGCGTACCAGTCCGGCACCCCCGATTTCCGTCATGAGGATGGGGAACGGGACCAGCAAAGAATCCGCGCCGTAGTTGCCGGATTTCAAGCGCATCACCTCGAGCGTATCGCCCTTGTTGTCCTTCAGGTTCGTGGCGTGCTCGAAGAACAGGTGCGACGCCTTGTGCCTGAGGTTCTCCGATCGGATGGTGCCCTTGTCGGCGAACCCGCTCGTCTGGCCACCGGTGGGGGTCGTGGAGTAGATCACCGTCGTTTCGGTGCAGCTCAGGTTGCAGACGGCGCCGATGAACTGCGGTCGATCGGAGAAATCGACAACGGTCCTGGTGACGAGCTTGCCGGAGACCGAGACCTTGTACGCGACGATGTTCGGCAGCAGGTAGCGCTCGTTTTCACGACCGCTGCCATCGGCGTTCAGGTCGACAAAGCTGAGATTCGTGCCGCCGGAGTTGGCGACGATGAGGCGGTTCGTGACGGGTCCGAGCGGATTGCCGCGGCCGGCCGGAAACACCGTGATGCCCCAGGGACGCGAGCCGACGGCGATTGGAGTCGACTGAAAGTTCAGCGAGTCGAAGTTGAAGACCTCGAGCTGGTTGCGTTCGATATTCGTGAGGTAGAGGCGACCAGTCGGCTCATGGTAGTAGCCATCGGCGACGGCACCGCCATCGGGCAGAGCGCGCGTGGTGCCCGCGACGAGCGTGATCGTATCACGCGCCGTCGTCAGCGTGTCGTTGATGCGCCCCTCGGTATTGCGTGCGAAAACCCGGAGCACGAGACGCGTGGCCGCGCCGGCGATGGGTGCGGGCAGGCGCATCCGCAGCGTGACGGGCACTGATGTCGGGCCATTGGCGACGGCGATGGAGTCGCGTCGCATCGGAGCGCCCGCCAGGGTACGCACATCGTAGCCGACGAAGCCGACGCCGACTGGATCCTGTGCCTCGACGAACAGCGTGTCGGTGGACTCCACACGCCCGGTGGTGCCGAATCGCGTGATCCGCGGCACGGTCGTGCCGCTGCCCGAGAGCAGCACCTCGATCGGGACGGGGACGCCGGCAGTGCGCTGGCCGGCCGAGTCGACGACGAACGGCACGACCTGATAGATGCCGGCGTTGGCCGTGGCGGGAATCAGGAAGCTGAGCGTGGTCGAGAGCGAGTCGCGCAGCGGGCTGCTGTACGGGGTGGAGTCGCCAGCGATGGCGGTGCCGCCGGCTGGTGGCGTGATGCTGAAGCCGACGACGCGGACCTTGCGGATGGTGGCTGCAGCGATGCTGAGGGTGACCGATCGTCCGCGCACGGCCTGCGTGTTGCCTTGCGGGCTGGTGATGGCGACGGTGCCGGGCTGCCGGCTGCCCACTGCCATCAGCGTGGTGTCGGGCCGCGACAGGTTGCCGTTGCCGTCTTCCGCCTGTGTGACGAGGGTGACCTGCGAACCTGGCGTGACGGCTGCCGGCACTGCGATGGTGAAATTCTTCGTGTACGCCGTGACGGCGGCGCGCACCGTGTCGGCGATGGACTTCTGCAATGCGCCGGACAGCGTTGCACGCACGAACTTGATGCCGAGGTTGTCGTTCGCCGTCACGGTGAAGGCAAAGACAGAGTCGGCGCTCGTCGCACGCACCACGCTGAGGCTCGGTGCGGTGCGGTCGAGCGTGCTCTGGTCGACCGTGGGGTCGGCGTCGCCGCAAGCCGCGAAGGCAACTGCAAGCACCAGTGGCAGGCAGCGGATCGTGCGCGAAACCAGCGTCGGTTCGGTGCGCATTGGATTATCGTCCCGGGTTCGGAGGCGTGGTGCGTGCTTCGCCGTCATCGAGGATGTGCGGAGAGACGAGAATCACGAGATCACTCTTCCGCTCGTCCTTGCGGCTGGTCGAGAAGAGGCGGCCGAGGTAGGGCACGTTCATGAGGAACGGCACGCCGCGGCGCGACTTCGTGATGGTGGTGATCGTGAGGCCGCCGATCACGGCGGTTTCGCCGTCGGGCACCATGAGCGTATTGTCGGCGCGCTGCTTGTTGAAGATGAAGCCGACGTCGGAGCTCGCGAGCGTGGCCGAGCTGTTCTCCGCATGGATCGTCATCATGATCTGGCGGTTGTTCGTGATGCGCGGCGTGACCGAGAGCGAGATGCCGACTTCCTTCAACTGGACCGTGGCGCGCGGGATGTTGATCTGCCCCGCCGCCCCACCAACCCCGGCCCCGGCATCGAGCACACGGATCGGGATTTCCTGGCCGACGAGGATTTCGGCCTTGCGGTTGTCGAGGGTGACGACCGTCGGTTCCGCCTGCACGTCGGCGAGTGTCGCTTCCTGCAGCGCCTGGATGAACGGCGTCAGCGAATACTTCCCGAGCGCGGCGCTGAAGATCAGGTTGAGCGCGGGGCTGGAAATACTGGAGTTTGCGTTGGCGATGGCGGAGATGGACCTGCCACCGAAGTCCACGCGATCGCCGATCACCGGCTGGAACACCTCACGGAATGCATCAGGAACGCCGTCGCCATTGCGGTCGATCGGGATCTGCTGCACGACTTCCTGGCGCGGGATCACGCTGTTGAAGAACTGGCGCGCCGTGCCGATGTCGTAGGTGACGCCCATCTCCTGCAGGCTGGTGCGATTGACGAAGATGATCTTCGCCTTGATCGCGACCTGTGGCGTGCGACGGTCGATGGAGCGCACGTAGCTGATGACATCTTCCATGCGGCTTTGCACTTCGCGGATCAGCAGCGAGTTGGTCGCGCTGTCGGCCTGCACGCTGCCGCGCACGACGCAGCCGGCGGGCACGGTGTTGACTGCGCCACCGCTTCCACCTGCGGCACCCGACGACGGACTGTTGGACCCTGGCACGCAATCACGCGTCAGCAGCCCGCGCACCGTACCGGCGACCGAGCTGGCATTCGCATAATTGATGCTGACCACCTGCGTGACGAGCGGCTCGAGCGACTGCTTGTCGAGCATGTTCTTGTAGGAATCGATGATGATGATCCCGTTGGGCTCCTCGCTTGCGGCGAGTCCCTGAGCGCTGAGGATTGCGGCGAGCGCTTCGTCCCACGGCTTGTCCTTCACGTCGGCGGTGATGTTGCCGGCGACATCCTTGCCCACGATGATCGTGCGGTTCGCGAAGCTCGCGAAGGCTGCAATCACGTCGCGGATGTCCGCTTCCTGGTAGCTCACCGAGATGCGCGGCTTGGGCGGCTTGCCACGCGTGGATGCGGGCTTGCCGAGGAGGTTCGCGTCGGGGGTGTGGTAGACATCCTGCGGGATCGTCGAGCCGACGTCGGCACGCGCCGAAGAGACCGTGGAATCCATGATGGCAGCAGCCGTGACCTGACGCGCGGCGACCTGATCGGCGCGCTCCGACGGCAACGCGGATCCGGTGCTCCAGCCAACGACGTCGGCGCCGGCAACCATGGCGACGCGGACTTCATTGCCGCCGCTCACGGAGTACTGCGCGGCACCATCGACGTCGATCACGACGCGGACGATGCCCGGGCGATATTGCGCCATGCGGACGTTCTGCACCGGGCCACGGACCTGACCATCGTATGCCCGGCCCCCGATTGCGCCAAGCGTGGTGCCAGGCAGGTCGAGGACAATGCGGTTCGGTCCCGCAAGCGTGAAGGACGATCGTGCCACCGAGTCAGTGAGCATGACCGCGACCACGGTGCCGGCGCTGCCGGACTCCACGCGGACGCCCCGCACGAGCACCTGCGCCGAAAGAATGGTTGGCATTACCGACGCAGCGATGATCGCGACCCCGGCTGCGGCGGCGCGAGACGAGCTGCGTCGCGTGAAGGTGTGCGTCCGGTTCATCATGGTGCCCTCGTCGGCGTGATGGTCCTGCTGGAATCGCCCATTGCGATACTTTCTCGACGGCTGACGCCGAATTCGTCCATGCTGAAGACGACTCGACGGGGTTCGATGCTGGCGACACGCATGCGGCCAAGCTGCTGCCCGACGCGTGTGCGGTACTGCTCCTTGGTCTGGCGGTCGCGGAAGATCGCGACGGACTGCACACCGCCTCCGTTTCCGCGGGGGGAATACGCAATGCCGACGAGCTGCAGGTCGGCGATCGTCGGGCGCAGCACATCGGTCGAGGCAAGCGACACGAATGGATCGCGTCGTCCTCCTGCCGCATATGCGAAGACTTCGCGCTGATACGAGAGCTGGGCCTGTCGTGTGATGGAGTCGCGCTTCGCACTCGATTGCGCGGTCGCTCGGGCCGTGCCGGCACCCACGCCAGCGGGGACGGGCGCCTGTGCCGCGAGCGGCAGTGCCAGTGCAAGCATGGCGCAGATCTGCCGCAGGCGGCGCAACGCGCGGCACTCGCGTGTCCGGACCGTGACGAGAGGCCTCATGGTGTCGTCCCGGCCTTTCGTGACGCCGAGACTGGCTCGCCACCGCGTGCGACGTACGTCTCGATATCGAACTCCGTCACGATGGCCGCCTGATTTGCCGGGTTGCGGCGGCGGGTGCCGGTCAGTGCGACCGGACCGTCGGCTTTCATCTTCAGGATCATCGGCGTCACGATGCGTGGCAGGCTGCCGACGTTGGTGAGGAATTCGGCAATGCTGTTGTAGCCGCCCTTGACCACGAGGCGGTAGCGATGCGCGTCATATGCCGAACTCGCCGTCACTGGCTGCGGTGTGACGCTGGCAATGTCGAGGCCGACCCTGCGCGCCGAGTTGGAGACCTGCTCGAGCAGCCCGGGCACCTCATTGACGGTCGGCACGAGCCGACGCATCACCGCGAGGTTCTCGGCATACCGCCCGGCGTCTTCCTTGAGCTGGCGCAGGTTGCCGGCCTTCAGTTCAGTGGCAGCGGACTGGTTGGCCGTCGTGAGTCCATCAACGTGAGTTGCCTGCTCCACGATGACTTCCGCTTTCGGCGTGAACACATAGAGGAAGAAGACGACGCTCAACGCGACCGCGAACAGGATCACGGCGAGCAGGGTCTGTTCGCGCTTGGTGAAGGAGTTGAGCATCTCAGCGCACCGACAGGGTGATCGGGGCCAGCGTGACAGCCGCCGGGTCCGGGGTCTGGTACTGCACATTCAGTGTGAATTCAGTGACTTCGCGCGCATCGATCACCATGACGTTCGACTTCTCGATCGTGACATTCTGGATGAATGGTGACCCTTCGAGCACACGCATGAATCGGGTGAGCGCCTGGATGTCCACCGTGTTGCCGACGATCTGGAAGCTCACCTGCGGCTCTGCTGGTGCGGGGGCGGCCTTTTTCGTACTGTCGCCGCGTGCGTGCGTGGTGTCATGCGGTGTCAGCACGGCCTTCGCGCTCAGCTGGTTGACAGCCGTGATCCAGGTGAACGGCGGCAGGGCCCGACTGACTTCGTCGAGGATGTGCGGCCAGACGTACCGGCTCTCGTCGATCTGCTTGATGATGCCGAGCTGCGCGACCAGTGAGTCGCGACGTGCGATGATTGCCTTGCGCTCGCCGATCACCGACGAGAACCGAGCCGAATCGGCGAGTTCCTGCTGGAGGCGCTCGTCAAGCTGTGCGAGTTCGCGATCCTGGTACCAGAAGCCGCCGCCCACACCAAGCACCGCGACGAGCACGGCGGCGGCAGCGGCGATGGCGATTCCGCGTCGGGCCGGCAACGACGTCGGTTCCTCGAATTCGGCGGCGCCCGACGATTCCGTGCGCCGAAAGGGGGCAAGGAAAGCATTCGCAGGCTTCTTTCTCCCCGCGTTCTCACTGGGGTTGAGCAGGTTGATTTCAATCATGTGTCTGCTCCTCAGGCCACGTGGCGCAGCGCAAGACCAACTGGGAGCACGAGCAGCGACGCGACTTCATCGGCGTTGACATCGGCGAGGGCGCCGTCGGCGACGGCAAGGTTGAGCAGTGGATTGACTGGACGAACGGGAACGCGCAGCAGCCCCGCGAGTCGTTCCGCGAGCCCGGTGATGCGTGCGCCACCACCGGCGATGTAGACCTCGCGAATGGGTCGCACGGTGCGCGAGAGCGATTGTGCGACGGTTCCCGTGCGCTCGATCTCGCGGGCAAGCTCCTCACCGCGCTTGTGCACGACGCTGTCGAGCACTGGCGTGGTGGTGGCCGCGACGAGTGCCGAATCGGCGTCGTCGGCGGTCATGCGTGCCTCGCGCTGCAGGTCCTCGCGCAGTCGGCGCACGCCGACGGTATTGTCGCGCGTCAGGATGGGGATGCCGTCGTCGAGCACGCTGACGTTGCAGACATCGTTGCCGATGTTCACCAGCGCGACGGTGCCGCGCATGCCCTCGGGATGATTGAACTCGAACGCGTTGTGCAGCGCGAAGGCCTCGACATCGACGATTCTCGGCTCGACGCCGGCATCGCGAAGCAGCTGGACGCGCGCATCGATCAGGTCGCGTTTGGCGACGGCAAGAAGCACCGAGAGATCCCCGGAATCACCATCGGGATCAAGCACCTGGTAATCGAGCGCTATGGAGCTCGTATCGAACGGCACGATCTGCTCGGCCTCCCACTGCATGGCCTCCCGCAGCTCGTTCATCTTGCCCCGGTCGACGACCACCTTGCGCACGATGACATTGCCTCCGCCGACAGCGGCGACGATCTGGGCGCCCTTCGTGAGCGGGGCGACGGCGGCGAGCGCGTTCTGGACGGCGAGGATCACGAGCGCGTGATCCATCACCTCGCCTTCGACGATCGCATCTGCCGGCACGGGCTCGACGACGACCCGCTGCAGGGTCGGAACGCCCTTGCCGTGATCGATCACGGCGATCTTAACGAGACCGGAGCCGATATCGAGTCCGATCGTGACCTTGCGTCGCTTGAAGAGCGCCATTGCAGCTTGGGCGAGGTGTGACGAGACCCGTACGGGGTCACTGATGTCGGCGGTGCGCAGGGCCATACGCGCCGACGAGCGACGCACATGACATTCGACTGAGGTCGAGCTGCACACAGGGAACGAATGGCGCGCGATTAGGTAACTGCGTCGGCAGTGAAGCGGCCCATCAGAATGGGCTCATTCTCGTCCACGTCGCCGAAGGTCCGGGACGAGTCACGAGATCCACTGCGTGTCGAATCGCGCACGCGTCGTACCGCACCCGGTCGCCTGTCCCGAGCCCGGAGTTGCCGCCGAGCGAGTCACCGGCCACGATGGCGCCGGTGACATCCAGTCGACCGCCCGCGTGGCGAATGGAGCCTCGCACGAACAGCACTCCCGTGAGATGAAGGTCGGCCTGCAGCACGAGATCTGAATCGAGCGCGACCATTCCCGTGATTTGGAGTGGCGAGCGCAGGGCAGCGCGCGCGAGTCGGTAGCTGCCCACGACGGGGCGCGTGACGGTATCCGCATCGAGGCCGGCGAGCGTTGCGACCTGCAGCGTGCCGCCACGAGGCGTCGTGCGGCTGGCAACGGGCGCGATGCCATCCCTGCAGCGTCGCTCCATGACCGACGGCAGTGGCACGTCGACGGTCGCACCCACGGGAATCGACCAGGCACGCGCGCCCGTCAGTGCGGCGGACGGGATGTCGAGTGGCGCGAGCAGCGGAACGAGCACGCGCTCATCTCGCATTGCGTGTATCCCTGGTGCTCCGGAGGCGGCATCCGAGACCGTACGGATGATGAGGGTGGACCATGTCGGTCGGCCCAGGTCTGCGCGCCATTGACCGCGGGCGACGCGTTGGACGCCTAAAGATCGGGTCGATGCGGGGATCGAGAGGGTGCGCCATGCGCCTGCGCTGACCTGCTGAAGAGCGCGTGCCGTGCCTTCGCTGGCGAGGGCATCAGCGCGGGCGCGCGCGCGTTCCAGCACCAACGACCGACTGCTGCCGGCGCTCGTTTTCCAGATGGCGAGCGTGCACAGCCCGACGACAGCGGTGACCGCGACGGCGAGCAGCAGTGCCACTCCGGATCGTGAGGCTTCAGTGGGTGCGGACATTCATCCGGACCGAGTCAGAGGCGTGGCCGATTTGCGGGTGTGTGGCGCTGCGAATGACGGCGATGATCGAGTGCGCGTCGGCGAGTGCCGTTGGTGGCAGCGTGACGCCTGTCTTCGAGATGGCGCGCACCGCGAAGCCCGGACCGGTTGGCGCGGAGGGTGAGGCGAGTGGCGACAGCAGCGGTTGCGGGGTGCCGAAGCCGGAGCGCGCGCTGTTCCAGCTCGCGAGCGCGAGGGACCATTTGCCGTCGCCGCCGCGCACGAGTGACCAGCGTTCACGCTGCAGGACGCGCACGGTGCTGCCGGCGCGGATTCCCGGCAGGCCGCTGTCGAGGACGAGACGTTGCCTGGCCCTGTCCGGCCAAGGTGACAGGCTATCGCCACAGACGCCGCTGGCTGATGACGCAAGGCGAACCCTGCGATGCATCCAGCTTCGCGACGACTCGTGCCAGAGCCGCACTTCATCATCATCGGTGACGAGCCGTGGCAGCGTGGTGCTCCACGGCAGCGTGGCGTCTCCGGTGCTGATGACGAGTGTATCGGCTGCGGTGCGGCAGACCGACGTGATCCCGATCGCGCGGCGCAGCTGGAGTACGGTATCCCTGACGACGAACAAATCGCCTGCACCCGGATCCGCATCGATGGTGTGTCGTGCGAGCGTGTGCAGTGCGTCGCTGATCGCGACGGCGCGCGTGTCGGCAGCGCTGCTGCGTGCCTGCGTGGCCAAGGCACGCGTCGCCGTGATTGCGCCAATGCCCATCAGCAGGAGCAGGAGCGTGATCGCGACGACGAGTTCGACGATCGTGACGCCTCGTCGTGCGCGCCGGTGCGGGTGAATCAGGAGTGGTGGCATCAATCGCACCAGACATCGTGGTGCAGCACGAGCGAATCGCCGCGGGTGAGGCGGAGGCGCACGTCGTCGTGATAGGTGTTGGCGGCGACGACGCGAGTCACGGCGAGCTGCCAGCGCGGTTCCACGATCGAGCGCGTGACCGAGGTGCTGTCACACGGAAGCGCGTCGAGGTCGGCGAGTGATCGTTCGGCGCGATGCAGCGCACGTCGTGTCACGGCGGTGCGGCCCAGTGTGCGTTCAGCGGTGACTGTTGCCTGCAGGGCCCATGCGGCGGTGGTGGACAGCAGGACCAGTGCGAAAAGTATTTCGCAGAGTGACGTGCCACTTCGGCTTTGGTGCATGGAGCGCTCCGGTGAGGGATGCGCTCATGGTGGGGGAGCGAGCATGCAATGCGTGAGGCGGAAACGTGCGAGCATGATCGAAATCAGGCAGGCAGGGGCGAGCTCACTGGGCGGTGCGCTGCCGTGCGTCAGGCAAGACGTCGTGTCGCCGTTCGCGTCGAGTCAGGTGACGGCGATTGGCAGCAGCATGTGCACGGCCGTTCCCCCTTCGCGCGAGCCTGCGATCCAGATCGTGCCCCGCGCGGCGCTCACCGTGCGGCGGATCGTGGCGAGCGTGACGCCCAGCGGGTCGCCCGGGCGGGTGATGGCGAACGGATCGAAGGCGCGCTGCTCACGAACATTCGCGATCGGCGTCCCCGCATCCGTGACGATCACCGAGAGCACTTCGGCCCCCGGCTGGGCGCGGAGCACCCAGGCGCGGAGTGCGTCGGCTGCGGCGCGTGGCACGATCGTGAGTGGCGAATCACCCATGCGCCGAACCGGCGCCTCCTCGATGCTCGTGCGGAAGATGCGCGAGACGTGGACCGTGACAGTTGCACCCGGCGCGGACGCTTCGCGCGCCAGGTGAAGCAATTCACGGACATGGTCGCGGAGGCGTGCCTCGTCGATCAGGACCATGCCGCGGTCCGTGTCGAGCGTGAGGTGCACCGTGCCCGTGTCATTGGATGTCATGGCGGCGTGCACCGCATCGCGCACAACGTGCACCACGTCGACCGGCTCGCGAGGATCAGGCACTGCGGCCGTGACACGACGCAGTGCGTCGGCGCAGGCCATGATGGCATTGACTGCGGCGGTCGTGGTGACATGCGCCGACGATGCGTCGTGCACGCTGACCGACGCCACGTCGCGCGCGGATGCGAGTACATCGGCTGCGCTGCCGGAGCGTTGCACCGATGACTCGTGCACGACCGCTGCCGCCCGCCCGATCGCGGTGGCGGCATCGTCGCCGAGTCGCGCGAGCAGCTCGCTCATCTCGCGCGCTGCCGAGTCAAGGGCGGCACGTGCCCCCGCATCGGCGTAGGCCGATGCGAGCGGTATCAGGGCGCCGTCGCCCGTCGCGGTCGGCAATCCCGCGACGCCGACCAGTTGCACCTGCTGCTCTGCGACCGTCGCGAGTGCCGCCGCATGCCGGCGCAGCCAGCGCTCCACCAGTCGAGAGAGCACGGATACCAGCGAGATCGTGACGAGCGCGAAGACCGCGCCGACCGCCAGCGTGATGAACCTGGGTGGCACGACGCGCGGCAGGACGAAGACGATGGCAGCGCCGACGAGCAGCGTGATGGCGATCGGCCAGGCGAGCGCGTCCTGCAGTGCGCGTCGTTCCGGCGTTGCGGTGGCGCGGTCAGCGCGTGGAGGCAGGGGGCGAGTCACACGCGGAAACGTGTTGAACGTGCGGTATGACGCAAGGCGTCGTGTTCAGGAGCGCACATCGTGGTCAGCGGGTGGCAGGCAGGTACCGACGACCATTCCCGGTGACGGCGAGCGCGCGCGGAAGACGGCGCGTCGATGCGTGCGTGTGTTCTATGGCCAGCAAACCGGCGTGGAGGCAGGCGTGACCGACGGCATGCCGGAAGGTCGTGCGGCCGTTCCGACGAAAACACCACACTTCTCACTCCCGGGAATATTCAGGATGGCGCCGAAGCCGCCGATACCGGCCGGCGTGCCGGCGAGCGTGATCCCGAAACCGGTGTTGCCTTGCGTAATACGCAGCCGCAGTGCCGCGCTGTCGGCCAGTGCACCGTAGCGACCCGTCTCGGAATAAAAGCGTTCCTGCTGGATGATCAGGTTGCCCAGGTCGGCGATGCCGGCGGTGCGCAATCCACGCTGCTTTGCGCTCGCGAACTTCGGGATTGCGATTCCGGCGAGGATACCGATCATGATGACGACGATCAGCAGTTCGATGAGCGTGAAGCCGTTCGCGGAGCGGGAGGGCATTGTCGGTGTCGTGGAGAGATGCGCGCGCTGTGCTGGCCTGCGTGGCGAACGTCGCCTCGATCATGTCGGGCCGACTGGAGGTGTCGCGCCCGACATGCGTGAGACGGTCAGCGGCTCGGCATGTCACGCATCGGCGCTACGACAGACCCAGGAACAGTCACGGTGGCCGTGCCGCACCGGCCACTCACCAGCAGGCCGGGACGCCGCTTGGCACCGTCGCCGGCATCGTGGCCGGCGGGGCAGCGCTGCCGTGATAGATACCGCACTGCTGACCACCGGCGACCGCGAGGACGCCGCTCCAGCCCGTGGCCGTGGCGGCGAGCACGAGCCCCGTATTTCCGCCGGACGGCGTGAAGTTCATCTTGCCGGTGGTGCTGCCGGTGTCCGCGAGTGCGGCGTAGCGGTTGCTGTCGACATAGAACCCCTCTTGCGACGTCGCAAGGTTTCGCATGTCGGCCATGCCTGCAGAGCGCGACGCGCGCAGCTTCGTGTTGGAGAACTTGGGAATTGCGATGGCGGCGAGGATGCCGATGATCACGACGACGATCAGGAGTTCGATGAGTGTGAAACCGTGCTGGCGTGAGGGGCGCATTGGTGCCTTTCGTCTGGGTCGGTATGGAGCGGAGCGAACCGCGTTCGCATCGGCTGTCGTGCACGACACCATCTCAAGGCAAGCGCGCTGCCACGATGGGATGATCATTGCATCTCGTTGTGCGGCAACGACTTGCGGCATAGCCATTGTATCGACGCCGTCCTGTGGCGTTGCATCTTGAGTGATCGTCGGCAATTCGCAACGGTGGTGCAGCGGTATCACGCTGCGACCGCGAGGGCGTAGGGTGCCAGACGACGAAGAGTCCGGCGTGCAACGACGAACGGTCCGGCGTGCAACGACGAACAGTCCGGCGTGCAACGACGAACGGTCCGGCGTGCGGATGCACGTCGGACCGTTCGGGCAGCTAGGCCTAAGCCCGCTGCGTCATGCCATTACCAGCAGACCGGGACGCCGTCCGGGTTCGTCGCCGGCATGCCCGTCGGGCGTGCGGCGGTGCCGCTGAAGATACCGCAGGCCTGAGCGCCCGGGATCGTGATGCGACCGCTCCAACCCGTTGACGTGCCGACCAGCGTCAGCGCGGTGTTGCCGTTGGACGGGGCAAAATTCATCTTGCCGGCGCCCGAACCCGTATCACCGACCAGGGCGTAGCGATTGCTGTCGGCGAAGAAGCCTTCCTGCGCGGTGGCCAGGTTGCGCATGTCGGCGACACCGGCTGAGCGGGAGGCGCGCTGCTTGGTGTTCGAGAACTTCGGGATCGCGACGGCGGCCAGGATGCCGATGATGACGACCACGATCAAGAGTTCGATCAGGGTGAAGCCCTTCTTCATGCTGCGTCGCATGTCACAACTCCTATGGGGGAGACGAGAGCGAGCGACGTCTTGCCGATCGGCTCGGTCGTATCCAAGGCAGGGGTGATGCCGCGCCGCTCGCGTTTTGCAAGTGATTGCAGCGGAACGAGTAAGCTCGTGGTAGGGCCCGTTGCCTGTGTCGAGTGCCGCCGCTTTTCGCCATGCCACTGGCATTTTGCAAGATGGCAGACTGATCCATTGCTGCTCGGGTGCAGATCTGCGTGCCGCATTCCGGTGCCACGCGTGCGAACCGGATTGTGACCGCGAAGTCAGGCATCAGCCAGTCCGACCGCGACAGTGCTGCGCTCACGGCCAGCAGACCGGTACGCCCTCTGGTGTGCCCGACGGCATGCCAGTCGGCGCCGGCGCCGCGCCCACGAAGATTCCGCACGCACTGCTCCCTGGCACCGTCAGACCGGCGTTCCACCCCGTCGCACCCGGCGGCGCGCCGGCGAGCGCAATCGCGAGGCCGGTGTTCCCGCGACTGAGGCTGAATCGCATGATGGCCGTGTCGACCAGCGCGGCGTACCGGTCCGAATCAGCGTAGAAGCCCTCCTGCGCCGTTGCCAGGTTGCGCAGGTCGGCGACGCCGGCGGAGCGATTGGCGCGCTTCTTCGTGTTGGTGAACTTCGGGATCGCGATTGCGGCGAGGATGCCGATGATGACCACGACGATCAGCAGTTCGATAAGCGTAAATCCGTGGGCGATTGCCTGGTGACGTGGTGCGGGCATGCGGAGCTCCGAAGCGTGGTGGCGGGGACCGTTGCGAGGGTCGCGGGTCCGGGCCGTCACAGTCACGCGAGCGCCGCGGGTGGTGGTAGGCGATGTGGTGCACACGCCATCATTCGGTCGCGTCGGGACGGCGTCACACGGTCACGTGACCACGGCGTCACCCGACCACGGCGTCGCGAAGTCACACGCTCATGCGATCACGACATCACGCGATCGACATCACGCCGTCACGCCGTCGTAGCGCGCCAGCTTCCGATACAACGTCGACGCGTCGATCCCCAGCGTCGACGCCGCGCGCGTCTTGTTCCCGCCCTCGCTCTGCAGCACCCACATGATGTAGGCGCGCTCGATCGCATCGAGCGACGGATTGATGATCGCCCGCTCCGCCACCAGCGCCTCCACGCGTCGCGCGGTCACCCGCTCCGGCAGCGCGTCGGCATCGATGCTGCCGCTGCTGCTCAGGATCACCGCGCGCTCCATCGCGTTCTCCAGCTCACGCACGTTGCCCGGCCAGTCGTAGGCCTGCATGGCGTCGAGCGCGTCCTCGGTGAGACGCATCGGTGTTCCGGCGCGCACCGCGGCATGCCGCGCGAGGAACTTCGCGGCAAGCACCGGCACATCGTCGCGACGATCACGCAGCGGCGGCAGGTGAATGGCGATGACGTTCAGGCGGTAGAACAGATCGCCGCGAAAACTCCCGCGCTTGATCTCCTCCTCGAGATCACGATTGGTCGCCGCGATCATGCGCACGTCGATGGGCTGCGACTCGGTGCCGCCCACGGGAATGACTTCGCGCTGTTGCAGCACACGCAGCAGCTTGACCTGCGTGGCGGCGGTGGTCTCGCCAATCTCGTCCAGGAAGAACGTGCCGCGGTTGGCTGCGGTGAACAGGCCGGCACGGTCCTTCACGGCGCCAGTGAATGCGCCCTTCACATGGCCGAACAGCTCGCTCTCGAGCAGCGATTCGGGCAGCGCACCGCAGTTGATGGAGAGAAAGCTGTTGTCGCTGCGCGGCGACAGATCGTGCAGGTAGCGCGCAATGACCTCCTTGCCGGTCCCCGACTCGCCGGTGACGAGCACCGTGGAATCGGTGGGTGCCACGGTCTCGACCATCTCCAGCACCTTCAGCCACAATCGGCTGTTGCCAGTGGGCTTCTGCCCGGCGCTGCTCCGCTCACGGCGCTGAATCTCCTGCTTCAGCGTGACGTTCTCGAGCTTCAGCTGCCGATGCTCGGCCGCCCGCCGGAGGATCGCCACCAGCTCGTCGTTCCGGAACGGCTTCTGGACGTAATGAAACGCCCCTTCGTTCACGGCCTGGATGGCGCTCTGCATGGACGCCTGCGCGGTCATCAGCACCACGGGCAGCGACGGGTCACGTGCCTTCGCGGCTGCGAGCACCTCGATGCCCGAGACGGTGGGCATCCGGATGTCAGTGAGCACGATGTCGGGCGACGAGGTGAGCAGCGCATCGAGCCCTGCCTTGCCGCCCAGCGCGGTGATGGGCGTGAAGCCCTCCGTCCTGAGCAGGATGCGAAGGGTTTCGAGGATGCCGGCCTCGTCGTCGACGACGAGCACGACTGGCGAGGTGCGGTGGGTCACACGGAAGCTCCGGTCTCGGACTGGATGCGCGGCAGGATGATCGTGAAACGCGTGCCATGCCCCGGTGCGGAGTCCACGAGGACCACACCCCGGTGGGCCTCGATGGCGCGATGCACCACGGGCAGGCCCAATCCGGTACCGCGCGGCTTGGTGGTGAAGAACGGCGTGAAGATCCGGTCCCGCACATCCGCGGGCATGCCGGGTCCATCATCCTCGATCACCACCCGCACGGCGCCAGTCTCAGGCACGACGCCACCCGGGACAGTATCGGACGTCGCCTCGCGAATCGTGACTCGTACGGTGCCGGAGTTCCCCACGGCCTGCGCGGCATTGAGCACGAGATTGAAGAACGCACGGTGCAGCAGGTCGGCATCGCCCTGCACGGGCTGCTCGGCGATATCGGTTGCGAGCAGGATCCGGGTGGCAGGCGCCCGATCGGGGTGCGCCAGCACAAGGTCGATGGTGTCGCGAAGGAGCGCCGCAAAGTCCAACTGCTCGACCTGCCGCACGCGCACCCTGGCAAAATCGAGGAACTCGCTCAGCAGTCGCGCCAGCCGGTCACTCTCGCGCACCACGAGCCCCGTGAGCACGATGGCATCGTCCGTGGCGGTGGGCATGCGACCGAGCTGCTCGACGGCGCTCCGGATGGAGGCGAGTGGATTCTTGATCTCGTGCGCAAGACTGGCGGCGAGCTCGGAAACGGCCTCGAGCTGGCCGGCCCGCAGATGCAGGTCCTCCAGCCGCTTCTGGTCCGAGATGTCCGAGAAGATCGCCGTCGCGCTGCCGGGCCCCGCCGAACGGTCGGCGTGGAGATACGTGATCGTGATCCCGATCTGCGCCAGACTGCCGTCGTGCCCCACCACAGCCTCGGCGCGCGAGGTGCGCGTCCGCGTGCGGATGGCTCGCTCCAGCGGCTCGAGAAGTCCGGGTGCAGCCCGCTCGAGCTCGGCTCGAACGGACAGGCCCGTGAACTCCGAGAGGTGCACGCCGAGCAGCGTACTGGCGGCCTCGTTCGAATACTGCAGGATGCCGTCACCATTCACGGTCAGCACGCCGCTCCGGATGTTGTCCAGCACATCGGACGCCTGCAACCGCTCCCGCCGCAGCGTCTCCGCCAGCACCTCGGACCCCGAACCCACTTCGCGCAAGCGAGCGCTGACGTAGCCCGTGCCGACCGCAACCGTGGCAAAGTTCGCCATCTGCAACCAGGCCGTGGAGTCCAGCACGAAATCGCGAGTGACGACGATGTCCGTGAAGTAGAAGGCGCACGTCATCACGGCGGCGACCAGGCCGCCGCTGCGCGGAATCAGCAGCGCCGCATACGCGATCACGAGGATGTACAGCGCCGCGAACTGCGAATCACTGCCGTTGGTGACGTGCACCAGCGCCGTGATCAGCGCGATGTCGCAGACCGCCTGCGCAAGCAGGAAGACGCGAGTGGTCGTGACGCGGTACATTTCGACCGCAATGAGCGAGATTCCCGTGACGGCGAATGCCAGTATGGCCGCGGCCTGTACCAGACCAACGGCAGTCGCCGTCTGTGCCACCGCGAGCTGCGGCAGCACCACGATCAGCGCCACCGACACCACCGTGCGTATCGCGTACACCCACAGCAGCGCACGCCGCGGATCGAGGATGGCGCGCATGCGCGCGATCGGCGTCAGCGCCTGCGCCGTGGTGCGTTTCGGGTTCGGCATGAGTGTCGACAATGTGCAACCGCCGTCGGCAGCGCAGGGAGTGCCCTCGTGAACCTGCCCGAAGCGGGTGTGGGACTGCGGCTGCTCGCCGTGCTGTTCCTGGTGCTGATGAACGCGTTCTTCGTGGCGGCGGAGTTTGCGCTCGTGGGTTCGCGGCGCAGTCGGATCGACCAGTTGGCAGAAGCCGGTGAGGCCGGTGCCAAAGCGGTCCAGGACGCGCTCACGAATCTCGATCGCTACATCTCGGGCACACAGCTGGGCATCACGCTGGCGTCACTGGCATTGGGTTGGATCGGCGAGCCGGCGCTGGCGACGGTGGTCGACGGCGCGCTCGCGCTGGTGGGCATCGAAGCGCATCCCGGCGTGGCCCACAGCACCGCCGGTGTGGCGACGGCGTTCCTGGTCATCACGTTCCTGCACATCGTGCTTGGCGAGCTCGCGCCCAAGTCCATCGCGCTGGTCGCACCGGAACGCGTCAGCATGTACCTCGCACGACCGCTGATGCTGTTCTCGCGGGTGATGAGCCCATTCATCACGCTGCTCAATGGTGTGGCGAACGCGCTGCTCAAACTCGTCGGCGTGAACCCTGTCGGCGGCGGCCACCAGAACGTGCACAGCGCCGACGAGCTGCGGCTGCTCGTCATGCAAGCCCGCGCGCAAGGTACGCTGAACGAGAACGACAGCATGATGCTGGCCGGCGTGTTCGACTTTCACGAAAAGAAGGCGCGCGACGTGATGCGCCCCCGCACCGAAGTGGCCGCGATTCCGCTCGATGCCACCGAGGCCGAGGTGTGGGCAATCCTGCGCGCGGAACGGTATTCGCGCTATCCCGTGATCGGTGACTCGCTGGACGACATCGTCGGCGTGTTCCTGGCCAAGGACCTGTGGTTGCACCAGGGATCCTTCACGCTCAAGCAGTTCCTGCGCGACCCGCTCTTCATCCCCGACTCGCGCCCCGCGGAACGGGTGCTGGACGACCTGCGGAAGACGCGTGCGCACATGGCCGTGGTGCTCGACGAATACGGTGGCACCGCCGGCATCATCACCATGGAGGACCTGGTTGAGGAGGTGGTCGGTGACATCGCCGACGAGTACGACGCCGCGGCGCGCGAGGCACTGGAGACCGACGGCATTCTGGAACTTACGGGATCCATGTCGCTCATCGATGTGCGCTCGGACTACAAGGTGCCGGTGCCCGACGGCGATTGGACGACGATCGGCGGGTATGTATTCAATGCCCTGGGTCGACTGCCTCGCGTGGGCGATCGCGTCACGATCCCGGGATGCGACCTCGAGGTGGTGGCGATGGATGGTCGACGTGTCGCCGCGATCCGCGTGAACCGCATTCCGGCGCACACGTGATCAGACAGTACCACGACCTGATCGCCATTTGATCGCTATTTGATTCCCACTTGATCACCGCCTGATCATCATGTCTGTCTCTCCCATGCCCACTGTTCGTCGCATGCGCCTGCTACCGTTCGTCTCGATGATCCTGCTGGTGGCAGGCTGCGCGCGCACCGACCGCTCCGGCGAGGCGAGCGCCGCCATCATCGCCGATGACACGCTCACGCATGTCAGCACCGCGGCGCGCTGGCCTCGCGACACGGGTGCCGTGGGCCCACTCGCTCCTGCGGGGCAGCCGGCATCTGCGTTCCCCGCACCGCGCCGCCCGATCTCGAGCATCGTGTCGCCGCAATGGAGCGACGAAGACACTCGTGATGCGGCCCACGAAGCAGACACGGTCATGGCGCTGCTTGGCGTGCGCGCGGGCATCGCGGTGGCAGACATCGGCGCAGGCAGCGGCTATTACGTTGCCCGCATGGCGCGACGCGTGGGCGCCACGGGACTGGTCTATGGTCAGGACATCATGCCACGCTACCTCCGCTACCTGCGTGAACGCGTCGACCGCGACGAGCTGACGAACGTCCGCCTCGCACTGGGCGAACCACACGATCCGCGACTGCCGCGCAACTCGCTCGATCTGGTGACGATGATTCACATGTACCACGAAATCGAGCAGCCATTCGGCCTGCTCACCAACCTCGTGCCATCGCTGCGCCCGGGCGCGCGGATCGCGATCCTGGACATGAACCGTCGCACCGACCAGCATGGCACACCGCCGGCACTGCTGCGCTGCGAGATGGAAGCGGTCGGGTACCGGCAGCAGAGTTTTCACGACCTGGGCGTGGACGGCTACGTGTCGATCTTCACGGCCCCGGCCTCGGTGGAGCTGACACGCATTGCAGCGGCGGTGCGTCGCTGCGACACGGTGGCTGAACGTGGCCAGTGAGCCGGATCAAGGTCCGCGCGATGTGCTGATCGTCACCAGTTCCGTGCGGATTCCGCGGACGGAGCTGGAGATGCGCGCCACGCGCAGCGGCGGTCCGGGTGGTCAGCACGTGAACACGAGTTCCACCAAGATCGAACTGCGCTGGCAGCCCGCCATGTCGGTCGCGCTGTCGGACATGCAGCGCGCGCGAGTCCTCACCGCGCTCGCATCGAAGCTGGACACCGAAGGCTGGCTCCGGCTCACCGCAAGCGAGCATCGCAGCCAGCTGCAGAACAAGGAGGCAGCCGAGGCACGACTCGTCGGGCTGCTCAAGGGTGCGCTGGTGATACCCAAGGTGCGGCGTGCCACCAAGCCGACCTACACGTCAAAGGTGAAGCGCCTCGAATCGAAGTCGCAGCGCAGCGACGTGAAGCAGCAGCGCAAGCGCATCACGCGCGACGAGTGACTGAAACGCAGGCCGGGCGCGCGACACGTGGCCAGCTTACCCCGTGACGCGCGTCGCCATGCGCTGACGCTCAGCGAAGCTCGGGCAGTCGGCCTGGCGCACCAGCTGCGACCGCCAACGCGGCGCGTGACGCCAGGTACTTGGCCTGCAGAGCCACATACTTGAGCTCCTCGTCCAGCACCTGACGTTCGCGCGTATTCACGAGAAACAGGTTGCTTTCGCCGGCATCGAACTTCGCCTGCTCGCCGGCACTCAGGATGCGGAACAGTCGCACGGCATCGCGCTGCAACGCGAGTTGCGCCTCGAACAGTGACAGGTCGTTGATCGCGGTGCGCACCAGCAGCGTCACGTCGCGGCGCGTCTCGCGCACCTGCAGGTCGGCACCGTCGGCCTTTGCGTCGGTGCTCTGGAACTTGCCCCGCTCCTTGAAGAACAGCAGCGGCGACGAGACGTTGATTGCGCCCTTGAAGTTGCCGTCGCGGTTCAAGGCACCGCCAGCATCGAAGCCATTGCCGCTGCCTGGACTCAACGCATACAGGTCGGCACTGGCCAGCGGAATCATGGCCTGCCGTGCAAGCGATCGCTCGGCCCCTGCCTGCGTTGCCTTGCCCTCGGCCTTTCGCACGTCGGGATGCAGCGCGAGCACACGGGCAAGCAGCTGCGGCACCGAGGCGGAGTCGAGCACCACGCGGCCCAATCCCGAGTCGCTTGGCACGCTGCCGGCGATGAGGTCGCGCGGCTGCCCGCGTGCATCCCACAAGTACGACGTGAGGTCCATCGACGCGCCGAAATACGCCTGCTCGGCACCTTGCAGCTGCGCGCGTCGACGATTGAGTTCCGCGGCCGCCTCGATGCTGTCGATACCTGCCGCGTCACCAGCGCGCACACGACCCGCGATCGCGTTGAAGCGCACGTCGGCCAGGCGCACACCATCGCGGATCACCTGCAGCTGCAGCGCCGACGAGAACCACTCCGCATACGACTTCGCGGCCTCGAAGAGCAGCTTGTTCGTCATGGCGATGCGCTCCGCCTGCGCCACCTCGCGCAGTGCGCGTGCCACACTTAGCTGGGTGCGGCGTTCGTCGGTCAGGATGCGCTGGCCCAGCGGCAGCGAGAAGCCTGCCGAAAACAGGCCGTTGCTCGGCGTCGCGAGCTGCGGGTTGATGAACCGGCCCGACGCGCGCTCGTAGCCAACCTTGAAATCAGCGCCGAAGGGTGTGGGAATCTTCAGCGAGACGTCCGCATAGTTGTAGTACAGCGACTGTGTGCCGGTGGGCGACGTGCCGAAACGTTTCGCCTGCCACGACGCCTCGAATTTCGGCTCGAAGTTGCCGAACGCAGCAGTCACGTCACCGTCGGCGCCATCCTCGATCAGCCGCGCCTGGCGCACCACCGGGTGATAGCGACTGACGAGATCATAGAAGGCGTCGAAAGTCAGCGGCGTACCGGGCAGCATGCGGACGCTGTCAGTCACGGCAGGCAAACCACGGCGTGGTGCAGTCGGCGCAACCTGCGCCGCCGCCGTGGCAATGCACGCACACAGCAGCCCAAGCACACGCCCCGCGTTCACTGCCGCGGCACGAGTGCGCACTGCACGACCACTCACTTCGTAGCCGCCTTGCTCTCGCCCCCGAAGCCTTCATCGCTGGCTTCGCGCAACGACGGCGGAAACCCGTTGATGCGACGCCAGATCTCGAAGCCCACTCGCACCTCGTCCAGCATTGCCCAGCCCAGCACGCCGGACCCGAGGCGCAGCTGTCGCGGCCACTTCTCGTCGACGGAGTCCGGCTTGACGAGCACGCGGAAATCGCCGTTCTGGCCCGGCACACGATCGATCACGGCCACCGTGCCACCGAACGTGCCAACGCTCACGCTGGGCCAGCCGGCGAACTGCAGTGCGGGCCAGCCATCAAACTGCAGGCGCACCTTGCGGCCAACGCTCAGCAGCGGAACATCCATCGGCTTCACCATCAGTGCCACGGCCTGCTGCGCGTCGGCGGGCATGATGGTAACCACGCTCCCACCTTCCTTCAGCTGCTCGCCGATGCCGGCGCGCGTGGCGCGCACGATGGTGCCGTTCTGCGGCGCACGGATGATGTAGAAGCCGTTTCGGATCTCCAGGTTCTGCACGTTCTGGCGCAGCTTCGCCACGTCGGCCGAGCCTTCGCCGATTTCCGCCTGCGTTGCCGCCTGGTCGGACCGTGCCTTCGCGATCTTCTCGCCGTAGTCCAGCGCCACGGCATTCAGCTCGATCCGCGCGGCCTGCAGGGTCTGCCGCTTCTCCTGCAGCTTCGCGATGGTGTTCTGGTAGCGCACGCGCGCATTCTCGAGGTCTGTGAGGCGCGTGAGCTCCTGGTCGAACAACGTCTGCTGACGCTGCAGCTGGATCAGCGACGTGGACGAGTCGATCACGGCCGCGCGCACCTCGGCCTCGTACTGGGCGACCTTCGTGCGCGCCTTCTGCTCGCTGAGGCGCAGGTTCTGCTCCATCAGCGACACCTGTGTCTGCAGCTGGCGCACCTTGTCGCGCTTCGACGACACCGCTGCCGTCTTGCCGGTGAGCTGGTCGTTGTAGCGATCGATGGTGCGGGGATCGAGGTAGTCGTCCTTGACCTCCGCGATGCGCAGCAGCGGCTGTCCCTTGGTCACGGCCTGCCCTTCCTGCACGTACCACTCCACGATCCTGCCACCGATGGTCGATGGCACCTCCTGCGGACGATCGCTGGGCGAGAAGGCCGTGACCTCACCCTTGCCTTCGATGAACTGCTGCCATGGCAGAAACATCGCCAGCACGGTCGCGACCAGCGTGCCGAGCACGATGTAGAAGAAAAGTCGATGGGACTTGGGCGAAACGAGCAGCTTCGCCGATTCGAGGTGCTCATAGTCGGAGAGCACGTCGACCGGTGGGGTGGGCGCGGTTGCCATGATCAGCGAACCGGCACGGACAGCCCGCGCACGCTGGCCTGGCCCAGGCGCGCCGCCAGTTCGGCATACGTCCCTTGTTCCTTGATGCGGCCGTTCTCCATGACGATGATCAGGTCGCAGGCCGCGAGAAACTCCGGATCGTGCGAGACGGCGACCACCGTGTGCGGCGTGGCGCGATTCATCAGCAGGCGAATGAGGTGCGTGCGATACTCGTCATCGAGGTTCTGGAAGAAGTCATCGAGCAGCACCAGGCGCGGCTCGCCGACGATGCCCTGTGCCACGAGCAGCTTGCTGGCGACAGCAGCGGAGAGATTGGAGCCGCCGTTGGTGATCGTGGTCGCGATGCCCTGCGGCATGGACTGCACGAAGGTGTCGACGTCCACGTCACGCAGTGCCTTCAAGACCGCAGCGCGGTCCAGGAACCGGCGTCCGACGCTGATGTTGTCCTCGATGGTGCCGTCGAACAGGTCAGTGGTGGAGAGCACCTGGCCAATCTGCTCGCGCAACGCCGCGCGATTGATGTTGCGCAGCGTGATGCCATCGTATGTGAGCGTGCCTTCGTAACCATCGTGCAATGCGCCCAGCATGCGCAGCAGCGTCGTCTGGCCGCTGCCGTCCACACCCGTGACGGCGATGCGGTCGCCGGGGCGGATGTCGAGGTCGATGTCGGTGAGCGCGGGCGTGCGTTGGTCGGGATAGGTGAAACTCAGTCCACGTGCACACACGGCAAGACCGTGCGGCGTCTGCGGCAGCTGCAGTCCGCGGATCTCCTCGACCGGCAGGTCCATGACATGGCCCACCTTGTCGACCGATGTCAGGACGTCATAGATCGACGCGAGTGACCGGATCAACTTTTCGACGCCCACCAGCACGGTCACGATCACCAGTTCGGCCGCAACGAATTGACCAAGGGTAAGGGATCGATTCACGACCAACGTGGTGCCAAGCGTCAGCAGTGCCCCGGTGAGCAGCGTCTTGAAGACGATCAGGCTCATCGACTGCGTGATGAGCACCTTGAAGTGCTTGCGCCGGTATTTCAGGTAGTTGGCCACATGGCCATCCATGGTCTCGATCGGCAGCGTGGAGCGTGTCGAGAACTTGAACGCTGCGATGGAGCGCGCCATGGCCTGCAGCCATTCCAGCACGTTGTACTTGTACTTCGACTCCATGATGCTGGTTTCCAGGCCACGTGCGAACGACAGCCGGAAGATCAGGTACACGCCGAACACCAGCACCAGCGCGAAGACGATGAAGCTCGGGTTGTAGAACGAGAGCAGCGCGAGGCCGAACAGCACCTGCAGCGTCGCCGTCGGAATGTCGAGCAGCAGCTTCGACATTGCCTTCTGGATCAGCACCGCCTCGAAGAACCGGTTCATCTGCAGCGGCAGGTTGGCCTGCTGCGCGGCCTCGAAGCGGATGCGCGGCACGAGGTACGCGAACTCGAAGGCCAGGCGCGCGAAGATGCGCTGCTGAATGGTCTCGACCACCGCTTCCTGCAACAGGCCGACCACGCCGGTGACCAAGGTACCCGCGGTCGCGAACAGGATCAGCAGTACCACAGGCTGCAGTACCAGGCCGCCCTGCACGAGCTGCGTGATGCCCTGCACCGCGACGGGCACGGTCAGGCCGAAGAGGCCCACGAGCACGGCGTAGAGATAGATCAGGCCAATGTCGCGCCGCTCGGCGTGCAACAGCTGACCCAGGCGCTGGATCGGTGTGAGATGCTCACGCGGCTCGTCGTACATGCGGCCGTCACCCCGATCACTCAGGATCGGCGTCAGCCGCACCGGAATCAGTGCGCTCACGACGCGTGATGCGAGGCGCGTCCAGAGCTCGTCCACTGTACCGGTGACCTCGCGACTGACCTCGTTCAGCGTGCCGATGACGAACGTCACGCGGCGGCCGCTGGCCTTCACGATCACGACTGCCTCGAGCATGCCCGCACCGCGCTCGGGCAGCAGCACGATCGGCACGGCGCCACCGCCCACCACGGAGTCGAACTCCGCCCGCCCCAGCGTCCGCCGCAGGTAGCTCAGCTCACCCTGCTTCCCGACGGCCTCGATTGCTGCGGCAAGCGCAGCGACGTCATCCACGGGGGGTGCCGCACCGATGAATCCGGGATCCCAGCGTCGCGGCTCGATCTCGAGTTCAAGGGAGCGGGCAACCAGTTGGTTGACGGAGCGGCTGAGCGCAAACGGCATGTGTTGGTTCGTGAGCTGAAACGACGTGATGCATCCCCGACAATTTCGTCCGGACCGGCTGTGACTTCAACGCAATCCGCTGCGAGGCCGCAGGATGTTACGCGGCCCCGTCATTCACGGGCGGTGGCGCACGCGGTCGATCGCGCGCCGTTCCTTCTTGCTCGGCTTCCCTTCCTGGAACGCGAAGGTCATCGCCGCGCTCTTGTATTGCTCCGCCACCACCGCACGGGCGGCAACACTGGCTGGCGTCTCCTCGAACAATTCCTGCGCGATGGCCGCCGATCCGCGGCGCTGGCTCACATCGCGCACCCGGATCACATGCTGATACGGCCCCACGCGCACGGCCACCATGTCGCTGGCCTGAATCAGGCGCGCGCGTTTCGGCCGGTCATCGTTCACGGTCACCTTTCCGCCATCGATCGCCTCGGCAGCAAGCGCGCGCGTCTTGAAGAAGCGCGCTGCCCACAACCACTTGTCGAGACGGACCTTCCCGGGGGGCGAGACATCGTCGTCGGGCGAAGTGCTCATGGACTGGTCGGAGGAGAAGGCGCCACCATTCGGCGCAGCAGCGGTCGCGGCGCCGGCAAGGGCAGCCCGCGGACGCGGGCGCCATCGGTCGCATAGGCGACATCGATGGGCACGTCGCCATTCGGCCAGTCGCGTTCCTTGCCGGGATGATCAGGGCGCGGGAGCCGCAGCACCCACGCCGCGATGTCCGCCGCATCCTGCACTGCCAGCGTACCGGGCATGTCATGCGGCATGTTCCAGCGGATGAAGGTGGCGAGCACCCGCTGGCGAGCCATGCCGGCACCGATGGAAAAGCTGTGGCGCCCAGCCACGGCGGGCGAAAGCGCGCCCAGTGCCTTCGGCCCATGACAGCGCGCGCAGGTGGTCTTGTACGCCCCCGCACCACGTCCCGGATCACCGTCCACACGCACCGAGTCCGGACGCACGATCGCCTGCGTGGACTGCAACGTGTGCAGGTAGGACACCATGTCGCGCATGTCACGCCCGTCTTCGGCCAGTGCGCGTCCCGCGAGGCTTCGCGTGATGCACTCGTTCACGCGCTGCTCGATGGTTTCGATCGCACCACGCCGCGCACGGTATTTCGGATACCGCGTCGTGACGCCGACCCAGGGCATCGCCGACTCGCGCCTGCCGTCGTCGAGATGACAACTCGTGCAGCGCAACGTGTTGCCACCATTCCGTGGCAGGCTGTCGGCAAAGTGCTGCAGCAGCGCCAGGCCACGCGTCGCATCGTCCGCGCGCGCCGTCGGTGCAGCGCGCGCGAAACCGAGCGTCAAAGCCAGGGTGAATGCCGCCGGCACGAAGGAAATCCATGAATGCACGCCGCAAGATACCTCCGTGTCTCGTCACGGCGCGGTAATTCCACTCCGAGCCACGCGCGAGCCCGCCGCCAAACCGCTAAGGCTCCGGACGCTGCCCGGCGAGCCACGTCCGTGCGACCACGACATCGGCGGGCGTGAGCCCATGTGCCGTCGGCTCCCAGTGCATGGTGACGTCCGCGCCGGCGCCGCGCAGCAGTGTCACGAGGCGCTCCGCGTTCGCTCGCGGAATGATCGGATCGACACGTCCGTTGACGATCAGCACCGGCGTGCGCCGCAGCTCCGGCGCGTGCGATGGCGCCAATGGCACCATGCTGCGCAGGAGGATGGCGCCCGACAGCACGCCGGGATGCAGGAGCACCACTGCTGCGGCGATGTTGGCGCCATTGGAGTAACCAAGTGCCACCACCTGCGCCGGATCGAACCCGTACACCGCCGCGGCGGCGGGCAGAAACGCAGCGAGATCCATTGCACGTCGCACGATGTCCGCCTCGTCGAACACACCCTCGGCGAGGCGCCGGAAGAACCGCGGCATGCCTGACTCCAAGACCTGCCCTCGCACGCCGAGCAGACGCGCGCCGGGGGCGATGGCGGCGCCAAGATCGAGCAGGTCCCGCTCGTTTCCGCCGGTGCCGTGGAGCAGCAGCATCGTGCGCGTCTCGGCGCCATCGGTGGGCGGCACGTGCACGTGCACGAAGTCCAGCGCGACCTGCCCTGCGGATGTGTCGCTCACGAAAGCATCTCCGATGTTGCCGGCATGCGGTCGGGGCGGCGCAGCGGCACGAGCCGCTCGATCAACGAGTCACGCAGATGCTCGTGCTGCGGCGGCAGCTGCAGCGTGGTGCCGAGTGCAGCGTCTGCCTCGTCGACCGTGAAACCCGGCCCATCGGTCGCCAGTTCGAAGAGCACATGGCCGGGCTCGCGGAAGTACATGGAACGGAAGTAGGTGCGGTCGATCTGCCCGGTGATCGACAGGCCAGCGGCAGACACCTGCGAGCGGATGCCGAACTCGAAGTCGTCGTCTGCGGCGCGGAACGCGACATGATGCACGGTTCCGGCGCCACCAGCGCCGCCAAGGCTCGCGGGCAACTCGCGAATGTCCACCAGCGTGCCAGGGACAGCGTCGGCCACCGCATGGCGCACGATGTCACCCTGCGTCGCCAGCTCGCGGAATCCGAGCGTGCCGGTGAGCACCTGCGCCGTCTCCGCGCGACGATGCACCCACAGCGTCACCGCATGCAAGCCGCGAATGCTCATGACTTCCGGCACGCCATCGCCGGCCCATCCAGACAACCTGCCCGCGGCATCGGTCGCCACCAGTGCGAGTGGCATGCCATCATGATCGGTGAACGTCAGCACCGCCTCGTGCTCGAAGCGACGCAGCGGACCAGCGAACGCGATCTGATGTTCAGTGAGTCGCTGGATCCAGAAGGCCAGCGCACCAGTCGGGATCGCGAGCTGCGTCTCGGCCACCTGTCCGGCACCAACGCGTCCGCGTCGCGCAGTCGGCCACGGGAAGAACGTCAGAATGCTGCCAGGACGACCCGTACGGTCACCATAGTACAGGTGATAGGTGCCGGGATCGTCGAAATTGACCGTCTGCTTCACCAGGCGCAGGCCCAGTATGCCTGCGTAAAAATCCACGTTGCGCTGCGGATCGCTGGCAATCGCGGTGAGGTGATGCAGACCACTGGTACGAAACATGTGCTGCTCCTGCGCCGCGAGTTTTGAGTGGGACATGTGTCGGGCAAATGGCAGCGATGACCGCGTAGAACATTGCGTGATGCGGTGCGATGCATGCGCCTGGCGAACGTGACCGGGCGCATGCGGTCAACCGACATGCTCAGACGAAGCGTGCGATGCGCTCGAGCGGATGACGGTGATGCGCAAAGCCTTCCTCTGTACCCACACCGATGGCGATCAGCGCCGGAATGCGCGCATCGACCGGCAGTCCGAGCAGCTCCTTCACCTTCTCCGGCTGGAAGCCGAGCATGGGGCTGGTGTTGTAGCCGTGCGCCTGTGCAGTGAGCAGCAGGAAGCCAAGCGCGATGTTGCTTTCTGCAAAGCCCCAAGCCGCGCGATCAGCATCATTGAACGCCGCGAACGTGGAGCGGATGTCGGCAGCTGCCTTGTCGCCCTTCGCACCCCGCATCCCTGGATGCACGGTCTCCTCCACGGTGTCGATCGCATCGGACATGTCGGAGTAGAGCACGATCACCGACGGTGCGTTACCGATCTGCGCCTGCCCGTACGCTGCTTCCTGAAGCTTTGCTTTCGTCTCTGCGTCCTCGACGACGACGAAGCGCCAAGGCTGCAGATTCCACGGCGACGGTGCAAGACCGGTGACGCGAAGAATTTCCTGCATGTGCTCGCGCGGAATCGGTGTCGGCTCGAACGTGCGGATGGAGCGGCGCGCCTCGGCGGCCTGCGTGACGGTCATGATCTCGGGCGATGCTTCAATGGTCATGGTGATGCCTGGTGTCGGTTAGATGGTGTCGTGCAGATCATGTGCTGCGCGCAATCGTTGCAGCGGCGTCCTGCCCTTCGAGCGCAGCAGCCGTGCGTCCCAGTTTCCGGCACAGTCTGGCGAGTTCGAACTGTTCAGAAGCGTCCAGTCCCGACATGGCATCGACCAGCCGCTGCACATGCTGCGGGAAAAACGACGCCAGCCGTGCCTGACCCGCGGGTGTCAGCGATGTCATCGAGACACGCCGATCGTGCGGGTCCCGATCGCGTCGCACCAGACCGTCCCGTTCCAGATTATCCAGGACGGTGGTCAGGTTGCTGGCACTCACAAGCAGCTTTCCTGCCAGTGCGCAGTGCGGCATCGCGCCAAGGTGCGACAGCGCCTCGAGGACGCCGAGTTGCGTGGACGTGATGCCGTACTCGGCCAGAAGCGGCGGCATCAGGCGCGCGTTCACCGCAATGGTGGACCGCATCAGCTTGATGTAGGCGTCCAATGCCCCCCGTTCCTGCTCCGTGCCGCTATGGTGCGTCGCCATTGTTTCGACGTCCGTTATTTGGATATCCGATTATTCGATGTGCAAGTATATGTCCCGGCGTTGCGAACGCAAGTCGCGGCAGGCAGCACGCCAACGTTTCTGGCAGCCTGCCCAAGGCGGGCGGTACGCCTGCGGCACGCACATCGCGCCGCGCAGTGTCCGCAGCGACGCTCATATTTCCGGGATGACACCGACCATCCCCCGACCGCCGCTCCCGGCGCCCCCGCGGCTCCTGAACGATGCGGCGCATCGGAGCGCGCGACTGCTGTGTCGGCACTTCGCCCTTGCGGCCGATCACGCGGTTCGGCAGCTCGACGGTCCGGGGGCCGACGTGACCGAGGCACACCACGACCTGCGCGTCGCACTGCGCCAGCTGCGGGTGACGCTCGGGGCCTACGCGCCCGTGTTGAGCGACACGGTGCCCGGCACGATCGCACGACGGGCGCAGAAGCTGGCGCGGCGCATCGGCTACATGCGCGATCGCGACGTGCAGGCAGCACTGATGACGCAAGTCGCAGCGGCGCGCACGACTGCGCAGCGAGCCGCGTTGAGCCGCCTGCCGCTGCCCACCGCTGCCGAGTCGGAGAACACGACCCACGCCGCACGACTCCAGCAGCGCTGGCAGCGCATTGCGAAGCCGCTGTTCGCCGCGTTGGAGGAATGGCATGAGCGCCGGACACTGGATGGACCGCACGTCACGCTGACGTTCGCGACCCTCGCCGCCGACGCGCTGGACCGTGCCGCCGAGCGTGTCGCACGGCGCGGCGCGGCGATCCGGAGCGCCGATGACATGGAGGCGTTGCATTCGGCTCGACTCGCGCTGAAGTCGGCGCGCTATCTGCTCAAGCCACTCGCGTCGCATGCCGATGACGCGCCCGAGCTGCTGCAGTCGCTGCGGCATGCGCAGGACGCCTTCGGCGACATCAACGACGCACATGCGCTTCGCGACCGGCTGCGCACAGTGGTCACGACGTTGCGCGAGAGTGGGCAACACACATCGCGCGCAAGCCTCGCCGGACTCGCGGCCAGCGAGCGCGATCTCACGGCACGCATCGCCGTCGCGTTCAATGCAGCCGCCGCCTGGCACGAACGCGAGCCGCTGCAGGAACGCGTCGCGCGACTGAAGGCCATCGCTGCCCGCTGGCGCACGCGAGACGCGGAGATGCCGGTGGAGATCGAGCGGAAGTGGCTGCTGTCAGCACTGCCGCCGCGCGTGCTCGACGTCACGCCTGCCACGCTGCAGCAGGGTTACCTGCCGGGCGAGTCGCTCGTGGAGCGCATCCGCAGCACGAGTACTGGCGAGGGCACGCACTGGGTGCGCACGGTGAAGCTTGGCCGCGGCATGGCACGCATCGAAGTCGAGGAGGATGCGACCGACGATCTGGGCGCTGCGCTCTTTGCTTTGACGCCCGGCAGGCGCGTGACGAAGCTGCGCTATGCCATGCCTGAAGGCTTGCTGACATGGGAGATCGACCATTTCACGGATCGCGACCTCGTGCTTGCCGAGGTGGAGCTGCCGACCGAAGAGACACAGGTGGTGATTCCGTCATGGCTTGCGCCATACATCGTGCGCGACGTCACGGACGAGCGGGAATTCACGAACTGGCAGCTCGCGCGCTGATCACCTGCAGGTACTCACCAAAAAGTCCGTTCCACACCTGCGGCCAGGTGCGTTGGCGAGCCCACGACTCGGCACTCGAGCAGATGGCGGCGTGACGGCCGCGGTCAGCCTCGAGGGCGCGCAATGCATCGGCGATTGCCGTCGGTTGCTCCACGCGCACGATCAGGCCGCGATCAGTGCCCACGAGCTCACGCGTGTTCCCGGCATCTGCGGACACCACGACCAGTCCCGACGCCATTGCCTCCAGCAGCACGTTGCCGAAGGTGTCCGTCACCGATGGAAACAGGAACACGTCGCCCGATGCGTACGCGGTGCTGAGCGCGATGCCATCCAGCCTGCCGGTGAAGATCACGTTCACTGGCGCCGCGGCGCGCAGCTCCGCTTCGTACGGCCCGTCCCCGACCATCACGAAACGAATTGACGGTGCCGCGATGGCGAGCTGTCTCATCGCGCGCAGGGCGTGCTCCAGTCCCTTTTCCCGCGCAATGCGACCCACGTAGAGCACCACCATCGCGTCGTCGGCAATGCCGAGATGGCGGCGCCATTCCAGTGAGCGGAATGCCGGATCGAAACGCTCGCCATCCACGCCGCGTCCCCAGACGCCGACATGACGAAATCCATGTGCCTGCACCTCCGCGCGAATCGCCTCGGTCGGCGTGAACGTGCGCGCGGCCGCGGCGTGGAACCAGCGGAAGTACTTCCAGCCAAGCGGTGCGAGCGCGCCGAGCCTGTAGAACTCCGCGTACGCGCTGAAGCTGGTGTGGTAGCTGGTCACCAGCGGCACGCCCAGCGCTCGTGCGGCCGACCGGCCGGCGAGGCCGACGCCAAATTCCGTGGCAACATGCACGAGCGACGGCTTCCATGCGCGCAGGGCGTCGCGTGCCGCCAGCACGCGCGGAGCTGCGAGCCGCACCTGCGGATAGGCCCAGAACGGCACGCTGTTCCAGCGCGTCTCGTCGACATCGTGGTGCTGCAGTGCGGGATCCGTCGTCGTGAAGATGCGCACGGCGGCGCCACGATCACGTGCGGCCGCCACGAGGCGCTCCAGCGTACGTGACACGCCGTTCAGCTGCGGTGGATAGGTGTCGCTGAAGAGCGCGAGGCGCACACCGTCCAGCCGCACGATGGAGCGCGTCATTCTGACACCTCGGGCGACACGTTCACGATGCCGCTCGACACGCTGCCGTCACCGCCGGCACCTGGGCGTGGCACTGCGTCGGGGAGCAGCGCAGCGTACCTGCGCGCCGGGCGTGCCTGCAGCCATCGATCGAGCTCGTCGATGACCGACTGGCGCGTGATCGGATGCTCCAGATCCATGGGATGCAGCGCGATACGGAAATACGGCGCATCGTGCTGCGAACGCCATCGCCACGCCGCCTGCGCGGCAGAGCCACGCGCACGGAAGTCGGTGCGCCCGCTCCAGCGCAGCACCGGGCTCTCGAGACGGGTGCCGGTCGCCGTCAGATACACGGCCGAGTCATCCTCGAGCACAGCCAATCCATGCGCGGCGCAAGCGGTGTGCGTGCCTTGCCGGCAGAGCCACGCCGGCGGCACGAACCCGATCGGCGAGAGTCCAAGCTCCGCGAAGAGCGTCAGCCCGCGACCGATGCGTGCGTACGCTGCATCGTGATCGAGTGTGAGGAACTCGCCTTCGCGATTGGTCCTGCCGAAGGCACGCTGCGAATCGCGCCAGCTTCGCGGCAACCCGACCTCGTCATGCCGTTCACCGTGCAGGAAAATCTCCGCTCCATCGGTGGCGCGTTCTTGCACCCACTGCACGTACGCGGGCGAATCGCGCAGTGGCCACTGCCCATGCCAGTCGGGCACCACCAGCAGCGCGGGCGTCGCGCCTCGTTCGCGGCAGAGCTGCCAGAGCGTCTCGACCTGCGGCTGCCAGGCCGGCGTCACGTCGTGAATGGAGAGCAGCACGCTCATGAGCGCCGGCTCGCAGGTCGCACAGTCACCGCTGGCACCGCTGGCACCCCTGGCACCTGCATGCTCGCACGTTCATCGCTGCACCTGCTGATACAGCGCGAAGACTCGATCGAACACCGACTCCCACGAGTGTTCGCGGCAGGCGAACGCGCGCGCCCGTTCGCCATGCGCGTCGAGATCGCCGCGCAGCAGCGTGACGGCCTGCTCGGCCAGATCGTGTGCGTTACACGGAATGAAGAGCGCGCCTGCGCCTGACGACAGCACATGCTCGCGCACACCGCCGGCGTTCGCGGCAAGCACCGGTGTGCCACATGCCATCGCTTCCAGCGGGGCAAGGCCGAACGTCTCGTGCGGGCTGGTCGACATGTAGATGCTCGACGCAGCCTGCAGGTCCGCGAGCTTGCCACGATCACCGATGAACGGCAACCAGTGCACCTGCGTGGACTTGTTGCGTTGCTGCAATGCCACGCGCTCGGGTCCATCGCCCGCCATCACCAGCGCGGCACCAGTCTGTCGCTCAATTTCGGGCCACGCATCCATCAGCACCTCGAGCTCCTTCTCGTGCGCGAAGCGGCCGATGAAGGTCACCAGCGGCCCCTTGGCTGGAAGCTTCCATTCCGCACGCGTGGCGTCAGCATTTGCACGCCGCGCAGGCGTGAAGTGCGCCAGGTCCACGCCAAGGGGAATGCGCACGACATTGCGGACGCCCGCGCGCTCGAGATCGTCCGCCACGAACTTCGATGCGGCGATCGTCGCACTGCAACGTGCATCGAGGCGGCGTGCGTACCACCAGGCCGCATCACGCAGCAGGCGGCGGCGATGTGGCACCGGGCGGGCGCTGCCTGCCGCCAACGCCGGAAAGTGACTGTGAAAGAAGTTCACGATCGGAATGTCGCGCCCGCGCAGTGCACGAAAAAGCACCCAGGGCACCAGAGCGGGGCTACCCAGCTCGATCACGTCCGGATGTTCGTGCGCCAGCACGCGGCGCATGCGGCCCACTGAAGTGAGCAGCCGATATGGATCGTTGCCTGGAATGCGCGGTCCGGCAAACTCGTACCAGCGCGCACCCTCCCGCTCCACGATGCCGTCGTGCCTGGCCGGCACCACCAGGACATGGCGCAGCTCCTGGCGCGCCGCCACATATCGTTGCTTCTCGAGCAGATAGGTCCGGATGCCGCCGCTCGTCGGTGCAAACCACTCGGTGGAATCCAGCACCGCCAGCTTCGCCGCTGATCGCCGAATCGCGGGAAGTGGTTCACGTGCCAAATCGATCGCGACCCGGTCCGGATTTCCCGCATCATGGGTGGCGCGTGCTGTCACGGCGCGGGTGATGTCGTGGCGCGGATGACTGGCGTCGGCTCGGTGGAATTTTCCGCATCGGCTGGGAGTTCGGCACGCGGAAAACGCAGCGAGAGCACCACTGCGCCGCCCAGCGTGGCGATGATCACGACCAGCGAGATCCACGTCGGCATGTGATAAACGGCACTGGTGAGCATCTTCACGCCCACGAACATGAGCACGATCGACAGTGCCGGCTTCAGCAGCCAGAAGCGATGCACCACGGCCGCCAGCAGGAAGTACATCGAGCGCAAGCCGAGAATGGCGAAGACGTTCGACGTGTAGACGACGAACGGATCACGCGTGACGCCGAACACCGCGGGGATGGAGTCGACCGCGAAGACCAGGTCGGTGGTCTCGACCAGCACCAGCACGACGAACAGTGGGGTCGCGACCAGCCGCCACGTGCCATCCGGACCCCACGCCGCGCGCGTGAAGAAACGGTCGGCCACGAAATCGTCGGACACGGGCACGAAGCGCCGCACGAGCTTCAGCACCGGATTCTTCTCCGGTTCCATCTCGCTGTCCTGCTGCATCAGCATGCGCACGCCGGTGAACAGCAGGAATGCGCCGAACACATAAATGATCCAATGGAAGCGGTCGAGCAGCACGGCGCCTGCACCAATCATCATCGCACGCATGATCAGCGCGCCAATGATGCCCCAGAACAGCACGCGATGCTGCAGCACATCGGGCACCTTGAAGAACGAGAACAGCAGCAGGAAGACGAACAGGTTGTCGACGCTGAGTGCGAGCTCCACGACATAGCCGGTCGTGAACTCGATGGCGGTCTGCTGCCCGTCCAGCTGCCAGAGCGCGACCGCGAAGAGTCCAGCCAGGGTCACCCAGACCAGGCTCCAGATCAACGCTTCACGCGGTCGCACCGTGTGCGCCTTGCGGTGAAATACGCCAAGGTCGAGCGCCAGCATCGCCAGGACGACGACGGTGAACGCGACCCACATCCATGAATGCTGCATCAGCTCCCATACCAAGTATCGGGCGACATGCCCGCTGCACCGCGCAAGTTAGCGGCAGCCGGCCACGTCGGGCTCAGCCTCCCCGCTTCACGAGCAGGCGCTGATTCACCTTGATGGTGGTAGACGACAGCCGGTTCAGCGCAATCAGCTGCGCCTCCGTCGTGCCGTACCGCGCCGCGATGGAACTCAACGCATCACCCGCCTCGACGCGATGGTACACCGGCTTCAACGTCACGATCTCCTCATAATCGCGCACCCGTCGCGCGAGCTGATCTGCCGTGGCCGTGGCCCGCCGGTTCCGGGCGACATTGGCGAGCACGCTGTCCAAACCGGCCCGATCGTCGGACGCGAATGCAAACCGGCTTCGGTCCGTCTCGATGGAGACGCCGGGCGCACTGCCCAGGTCGACGCGCGTGCGCCGGATGCGCAGTGACTCGTCGCGGCCCAGCTGCAGGATCACGAATTGCTGCGGTCCCCGCTCTGGCGAGACCAGTTCACGCGGAGGGATGCCGACGAACAGCGCACGGCGATCCGTCAGCGCGAGGATGCCGTAAGTCTCGCGGAATCCATCCCACCACTCGCGCCGCCGCGCCCATGCCACGGCGTACACCGTCTCGTCAGGCTCCAGGAGCACTTGCAACTCACGCTGAGCCAGCCGTCGCGAGCCGGGCACGTCGGGACGCAAGGTGATGAGATAGGCGATCACGAGCCCGATCGCGAACAGCAGCCCGAGGCTGCCACCGGTAAACCTCGCGAGCATGCGCAACCAGCGACGCCGCGTCAGGCCCGACCGCGTCACGAGTCCGGACAGTACAGGCTGGGCGACAGGTGAGACGCGATCGGGCATCATGTCGGGAAGCGAAGGAATTCAGGCTCGACTCATTACAGTGTAGCGACCATGGCCGAGCAAGTGACCACGACACGACAGAGCTCGCGCGCGCCCGTGCTGGTCCGGCCTGCGTGGGCCGACATGCGTGCGCTCGCGACACTTGCGCTGCCGGTGATGACAGTCGAGATGGGCATGATGGCCATGCATGTCGTGGACGCGATCTTCGTCGGCCATCTCTCGGCGACCGCACTGGCGGCGGTCTCACTGGGCCTCGTGTACTACTTCACGGTCGTCGTCATCGGCATGGGCACCCTGGTCGGCATGGATGCTCTGGTCAGCCAGGCCGTCGGCGCGGGCGACATGCCGGGCGTGCGTCGCGCGCTGCAGCGCGGCTTGCTGCTCGCCGCCGTGCTCTGTGTACCGCTGTCCATGATTCTCTGGCCGACCGGGGCGGTGCTCCGCGCGCTGCACCAGCCAGCAGAAATCATCCCCGTCGCGACGCGCGTGGTGCACATCTCAATTCTTGGCTTGCCCGGCGGCCTGGCGTTCGTGGTGCTGCGCCAGACACTGCAGGCCATGGGACAGCTGCGACCCATCGTGCTCACGGTGGTGCTGGCCAACCTGCTCAACGCCGGCTGCAACTGGCTGCTGATCACCGGCAACCTTGGCGCACCGGCGCTGGGGGTGAATGGGTCGGCACTGAGCAGCGTGATCGGTCGCACGGCATTGCCGCTGATCCTGCTCTGGCTGGGCCGCGATGTGTTCGCGCCGCTGCTCAGGGAGCGTGATCCGCTCCTGTTCGCGCTGGAACCACTCCGGCGCATGCTGCGCGTGGGGCTGCCGGTCGGCGTGCAGTACCTGCTCGAGGTAGGCGTCTTCAATGCGGTTGCGCTGCTGATGGGGGCACAGGCGACCAGCACGCTCGCCGCACACCAGGTAGCGATCAACCTGGCCAGCTTCACGTTCATGATGCCGCTGGGTATCGGTGCGGCCGCGTCGGTGCTGGTCGGTCAGGCCATCGGGCGCGGCGATCCCGCTGCCGCACGCCGCGCCGCAATTGCCGCACTCACCGCAGGACTGCTGGCGTCCGCAGTCACCTCGGCAATCTTTCTCGCCATGCCCAGGCTGCTGGCCAGTGCGTATGTCTCGGAGCCCGGTGTCGTGGCGCTCGCGGCGTCGCTGATCCCGCTGGCCGGCGTATTTCAGCTCTTCGACGGCGTGCAGGCGGTTGCCGGCGGTGCGCTGCGCGGTGCAGCCGACACGCGCGCGGCAATGGTCGCGAACATCATGGGATTCTGGGCCGTCGGCCTGCCACTCGGCCTGTTCCTCGCCTTCAAGATGGGCATGGGTCCGGCCGGGCTCTGGTGGGGCCTCGTGGCCGGACTTGCCGCCGTCGCCGCCGTGCTGGTGGTGCGGCTGTACGTTCGCTTCGGCGGTCCACTGGCGCGCGTGCACGTGGACGCGACACCCGACATGATGCGCTGACGATGCGACAGATCAACTTTCATCACCTGCATCTCTTCCGCACCGTGGCGCGTGCCGGCTCACTGGCGCGCGCCGCCGCCGAGCTGCAGCTCACGGAACCGACGGTGAGCACGCAGATCAAGGCGCTGGAGCGACAGTTCGGGCAGTCGCTCTTTTCGCGCACCACCCGCCGGCTGCTCCTGACCGATGCCGGGCAGATGGCACTGCGCTACGCCGACGATATTTTCTCGTTGGGCGACGAACTGACGCAGGCCCTGGCAGGTCATGCCGCCGATCGTCCGCGGCGGTTGCTGGTCGGCATCGCCGACGTGGTGCCGAAACTGATTGCGTACCGCCTGATCGAACCCGCGCTGCGTATCCCGGAAGGCATCACGCTGAGCTGCACCGACGACACCCCTGAACGTCTCATGGCGGCACTGTCGGTGCATGCGCTGGACCTGCTGATCACCGATGCACCGATCACACCATCGGCGAATGTTCGTGCGTTCAATCACCTGCTGGGCGAAAGCGGCACGACCGTGTTCGGGGTCGCTGACCTTGCGGCGCGGCACCGTGTCGACTTTCCGATATCGCTGCATGACGCGCCGTTCCTGCTGCAGCTGCACGGCTCCACGATCCGTCGCGGTCTGGACGCCTTCTTCCAGCAGCAGGATGTGCGGCCCGCAGTGCGCGGCGAGTACGCCGACAGCGCGCTGATGAAGGTGTTCGGGCAGAACGGCTATGGGCTCTTCGCGGCACCGTCGGTGCTGGAGTCGGAGATCTGCCAGCAGCACCAGGTCGAGATCGTCGGCCGGCTGCCGCAGATCACGCAGCAGTTCTACGCGATCTCGGCCGAGCGTCGCCTGGAGCACCCGGCGGTGACGGCGATCGCGCGCGCGGCGCGCACGCGACTCTTCGGCTGACCGCGGCGACCTGACGTCGAGGTCAGGCGGCCGCAGTTCGCGTCACGCGGCGCTCAGGCGACCGCACGCGCGCGAGGCCGCTCGGACGCCCCGGGATTCCACGGCTCGACGGCGACACAGCGGAACGGCGATCCGAGTGCGCGGACCAGTGCACCGGCTGCTGAATCGCTGAGCGGCGGCTCGCCGAGTTGGCTGCGAATCCGCACGTCGAACGATGACCGCCCCACGACGATACCCCCCTCGGATGCGCGTACTGATGCCACTTCGAGGCCCGCCGGCATCACGGCGGTGTTCACCGCCTCGCGCACAGCCGTCGAGCTGAGGCTCGTCTCGATGCGCAGACGCAGCCCGGCCACCAACGGAATGTCGCTGCGCGCGCTCGCGCGTCGTTCACGCGGGGTCGGCGCGAGTGGCGCGCGGCCCCAGTTTGCCTTGACTGCAGAGATCCACGCATCGAGCGGAACCGGCATCGGCGTGCCGAGTTCCTCGCGCACGCGCGTCACCGCGGCCCACGTCATCAACGCGGCGTGCATCAGCGTGCGCGCGACGTCTGGACGGCCGCTGCGCTGCAGCAGGCTGGAAACGACGAGCAGGAACGGGAGCGGATCGACCGGCGCGCCCGGCTGCTGAGCCGGCATGTCATAGAACGCTGCCGTGCGACCAAAGCTCAGGACGGGCCACGGACCCGTGTCGCCCACCGCCTCATCTGCTGTGGCGCGCATCTCGTCGATGGACATTACCGACGCCACCAGCCAACGCTCGCGCCCACCGTCACCCGTGAGCAATGCGGACAGCAGGCCGGCCTTGACCGTGCGCGGCGATGGCAAACGCTGCTGGCGAGCCTGCCGCTCGAGTGCGTCGGTGAAGAGCTGCTGTGCCGCCGTGCCGCGCCCGACGGGGAGCACGAGCAGCAGCTTGCGATTCTCGGTCACGGCGAGGCTGTAGGCCATTTCCGCGGCCTGACGCGCCCGAGCCCACTGCCCCGCTGCTTCATGCTCCGCGCCCGAGGACCGGCGCCGCGATGTGCCATCCACCAGCCGCTGCGAGAAGAGCAGCACGTCGCGCTGATGACCGGCGAGGTCGGCATCGCTGCCGGGCAGTGTGGTGCACTGTCGGATATCGACCACCACGTCGGCGCGCCGCTGCAGGCCGCGCCAGAGACGCGAGACGGGAGCGAGCGGGTCACTGCCAATGCTGGCGCCGACCAGCACCCGCTGCAGCCCCATGAGCACCACCGCATCGCGTGGCACACCGATGCGACCCACGGTGCCGCCGCGTGCGAGCGCCACCGGAATCGACTTGCCGTCGAAGGGTGCACCGATGTCGCGCAGCAGCTCCAGCACCGCTTTGGACACGGCATCGAGTCGCTCGTCCTGGAACAGCGTCGCGAACGACATTCCGGCGGGTTCGAGCGCGCGAAGCGGCTGCCCGGCTTCATGTCGTTCCGCAGCGGCCCGGTCTGCCGACGAATGCTCTGTGCGTGCTTCACGCACCGCATGAAAGCGATGCGGAACGTCGGTGATGCGCTGCTGAAATGGCATTGCGACACTCAGGCGGTGGGCCGGAGCCCGTCTGACACTGTCTCGCCGGACATTCGACCAGCGAGTGATCAGAGGCTAGCCGTCACAGCTCCCGTGCACCATTTCACCTGATTGTGCATCGACTTCGAATTTTTCGAAGTCGCCGTGACAGAAAGATGCGATTCGACGTCACGCGGTGAAGCCCGTGCCACCGGATTGTGGTGCGATCACGCGCTCCACGAGCGGCGCCACCGCCTCGAAACTCGCTTGCAGCCGCCCCTCCTCGAACAAGCGGACGAGGTTCACGGGCTCGTTGCGCACCATGGCAAGATCCAGCCGTTCTGCCACGTACACGCACTCGGCGTGAAGATTCGGCTCCAGCGGATCGGCCCGCCGGTGATGCGATGACACCACGCCCACGGCCGCCTTGCCCAGTCCCCACCGCAGCGCCGCCGCGCCGCCCAGTACCTCATGCAAGCTGCTCAGCACCCGCGGCATGACCTGGCTGTTGAGCTTGACCTCGCGACGAAGCTCCACCCTCAGCGTACCCAGGCGATCGAACAGCACCAGCTTGCCCACGTCGTGCAGCAGGCCCAGCGTGAACGCCTCGTCCGCCACCACGCCGAAGCCCGGGGCGAGCGTTCGCGCAATCGGCGCCGTGCGCACCATGTGTTCCCAGACCTGACGCACCATCGCGTCGTATTCCGTGCCGGTGCGGCACAGCATGCCTTCCACCATGCTGCTCAGGATCACGCTGCGCAGTCCCTGCGTGCCGACCTTGCGGATGCATTCGGACAGCGACCTGCTGCGACTACCGGTCGCGTTGGCGGCGGAGTTCGAGAAGCGCAGCAGTGACTGCGCCAGCACCGGATCCTGCTCCACCAGGCGCACGAGGTCAGAGATGGGCACGTCGCGCCGCAGCAGATCCAGTGCCCGTTGCGCCGCAGCTGGTGGCTGGCGAACCGTCTTCTCGCCGCTTCGCGAAATGCGCTCGAACAGCAGTGGCGCATCCCCACGGCGCTCGACCGGATCGAGACTCGCCTCGAGCACTTCGAGCGCCGTGCGCAGTGCGCGGCGCACGTCGTACCCCGACTCGACGTCGTCATGGATCGACGGATCGACCAGGATGCGGCCTTGTGACACGACGGCCGGAGATGGTGACGTGATTGCACGCACGGGCACGTCCGGCTGCAGCGGAGGCGCCTCCGATCGGCCTCCGACCAGTGCAGCGGTGCTCTGTGTCAGCCGTGTCATGACCTTCGTCAACATGTTCCTGGGACGAATGGAGTACCACTGTCGCGCGCCATCTGCCCTGCGCAATCATCTCACCTGTAGTATCGGCGCAGTCCCGACGCAGGATGAGTGCGCTGCACCGGATCCCCGCTAACTTCACGCACATGACGATGCGTTCCACGACTCCAGCCGCGGCACTGATGGGCGGAGTGCTGGACGCCGTCCAGGGTGCCGCCATCCTGCTGGACCTTAGCGGGACTGTTCTCGCCAGCAATCGTCACGCAAACGCGCGGCATTCGTGTGACGGACAGCCGATCGAGACGGTGCTCGACGCGCTCGCCCCCCTCGCCAGCGCGGACACGACGCTCGCGCTGGCCGGTGTCCGGGCCGTGCTGGAAGGCGCACAGCGCAGCTTCATGCTGGACGTCTCGACGATCGGCGAGCCGCCGCAGCGCATCATGCTGCGCGTGACGGGCCTCGACGCCGCGGCGGGCGGAGGCGCTGTGGTGCAGCTGGGCGCAGCGTCATTTCCGGGGACCGACGGCACGGTCGACCGGCGTCAGGACATGAGCTTCCGGCCAATGTTCGCGGCGTCGCTCGATGCCATGCTCATCACCGATGCCGGCGGCCTGGTGATATCCGGCAACCCCGCCGCGCATCGGCTGATGGGGCGCGACGAATCGCAGCTCGCAGGCATGGCGTTCGGCGACCTCTTCACGCCGGGCTCGCGCACGGCTGCGGCAGGTGATGCGTGGCAGCGACTGATGCGCGATGGGCAATGGCGTGGCGAGGGTCGCCTGCTCGTGGGCGACATGATGCGCGTGCTCGACATTGCAGGCTCGGCGCACATCATGCCCGGCCGCCACCTGATCACGGTGCGCGACATCACCGAGTCGCAACAGCTGGAAGCGCAGCTGCGTCAGGCACAGAAAATGGAAGCCATCGGCCTGTTGACGGGCGGCATGGCGCACGACTTCAACAACCTGCTCACCGTCGTCCTGGCGAACGCCGACCTGGTGATGGAGTCACTTCCGCACGAAATGGAGGAAGTGCGCGATGAGGTCAGCCAGATGATCCAGGCTGCCACGCGTGGCACCGACATGGTGCGCAAGCTGCTCGCCTTCAGCCGGCGTGAATCGCTCGAACGCCGGCCGGTGTCGCTGGAAGTGGTGCTGGCGGAGACGCAGGCGCTGCTCGCGCGGTTGCTGCCATCGAACATCACGCTGGTCACCGAGGCGACGCCGGACCTGCCGGGTATCCACGCCGATCCCGGCGCCGTGCAGCACATGCTGATCAACCTCGCGACCAACGCGCGCGATGCGATGCCGACGGGCGGCACGCTCACCATGCGCGGGGCCTTTGATCCGGCAGTGGAAATGCCGGATGGCGTGACGAGCCCCATGGTGACGATCACCGTGCAGGACTCCGGGCGCGGCATGGACGACGAGGTGCTGGCGCATCTGTTCGAGCCCTTCTTCACCACCAAGGGGCCGGGTGAAGGCACCGGGCTTGGCATGGCGATGATCTACGGACTCGTGCAGCAGCATGCGGGCACGATCGACGTGCAGAGCACCGTGGGCCGCGGCACGAAGGTGATCATCGCGCTGCCGATCGCGGACCTGCGCGTAGCGAGTCCCACGCCGCGTGCGACGACGCTCGTGCGCGAAGGGGCCACGGAAACGATCCTGCTCGTCGAGGACGAGGAGATGGTGCGTCGCGCCGGGCGTCGCATTCTGGAGAAGCACGGCTACCGCGTGCTGCTGGCCGGTGATGGCGCCGAGGCACTGACGTTGCTCAGACAGCATGGATCGGAAATCGCGCTGGTGGTGAGCGATGTCGTGATGCCTCGCATGGGCGGTCGCGAGCTGTACGCATCGCTGCGCGACGAGGGATTCACGATGCCGTTTCTCTTCACGAGCGGCTACACCGATCGCATGTCGAGCGACACGGTGGCGCTGGACCCGAGCGTGCCGATCTTGCCCAAGCCGTGGACGTGGGCGGAACTCACCGCCAGCGTACGCGCGGCACTCGACGCGGGTTAGGCGGCACGGTCGTCGCGACTGCGTGCGGCGCTTCGGAACGAACGCGGCGCGATCCCATGAGAACCGCGCCGCGTTCGTGACTCAACCCGCGAGCTGCATCACTCGTTCGGCGGACGACCGCCACCACCACCGCCGCCGCCGCCCGGACCGCCGAAGCCCTGCGGCGTCTTGATGCGTGCCGGCACGCGCATCCACTGATCCGCCGTCAGGATTGCCTTCGCGCCATCCAGGCCGCGGGTGCGAAGCCGGGTGCCTCGCTCGAAGAACGGACGCAGCTTCACGCCGAACAGCACGGCGGGATCAGGATTGCCGCCTTCCTTTTCCACGACCGCACGCGCTGCCTCGGTCAGCGAGTCCACCTGCACCTTGATCGAATCAGCCAGCGCCTGCAAGCGAACGATTTCGGCATCCGTCAGGCCGATGGAGTCGCGTGCCTCGACGATCTGCTGCGGCACATTCGGGAAGAAGCGTCCGACGCCGGCTGCGATGCCCGAGCCCGTGAGTCGTGTACCAGGCGCCGCGCCGAAGGCTGCACGCAGGCGGTCACGCGTCTGGTCGGGACCGAGCGTGTAGCGGAGGTTGAAGCCGACCTGAAACGGCAGGCGGATGCCGGTCTGGTTGCCGCGTGCGGCACCGAAGCGCTCGTTGACTTCGTACTTGTAGCGGTTCGTGGCGGCGTCGAAGCCGCGCACGAACAGCAGCGTATTGTCGGGCTGCGTGAACGAGCCCCAGCCACGCAGGTTGTTGCTGCCGTGGATCGCCTGATCGATGCCGCCGATCAGGTTGGCCGTCACCAGCGAGAACGTGAGGCGACGATCGAGCTTGAACATCGTCGGCCGCCAGTTCAGCTGCAGGTCGAAGCCGGGCTGCCACGGACCGATACACGAGTTGCGTGCAGCGAGCGCATTGACCTGCGCGCGCAGGCAGCTGCGCGCCGTGTTGCCGGACGTCTCGAGCAGTGTCCGCATGCCGGCCGCAAGTTGCGCATCGGCGGACGTGGTCGGGTCGTAGACGAACGCGCGGTCGTTGCGCGCACCGTCGCCGTTGATGTCCGCGCTGACCAGCGGTGTGAACGGCGAGCCCGAGGTCAATCGGCCGATCGCCGTGATCTCGAAGCTCGAGGTCAGCGGATGCGTGACCGTCGCGATCACGTTGTGCGTGCGGTTGAATGCGCTGGTGGCCCATTCCGGCAGGTTCGGGTTGCCGGCCGTGGTGGCCGACGCAAACCCGCCGCCGGCGCCACCGAACGCGAAACCGGTCTGGCTGCGCGCATCGGAGTAGGTGTAACTGGTGCTGATGATTGCGCCGCGGCTGGTGAAGCCGCCGAACGACACCGTGCCCTGCCACTGCTCGGTGCTGTTGCGCGAGTTCACGTCGAACACGGAGCCGAAGCGCTGATCCTTGCGCGAGAGCTGCGTGGGCACGGCGCCGGTGGTCGGGATGATCGAGGCAGCCGGCACGAACACCGGGCGGTTGCCTTCGGAGGCGAGCGTGAACTGCGGCGACGTGTTCAGATTCAAGTCGGCATAGCCCGTCTGCGCTTCGCCGCGCGCAGCGCTGAAGTCCACATTCAAGCTGAAGCGACCGAAGAGTCGCTTCGATGCGCCCAACGATCCACGCCAGGCGCGCGGGTTGCTGTAGTCGCTGTCGAACGTGGTGACGTTGCGCGCGGTGTTGAGCTGCGCGGGCGGTCCACCGGCAATGCACTGGGTGGGCACACTGGCGGGATTGGCGAAGTAGCCCGTCCAGTCGGGCACGGGCACGCCGGCGCCGACACAGAAAATCGCCTGCTCACCCGAGGACAGGCCGGTGGCGGTCTGTGCACCGGCAAAGAGCTGCGTGTTGGGCGCATCGCGGAAGCGACCCACACCGCCGCGGATGGTCAGTGCGCCGTTACCGAACGGATTGCCGCCATTGGCGTTCGCTGGCTGCGCCCTGGACCAGCTGAAGCCGACACGCGGCAGAAACGCTGCATCGCTGGGAATGATGTCGGTCCGGCGCCCGAACGCGGAATCGACGGCGAGGTTGCGTGCCGGTGCACCCGTGAACGTGGACGACTCGACGCGACCGCCAAGCACCAGCTGCAGGCCATCGCGCGGACGCCAGGTATCTCCGATGTAGATGCCAGAATTCACCGTGCTGCCCGTCCGCTCCGGTGACGCCAGCGTGCGCTGGAACGTGGCGGGGCGGTTGGCATCGAAATCGGCAAGTGAGTTGAACGTGAACGTGCCGAATCGGTTGAACGCCTGATCCTGCGTGTAGCCCGTGCGATTGATCAACCCTCCGACCTTGAGGCGGTGCTTGCCCTCGTCCAGCAGTAGCGAGGTCTCGTTCGTGGCCTCGAAGACGGTGTTGTCGCTCTGCGACAGCAGCGACGTGCTGCCGCCGAACTGCAGCGTGGAGAAGCCCTGCGTACCGTCGCTCAATGCGGAGAGCACCTGCACGCGGCCCAGCGGCAGCGTCACGAACGGCGAGCCGGTGCGATTGTCCACTTGCAGGCCGGCGCGGAGTTCGTTGATCACGCTTGTCCCGAATCGCGACGAGAGCACGAGTGAACCGCCGCCGCCACGACTTTCCGTGGTGCCGCCGGTCTGCGGCAGCGCCAGCGACCCGACGCGCGTCGGTGTCTGATCGGTCAGGCGCCAGTCGCCGCGCAGCGTGAGCGTGTGTGCATCCGCGAGCGAGTAATCCATGCGGCCCAGCACGGTCATGTTGTCGGCGTTGCGATTGTCGTCGACCACGCCACCGGCACCTGCGACGCCGTATCGATTTACTACGGCAAGAAACCGATTGACGGAATCAGGTGATGCGCCCAGGCGCTCACGCGTTGCGTTGTCTGCGGCGAGCAGCGACGGCAACAGGTCGGCGCGACGCCGGCCCTGCAGTGCGCCGAAGAAGAACAGCTTGTCCTTGATGATCGGAAATCCGACGCCGGCACCGAACTGGTTCTGGTTGAATGCGCCGCCGAACGCACCGGTGGTGCCGCCCTGCTCCAGCGTGAAGTCGCGGTAGCGGCCCACGTACGACAGCGAGCCTTGAATGACGTTCGTGCCGCTGCGTGTGGTCTGCGACACCTGACCGCCGGAGAACTGACCGCGCGCCACGTCATACGTGTTGGTCACGACACGCGTGCCGCGGATCGCGTCCTGCGGCACGAAGCCGGCCGCGAACGAGAGTCCGTCGAGCGTGACGTTGTTGCTCTGCGACGACTGGCCGGCCACGCTGAAGTTGGCGGCACCGCCGCCGCCCGAGCTGTCCGCACCGGTCAGCACGACACCCGGTGCGAGCGAGGCGATGGCCGTCGGGTCGGAGGCATCGACGGGCAGGCGTGCCGCCTGGCCACCATCGACCACGCGCTCGGATCCGCCAGGGGCCGGCGGGCCGCCACCGGGACCCTGTTGCGTGGGCCGGCGCGCACCCCGCACCTCGACACGCGCCAGCGTCTGCGCCGTGTTCTGGCCGAGCGTGATGTTGCGCACGATGCGATCGTCGTCGCCGTTGCGCGTGACGGTCAGCGTCGTGGGCTGAGAACCGATGTAGCGCACCGTCAGGCGATACGTGCCGCCGCCATCTGGAAACAGGATCGTGTACTTGCCCTGCGCATTGGTCCGCTGGCGGCGCGTGACCTGCGTCTCGGTGGACTGCGCCTCGACCTGCGCATTCTCGACAGGGACACCAGCCGGGCTCTTGACCACGCCCGTGATGATGTCAGTGGAGGCACCGACCTGAGCGGTCAGCGACAGCGGCACGGCGACGAGCGCGAGCAGCGAAACAACGAGACGGCGCAGTCGGCGCGCCGGATTCAAGTGAGGCATCATGGGTCGACAATCGGGAGAGCGGAGGGCACGACAGAAGTGCTGCACATCCAAACAGGTAGCCGGATTCCGGCATCTGGATACGCCCTGTCGACGCGATGTACACCATCAGTTTGCCCAGCGTTGGCATGAAGACAGGCGAGCAAACGGACTTCCGTATCGAGCCTGGCCGTATACGCACCGACCGAGCGGAAGGTGTCAGACGCCGCGCCCGCGCTTCGACGAACTGGAATTCGTGCAGCAGACGGGAGTGCGGGCGCGTAACGTGAGTGGTCGTCATCTTCCGTTACGTCTTCAGCCACGGGTCCACGCGCCATGCATTCGCGTCACGTCGTCACCGCCGCTGCCTTGCTGGGAGCGGTCGCCCTGCGCGTCGACGCGCAGGCACCGGCCGCACCGTCTCCGGTGCGTTACGATCGCGCCGAGCAGCTGCTGAACTGGAATACCACCCGCATGGTGACGGGCGACGAAGTCCAGGCGCAGTGGATGAAGGATGGCTCGCGGTTCTGGTATCGCAACAAGGTGAAGCAGGGCGCGGAATTCATCCTCGTGAACCCGGCCACCGCGTCGCGTGACCTGCTGTTCGAGAACGCGAAGCTCGCCGCTGCCATCAGCACGGCGGCCGATACCAGCATCGACCCGACTCGGTTGCCGTTCCGCACGTTCAAGTTCGCGCGGGACGGCGACGACGAGCGCAACATCGAGTTCCGCTTCGGCAAGCGTCGCCTCATGTGCGACATCACCGCCTATCGCTGCACTGCCGCCGACACGCTGCCGAGCGACGTGCCTTTCGTGTTGAGCCCCGATCGCAAGTGGGAAGCCTACGTGAACGCGTACAACGTGTACGTGCGTCCGCGCGGCAACGCCGCGGATTCCGTGAAGCTGACCGCTGACGGCGTGCAGGGCTGGAGCTACGGCCTTGGCGATCCGACACCGCAGGAACGCCTCGCACCGCAGCTGCGGCCGCGTCGCCCGCAGCTCAAGTGGGCCCGTGATTCGCGCCACCTGATCGTGTCGCGCCAGGATTCGCGCGGTGTGGCGGTGATGCCGTACATCAGCTACACATCGCAGCGCCCGCGCGCATTCTCGCAGCCGTATGCACTGCCGGGTGACACGATCATCCCGAAGCCAGGCTTTCACGTGCTGGATCGCGAGAGCAGGTCGAACGTGCGCGTGGCGCTGGATCCGGTACCCGCACAGGCGTCGTGGAACCTGTCGTCGCGCGACTCGGTGTGGAATGCGAACAGCACGCGCGCCTACCTGACCACGATGTCGCGCGGCTCCAAGGTCGCCGCGGTGCTGGAAGTGAATGCGGCCACTGGCGCCGTACGTCGCCTGGCCGCCGACTCGGCCAGGACCTTCGTGGAATCGGGCAATCCGGTGGATCCCACGCCGACGTACGTGACCGAAGATGGCGAGACCATTTTCTGGTCGGAACGCGATGGGTGGGGCCATCTTTATCGCAACGACTCCACGGGCAAGCTGAAGAACCGGATCACCGAGGGCCCGTGGCAGGTGGGTACGATCGTCGCCGTCGACGAGAAGGCGAAGCGCGTCTGGTTCACGGCCCGCGGTCGCGAGAATGACGCCTTTCTCTACTATGCGCAGCTGTACGCGGTGAACTTCGATGGCAGCGGCCTGCAGCGCCTGACCACCGAGGACGCTGAGCACCGCATCTCGGTGAGCCCGAACGGTCGCTACATCGTCGACACGTACTCGCGTATCGAGGTGCCACCGGTGTCGGTGCTGCGCGACGCCCTGACTGGCCGCGTAATCAAGAAGCTCGAGACAGCGGATGCCTCGGCGCTGGCCGCGACGGGATTCAAGGGTGCCCGCGTCTTCTCGGTGAAGGCGCGTGATGGCGTGACGGACATCTACGGCGTGATGTACCTGCCGTCGAACCTGGACACGACACGTCGCTATCCGATCATCTCGAACATCTACCCGGGCCCGCAGGTCGGGTCGGTCGGCGCCTGGTCATACAAGGCGGGCGGCGAGCCGGCGGCAATTGCGGAACTGGGCTTCGTGGTCGTGCAGATCGATCACATGGGCACACCGCTGCGCAGCAAGGCTTTCCACGACAGCTACTACGGCAACTTCGGCGACAACGGTCTGCCCGACCACATGGCCGCGATCAAGCAGCTCGCCAGCCGGTATGGCTACATCGACATCGACCGTGTCGGCATTTTCGGTCACTCGGGGGGCGGCTTCGCCAGCACCGATGCGCTGCTCAAGTATCCGGAGTTCTTCAAGGTCGCCGTCAGCGGCGCGGGCAACCACGACAATCGCAGCTACAACATCTACTGGGCCGAAAAGTACCAGGGGCTCATGCGCCGCGACACGTTGCGCACGACAGACAACTTCGCGGTCGAGGCCAACGCGTCGATGGCGGCCAACCTGAAGGGTCACCTGCTGTTGATGCATGGCGACATGGACGACAACGTGCACCCGGCGATGACGATCCAGATGGTCGATGCACTGATCAAGGCCAACCGGACATTCGACCTGATCATTGCACCAAATCGTGCGCACTCGTTGAACGAGCCGTACTTCATTCGTCGCCGCTGGGATTATTTCGTGCAGCACCTGCTGGGCGCGACGCCGCCGAGCAATTACCTGATCGTGCGCCCGACCGAGGCAGCGGGTGCCGACGGGCAGACACCAGCTGACGAGGACGAGGGCGACGAGGGCCTGCTGCCGCGGTAGCAGCAGGTCACTGCGGCGCCAGCCAGCCATGAAAAGGCTGTACAGTGCGCCGGTGGCAAACTCTGCATATTACCCGAGTACGCTGACGGTCTTTGGTTGCTTCTCGCACTTATCGCCGCCATGTCCCTGCCCGATCCACACCCCATTCACGAACAGCTGGCGTTGTTCGCGGGTGCCGCGACACCGCCGGTCACGGCAGACACCACGGTGCAGCGTGTCCGTGAGTCGGGCTTGGCTGCGGTCGACGGTGCGGGCGCGGGTCGCTGGTTCCTCGCCTTTGTCGTTGGTCTGACGACGTTCGTGCTCGTGACCGGCTTCAGTGCAATTCTCCGGCGCCGCAACGCCGCGCTACTCGAGCGCGCGCGTCGAGCGGAGGATGCAGCACAGCGCGTACAGGCCAGCGAGGAGCGGTTTCGCCGCCTGTTCGACAGTGGCGCCGACCCGCAGTTGTTATCGGATGGCGAGGTAATCGTGGCTGCGAACCCAGCGGCGGTGGCGCTGCTGGCCGACGGGCATGATCGTATGCTCGTCGGCATGCGTACTGAGCGTGTCACAGCCGACGCCGACGCGGCGATCGCGCACGACGACCTGTCCGTGGAGACGGAAGTGCTCACGGTACATGGCGCGATAGTACCGGTCGCGCTGCAACGGACGCGCATCCCGCTGGAGAGCGGTGAACTGGTGCACTACCAGCTGCGTGACCTGCGTCACACGCGCCGACTGGAGAGCGAACGACGCGAGCTCGAGACGCAGCTGCTCGCGAGCCAGCGGCTGGAGGCACTGGGCACGTTGGCCGGTGGGGTGGCACACGACTTCAACAACCTGCTCACGATCATTCGCGCCAACACCGAGATCGCGCAGTTTGCCGTCGTCGATGACGATCGTGAGGCGATCGACGAATCACTCACGGCGGTGGTGCACGCCTGCGACCGTGCGCGCGACATCGTGAAGCAGATCCTGCTCTTCTCGCGCCGCGCACTGCCCATCCATGCGCGCATCAACCTTGCCGCGCTGATCACCGACACGCAGACGCTGCTGCGCGCGACCATTCCGTCCACGGTGCAGCTGCTGGTGGAGGTGCGCAGCGGCGACGCCTGGATCAACGGCGACGCGACGCAGATGCAGCAGCTGCTGCTGAACCTGTGCAGCAACGCCGAACATGCCATGCGCGCCACCGATGGCGGCATGCTGCGCGTGACGGTTGAGACGGTGAACCTGCACGACGGCCAGCACGCGGCGCGTCATCCGCACCTGATGCCGGGCCTGTACGTGCGGCTGCTCGTGCGTGACACTGGCACCGGCATGACTGACGCGGTGCGGGAGCGCATCTTCGAGCCCTTCTTCACCACCAAGCCGATCGGCGAAGGGACGGGGCTGGGGCTGGCGGTGCTGCACGGCATCGTGATGTCGCACCACGGATCGGTGCATGTGGATTCGGTGGAAGGTCGAGGCACGCACTTCGAGCTGCTCTTCGGGCTTGTCTCCGCACCGGTGGAAGGTCCGAGCGTGATGTTCTCGACACCGGTCGTGTCGACGGCGATCACGCCGCGCGATCGCATCGCCGTTGCACCGGATGCCGCGCTGGTGCTGCTGGTGGACGACGAGCCGGGCATTTTGCGCGCGGCCGAGCGCGGACTCATGAGCGCCGGCATGCGCGTCATCACCGCCGACAGCGCGAGCGCGGCACTGGACCTGCTCGACGACTTCGACGATATCGCAGTTCTGGTCACCGACCAGACCATGCCGGGCATGACCGGACTGACGCTGGCCGAACACGTGCGCACGCTGCGTCCGCTGCTGCCCATCATCCTCAGCACGGGGTTTGCGGGTCGTGTGCCCGAGGATCGGCTGCGTGCCGCTGAAATCGAACTGGTGCTCGACAAGCCGTACACGCTGTCGCAGCTGACCGAGGGAATTCAGGCCGCACTGCGGGCCGCCAGGCGCCGTCGTGCCGCGCTGCGGGGCTGAGGCGACTATCTTGGACGGTCCGGTGGCACACTGCCTCGGGCACCTGTGTCATCTCTCCTGTCCCGAGCTCCCGTGGCCGTTCCCACGTTCGCGTCCCTGTCGCTTGACGCGGCCCTCATGCAGGCCATCAAGGAGCTGGGGTTCACGCGGCCCACGCCGATCCAGACCGATTCCATTCCGCCAGCGCGCGAGGGGCGTGACGTGCTGGCCTGTGCGCAGACGGGCAGCGGCAAGACCGCCGCCTTCCTGCTGCCGATCCTGCATCGCATGCTGGCAGGCAAGGCGGGCGCGACGCGAGCGCTGATCGTGGTGCCCACGCGCGAGCTCTGCCTGCAGGTGCTGGAAACGGCGCAGGCGCTCTCGGTGCACACATCGCTGACGAGTGCCGCGATCTACGGTGGCGTGGGCATGGGTCCGCAGGAGCATGCATTCCGCACGAAGGTGGACCTGATGGTCGCCACGCCGGGTCGGCTGCTGGATCACATGTCCAAGTCGTACGCATCGCTCGCCGGCGTGCAGCACCTGGTGCTGGACGAGGCGGATCGCATGCTGGACATGGGCTTCCTGCCCGACATCAAGCGCATCTTGTCGCATATTCCCGCGAAGAAGCAGGTGCTGCTGTTCAGCGCCACGATGCCGAATGCGATCGTGCAGCTGTCGAAGGAGCTGCTGAAGGACGCCGCGCAGATCAACCTGGAGCGCAAGTCCGCACCGGCCGCCGGCATCACGCAGGCGCTTTACCCCGTGGCGCAGGACCTGAAGCCCGCGCTGTTCGTGAAGCTGCTGGAGCGCGGCGACATGAAGGAGGCACTGGTCTTCACCCGCACCAAGCATCGCGCGAATCGCCTGTTCGAGCTGCTGGAGAAGCATGGTGTCGCGGCCGCGCGCATTCACGGCAACCGCTCGCAGTCGGCACGCGTCGCGGCCCTGGACGGCTTCAAGAACGGCAGCATTCGCGTGCTCGTCGCCACCGATGTCGCCGCGCGCGGCATCGACGTGGCGGACCTGGGCCATGTCGTGAATTTCGACGTGCCGGCACAACCGGAGGACTACATCCACCGCGTGGGCCGCACAGGCCGCGCCGAGGCCACGGGCGACGCATTCACGTTCGTGTCACCGGAAGAGGAAGCGGATGTGCGCGCGATCGAGAAGGCGGTCGGTCGCCGGCTGCCGCGCGTGACGCTGCCGGACTTCGACTACACGACGAAGACGGCGCAGGTGTTCGAGGTCCCGATCGCCGAGCGCATCAAGGAGATCCGCGCCAGGAAGGCTGCCGACCGCCAGCGTTCCGCCGAGAAGGCCGCACGGAAGGCCGGTAACGCCGCACCTGCCGTTCGCGGCAGCAGCAGCAGCAGCGGATCGTCGTCCGGCGCGGCGCGTCGTCCGGCAGCACCGGCTCGACCGGCCGGCGCCGCACGGCCAGCGGCGGATGGCGCAGGAGCGGCCCGCCCGCCTGCCGGTGACGGCAGCGGCCCGCGTCGCAGTCGTGGCGGCAGTGGGCGCAGCGGTGGTGGTGGTCGCAGCGGTGGCGGGTCGCCGTACGCGGACTGAGTTCGCGCGCAGGCACCCGCGGCGGCGTCACGCCTCGCGCTGCAGTAGTGACCATGCGCGGCGCGGTATACCGAAGTTGCGCGAGCGTGTCATGAAGGAGTCGGGCGGCAGGGCGCCCTGCACTTCGCGGGCGCTGCCATGGGCCTCCCAGCGCACGGCGTTCCGATCGTTCGTCGTAGACATCGCGCACTTGGGCGAGTCCGCACGCGTCGCGGGTCACTGCATGCTG
>ENA-OFCF01000045-OFCF01000045.1-metagenomes-genome-assembly--contig:-NODE-45-length-63796-cov-13.895389_pt1 | contig 63796 bp, 51 predicted proteins | sample MGYA00153387_OFCF01 | MGnify analysis MGYA00153387 | reverse complement strand
AGAAATTTTGATAATTTTCAAATTAGGAGCATGTTGTCATGGCATTTCAGCAATTAAAGCGTTGTGACTGCCACAAAGTAGGGCAATTCATGTATTGCCCTACTTTGCCTGAAAATTAGCGTCGATCGAGTCAAAACCACAACTAAATTCATAATCCCTGCTCTAGATTATAAATTATGCGTTCGAGATACCAGTCTTCGGCATACCCTGGAGACTCCTGTTTGAGTCGATCGATCAGTCGTTGAGCGATGCCCCATTGCCCGCTCACCAGCACAAATAAGCGTTGTCGTAATGATTCGGTTTGAGGGCTTTTTGTCGGTGGTGGTGGCAATTTAGGCGTGGAGCGTTGCAGCTTTTGGAGATTTGCTAATGTGTCTTGATATTTGGGTAGATCTTGACGTTCTAGATAGATATTTGCAGCTAGTTGATAATCATCGATCGCCTGACGCAATTCTTCGAGCTTGATGTATATTTGGGCGCGATAAATATATGCTGAAGGCTCCTGTGGATCGATCGAGATTGCCTGACTAAAATCAGCGATCGCCTCAGGATAATTATTCAAACTCACCCGCACATTTCCCCGTGCTAAATAGATAAATAAATCTTGAGGATCGATCGCGATGGCTCGATCGAAATCCAAAATTGCCCCACCATAATCGCCCATCCGAGCGCGCAATTTGCCCCGACTGCGATAGGCGACATGCGATCGGGGATCGAGTTCGATCGCTTGGCTAAAGTCAGCCAAAGCAGCCGCTAAATTGCCTTGCTTGAGATAGAGTACACCGCGACAGGAGTAGACGCGGACATCTAATGGACTGGTTTTTACCGCCCAGTTGGCATTCTCGATCGCCCCTTGGAGATCCCCTCGTTCGCCCTGTTCCAAGAGTTGGGTATAAAACTGTTCGGGCGTGATTAGTGGGGGTGTAGGAGTCGATCTCGGTGTCACTGGCGCGATCGGTTTGGGTTGCAATGAGAGCGCAAGCTCCAAACACTGACGACTATTATCGGGATCTTGCTGGGCTAAGTAGAGATTAGCCGCTGTTTTGTAAGCAGAGATCGCCTGTGGATACTGGGCGAGTTTTTTGGATATCAGCCCTTTGAGTTGATATGCTGGCGCATAATCTCGCCCGTAGAGGATCGCTCGATCGACATCTTCCATCGCCCCAGGAAAATTCTTGAGCATCAATCTCGCCAAGGCGCGCGCATAGTAGCAATCTCTGTGCTGAGGATCGAGTGCTAATGCCTGAGTGTAGTCCCCAACAGCCGTCAAGATCTCACCGAGATCGAAATATGCCAAGCCGCGCCGATAGTAAATTTCCGCCCATTCCGGCGTAGCAATTAGTGCCAACTCAAAATCAGCAATCGCCCCTCGATCGTCTCCAGCCTTAGCTTTGGCTAATCCCTGCTGATAATATTCTTGGGTCATAAATCTTCTTGACTCCGCGATTTTTAGATACTACTCCTTTTCTAGTGCCACATTAGATATCTGGGGTAGTGAGTGGATAGTGGATGGTGGATGGTGGATGGTGGTTCGGGATCGGGTGGGATGAGGTTTTCATTTGGGTAGTAGCAATTCATGAAATGCCACTACCCAAATGGCAGAACGGGGACTGCTTTAACAAAAATCAGAAGCTATGGCTTCGGGGTCTAAATCCCTACAATGTCAACTGTCAACTATAGCCATCCTAAATCAGATCCTGAGGATCGAATACTGGTGCGTTACGGCAGCAGCCCAACACACCCTACATCAACTATGCCTACAGCAGGCTAACGCCAACGGCTTCGCTGAGTGCAAGCTATCAATTATCAATTATCAATTATGATTTTACTTCCCCATCGAATAGGCTCATCCACAGCCGTTGTGTTCCGAGCGTACCAGTACAAAAGAGCAGCTTGCTCAGTAGCGAAACAGCCAACTCATTTAATTTATCATCATCTTGATAAATACTCACCTTGGCACGACGGGGATTCATCCGACTGCGAAAATGGGCGCGGAAGCGGTCTAAATACTCCGAGAGTCGGAAATTGTACTCAGGGGGGATTTGCTTGATACTGAGCTGCTGCTGGGCGAGGAGGAGTTGACGAATCGGCACGGCAAGACGACTAGCCAATCGACACCCGATCGCGCTGAGTGCTTTGGCTTCTTTGATTGATAAAATGCGGCGGGTGTGAGCGCGACGCATCGGATTAGTAGAGCGCATCCGCCAGAGGACGATCCGATTTTTGATAATTTCGTCGAGATTTAGTTCTTTGGCAAGCTGTAGAATATGTTCCGAACTGCCTGATTCAATGGCTTCGATCGCAAGCAGCATCAGATCGAGTTCGACTTTAGTTCGGCGCGGACAAGCATCTCCCGCGATACTGGGATTGGGGAGAGTTTCTAGTACTCCCAGGAGCGATTCGGACAGGGGGCCATTGATTAGCGATGCACTCATATTAAGACAATCGATCGAAACTAGTTATGGGGTTTAAATTCTTAGAGATCTAGACTCAATTTCATGACAAAATTGTTGCAGTTGATGTTAAATTTTTGGTTTCGATCGTCAACATCAGCATACCCGAATTTTAGACCTTAACCACCATCCTATAACTCTACTTGGTTAAAAACCAAAGTTTTTAGCAGTAGATGGCGATCGTTTGGAGTTTAGCGATCGATCGTCTTGTTGCCGAACAGCAGAAGCTATGGCTTCGGGGTTTAGAGCCTCCTTCATAAAGGTTCGATAGTTGTCAACTGTCAACTGTCAACTGTTTACCTACCCAATTGACAATTAACCCCTAACCAGAGACGATCGATCCTGACTCACCCCCTTACCCATCACGACAACTAATGGATCTCAAAGCCCTCATTCGTGACATCCCCGACTTCCCCAAACCTGGGATCTTATTTCGTGATATTACTACGCTACTGAGCGATCCTGCCGGATTACGCTACTCGATCGATACCTTAGCGTCTAAAATTGAAGATTGGCAACCTGAGTACATCGTCGGCATGGAGTCGCGGGGGTTTATTTTTGGAGCTGCATTGGCTTACAAATTAGGGATTGGCTTTATTCCGATCCGCAAGCCAGGGAAATTACCCGCCGCCGTCTGGAGTGTTGAATACGCCCTAGAATATGGCACCGACAAGCTCGAAATTCACCAGGATGCAGCCCCTCCTGGTAGTCGGATCTCGATCGTTGATGACTTGATCGCCACTGGCGGCACAGCAGCAGCTACGGCTAAATTAGTCCGAGAAATTGGCGGCGATTTGGTAGGCTGTGCCTTCCTGATTGAATTAGACGCTCTTGATGGTCGATCGCATTTGCCAGATGTGCCGATTATCTCATTAGTTCATTACTAGACAGCGGTTCGGACAGCACAACGATTGAAATCGTTGCTCATGATACAAAGTCCGCCTTCGCGGACTGAGATCTAAGTAAAAGCGTAGATCTGAGGGTACCCATGAAGCGGCGTTTTTATCTCTAGGGAACCCTAGAGATAAAAACGCCGCTAAACCCTCGGCAAAGCCTACTGCAAGAGCGCGTCGCTGGTGCAAGATGTGACTAAACTCAGGTTTGAGCATAGATCGCTCAATAAAGATCGGTTAACATAGATCTTAGTACTGCGTAACATTTATTAATAATGCTGACAGAGCCTTCAGACTCATCAGACGATGCTCATCCCCTCATCACCAAGATTTTGTTCGGACATCAGCCGAGTCGCGAACTGTTAGCGATCTTGCTGGTATATGCCGTGCAGGGGATTTTGGGCATCTCCCGACTGGCGGTAAGCTTTTTCCTCAAAGATGAACTAGCACTATCTCCCGCCGAAGTTGCTGCACTGATGGGAATAGCTGCTCTACCGTGGGTAATTAAGCCTGTATTTGGATTTATTTCTGATGGTTTGCCAATCTTTGGCTATCGGCGACGACCGTACCTGATCTTATCAGGGTTACTAGGCGTTGGAGCTTGGCTGAGTCTAGCAAATCTGGTACATACAGCCGCTGGTGCTACACTAGCGATCGCGATTACCTCACTTTCGGTAGCATTCAGTGATGTGATCGTAGATTCCCTCATCGTCGAACGCGCCAGAGATGAATCTGTGGGTAAAGCTGGTTCTTTGCAAGCTCTGTGTTGGGGCGCATCAGCAGTCGGCGGATTACTCACTGCTTATTTTAGTGGTTTATTGCTGCAACACTTTAGTACCCGCACGGTATTTGCCTTGACGGCGGCTTTTCCACTGCTAGTCTCGGCTGCGGCGTTGTGGATTTCTGAGGAACCCGTAACGCTAGCAGATGGCAATCGCCAAACGGTAGTCAAAGAGCAAATACAGCAATTGTGGCAAGCTCTGACGCAGAAAGCGATCTGGATGCCCACACTATTCCTGTTTCTGTGGCAATGTACGCCTACAGCCGAGTCAGCCTTTTTCTACTTCAGTACCAATGAATTAGGATTTACGCCCGAATTTTTAGGGCGAGTACGACTGGTGACTAGTTTGGCTTCCTTGCTGGGCGTATGGTTATTCCAACGCTTTTTAAAAACCATCCCGTTTCGCCAAATCTTCATCTGGACGACATTATTATCATCCCTACTGGGTTTGACAGCACTATTACTCGTTACTCATACTAATCGCTCCTTAGGCATTGACGACCATTGGTTTGCTCTTGGCGATAGTTTGATTCTAACTGTGATGGGACAATTAACCTTCATGCCCGTGCTGGTATTGGCGGCGAGATTGTGTCCGCCTGGGATTGAAGCTACTTTGTTTGCCATGTTAATGTCGGTACTAAATTTATCAGGCTTAGTATCCAAAGAAGGGGGAGCAATTCTCACTCACCTCTTGGGAGTAACCGATACCAACTTCGATAAATTGTGGCTACTAGTCTTAATCGCAAATGTCGGGAGTATGCTCCCACTAATCTTTATCAATCTATTACCAAAGGAAGATCCTCAACTAATAACAACAACATCTAAATTAATCCCGCCATCTAGTGCGATCGAACATCAACAAACAGGCATCGTTGGCAACCAATCCTTCATCCCTAGTCTATTGCCAGAACTCGTAGAAACTAATGAGAATTAGTCTTAACCTATCTACTCATTTAGGATTGCTATAGCAGTCCTAAATCAGAGCCTTGGGTATCGATTCTGGTGCGTTACGGCTGAAGCCTAACACACCCTACATCTCAACATATCTACTCATTTAAGATTGCTATAAATCGATCGGCTAGTTGAATTAGATTTCTATTATAAGTAATAATAGTATTAATAGAGCTAATTCAGATTAATGTTCGCAAGCTACAGTAAATACTTTATATATTTTTAGGCAATGCAAACCAAAACTACTGAACTCCCCTATAATTTAGCCCAGTGGAAACAAGGGTATAGATCGCAAAAGCAAGAATATGATTATCAAATTACCGAAATCGAAGGACAAATTCCTGCTGATTTAACAGGTACACTATTCCGAAATGGCCCAGGATTATTAGATATCAACGGCGACTCAGTGCGTCACCCATTTGATGGTGACGGGATGATTTGTCGGATTACTATCAAAGACGGCAAAGCGCACTTTCTCAATCGCTTTATCCAAACCGAAGCCTATGTCGCCGAGCAAGCAGCAGGTAAATTTCTTTATCGCGGCGTATTCGGCACCCAGAAAGCTGGCGGTTGGATGGGCAATGCTTTCGATATCAACTTAAAAAATATTGCCAACACCCAAGTCGTCTACTGGGGCGGAAAATTACTCGCTCTGTGGGAAGCAGCCGAACCCCACCGTTTAGATCCCAAAACGCTCGATACATTAGGCATTGAGTATCTAAATAACACCCTAAAACCTGGCGATCCTTTTGCCGCTCACCCATTATTCGATCCCAAGCAGGAGCGAATGGTAAACTTTGGATTGAAAGCAGGTAAATTCGATCGAACTGGACTTCTAACGGGAATTACCATCTATGAATTAGATTTAGATGGCAAAGTTGTTGAAGAGCATTCACATACAATTCCTGGATTCGCATTCATTCATGACTTTGCGATTACCCCCAATTATTGTATCTTCTTCCAGAATCCCGTCGGCTTCAATCCTTTTCCCTTCCTACTCGGCTTAAAAGGTGCGGGTGAATGTGTCAAATTTCAACCCGAAAAACCCACGAAAATTATCGTTATTCCCCGCGATCCTCGCAGTGGCGAAAAGATCCAAACTCTCGAAACTAGTTCGGGATTTGTCTTTCACCATGCCAATGCGTTCGAGCAAAATGGTAAGATCTCGATCGATTCGATTGCCTATGCCACTTTCCCAGAAGTCGAACCCGATAAAGACTTCCGCGATATGAATTTCAGTACGCTCACCCCAGGGCAACTATGGCGATTTGAACTAGATCTAAAAACTCAACAGGTAACTAGCGCACTCGTCGAACCCCGCTGTTGTGAATTCCCGACAATTAACCCCGCTAATGTCGGTTATCCCTATCGCTATGTCTACATGGCTGCCGCTCAAACCCTCGATGGAAATGCACCCCTGCAAAGTATCATCAAATTGGATCGCGAAACTGGCGCGAAGCAATTATGGACTGCTGCACCGACGGGATATGTCAACGAACCCGTATTTGTACCTCGTCCAGGTGGTACTCAGGAGGACGATGGCTGGCTGCTTGCGATGATTTATGATGGATTGAAGGATCGATCGGCGGTGGTCATTTTAGATGCCGCAGATTTGACAAAAGGGGTGGTCGCGACTCTCTGGTTGACTCATCATATTCCCTATGGGCTGCATGGGAGTTGGACGGATGATGTGTTTATTGATTCGCTCTAGAATTTATCTATAAGTTGCAAAAAATCGTTAGTCAGCAAGGATTGGAGTATCGATCCTGGTGCGCTACGGCTGAAGCCTAACACACCCTACATCAACATAGCTGATAATCTAGGATTGCTATATTCGACCCAATTTTTTCAAGCAGTTGCGCGTTATGTTTCACGATGTAGGGTTGCTAGTCTACCTATTGAGATAGGTCTAAAGACAGACGGCTTTCTGAAATATGTTAGCAACAATGAAACTAGCGTGAGGTGGCTGTCTGAAACAAGTTAAATAATTACCCAAAACAAATACAGGAAGGTTTTATGTCTCAAGTTGATATTGACACTACAATTGCGGCTCTGCAAAAGGGTCTGACGGCTATTCCTACCGACCAAGCGGTATCCGTTATCGACAGTTGGCAGCAACAGCTCCAAGGCAACCCCTTGGCGGAACAATTAGGCGAACTCAAGGCAGCACTGAGTTCTGGTGGTACTAGCAAAGGCAAGTCGTTGACTGAAATTCTTACTAGTATCGGTCAAGGTACTACAGAAGCAGCCAAAACTGCCGATCCGAGTGCTGCGACAAAGGTGAAGCAACTAGGAGAATTACTGTCTAAAGCAGCTAGTTCCTTAAAATAGTTTCTGAAGTTATTCGCTACAATTAGCAGTCGCTCCGCTGGCAACTATCTCAGTGCCGAGAAACAACAAGTTAGCAGCTTTTTACTAGTCCTAGTACATACAAAAGCAGTGCTAACTTGTTGTTTTTTGTGTGAGCCAACTTTATCCTGTTAATTGCTAAAATGTCCCAATGGAGACTACCAATGAGGTGGGGAATTCCCTACAATGTCTCTATTCCATTCGATCCAAGTTTTTCAAGCAGTCGGGAATCTCGTCGCGATTTAGGTTCCACTTTTTGACCGAGAAGGTAATATAAATAATATGAACCCGATCGCAAGTAGCAACGGTGTCAACCAGTTACCAAACCGGACATATAGGGTTTGAGTATTGCGGCGATAAACTGTGTGAGCGTGAGCTGCAAATTCATTGAGTTTAGAGATCCATTGAGTCTGCCCATGTGGATCGATAACTGCTGAATAACCAGTATTACTAGCACGAGCCGTCCAGCGATCTGTTTCGATCGATCGCATCAAATCTAGTGCCTGATGTTGAGATGGCATTGCGACACCATAGTGAGCATCATTAGACGCGGTGATAATTAGCGATCCTGTCTGAGCTTGACGGCGAAAATGTTCGGGATAGGCGGAGTCATAACAGATTCCAAAAATTAAATTACCAAGTGGGGTATTGACTAACGGGGCAAATTTACCAGCTAGCAAATGTGAATCTAACGGCGATATTGTGTCAATAAATTTACCGAGATATTGCTCGAAGGGAATATATTCACCCAATGGTACGAGTTTCCACTTGTCATAACGGCTGATAACTTTACCTTCACCATCGATCGTCAAAATACTATTAGTTATTTTATTACCTACTTCACCAAATCCACCGATAAATGCCGTGACTTTTTTAGCTAGGATTGCTTGATAAAAGGATGTCTGTTTAATTTGACTTTCTCGATAGGGAAAAGCAGTTTCTGGCGTAATAACGGCTACTACGCCCCGCTCGGCTAGATCGATATAACCTTTAGTATAATTCTCGATCGCGAGGTCATATCCCGATCGATAATGTCTGACTTCATTGCCGATATTACCTTGAATAATCCCGATCTTCAGACTAGAATCGATCGATTCTACTAATGGACGATTTAGTAGATTGGAGCCGATTAAATGTAAGATAATAATTGAGGCGATCGCGCTGCCAATACATGGTAATGCTTGCCAAATTCTGGGGATGAGTTTAGTGCGATCGCGCTCGCGATTGAATGCCAAATATCCTTCAGCAATTAAACCATTTACCAATACGATCGCGCCAGTCACAGTTGTCGGCCCAGATAGCTGCCCCAGATGCAGAATAGCTAAATTGTAAGGGCTTTGAGTCATCGCTAATGGCGACCACCACAAGTCAGTAAGACTATACAACTCCTCCAATCCACACCATAAAGCAGTACCCAAAAGTACGCGCAGCCAGGGATTTAATTGTGGTTTGGAATTGATAAATCGTACGCCCAAAGACCATACAACTACTAAACTTGCCCCCCACAAAGTGATAAAAGTCAAGCAAAAAGTAGCAATTCCTAAACTTGCTAAAAACGGGACACCCATCCACGTCATCGGATGAATCCCAAAGATCCAACTCAAGCACCAACCGTAACACCCAATCCCCCAGGCTAAGGCATAAATTAGCGGCGCATTTTGCTGGCGAGATGTCAAATACCACAGCGGTGCAAGTGCCACCCAAGCCAGATACCACACCTCACTGGGTGCAAATGTCATCCCCATCAAGACACCACTCCCAAGCGCAATTCCAACCTCGAACATGGGACTAAATTTAGCGATCGGTTTGCGAAAGGGTAGTAGCATTTGAATAGTTGAGAGTTGACATTTTGTAGGGTGGGCACTGCCCACTATCTCTAGTTTAGGCGATCTAAATTTTCACAGTTGCGATTTCTTTAATAACTAATGAATACGCTAGTTGGTGCGTTACGCTATCGCTAACACACCCTACAATATTCTTGCTAACTACATCTATAGTAATCCTAAATGATTCATGATATTTAGGGCTTGCTGAACAAATCCAGAGAGTATTCACTGCAAGGGTTTTGAGCCTTTTTTTAGCGATCGAGTGCAAGGTTATGACATCTAAAGGCTCAAAACCCTTGCACCCTTTATGGGAAATCGGCGGATAATTTTAGAACTCGATCGAGAACCCCAAGATTTGCAAGCTGTGTGGCGGCTAGATTCGATCGCTAGACTTATTCAGCAAGCCCTATTTATTCTTCGGTGCGTTACGCTATCGCTAACACACCCTACAATATTATTGCTAACTACATCTGTACTGTTAATGATTGAGTAGTCCACCAGTCGCAATCGCGCTGAGAATAGCGACTCCAAAAGCTAATCGATACCAGATGAAAATAAAGGTATTATGAGTTTGTAAAAACTTGAGTAACCACGCGATCGAGAGATAAGAAAAAACTGCCGCAGATAAAGTACCGACGATCAGCGAAACTGCCGATACGCCACTAAATCCAGTATCGATCGCACTCTTGAGTTCTGATATCCCCGCCAGTGTAATCGAAGGAATGCCTAATAAGAACGAAAATCTCGCTGCTGCTGCTCGTTCTAAACCCATAAATAAACCTGCTGTCAAAGTCGAACCAGAACGAGAACAACCAGGGATGAAGGCTAAACATTGCGCCAAACCCATCAGTACTCCATCCATTATCGTCAGACTATTCAAATCTCTTTTGCGCCGACCAATTTTTTCAGCAATCCCTAATAAAATAGACATGAAGATCGAGGCAATCGCGATCGCACCCAAGCTTCTGAGTGGTGAATGGTCGAAGTCAGGAATAAATTTTTTAATTAATAGCCCAAAAAAGATAATTGGCAAGGTACCTAACGCAATCCCCGCCGCCATTTGAAACTCCAATGACCGATAATCTTTTTTCTGAATAGCCGTATATGCGCCACCAATCACGGTGACAATATCAGTCCAAAAAAACCAAATCACCGCCGCAATACTCCCCAACTGGATAATTGCGGTAAATGCTACACCAGGATCTCCCCAATGGAGAGCTTCAGGAATGACCTTCAGATGCGCCGAGCTACTGATCGGCAAAAATTCCGTCACACCTTGCACCAAGCCGAGGAAGATGGCTTGAAAGAGGTTGAGCGAGACGGGCGGGACACCAGTTGAGGTTGCTGGTTTGGCGAGAGCGAGCGTTGCGGTGAGGAGGAGGAGCGTCATGGTACTCAGCACCAATAGTGGGAATTTAGCTGCCGATCGGCTGCGCGACAAATTCTTTAGAATCATTTAATTATAAGCATCATGATTAATCGTATTTTCTCACCGATCGTCGCTCCCCGTAACAAATATTAATGCTTGGGTGCAGTGGTTCTCATAATCCAAATCAGTGGATTATCGAGCAAATAAGTTGCCAAAGTCCCTACCGTACATGGTTTGTTGTCTTGATTCGTCGCAACATAACTAATATAATATCTTTATATAAATAAACATTAAGTCACTAATATCTATATTATTTTGCTTAACTCTAGCTATAAATCCAGCGAAATCAAGAGGACATGGTGGTGGCAACTGCAAGGGAATTGGGGTGTGTTTGCCGGATCGGCATTTTTAGTATCTATTCCCGTATTTATTGAAGCTCCGCTAGTGCGGCACTATCCCGCCCTGAGCGTTGTGCTCACTATCTTATGGGTTTGCTTGGGAGCAATCCTGATCCAACGCCCTCAGAGCCAAATTTGGGGAGACTTGATCCTGGGATTTAGTTGGAGCTGGTTGGCTGGGGCGATCTATTGGGGTTGGTTTAGATGGGAACCAGCGATTCATCTACCGATCGAATCGATCGGCGTACCCTTTGCTATCTGGGCACTGTGGCGAGGTTTTGGCAAGATTGGTGCTTTATTTTACCTCGGTTCTCTACTCGGAACGGCAATTACCGATTTATATTTTTATCAAGTTGGCTTACTTGACTACTGGAAACAAGTGATGCTGGTCGATCCTAGCCTCGCCATGCCGATCTTACAGCAAGCGATCGCCCAAGTTCGTACTCCTTGGGGTACAGCATGGGGAGTCGTACTAGTGAATTTGCTATTAGCTGTGGGTATAATACCTTTAGGAATCAAACAGTGGCATTGGTACGCTTTCAGTGGCGCAGTTTTAACCACCATCGTCGTTGATAGTTTATTTTTGTTGGTTGCTGGTCATGCCTAAACCAATCATTTAGATGTGTTGGTAGTCCCTTAGCGATCGATCCACTAGTTCACCACTTTATTTTTACCCAATCGTGAACCAGGGCATCTCACCATATCTGATCCTTAGTACTGACAACGGTCAACGCCAGCTATCATTAACTGATGGCAACTGCTGGACTGTCGGTCGGGGGGATGACAATCAATTTGTCGTCAAAGATCGTTGTATTTCGCGCAACCATGCGATGATCCAATACACTGATGCTGGCGATCACTACCTGATCGATTTGGGTAGTAGCAATGGCACCTTTGTCAATGGACGCAGAGTGAGTATTCCAGTCACCATCCACGACGGCGATACGATTACCTTCGGTCAAACCGAATTTGAATTTCACTCTCCGAGAGCTGATAGTTCCCTAGCAATAGATCCAGAAGGTACTCTCGATGGTACTGTGACATCGATCCTACATCTGCGAAAGTTGATGTCAGTGATGGTTGTGGACATGCGAAATTTTACCATCCTGACCCGTCAAACTAACGAAAATCTCCTATCTGAGGTGATGAGTGCATGGTTCCGCAATGCCGGAGCGATCATTCGTAATCGGGGGAGTTGGGTAGATAAATATATCGGCGATGCGTTGATGGCGTTGTGGTTTCACAATGGGGAAACTGTCACCAAGCAAGAGATGATGAATATTCTCTTGGCACTTGACGATCTCAACAAAATGACTAAAGAGTTGAGCCAACAATATCCTCTCCCATTTGAGCTAAAAATTGGGGCGGGGATAAATACTGGTCATGCAATGATCGGTAATGCTGGTAGTGGCGACCAACCCGACTATACTGCTTTGGGTGATACTGTAAATGCGGCATTTCGGCTAGAAACGATCACCAAAGAACTCAATGCTGAAATTGCGATCGGAGCTTCTACTTATCGTTATCTAGCACCCGTACTCGGTAAACATCGAGTGTTTAAAGAGTGTTCGGTAGATCTCAAGGGTTATGATGTACCCGCGATCGTTCATGCTACCAATTTTGGCCCCCTCAATGCCTTTTTAAAATTAGCAAATGCTGAATCTGCCGATCGAATCGTCGATTCACAGCCGCAAACTAATTTGATTCAGCCGATCTGAGATTTTGGAGAGACTGACTCCCAGCATCGGCTTACAAGCTGATTGCAGATTTGGTGCAGATTGAAATACTGGAGGAAATCACTGGTGGCAAGCGCGGTAAGCAGTATATGCTTATGGCCTATTTTCGATTGTTCAATTAGCGTGCGAACTCTATTCTCTGAAACAGCTTTATTGGTATCTGGAGAGAAGGACTAATAATGTTACATACGTAAGGATTCAGGAAAGAATATAATTAATTAGCTACTCCATTCCGACTCCAGGAATAGACAGTATAATCACACCAATCTTTGATTTATCGAGCCTGGTTGATGCTGTACAGTGACTTATTAACTGACGTGATGACAGATTAACGTCGTCAGCTCTAAGCTCTGCCCTGTATAGGTTACATCATTATCTTAGCAAAAACTCAATAGCTACTTAGTGACACATTAATTGTCGTTTCTCATGAAAGGGACACTTTATGTGTCATTTTCTGTTTCAGGATAAGATCTGCATGATGACGGATTAGTTGTCGCTTTATTTAACGCAGGTTATAATAACATTATGTATTCATGAACTAATGACATTTACTAAGCTCACTGATGGAAATAAAAGAACAAGTGACTGTCGAGAGTGCCGATCCTGAATTATTGTCAGCACCAGAGCAACAGACGATCGTTACTGAATTAACCCCAGAAGGGAAAGTCAAGCTTGAAGTTATCCAAAGCTTGCTCGAACCGTGCGATCGAGTTACCTACGGTCAAAGCCTGCGAGATGGGGCGCAGAAGCTGGAGATGTCGGTGCGATCGCTCCAACGGTTATTTAAAAAGTATCAAGAGCAGGGGTTACTTGCCTTGACTACGACAGAAAGAGCCGATCGAGGTCAACATCGGATTAGCACATCTTGGCAGGAGTTTATCCTCAATACCTATAAAACAGGCAACAAGGGTAGTCGGCGGATGACCCCCAAGCAAGTTGCTATTCAGGTGCAGGCACAAGCGAAAAAGATAAATGATTCTGAGCCACCTAGTTATCGGACTGTATTGAGGGTAATCGCACCTATTCAGGAACGTGCCGCCGAAGTTAAAAGTATTCGTTCTCCAGGATGGCGGGGTTCGACTTTATCGGTAAAGACTCGCGACGGATATAACCTGGACATTAACTATAGCAATCAGGTTTGGCAGTCAGATCATACTCGGCTGGATGTGATGCTGGTCGATCGACATGGGATTGTTATTGGTCGTCCGTGGTTGACGACGGTGATTGATAGCTATTCTCGTGCATTGATTGGTATCAATGTCGGCTTCGATGCGCCGAGTTCGCAGGTGGTGGCACTGGCTTTACGTCATGCTATTTTACCCAAAGTGTATGAGGCAAAGTATGGATTGCATACGGAGTGGATTACCTATGGGAAGCCAGAGTATTTATTCACCGATGGCGGAAAGGACTTTCGATCGAATCACATCACCGAAATCGGCACACAACTGGGTTTTGTACATAAACTACGCGATCGACCTTCTGAAGGTGGGATTGTAGAGCGATTCTTTGGAACGTTGAACGAGTCGGTGTTGAGGGCATTGCCAGGATATACCGGATCGAATGTACAGCAACGACCTAAAGATGCTGAAAAGGATGCCCAGTTAACGCTACGAGATATTGAAAGAATAATTGTGGGGTTTATTGTCGATAAACATAATCAAGCTCTAGATGCGCGGATGGGGGATCAAACTCGCAATCAACGCTGGGAGGCTGGATTAATTGGCGATCCGCCACTGATTTCGGCGCGAGAGTTAGATATTTGTCTGATGAAAACCATTCGGCGAACTGTGCAAAGGGGTGGAAATGTCCAGTTTGAGAATGTGACGTATCAGGGCCAGTATTTAGCTGGCTATGCAGGTAAAACTGTGAGTATCCGTTACGATCCCAGAGATATTACGACGATTTGGATCTATCACCAGGAACAGAATAAGGAGGTGTTTCTGACTCGCGCTCACGCTCACGATTTGGAAACAGAGCAACTGTCTGTAGATGAGGCAAAAGCCAGTGCTAAACGGGTCAGATCTGCGGGGAGAAGCATTACCAATCAGGCGATCTTGTATGACGTAATCGATCGCAGTATCGAGAAAGAGACAACAAGTAAGCCGAACCGTAAGCAAAGACAGGAAGATGAGCAAGCTTATAAAAAATCTGCCACAGTTACCAAAACCGTTGAGGAAATTCAGACGGATAATTTGAAGCTTGATACTGCTGAGTTACCCCTGACTGAACAGACTTCTGAGTCAGTGGTGAGTTCAGCCCCCATCGACGATATAGAAGTTTGGGATTACGAAAAAATGCGTGATGACGATGAGTGAAGCACAGAAAATTGCGATAGAATTAGGCGATTTACCGATTGATAGTGAGTGGGTAGAGGCAGAAATTAAACGTTTGCGCCGCAAGAGTGTTTTATCTTTATCTCAGGTAAAAGAGTTGCACGAGTGGCTGGGTGAAAAGCAGAAAGCGCTTCAATCTTGTCGAATTATCGGGGAGTCTCGCACGGGGAAAACGATGGCGTGTGAATCATACATGTGGCGGAATAAGCCTCGGCAGACGGGCAGACAGACTCCGATAGTTCCAGTGGTATACCTGCTGCCACCATTGAAATGTGGCTCGAAGGACTTTTTTACATCGATTCTTGAATATCTGAAATATCGAGCCGTTAAGGGGACTCTTTCAGATTTTCGGAGTCGGGCGATGGATGTTCTCAAAGCTTGTGAAGTTGAAATGCTGATTGTGGATGAAGCCGATCGATTGCAACCCGATACGTTTCCTGAGGTGCGCGATACAGCACTTCCGGCAGCTATGAGGTACAGCCCAATCTCTAAAAGTCACTTAGCAAGTAGATTAAGGATAAAAAAGTGTATCTCATGACAGCCGGAAGTGCTGTATTAGTGACAAATTGGGGATTGCGGTGGTGCTGGTGGGTACTGATCGATTGGATGCCGTCATCAAGCAAGATGAACAGGTTCACAATCGATTTCGCTCCCATCGAAGGTTTGGTAAGTTGCTGGGGCAAGAGTTTAAGGATACGGTGACTATTTGGGAAAATAAGGTAATTGCCTTACCTGTACCATCTAATTTAGCGAAGGTAGAAACTCAAAAATTACTGTTAAAGACGACGGAAGGATATATCGGTAGATTGGATGAGATCTTGCGGGAGGCGGCGATTAAGTCGCTATCGAGGGGGCATAAAAAGATTGAATTTTCGATTTTGCAGGAAGTAGCGAGGGAATATGCTTGAATACTGAAATTCAGTCTTGGTTATTGCTAGTTGAGCCGTTTGCTGGCGAGAGTTTAAGTCACTTTTTGGGACGGTTTCGGCGGCAAAATCATTTGTCGCCGAGTGCTTTGGGGGATTTAGCGGGAGTGGGGGCGATAATTGCACGATGGGAGCGGTTTCATCTCAATCCTTTTCCTTCTGATGTGGAGTTAGTCGCCGTTGCAGAGGTAGTTGGGGTGGCACCAGCGCGACTCAGGCAGATGTTAGCTCCAGAGGGGTTAGAGATGAAGTGTGAGCCGATTCGGTTGTGTGGTGTTTGTTATTAGGAGGAGCCTTATCATCGGCTGGAATGGCAGTATCAATCGACTGGAGGATGCGATCGACACCAACTTAGATTGTTGTCTAAATGTCGTAATTGTCAGGCTAAGTTTCCAATTCCAGCGTTGTGGGAAGACGGTTGCTGCGATCGCTGTAAATTACCTTTCGTTGAGATGATGAAGTGGCAGAAACCATACTAGCAAATAACTTACTAGTTATGGTCATCTGCTTATTCTGGATGTTCTAGTTGAGATAATTGACCTTGAGCTTTTGCAGCTCTAATCATGCTATGGTTCGCGGTCAAGCTAAAATATAAAACCCTACAATTTAAGTTTTGTCGTGTAATTTAACTTGAAAATTTTACCCTATTGAACAACTGAGTCGCGCTGATATGCCCAAATGGTGATGGACCCAAAGGCAATTCCCGCCCACAGTAGCCAGAGCGAATTTAGTAAAAGATAACCATTATAAAATGGGGAATCAGAGGCCCAGAGTGACAACTGCCCATAATGATAAAACGGTGAGAACGCTACGACAGTCTCAATACACTCCTGAACAGACGGAGATACGGCTAAAGGTAGAGGTATGCCACAGGTCATTAGCCCGATCGGAATTGATAATCCAACAATTGAGTCGTAGCTTTTGGGATTTACTAAATAACTTAGTCCTAGACCTGCGATCGCAAAGGGAATAACACCCAAAATCATACTTGCAAAAATTGTAATTTCTGCTGTGATACTTATTTGAATACCACGTTGCCATATACCTATTGTTAACATTAGGGAAAGCGTGATAATACACAACAATATTACAGTAAAAATTTTTGTCGCTACATATAGTCTAGGTGGTAAGGGAGTAGTGCGTAAAAATTTTAGCCACTTTCCTGTCCGTTCGATGGCAACGCGCTTACCAAGTCGCTCGATTGCCACTATGAGTAAGACCAGTCCACAGCAGCCAATCAAAGATTGTTTATCACTAGAGGTTACTGACAATACAATTGCAAATAATAAAATTCCCAGTAAAAAGGTAGGAGTTCGCCAAATTTGAAGTATTTCTACCCATAATTGTTGTTGAAATACTTGCAGCAGATGATACCGTGAAATACGAGCGTGGTTTGGATTTGCAACACTGGTTGCAGTTGGAGCGACTGTTGCTGGCAGATGGCTTGACAGATTATCTTCGGTTAGTTGACAGTTTTTAGGTGCTTCTGCCAGTTTGTGTAGTGTAATTGTGCGAGTTGCTAATTGTTCTAACACATTCCAGTCAGATTTATTATTCGTCACCATCAAAATTGTGACTCCCTGTTCTCGACATAGGCGTATTTGCTGCCAAAATTCCTCATAGCCTTTGTCATCAAGGTTTCTAGTAGGTTCATCAAGAATCAGGAGATCTGGACTTCCAGCTAAAGCTAGCGCAAAATATAGCCGCTGTTTCTGTCCGCCGGATAAATTGCTTGCCCATGCGTCTTGCATCTCAAGAAGGTTAACTTTAGCGAGTAGGGAGTCAACAGAGATTGAATTAGGGTAGTAACTTTTTACAAGTTGCACCAGTTCTTTTACTTTTAAATTTTCGGGAAGATTAGCTTCTTGTAGAACAACACCCATGTGAATTTTAGATTCAGGTAGTTGAGGTGGCAGTCCCATCAGACTAACTTCACCACTACTCGGTCTGATGATTCCAAGAATGAGGTTTAGCAGCGTTGATTTTCCAGCTCCATTTTCCCCTTTGAGAATAACGAATTCACCTTGATGAATATTTAGATTAATATTCTCTAGAATAGTTTTTTTTGAGAAGCCCTTACGGAAGGTCTTCGATACATTGCAAAGTTCAATCATAATTTTGGCCGTTCAATCTGGTAGAAAATTAATTTAATGAAAGCGTTGCATTAAAAGCCAAATACCCGTGGATATAGCAACCGCAGGTAAAAGTGGCATTCCGACTAGCGTCGTGAGTACCATCAAGGTAGCTGCTCCACCTGCAAATGCCCAAAAATCACCTGTTACTGGAGGCAAAGTCGGGCATTCGCTCCACAAACAGATTTGTGTTCCTTTTGTAAAAATGAAAAAAGTAGCTGCAAGGCCTAGAAAAATTAATCCACCGACAAATGATTTACTTAGAGAAATATTGGATAGCTTTGTCACAAATCCAGAGGATAGTTCTAGTTTTTCTGGGATGTTAGAATTTTCATTGAAAAAATCAGTAGAGTTAGAATCAGGAACGACCGGAGATAGTTTCGTGTTGTCAGAAGATGAATTCATAGTGCCTAATTTGATAAAGATTGAATCTGAATAAACAAGATAAGCCAGTTATTTTCCTAATGCCAAAACACTCTTAGCTACAAGCCCCACAACAACCATGATTCCAACAGCTACGAAAACAGGTGCCCCTGCGATCGCAGCAATAACGGCAGCTACTCCTCCAGCGGCAATGCTAACAGTTGTTGTGTCGAATTTAGGTTTAGGATCTATGACAGGACACGGCTCTGTACATCTATCATCAACAGACTTGATAGGGTCAGTAACGGTTTTCGATATTGGTGGGCATGATTCTGCTAGTTTTCGATCCCAGTCGAACATTGGATGGCAAGAGTTCTGGACATTGATAGTTTCTATCGTTAAGATAGAAGTCCATAGCAAAAAAACTACTAATAAAAGTACTTGGAACCACGGCTTTGATACATATATCCAGGGCTTGAAAATTTTGGGTGAGGATTGCATAAAATAAAGACACACATTCTCTTGATAGTACCCAGATGGGACTTCACTATTGATATATGTGAGATCGCATCAATTTCGAGAACTGGGGAAATCTAATTGAATAAAACTATTTTTAAAATCTACTAGAGATAGAACTCCAAGGTAAAGATAATCGTTCCACTACATCTCGGCGTGATAGTACCCGCGAACAGAGTTCCCAGCGATCCTTGTCGGGATCGATCGTGGTTTGATAGCGGATCTCGAAGACATCACGGGCTTTTTGGCGGAGGTGGATATACTCGTCCATCATGTCTTCTAGCTTTTCGATGCTTTCAATCCAGTCATCTTCGATCGAGTCTGGTAATCCACCGAAAATGTCGTAGCGATCTTTCATGCGGCGCGAGATGACTTGATAGACTCGCTCGTCTTGAGTATCGTGATAGACCAGATTTAGCATATCGACATTGCGCCGCGATTGACCAAAACGTTTGATTCGTCCCAGCCGTTGTTCTAAGCGGGAAGGATTCCAGGGTAGATCGATATTTATCAGCGTACCGAGAGTTTGGAGGTTTAGCCCTTCACAGGCGGCATCAGTGGCGATAACTAAGCGGATGCTCCTTTCCTTGACGGCTTTTTTGATGTCGTCACGTTCTACTGAGGTAAAATCTTCGCCTCGGAATAGTCCACTTTTGCCAGCACCAGCATAGACACCGATCGGTTCGTTGGGCAGCAATTTGGCTAGTTCTATACCCATTGCATAGACGGTATCGTAGTACTGACTGAAAATAATACAACCATGTTCTAGCCAGGTTCGATCGTCGGTGCGATGTTGGGTGAGGAAGTAGCGTACTGCTGCTAGCTTGGGGTCGCGGGCTTCTGGTCTGGAAAGTTCTTCCACGATCGTGTGTAAGTGCATTGCCTCTTCTGATGTGAGGGCACTCAAGGCATCATCTAGTAAGCGCACCTGTTCCTCATCATCGAGGGATTCCCGCCGGAGCATCTTTTCGGCGGTCGATCGACCGGATGCGAAACTCGAACAAATCCGTTGCAGGAGTAATGTTTTCATAAATCCAGCCGCTTTGGTGCGCTTTTGTAAGGCGGTGGTGAATGCTTCTGCGGCTTGATAAGCGAGATCGAAGGGATGATTGGTGAGTAAGCCTAGACCACTGAAACCGACTCCAGTGTAGGCGGTAGCTGGGGCATCTGGATTGGGATGGATGTCTACGCCGACTTTCTCTAGTAAGCCAGCTTCTTCTAATGTTTGGCGGCGGCGTAATACGGTATGGCGGAGGATCGGGTTATGCTGTTTGAAGAAGTCGGGGGCGAGGGCTTGACCGATCGCTTGTTGTTCTAGATATGCCAGGGAGCCGAAACCAAGATCGGTGAAAAATGTTTGTGGGGGTAATCCTAACTGCAACCGGAGGGTCATAAATAGGGAATCTTCATGGGCGGGTGGCAATGGATTTCGCAACCATTCCCAAGCGTCTCGCTCGTCTACAGGTCTTTCATCGCCCTTGACGAATGGTAGTGCTCGATCGCAGTCATCCCACTTGCCAAAGAATTCGCTACCTAGCACAAAGTCGGCACCAGCATTGAGGATACGGAGCAGATCCCAGAGTTCGTTTACTTCAGTTTGGATCGGGGTTGCGGTTCCCAAAAGTAAATTACGGGTACGGGAGCCGATGCGGAGCATGAAATCGAGGAGATTATTTGGTTCTCCTTTTTTTGCTCCTAGTCCCCCGCGTCGTCGTGCCTTGTGTGCTTCATCGAGAACGACTGTCCCATACTTACGCCCTAGTAAATACCCGCGCTCCTCAGAGTCATGGAAGATTAACCCCGTAGAAACAATAGCGATCCGAAATGGACAGTTGGTAATGTCTTCTGGCCCGCGTGTTTTGATAATATGTCCCTTGGGATCGCTCCAGACTTTTCGATTGGATAGCCAGACGGCACTAGGAATACCGAGTTTGTCGGCTAGCTCTACCTGCCATTGCAATGTGAGGGTGGAGGGACACAGGATCAGGATCGGGCCATCATCGAGGAGGGCGGACATCATCGCGCTGGCAGCGAGGGAAAGGGTTTTGCCAACTCCAACTTCATCAGCAAGTAATAGGCGAGCTTTACCGTAGATTTCGCGATGTTGGAGGAAGAGGGTGACGAACGATCGCTGCCACGGCTGAAGCTGTTCGCCGCCGCGATAGATTGGACTTTCGGCGAGAGCAGCAGCAGGTAATTCGTTAGGCTTGACATCGGGGAAGCGGATCTCGACTCGATCGCCAATCCGCTTGACTTCGGCGAGAATGGCATCGGGGAGGGGGTAGGCATCTGGCCAGAGGGCATCAAATTCTTCTTCAACCCAGGCGACTCCTTCTGGTGAGGTGTCTTCCCAGAGGATTTCGTAGTTGTGGGCAAAGGCACTTTTAGTTTCGTTGACGGAACCCAGAAAGCAGGTTTTGGTGCCATCGGCGGATTCAATGACACCAGCTTTGCCGTGGATAAAGATCCGATCTTTGGGCACGACGCGGATCTCGACTTTGCCGCTAGTGAGGAGTTCGTACAAATAACGATATCGATCGCGATAGAGCAACGATTCTACTTCACAGGGGACTTGATTCCAGCGTTCTTTTAGTGCCATCTCACGGACGTGTTTGGAGATGACGACATCAGCAGCATCTAGTTCGCTATTGCAAATAATCTGCACTGAAGGAATGGTGGCAATTTCTTCGCCCACTAGCTCAAAGATAGAGCTACGAAAATAACCTGCAATCCGTTTGTAGGATTTGGCTGTTTTGAGTCGATCGCGCAGGAAAGCATGGTCTAGGCGTTGGCGGCGGGAGGAGAAGCGATTGATGGGGTTCATGTTATTTGGAAATCTCAACTCACGGGGCCTGCCCAGATCTGATTGGCTTTGTGGAGAAGATGATTAGCTCTTTCTTCGATTTCGGCAGCACGCCAATGTGATTGCTGAAGAATCCAGCGATTTAACTCGATGTGTGTGTTTTCGAGTTTGGCTTTTTTGTCAGCAAATGACATGTTTCCTAACTCTGGATTGTAAGCCGTTAATGTTAAATTTCCGAAGGTATTGATTAAGGTAGTGTGAATTTCTTCAGCGTTTGCACCAAGTTCATTTCTCCATTCAGGACTGAGTGATTGAGGGAGTAGATGTTCGATTGTTGCTTTAGCGAGATTCACCTCTTCTTTATGTCCAAAGGATTTTTCCAATCTCATCAGAATAAAACGAGTGGTTCCACGTCCATACTGTGGATGCTTGAGGAATGCTTCAGCAAACTCGGTATCTTTTGGAAAGCGACGAGCCGCAGTGCCAGATGCCATCGCGTCGTGCAGCCATTGGTACTGTCCAGCTTCTGGGAAGTTTTTTGCCCACTGGATAAATAACTTGTTTAAAGTATTGGTCGCTACGTTACAAACCGATCGTCTGACAATGTAAGACTCAATCAAGCCCAGGCATTTTTCCAATTCAATATCGCTGAGTGTCTGAGTTTGGCGAGCATCAAACAGACGGAGCAAAATGGGATAGGAAACTGTTACTTTGAGAACTTGGATATTTTCTAGGCGATCGCGAATGGCTTTGTTTGCTTCTGGGCTGAGACAGAGGATGGTTGCGTAGAATTCGCCAAATCTTTGCATAGACTTAACCTCTGCTTCAACTTCTTGGGATGTTTCCAGGCTCCTTAGCTTAGTTTTGATGGCTGCATAAATTCCATTTTGCTTAATATCATCTCCATCCTTCATTGTGTAGTGACGGAGAAATTCTGTCAGGTTGTCACCAAGTGCTTTTTCTAACGGTTCCCAATACCTAGAATACACAACCTCTTGCTCTCCACCATTGGAAATTGAATGGCGAAAGCGCATGAGGATATAGTTTCGGACTAAATCTGCTTGAGTAAGGGGTTCACCTTTGAAATTCAGGCTCTCGAAAATCAAATACGGATCGTCGTCATTACCCAAATTTATCATTACGACTTGAAGCGAATGTTCGAGGGTCGTTAATACTTTAGTTGGAATGACTGGTTCCCCATCAGCATCGATTCCTTTCTGCAACCGATCTTTGAAAAAGTGATAGGCATCGACCATCGAGCCACTAGTAACAGGAATTTGCCGATCGAGTGCGATCGATCGATAGACATCCCGATCTTTCTGGGTGGGGACAAATTTTAGAGTGTCTTCTGGTTCGCGAAAGCCATTGGTTAGGTAGACTTGTTGAATACGGGCGGCAGATTGTTCGTCAAGGCAATCTCGCAAGGCACAAAGAATCAGTGAGATTGTAGTCAGACGTTGTTGTCCATCAATAATCAAATATTTGCAGACTCCAACTGGGATGCTCAATGCTGGAACTGAAACGATCGCGCCCATAAAGTGGGTACCAGCATCACCGAGGTCGTACTGCACCATTAAGTCATCCCAAAGAGATTGCCAATTGGGTTTTTTCCAGGTGTAGGGGCGTTGGAAAAGGGGAATCAGGTTTTGCTTTTCGCCGTTGAAGTATTGAATGACTTTGGTGGGTGAGGCTTCCATGAACAGATGCTGGCGTTGTGTAGAGGATCGAATGCAAAATTATCACATGGGTTAATGCTTTACGCTGATACCCATATAGAGTTAGGGTACCCAGAAGTAGCACCTAGAATAATACATCCTGCCTAAATTAACGTCAGAGTTGAGAATGTTTGCTTCGCGCCGATACCGCCTCCGACTTCAGTCGTTGAAGTTCCTACGTTAAAATATCATCCCAACCGTTGATTTTTCACTAGTTCGCGCAACACCCGCGCCGCACTCGCCTCATCGGGGCGCAATCCATCCAGTCGCTTCGCTAGATAATCAGCCAGTTCTACGGCTAGCTCCCGCTGAGTCATATCGCCGTAGTAGTTGGGGATATTGAGGGTGAGGTGAGCCAGCACCTCGTCGCTGTCGAGATTTTTGACTAGCTCCATCACGGCATACAGGACGGCGCGTAATACTGACTGATACAATTCCGCACCTTCACCCATTTCGGCACGACCAAATTCTACGGCTGTTCGCAGTCGCGCTTTATTGGCGCGTTGGTCGCCCATTAGGACTTTGAAGTCCCGTACTTTGAAGGCTTTGGCAAAGTTTTGGTAGTTGTCGAGGGTTTTAGTTCCACGCGCTTCCATATCCAGCATTTTGAGGTAGAAGCGTTCGGCACCACTAAGTTTATCCCAATAGGTTTTGGCGATGCCTTGGGGCACGAGGCACTGGTTGGCGGTATCAACGGCAAAGTTAATCAGTCCATCCACAAAGGTGATTTCTTTTTTGACTCTGGGGCGAATTGCTTCGGCGGTCATATCGCGTCCATCGATAATGGCGTAGCTGGTGAGGACGCGCAGAGCGGCGGCATAACCAGCCATCTGGATGTCGTCTTCAAATACGTTTTCGTCGCGGTACAGTCCTTTTGCCTGTTGATTGAGTCCAGTCAAATCCTGAACTTGGGTTTCGACTTCTTCCTGAATTTCCCAAGCCAAATCGTCACGGGTGGTTTTATGTTGTCCGAGACGTTTACGGCAGACTAGTAGGATGGTGCCTTTTACATGACTGCCTTCTCGCAGGGCACTATCTGTCTCGGTGACAACGTACCAAGCGGCGGTGACTTGTAGCCCAGATGCCCAGACGATGTTTGCCATATCTGCCCAGATGGAACCAGATTGGTGCGTGAACATAATGACTTGGATACCGTTATCCGGCATGTATTCCGTCATTCGCTTATATGCTGCTACCATCCCTCTGCGAAAGTTTTCGTCTTCACCTTTGATAGCTAGAGAACGGCGACTATCCCAGACCCATTTGGCAAATTCCGGTGGTGGATTTTTGCGGAGCCATGCAATGAAGAATTCAAGTATCTCCTCATATTTAACGGCATCACCATAGGGTGGATCGGTAATATAAATATCGTTAAATGTCTGAATTTGATCGGATGGTATGCAATCGACAGTTGTGTTGTTCACAATCTGAAAATGCTTGAAAGAAGCTAATATGAGATCGCCAGCAAAAGAAGATCCTCTAGTTCCATAATTATAAAGAGTATTGAGAGCCTGATTATCAAAAACAGTTTCTACTCCGTCATATCCTAGACTGCTTCTCCATCTACTTAATCTAGCATTTTGATTAAGTGCGCGGCTCCAACCAAATTTCAATCGAGCATCACTTAATTTATTTACTAATCCTGCGTAAACGAGTTGGCGAGGATTAAATAGATGATGCCAGTAAGTCCAGCCTCTCTCACGGATGGGCTGATCGGTGTTATGTCCTGACTCAATTCGCATATCTGGAATCCAGCCTTTTTCTTGCCAATCAGTTAGATGTTCAGTAATAAATGCTTCAACAATTCCTTCACGTTTCAAGTCTTCTGATGTAATAGAACGAAACTCATAATCATCACCCTTACCTTTTGCTTTAGGGCGCATCCATTGAATACAATACAGCCGCTCTTGAAAGATATCATCAGATTTAGGCTTAAAATCTTGCTTTTCCCACATTCTCAGACGATTTGCGTTAATACTATTTTCTGTTCGGTAATCTCCTCTGAGTGTAGAAATCTTAGTTCGATATTCTGTGCCATTTACAGTATGTACAAGATAAGAGTCTTTCCCCTTTCCTTCGGCTTGGACGGTTCCTTGTTTTGCATCCGCTAAATCGGCATCTGTTTCTACAATATTGATCTCAACATCATATCGTCTAGATATTGCATCAGGGACTAGCTTGGCGACGACCTTTCGACTCGTGCTAATAATTAAGCTTGGAATCAGTGGAACCATCCACCCTGTCTGTGGGCAAAGGACTTCTACACAATAAAGGAACACTTTAGCCCGCCAGCCATTCCCATCTTTTTCGACTCCCAATCGATCGATTTCTGATTGAACTTTATCAACAAGCTGCTTTTGATCTTCTGCAAGTTGTTTGTGTCCTCCCTCTGCACCACCAACAATGTTGAATGCACCCCAAGTGAGCATACAGGCGACTGGATTAAGGTCAGAAGCATAGACATCACAACCCAATCGCGCCGCTTCAAAAGGAATTTGACCCGAACCACAGAACGTGTCAGCAACACGAGGTCGATGACCAAATCTCATGATACCAAGCTGTTCTACCAGTTCGGGAAAAGTTTGCGCTTGGGTACAAAGATACTCGTTCACAGCGTCCCAAATGTGATTGTGAACAGTGTCCATCACCTCTTCAGGGCGATAGGATTGCTCCATCCATTCACGGTAGGTTTCTTTTGGCAGCATTTTAACTTCCAGATACCGCCGCTCTGAATCTGTCAAATCTTCCCGCCAAGACACTTTCACTTTTGCATACTCAGGCTCAGACCAATCCACAGGTGAAGAAATTGGTAAACTACCCTCTGGCTCCACAATGAAATAATCAGTGATCCGATCGATGGAAAGCTTCTCTAGTATCTCTTTTGGCTTAAAACGTCGTTTCCAGCGAATTGAGAATGAATCATCATCCATCGCCATCAACTTCTCAAATATTTCTAGATCGCGAGTGGGATTGTCAGTAGCTGGCAGTAAGCAACCCAGAACACAAGCCTTATTCAGAATTAATGGTTTACGCCCTTTCCAATAACTACCCAAAGCCGTCAAAGTCTTACCCGTACCTGCCATCTGTTCCTTATAGGCCTCAGCCGAGAGCTTCTGCACAGGTAATAGCCTTTCAATCAGGGCAGGAGCATCTTTGAGCGAAAACGGAGTAACAGCGTGGGTCATTGGGAATCCAGAAACAAAGGCAGAGTAAAGGCTTCGATCGAAGCTGTATCTACCTCAATCTTACCAACATCGATCCTCAAACCCTCAAATCTAATTTTTTAGCGTCACGATCGATTACTTGGAATCCATAAACAAAGGCAGACTAAATAGATCGAGTTCGACAGGGCGGGGGCGTTTGCGTCTTGGAGATGGCTGTTCGCCATCCGAGAGCGCGTAAAATAGAGCGCGTCGCCAGCCGCGTTGAGTATCGCAGGGCAACCCCGCCTCAGCCACCGTCATCGTAAACAGCCACCAGCGTTCTTCTGGACGCAAAGCCGCCCATTTACTACAAATGATCGGAATTTTATCCTCACCCGCCATTTCCGCCGCCCATGCGAGGATACACAGTTCCTTACCGAGTAATCGATCGACCAGATTGATTCCTGTATGCCAGCGACCAGTCAGGATCTTAGCAGCTTTAAGCCTGTCGTTAAACTCCCGACGAGCAGTATCCGCGATCGCCGACCAAGTAGCACGGGTGAGAATTACCCGCTCCTCACCACTAGGAACGCCACCCTCCAAGCCACGATAACCATAATCTTCAGTAATCACAACCGATCGATTTCGGGCGGCGGGAATCTCGACCTGGAACAGGTGAGATCCAAACGCATTTGATGCCCCAAAATCAACAGTAGTTAGCTTTTCGCTCATTGCTCCACATCGCCAACCTTCAACTCAATCCCTAGCTTACTAGCGAAATCACTCAGATCGTGACCACTAGTGAAGTGACCTTTACGAAACGTCATAGTTACGGGTGTCTCTGGTGTGAACTTTTCCAACACCTTGCTCAATAAAGCTTCGATGAAGGCAGCATCCACCGCAATTTCACCCACATTGATACTCATCATCTGGCTACCTTGCCCGACGGTCAATGTCATTCCCTCAAAGGTAATCGATTTCTCCGCCGCTTGCTTCAAACCTTCAAAGGTCTTACTGCGAGAATCCAGCTTGCGCCCAGATTGGGAAACCAAACGGCTCGGCTTAACCGGATCTACCTGTACGCCCCGATCTCCCTTGGCAGGAAACCGGAAATCCTTCTTAGCTTCCAGGCTATCGGCTTCAGCAAACGCCCGAATCAATACATCCCCATCACCAATGCTAATCGCACCACTGTATGGAGTCCCTTCACGGGGTTCGCTCCCATCAAGGGTATAGCGAATCGCTCCCTGTGGCGAAACCAACAACTCAACCAACCGCTGACCATCTCGCTCGGTTAGCTCATTCCGAAGACTGAGCGTATTCGTCCAAGTCACCGGAATGCCCGTCTCATACAGCCCCGATGGGTCGCAGACCAAAAATGTTACTCGTAAGGCGTTGGTAGTCAGGATCTGATCTTGGAGTTGGGGACTAGATTCTGTAACTACACCATCTTCGGCATAATAAATTCTTGGTGCAGGGCCAGCATTTTGGGGGTTAATTCGCAGCCGTAACCGACCATCATCATCGGGTTGAGATTCAGGAATGAATTGCACCGAGGTAGTTTTCTTCTTCGGCTTCTTGGTGATATAGCCATTACCCAGATCTTCCCACAGCCCGCGATTACACGCGATCGTCTTGAGCGTATCCAAGCCCTTGGGCGGCAACCATTGCATTCCCGCTTGCTCGGTATATCGATCGACTACATCCGACCAGCGGGCATCGTCTTGATTCTCTGGCCACAGTAGATCCTGTGCTTTATCCCGAATCGCATCAAAATCTTGCTCGACATCGGGAAATAGCTTCGGTGGATTCGAGATCAGTGTTTTCTCGATCTGTTCCTCCCCGTTGAATGGTTTAGCACTGTCGCGAGTCATGTCCAGCGGCTTGGAGATTAGCTGGGCAGTTTTCCCCGCCCGCTGGATCGGAAAGAATACTTTATCAAAGAGATTGAGAATAGTAGAGTTGAAATCTTGCTCGTAGCTCTGCTGCTTGCGTTCGAGATCTTCCCGCTGAGGATGTCCGGCGGGAATCCGCCCGTCAGCTTTCTTTGCAGCATACAATTGGCGGGCGGCTTTCTCGACACTACCCATCGCCGTCTTGTCACCCGTTAGCACACACATATTATTTTTCTGACTCAAACCCTCAAAAAACTTCTGCACCTCATCAGGCGGGATCTTCGAGTCTGGATTCACCACCAATAATACCCGACCTTTCCGCACTCGATCGGCTACCTCTTCCAGTTTCGGCAATGGCAGCACATCATCATAGCAAGTCTTCCGCGTCGCCTTAAACATCTCCCGCAGACGATGGCGAATCAGCTCATCCACCTGATTCGGCGGAGCATCATTAGCCAGACTTTGAAGTAGTTTAGTAAGGTTTTCTTGTCGATCGAAGTAATAGCGACCCTCCGGCGTATGATGCACGTACCAAGCAACTTTTTCTAGCTCATCAAACGCCGATAGGAAGTCCGAAGGCTCGCGTAAAGGTGAAACCAGACACTCGACCATTTCCTCACGAGTTAGCCCCTTCACGGCACTCACAGCCGTCGATAAACTTGCAGTCAGCAACAAAGCACCAAGCTGGGTAGCTGATTCCTTCCCAGTTTGTAGATCGATCACCTGAGCATGGGCAGATTTTTGGATGTCCCACAGATCCTTGGCGATGACATCGCGCATTCCAGAAATCTCGGTGAGCTTATCGCGCACATCTGAAATAGATAGATCGAAATGCTGGGGGCCAATCAGGAACACATCATTAGCATTTCGTGCCCACACCGATTTCAATAACCGAGAGACTAATTCAATCAACCCACGGGTTTGCTTGAACTGTTCGTTTTCCTTGAATAGAGCAATGACATTTTTCAGTCTGGGGTGAAATGGATAGGTAGCCGCAATCTCATCTGCGATCGCCTCTGCACCCCGATTAGCCGTTTTTGACTTAGCCGCTTCTTCTAGCTTGCGTCCAAAAGCATCCGCAATATCTTCAATTTCCGCCTTGTCTGGCAAACTTACAAACAGACGCTTCCGTAAGATGTCATAAATTTCATTAGCCGCGAGATCGACGGGCGTAATGCTCCGTTCCTGCCGACCAAGCTCCGAACTGGCATCCTTGAGAGCGCGGTTAATCAAACTTGCACCACTATCGTAGGCTGCCGCCAAATCCGAAACCACGACACAGACATTTTTCTTCTTGCCTGCTGCCGTTAATAAGTTCGCAAAGGCACGAGTAGCAATATCAGCAACAGTCCCATTGCCGACCTTTTGAGTATCTAGAATGTGGAAATAGGGCGGCATCTCATCAAGGAGGATCAGAATCGGTAGATCGCTCTCAAATAGTTGCAGCCAGTCATTTTCGTCAGGAGCCTTGGGGCCACTCTCCCAAAAAGATTTGAATTGCTCTCCTTTGCCTAGTTGGTTAGCAATCTCACCCCAAAAAAAGTGCATTGGGCTATTACGACCATTAAAAGCTGCGATATCGGCACTCTCAAAAGCTGATGTATACGACATCCCCGCGCAGTATTTTTCGCGCAGTTCCTGATGCCGAGCCAACAAACCAAAACCAACTAACAAGTGCGTCTTACCGCCACCCATCGCCTGCTTGAGGTGAAAGATCGCTTGAGACGATGTTCCTGCCAAACGGGTCAGACCTTCATCAATCAGATCCCGCATCCCTTGGGTGATGTAAGTCTTCTCGAAGAAGGCTTCACCATTACCTTCACTTTTAATTAGTTCATCAAGCTGCTCGATCTGATCGCTGAGTTTGATCGACAGAGCATTGGGTTGAAGATCGCAGGCATCACGGACAGTTTTCATATTCTTGAGGCGTATATGCCCGAATCGCAGGGTAAAGCATTGGCAACACCATATCAAATATCAGCTTTGAAAGTCCAGATCTTGACAAGCTGATGCCGAGTGCAAAGGAATCGATTTATTCTTCCGTTATCTAAAATATTCCCCAAATCTCATGAAAATGAACTTTGCTAATTTCACTCAAATTTTTGCTACTCTTAACAATCGACTTCTGAATAGCGATTACTTCTCAATATCTAATCTCGATCGTTTACTCAACTTAACAATTAGCTTAATCGCTGTTTAGCAAATCAATTAGAGCTTGGGGCGTATGAAATATAGGCAGTACATTAACGAGATTGGACTCATCTCTGATATCACAGAAATAGATAATTTCTCCATCACTAGAATACAAAAAAGGCACCCGATAACCCCGCCAATTACCAACACCATCAAATGCGCCTTTAGAGCATCGTTTAGCTTGCTCCATGCCCAACTCAAGATTTCTCGTTAGTCTCTTGACCTCAATAATGCCGATTAGCAGTCCATGTACAAACAGGGCATAGTCCACCCTGCCCGTTGCTACACGATATTCCTCAACAACGTGACTCTCTAAGCGACCAGTTTCTAGATCCCTTTCATAGTGAATTCTCGACCAGCCCAAATTGTACAGCATTCGATCGACGATATTTTTAGCATTTTCTTCTGGATCGCCATCAATTTCTATAGGGGGAATTATTTTGCCCTTTAAACAATTTATGCGATCGATTAATATTTCGTGGAGTCGATCTAACCAAATGGGAATTACTGTTTGCCCATCTAGCAGTGCCCTTTGAGCAACTTCTACCTCGAACTCTTTGATAATTAACCGATCGCCATCTCCAGATCGGGAAAAAAAGTAACGACTGATAACAGAGTCCTTACTAAATTCTGGTTCTCTTTCCCTAAGAGCCTCAAGACCTGCACAAGCTTCTGTGTAGTCTAACCCAGCAGAAAGTAGATGAGCCATCACCATCAAAGCTGCAAGATCTTCTTGGGTATAGAAAACGCTGCGACCTCTGCCAGTCGCATCTACCGTCGGCACCACCACTCCTTGCTCTCGCCAGTATTGCAATTGACGTAGTGTGCATCCAGTGATCTCGGCGGCTTCCTTACTCGTTAAAAACATTAAAAATTGGGATGGATCTGACATAGAAGTCATGTTAGCTCAATGCGCCCCATTAGATCGTTGCTCTCAATTAGAACATTATGTTATTATCACGTTATGAGCATCATCACTATTCACTGTCGTCTCACTGCATCTGAATCTACCCGCCGTCAACTATGGGGTTTGATGGCAGAGAAGAACACGCCTCTGATTAATGAGCTATTGAGACTGCTTTCTGAGCATGAAGATTTTGAGCAATGGTGTGAAAAAGGTTGGCTAACAGCAGGTTTAATTAAAAAGCTTGGTGGCGAACTCCGGCAGGATAGTCGATTCCAAGGTCAACCTGGTCGCTTCTACACCAGTGCTATTAGCCACGTTGAGGATATTTACAAGTCATTCTTACGAATGCAAAACCAGTTACGCTTTCGATTAAAGGGTCAAGAGCGTTGGTTGCAGATGCTCAAAAGCGATCGAGAATTAGCACAAGCAGCAGAGGTCAGCTTAGATGACATTCGTAGAGTTGCCAAAGATATTATCGATTGCTACTCATCAGAGGAAGAGAACTTGAGTCAGAAATTGTTTGATGCCTATGATGTAGCCGAAGATATCCTAACCCAATCCGCAATATGTTTCCTAATCAAAAATGGATGCCGAGTACCAAAGAAGGAAGAAGATCCAGATACGTTTAAAAAACGTCGCAGAAAAGCTGAAATCAAGGCAGAACGATTGAGAGTGCAACTTGAATCAAGAAGACCGCTAGGACGAGATCTAACCAACGATCGATGGATTAATACCTTGCTGACAGCAGCATCGACTATGCCTCAAGACAATAGTGAAGCTATGGCGTGGCAGAACCAATTACTCCAACAACATTCTGCCGTGCCATATCCAGTTGCATTCGGTACGAACGAAGATTTGCTCTGGAGTAAAGATTCTCAAGGTCGCCTCTGCGTTAAGTTCAATGGTCTAGGATCGCATACTTTTAAAATTTATTGTGACCAAAGACAACTAAAGTGGCTAGAACGCTTCTATCAGGATCGAGAAATTAAACGACAGAATAAGGACACGTACTCTAGTGCTTTATTTACCATGCGATCTGGAATGTTGGCATGGCAGGAACAGCAAGGTAAAGAGGAGCCTTGGCAAAAACATCGCTTACAGCACTTTCCTTGTTCATGAAGTACAGCTAACCTTTGCTAAATCAGTCTTCCAACAATGTTTGTGTACTCCATATAGCTGGAAAGTGCTGTAATCTTGGCTTGTAGCCTAGATACTCGCTTTTGGTCAGCAGAAGGAACGGCAGTTATTCGGCAACAGAAGGCAATCGAGGTCAAGGAGATCCTCGCAAAAATGAATGATAAAGCCGACTTGACTAAAAACCAAGAGGCTTTCATCGCAAGAAGGCAATCCACCCTAGATCGACTTAACAATCCTTTTCCCCGTCCCCATCAACCCCTCTATTGTGGGCAAGCTAGTCTCATATTAAGTGTATCTATGACCCTAGAAAAGCCTGCTACAGTAGCGATTGTTAATACGATTACTGGAAAAGCAATTACTTGCCGTAGCTTTAAACAATTGCTAGGAGATGAATACCATCTTTTCAACCGTCAATGTAAACAAAAACAACGTTTAGCCCATCTTAGAAAAAATGCCCAAAGAAAACATCAAATTATTCACGCTACAGAATCAGAGCTAGGACAGTATATCGATCGACTAGTAGCAAAATCCATTATTGAATTGGCGATGGAATATCAGGCTGGAAGTATTGTCTTACCTGCTCTAACAAACATTAGAGAAATTGTTGAATCAGAAATTAAGGTAAGGGCGGAGGCTAAAATGCCTGGATGTATCGAAGCACAAAAGAAATATGCAAAAGAATATCGAATGAGTATTCACCGATGGAGTCATGCAAGGCTCAAAGATAGTATTCAAGCACAAGCCTCTCAACACAATATTCCTGTTGAGATAGTTAAGCAACCAACTCTAACCAAACCAGTAGAAATAGCAGGAGAAATGGCAAAAATTGCCTATGAAAAGCGTTGTGTCCCTTGACGATCCAACAACAAATTAACCAATAGTGCCGCAGTTCATGTTCAGCAATGAACCTCTGTACCGTGTTAAGTGAGGGGTAGTTTGTTTACCAGCGGTAAACGTGCTTTCTGACCCTAATAACTGCCCACCCTGAAGCTGTCTACCATTAGGTGGAGACATAAGGCGCACACCCAGCAACAAGGGGATAGACATATTATAGTGGCGGTTATTGAATCACCTCCGAGCAAGGAGGAATCCATCTTTTTTGGCAGACCTCTAGTGAGGTCTAACTCACTAGGGGCTTTGCCAAAATCATATAATGCGTACCTAGCATCATATGTATACTTATAGGAACAGTAAAATCTGCTACGATAGTGTTGAAATAGGTAAGTTTCTTCAAGCTTTGCCAAAATCATCGCCAGACACCAATACCAGCGATGGTTTGGACTCGCAGAGTTTCAACTACTGTCTCAACGGGGAGAGGGTTGAAAGTTGGCATATTAACTCAATCGGAAATAGTAGGAAAGTTTCAACTACTGTCCCAACGGGGAGAGGGTTGAAAGAAGTTTAATTTCTTGCCATCCTCACCTGTTAAGAGGGTTTCAACTATTATCCCAACGGGGAGATGGTTGAACGCATACGCAGGCCCTCGACCCGCTCGGCAAGTAGTGATTTCAATTACTGTTCCAATAAGACGAAAATAGATGGATTGAAAGGCGCACTGCTTTCGAGATTGATACAAAATTTACAATGAATTTTTAGAGGTCATCGATTCTGTCACTGCCAATTCAAAGACAAAAAAATATTGTCACGACACCTAATTCGGCATCATGACAATAATGTGTCACTGGTGACAAAGAATGTGTCACTGTACACCCCCTAATCGGGATGAGAGGATTTGAACCCCCGTCCCCTGCTTCCCGAAAGCAGTGCGCTACCAAGCTGCGCTACATCCCGTCGATCGAATATACCGACATAATATCATAACACCAAAATCCAATGTTTCGATCGATCCAAATATCTAAACTCGCTCGAGATTGAGAGGGCATCCCTACACAAATAACCTGTAGGGGTGCCCCTTGCTTGTACTCAGCGGAGCCGAAGTATGGATAAGGCTAGTTTCCGCTGAAATTATTCGAGGATTTTGGGTGCGCGGAGAGACTCACCGATCGCAACTGGATTAGACTGTTTGTGTGCGATAGTCGGAACGGAATCCCGCAGACGTGCTGTCAGGGTGGTAGTCGTCGGATCGTAAATTTGGGTGAGGAGTTTGGGATAGAAACCCACGCCGATAATCGGTACTAATAAACAGGCGATGATAAATACCTCTCTAGGTTCGGCATCGACTAACTCTTCATGTTCGACTAACTCTTTATTTTCCGCACCGTAGAAGATTTCCCGCAGCATCGAGAGCAGATAAATCGGTGTCAGGACCACGCCGATCGCGGCAATTAGCACCATGATCACTTTAAACTGAGGGTTGTACGCATCACTGGTGACAAAGCCGACAAATACCATCAATTCCGCAACGAAGCCGCTCATTCCAGGTAATGCCAGCGAAGCCATCGAACAGGCAACAAACATCGCAAAGATCTTCTTCATCTTTTGACCGACACCACCCATCTCGTCTAACATCAACGTGTGAGTGCGATCGTAAGTAGCCCCAACTAGGAAAAATAAACTCGCCCCAATCAAGCCATGCGATACCATTTGCAAGACTGCGCCACTCATCCCGATATCGGTAAAAGAGGCAATCCCAATTAGCACAAATCCCATGTGCGAAATTGAAGAATAAGCAATCTTCCGTTTAAGATTTCGCTGTGCAAAAGAAGTCAATGCAGCGTAGACAATATTCACCACCCCCAGCACGATTAGCACAGGCGCAAAAGTAGCATGAGCATCGGGCAACATCCCGGCATTCATCCGAATTAGGGCATAACCACCCATCTTCAGCAAAATTCCGGCGAGTAGCATGTGGACGGGTGCTGTTGCCTCTCCATGTGCGTCTGGGAGCCAAGTATGCAGGGGAATAATCGGTAATTTCACCCCATAGGCAATCAACAACCCAGCATACATAAATAACTGGAAATTCTGGGCATAATCTTTGGCTGCCAATGTCCGCATATCAAAGCTGATCGTATCGCCATAAAATCCCATCGCTAAGGCAGCTACCAGGATGAATAGAGAGCCGCCAGCAGTGTAGAGGATAAACTTGGTCGAAGCATATAGTCGCTTCTTCCCGCCCCAAATAGACAGGAATAAATAAACAGGGATGAGTTCGAGTTCCCAGACGAGGAAAAATAGCAACATATCTTGCACGGCAAAGACAGCCACTTGTCCGCCGTACATCACCAACATCAAGAAGTAAAATAACTTGGGCTTGAAGGTAACTGGCCAAGCGGCTAAGATTGCCAGCGTACTGATAAAGCCTGTGAGCAATACTAGCGGCATGGAAAGACCATCCACACCCACAGACCATCTCAAATCTAGTTGTGACACCCAAGGATAACTCTCGACCAATTGTAACTGGTCGCTATGAATGTCATAGTGATTGGCAAATGTATACACAATCAGGACAAAATCGAGCAAGCCCACGATCAGAGCATACCAGCGAACTGTCCGCCCATCTTTATCGGGAATAATCGGAATGGCGAGGGAAGCAATAACTGGAAATAAGATAATCGTTGTCAACCAGGGAAAGCTATTCATAGGCATTAAAATCGGGGTGTGCCCAATAGATTGGTTAATATATTTAGTGACGGATCGAGTCTTGGAATGTTAACACCTAGAATCTCAAAGACGAACGAGATTTGGTCAGACAACACTCGCGCAGACGAGTCAATTGTTAATCTAAAAATTATGATGGCGATTCTCAGCCTGGGATACTGCGCCAATAAATGACGTTCGATCGCAGGTAGCTACTTTGACGCATGGCATCTAGTTTTTAGACGTTAAACCACACCTTCTAGACACTATATGCGATCCCCAGAGGGTGGAACTGGGATCTAAGAATTCCTTAACAAGTTTTTAGGAGTGGGAAGCGTGGAGATTGGCAGAGTGAAGTAGATTTAATTTATCAGGAAGCGGGGTAAAAACCCCGCCTTTCAAGGCGGCTTTGCTGGAGCGAACAGAGTTCGCCAGTATGCGCTGCTGGGCGGGTGACCCGCCTAGCAGTCGATCTCTCTAGCAATCTTACCAGGAATATGGTAGGATTTAAGAATGCAAAAAGCCTATCGCTACCGTTTCTACCCTACCACCGAGCAAGAATCACTCTTGCGCCGGACAATGGGATGTGCGCGTTTAGTATACAACAAAGCTTTAGCTGCACGGACAGATGCTTGGTACGAGCGGCAGGAACGAATTGACTTTGTTAAAACCTCCTCCATGCTGACAAGTTGGAAAAAGCAAGAAGACCTTGACTTTCTTAATGAGGTTAGCTCTGTACCTCTCCAACAGGGGTTGAGAAACCTCCAAAAAGCGTTTACTAACTTCTGGGCTGGACGAGCAAAGTATCCCAACTTCAAGAAGAAGCATAGTGGCGGTAGTGCCGAATTTACAAAGGCAGCCTTTCGATGGAGGGACGGTCAAGTATTTCTGGCTAAATGTACCGAAGCCTTGCCGATTCGTTGGAGTAGAGATTTGCCCGAAGGATGTGAACCATCTACTATCACCATTAAATTGGAAGCTAGCGGTCGCTGGTTTGCATCCTTGTTGGTAGATACCGACATTGCCCAACTGCCAAAATCTGACAAACAGATTGGATTGGACGTGGGGATAACCAGTCTGATTGCTACTAGTAATGGGGATAAGATTGCCAACCCCAAGCATTTCAAACAACTTCGTAAGAAGCTGAAACGAGTGCAAAAGTCTCTCTCTCGCAAACAAAAAGGGAGTAGCAATCGGCATAAAGCTAGGTTGAAAGTGGCTAAAGTCCACGCGCAGATCACCGATGCTAGGAAAGATTTTTTGCATAAGCTGACGACTCGACTGGTTCGTGAAAACCAAACGATAGTGGTTGAAGATTTGGCTATCAAAAATATGGTTAAGAACCATAAACTTGGCGTGGCGGGTCACCCGCAACGCGCTCTTGCTATCAGCGATGCAAGCTGGGGCGAACTGATTCGCCAACTTGCCTATAAATGCGAGTGGTATGGGCGAGAACTGATTAAAATCGATCGTTGGTTTCCTAGTTCTAAAAGATGCGGGAACTGTGGGCATATTGTAGATAAACTGCCTGGTGGGCGGGTTCCCCGCCCAGCGTTGAATATTCGGGAGTGGGAATGTCCTAAATGTAAGGAAACCCATGACCGAGATCTAAACGCAGCACGTAATATTTTGGCGGCAGGGCTTGCCGTTTCTGTCTGCGGAGCGAACATAAGACCTGACAGAGAATCCTCTGAAGGGCAGTTGCGAAAAACCCGCAAGGGAAAGAAACAGAAAACCTAGTGGCGACGCTAGGGAATCTCTGCCGTTTACGGCGGAGAGTAGTCAAGAATTATATTTACTTCATTCCACAAAGAAACCCAACTTCTGTGAAGAAGTCGGGTTTCTGGGATACGCAAATCTAAAATAGGTTTAGGTATGATTTTGGTAGTTAAGTGCTATGGCCAGCGTCGGACTCGAACCGACACGCTTTCGCGGATGATTTTGAGTCAACTGCGTCTACCAATTCCGCCAGCCAGCCTTATTTATAGCTTGCTTATCATAACGCATAGTTGGGTTATTTAGCAAGGACTGATAATTATCGGTTTGTGACCAGAGATCGATCTCCTTTGCCCGCAATACGGGTACGGGGTGGCTGAGTTGTTCGGTTTGGGTTGCTGTGAGCATTTTGCCAAAACTAGTATTCCCGATCGCTTCGTAGGCACGAGCCTGATCCAGAAACGCATCGACATTGAGTAATGGTGCTAGCAGTGGGGAACCACCAGAAAGTTTCATCAATACCGAGATGACTGTCTTGGGATCTTGACTGACGAGTAGAGCAGCTCGATCGCAACTAAACTCAGCACATCGCAACCATTGTAACATCTGGCTCTGAAGATTTTGAGCGATCGCATTTCCGATCCCTGGCAATAATCCGCCTGTAGCTAAGACGATAATATTTGCTAGGGTGAGGTAGACACCATGTTCGCATTTGAGATGTCCCAATTCGTGCGCGATGACGGCTTGAAGTTCTTCAGGGGTGAGTAAGTCTACCAGTGAGGTATGGACGACAATAAATGGTTTTTTACCCCGTACTGCCATCGTGTAAGCATTTGGGGCTGGGTGCTGTTTGAGATATAGTTGAGGCACTTCTAGATCGAGGATCTGACAGGCTTCAATTAGTAATTTGTGAATATGAGGAAGTTGTTTTTCGCCAATCAAGACGCTAGCCGCAATATTATTTAGATATAAAAAGTCTTCGGTTACACCACCTAATAAATTGCGAACCAACAAATCCAAGCCTGGAAGTCTCCGCAGGCTAGTAGTTGCTTCTAAGTCTAGGGGATGCCGAAATCTATCGGCTTTTAAACCGATTAATTGAGTCTTGGTATTCAACATTTTTAGAATTTATGAATTATAAAGTGCAAGTTATCAACTCATTTACGGGTTGCATAATTCAAAAACAAGATAGATTGTCAGATTATCGATCCTTTAAGTATAGGCAATGTCTTGTCGGTTTTTTTATTCGGAGGGAACCTCCGAATAAAAACGCCGCTAAACCGTCGGGAAACCCGACGTTCGCGGAGCGTCTCGGAACGAGAAACGCGAGCCGCTTCATGAATTGCCCCTACTTAAAGAATGGTTAAGACGAAATATTATTCTTCAAATATCAACTTTTCGATCCGTTTGAGACTTGCCCAGTCAGGTTTGCGGGCAAATCCATCTTTGAAATTTGCGAGTACTTGTTCGCGGACTTCAGGAGCAGCCTCTACGAGACTTTTAGCCATTTCAATATGTTCGCGGACACCAGAAAGCTTGGTTTCTAGCATTGCTGCGGCGAGATTGATTCGCGTTTGAGCGTCGAAGGGGTCGATTTTCATCGATTTCTGAGCAGCTTTGATCGCTAGTTGGGGCTTATCTTCGAGTAAATACAACCAGGCTAAACATGTCCAGGCACTATCTAATTTTGGCGATCGATTACAAATATCGACGAAAATCGGTAGTAGCTGTGCCGGACTTTTCTCCCCAGTCTGATAGTCCTGAATCGCGTTGTCAAATAATTCAGCAGGAGTGATAGTTTCAGCCATAGGTAGAGGGTAGAGGGTAGGGGTAGAGGGTAGGGGTAGAGGGTAGAGGGTAGGCGGTAGAGGGTAGAGGGTAGGCGGTAGGGGGCTGCAATATTAACGTAGCTTTTTTCTTGAAAAATACCTAATTTTTTTATGACTCCCTATCTTCTTCAATACTACCCTCTACCCTCTACCCTCTCTTACACTGCAAAAGACTTGCCACAGCCACAACTTTGAGCGGCGTTGGGGTTGGTGAATTGGAAACCACCACCGATCATTGCGTCGCTGTAGTCGAGGACTAAACCATAGACATATAGCATACTCTTGCGATCGCAGACTAGTTTGAAGCCGCTATAGTCGCAGATTTCATCATCATCGCGAATTTGACTGGGATCTTCAAAATCCATCACATATGACATCCCAGAACAACCACCTTGGCGGACACCCACCCGCAAGCAAAGATCTTTACCTTGTTTTTCTCGCAGTGCGAGCACGTGTGCCAGCGCATTGTCGGTCATTTGGATGCTGGGCTTTTTCGCTGTAATTACTTCAGTCATGACCTTCGATCGACTCCTAGTAAACAATCTGGTTGTGAATTTAAGATTATATATAAATATAATCCTAACTCTATGTTAACTTCTCTGACCCGAAAGGTCATGGCTGCAAATTAACCAATAAAATTAGGATGGCGGATGTTCTAACTTAAAATAAAGATCTATTCCAGATTTTAGAGGATATGACGTAAATAACAAGTACCGATTTGTCTGGGCAATGCTTTAGCGATCCTCGCACAGATGGTACGTTGGCGTAGCCTCTCGTTCCGAAAATCGAGCCTTGACTAAAACGTGCTTGTAATTAGCTCATCATCCCGCTTATGCTAAGGTTCCCAGGTGCAATTTGATTATGACGGCGATTAGTCCTTCCACTCAGCGACGGCTCCAGCAACTCCCTCAAGTTCCCAGCGTGTGGGAGGGAGACAGGCGATATGTGGAGCAGTTGGTGGAGGCGGCGGAGTTAGAAGACAACGAGCGACGGGAACTGATCGTCTGGGTAGATGGGGTTGAATGCGTGGTGCGCTCGATGGAAGTCGTCAATGCGACAATGGGCACAGAAGCGATCGTCAGGGCATTAATTAAGGCGATGGAGGCACCTCAACCGCCCAGCCAGCCAGCTCGTCCCCAGAAAATCATCGTTCGCGATCGGCAGTTGCAATTTTACCTGCGGGGAGTGCTTCAGGACTTGGATATCGTCGTTGATTATGTGCCTCAATTGCCAGTTGTCGATGAATTATTCCATCGCTTTACAGACATGGCTGGTGCGCGTACCCCCAAATTGCCCCGCAAATATCTGGAGTTGCTCAGGGCGACAGCTAGAGAAATTTGGGATTTGGCTCCTTGGTCGATGTTAGCTGATTATGAGGCAATCTCGATCGAGTTAAATCGCTGGGATATCCAAAAATTCTATGTCTCGGTGATGGGGATGTTGGGGATGGAGTATGGGGTATTGCTCTATCGATCGGTCGAGTCCCTGCAACGGTTTCGGGCGATGGCTCTGAATCAAGATGAAGCGACGCAGATGGAGTCTGCCTTCCTGTCTCAAGATTGTATTTTTGTGACTTTTGATGCGGTGGCGGAGCCTTTGCCTGGGAGAATTACGCCCGATCTGGGGCGCGATCTCGGCACATTGACTGCTTCAGCGATCGAGCCGAACTTCGGAAACATTCATCCTATGGAGGGTATGCGCCCCTTCTTGTACGAGGAAGAAGCGATCGCCACTCAGGTCGCATTAGCCGCGCTCAAGGGGTTTATCACCGATTTTAGGCAGCAATTACAAGCAGACGATCTGCCCAGTCTGACGACACATATCCCCGTGACGATTCCTGATACCAACCAGATCGAACAGATAACTGTCGAGACACTCCCCGAACTCTCGCAACAGTTGCTAGAAATGCACCTGGCAATGAGTGGGGATGATGAGTTCGATCCATTGGAACTCCAAATCCGTGAGGACTTAATTCCCAACAACTCATTTATCAGTCTGGGGATGATGCCCTGGGATCGAGTAGATCTGATTCGCCGATCTGCTAGTTATCATCAAGCGAGCCAAGTCACACAAGCTGGGGAAGGATTGCCAATTATCCTGATCCAAACCACCCGCCCCAAAGCCCTGGAAATTATCGAGCGGATTCAACAAGCTGGCGGCTTACAGGGGATTTGCTTCAATCCTGGTGAAGATCCGATCGCTGGAGATAGTTTTGACTTGGGGATTCTCCAATTAGCTGATGGCGAAATGCAATTATTTGGCGAGTTCTATAATGAAAGCGCGGTACACATTGAAGCCCGCAAAAAGTGGAACCAACGCAGCAAAAAAACTCAGGGTTATTGTGGGTTGCTCGTTGCTCAGGGTTTGACAGGCAAAGCTCGTGGTAATCCAGGTGTGCGGGAAACGATCGCCTTTCTCGAAACCAAGTCCTTATCCAACGACGATTTAGGGTTGGGCACGTTACAATTGACCCCTCATTTTGAGTAAGATTAGTAAGGACAAGATTGTCTGCTGGATCTGTGCAACCGATCCCCATCCCAGCAAGTAGCCAATAACAATCCGCATCACGATTGACATAATCGCCACCAAATTGTGAATTTGCAGCGATCGAATGGGAATTCTAGGATATGGAGCCGAGGGTTCGATTCCAGATTAAATTAATTCAAGAGTGAAACATGAGAGAATAGATGTAATCTAAGTCAATTTCTCATCGCTGCAATTATCCTGTAAATAGGCTGATCAGGGAATGGTAGTAAGTTTGAAAACGTCGAGTTCGGCAGACTCAGGTGTTGTGAAGATACTTTAGAGCCGACTCGTGGTTAGCTTACTATTGACACATATCACTCGATATCCGCAACTGCAAGGCTGTGAGCCAACATCTTTGAAATCTGCTGTCATCTACATATGCTTACTTGTCCCCACTGTCGATCGTCAAATCCAGAACATCACAACTTTTGTCAAAGTTGTGGTCGATCGCTAAAGCACTATATCTGTCATAATTGTAGTAGTAGTGTGGAATTCGATGCCCAAAGTTGTCCGCAGTGCCAAGCGGTCAGCGGTACTTACTGGTGGGCGATTATCGAACCGACAGCAAGTCAGACCACAGCAGCAAATATCCCCTCAACAGTTGCCGTAACGGGTACAGAGGCGATCGATCTGCCGCTGCGTGATGATTTGAGATCGCCGCTGGCGATCGGACTCGATCCTAGTGACAGCTTCCAGACAGAATTGGCTAGCCCGTGGGATCTGCCCACTCCAGTACTAGCCGCACCTGTGGAGATTGCCCCAGAGAACTTGTCATCGGGCACAACAGGCGATGATTTGGAGACTAGTCCTTGGGATGTAGAGCAACTACCAACTCCCACCCAGAACAACTTACCCTCACAGCCAATTCAGGCAGATGAGGCGATCCCGTTGGAGCAGCCTCTACGCTCTAGCAGCGGTGATGCCACTACAGACAGCCAACCATTGGTAGCGACTACCTATCTCGATCCTCAATGTCAATATAGATTGCTCGATCCGGTAGTCATTCAACTATTAACACCGAGTGACTCCAGCCAAGTACAAGTAATCGATCGTCAACCTTTCCGTAATTCCCTCTTGGAGATATTGATGGAGCAACAACTCGTCGCATTAAATCATCCTGATCATGAGAGCGCACCACCAGGTGAATCACCAGATCGAACACATCGACAATGGCAGTTTTGGAATAGTCATGGCATTCCGAAGGTAGCCCAGGCATATATTGCCCTCCAGGTAAGTTTGCCTGGGACGATTCCGGTGATTCGCGATGGTTGGGACAAAGATGGTAAAACAGTAACGATCGTTGAGGATCGGAGTAAATGGACACAATTGTTAAATGGTTGGAACGATTCTCAAATCCCGATCTCCCAAACGATCTACTGGCTCGACTATACGCTGAAACTATGGGTAGCACTTGAACCGTGGCAAATGCGCCAAAGTTTATTGGAAATTGCTAATTTGCTGCTAGATGAAGATGGCAGAATCTGCTTTCAACGGCTGTATCCAGAACCCACAGATCGCCAACTCAAGCTGGCAGACTTGGCTCAGATGTGGGAAAAATTGTTTGATAAGTCCGCTCGCGGCGGCTCCGATTTATCGGAGCGAGTGCCTTCATCATCTCTAGCCGATCTGATCCAATCGATTCAGAGCGGCGAAATGGAACGAGTTGAGGAAGTCAGATCCAGGCTGGGGCAAATTGCTTACGAACTAGAGCCTCGACAACTGAGCGCACCGCTACAATCGTCATCAGGAGATTTGAGCATAGATCGAGATCCGCCGACGATTGGCTTGGCTAAAAAGCTCATCGGTTTGGAAGATGCGGCTGCTACCCACACGGGCAAAAAACGCGACCACAATGAAGATTGTTTTGGGGTTGTCAGCCGGATCGAGCGTCAAGATAGCCCCAAAGGAAAAAGTATCTCCGCACAGGGTTTGTATATCCTCTGTGATGGGATGGGGGGACATGCTGGTGGGGAAATAGCTAGCTCGATGACAGTAGAGATATTGCGCGACTATTTTGCTACCCGATGGGGTGATACTCTCCCTAACGAGCAAACAATCCATGAGGGGATTGTGGCGGCGAATGAAGCTGTATTTGAAATCAACCAAAAAAATTCGGCTCAGGGTAGTGGCAGAATGGGTACTACCCTAGTACTGGTGCTAGTTCAAGACCAAAATATTGCCGTCGCTCATGTGGGCGACTCGCGATGTTATGGGATTACACCTACTCAAGGTTTGATCCAACTCACCCTCGATCATGAAGTCGGACAGCAACAAATTTTACGTGGAGTCGATCCAGAGATTGCTTATGGTCGTCCCGATTCTTATCAATTGACTCAAGCAATTGGGCCGCGCGATCGCAATTATATCGCCCCCGATATCAGATTCTTTGAACTCCAAGAAGATACTTTGATTTTACTAGCTTCTGATGGTTTAACTGACAATCAATTATTAGAAAATTACTGGGTCACTAATGTTGCACCATTACTATCTGATGATTCTAATCTTCAAGAGGGAGTCGATCGATTAATTGATTTTGCCAATGAATACAACGGTCATGATAATATTACAGCGATGGTAGTTAGAGCTAAGTTAGGTTAGATAATTGATAATTGATAATTGATAATTGATATAGCGATCGTCCATGAGCAGCTAGGTTAATGTAGGGTGTTTTAGGCAACCGCCGCATGAGCAACCAATGTGCCGAGCAGAAGATCTGATTTAGGATTGCTCTAGTTAATAAATCCGATCCTCAATTTTTGCACTGGAATATTGTTAAAATTGAAACAAATATAGTTAGAAAGAGCATAATTTAGATGCTAGCTACTAATCAGATAGTTTATCCAGACAGTGACGGGCAACCGATGGCAGATAATACCAAACAGTTCCGTTGGATTATGCCGATCCACGCCAATCTAGACTGGTTGTTTCGCGACGAAGAACTAGTTTTTGTAGCGGGAGATTTATTATCGTATCCCGCCCTTAGGTAATCCTAAATATCGAGTGGCTCCAGATGTGATGATAGCCTTCGGTAGACCAAAAGGCGATCGGGGTTCATACAAACAATGGCAAGAAGATAATATTGCTCCTCAAGTGGTATTTGATGTTTCGACTCCGCTCAACACAAGGATTCTCTCTCCAGGCAATACCGAGGGAGAAATGGAGCGCAAATTACAGATTTATGCTCGGTGTGGCGTGGAAGAGTACTATATCTACGATCCCGATCGATTTGTGTTGAAAGGTTATCAACGCAGCGATGACTTTTATCTCGAACGAATCGATCGCATGGATGGTTGGAATAGTCCACGTTTGGGAATTACCTTTGGGTTAATCGAAGGCGAATTGCAACTTACCCATCCCGATGGACGAGTCTTTGAACCCACATTCCGCACTTCGGAAAAGTAGCATCAAAAAAGCCTAATTTTGCGTCACGGCAATCAGTGAGTTACGATCGGTAGTATCGTCAAACTGTCGAGTCTTCGTGACTAGTATGTGTCGTAAAAGTTGAAGTGCGGAATGTGGGTTTGAAAATTTTGATAATGTCGCCACCGAACGCGATTTAATTCGTGCTGAAAACCAGCAGCTAGAGACCGATAAACAACAACTAGAGACTGATAAACAACAACTAGAGGCTGCAAAAAATCAGCGAGATGCTAAACTTCGAGAATTGGGTATCGATCCAGACACCCTATGATCTTATTCTGCCTCAATGATGTTCGATAGTCTCAATCCAATTTGGTTATTTCTGGGTGGCATAGTCCTACGCTACGGCGGAGATTTACTTAAAACGATCGCCCAGTTTGGACTGCAAAGATTGGTGTGTCAAATTACGATCGCTGAAACTAATCCGATTTACAGTGCGATCTGTTGGGAATTGGAACGCACGGGCAAAGTTTATGATTTTAGCGAATTAATCTACACTTCGACACCATTAGTACCACCAGCGATCGAATCACCAACCCTCAAAACCAAATTAGAACCGCGTTCGGGGTGGATTGGAATTGGCTACCAGGGCGCGTATATCGGTATCCACCGTCATGATTTTAAAGTAACTGAGTTGCAGAATACCCAGCTCATCACCTTGGCAACATTGCGCTGGTGGCAACCCCAAATGCTCGAATGGCTGACCAATATTGAGGCGAATTATAATCTAGAAGCACCGTTAATCGTCAGACTAATTGGCGGTACCATCTCAATTGTGCGGACTCAAACCAAGCGGCGACGAGAAACCTTGGCAATCAATACCGTCACCGAAACCGCACTGTTTAAAGATCTCGATCGATTCCTTCAGAGTCGAGATCTCTATCGTCAACGGGGTATCCCGTGGCGGCGGGGATATCTGCTCTACGGCCCTCCAGGGACGGGTAAAAGCTCGCTCATTCAAGCGATCGCCAGTCACTACGATCGGCAGCTTGTCTCGCTCTCCCTGACTGATATGGACGATAGTGCCTTGCTTCGCGCTTGGTCGGAAATTACCGCAAATTCGATCGTTGCCCTCGAAGATATCGATAGCGTATTTGCAGGTCGTAAACCTTTAGGCGATTTATCATTTAGTGCCCTCCTCAATACCCTAGACGGTGCAGGAGCCGTCGAAGGCAGTATTACGATCTTGACGACCAATCACCGAGCACAACTCGATTCTGCCCTAATTCGCCCTGGTAGATGCGATCGAGAGTTTAAGTTAGATTATCTGAGTGAGGAAAGTTGCGCCAAGATGTTTGGTTGTTTCTTCCCCGATGCTGACTTAGCCGCAGTCGTCTCCGAGCAGTTGGGTAGTTATCGAGTTTCTCCGGCTGCATGGCAAAATTATCTTCAGTGCCAAGATAGTGCTCAGGAAGCAGTAGCCAATTGTAATTTTGCAGATCTGCAACTGGATTAGAGGATTTCAAGCTACCTACTGGAGCACCTTTTCGCAAATCGTGGCTAATATTGCAAAGTCCGCCTAAAGCTGTACTAGTAACTTAGTACAGCTTTAGGCAGACTTTGCAGCACGAGCAGCGGTTTTAACCGCTGAGGTGATAGGTAGCAACTTGGGTTAATTTACTTCGCCTGTCTAATTAGCTCGATCGTTTTATTATAATCGGCTGTTTGTCCTTGCTGGCGGAATAATTTGGCACCCTTATTTAGATCGGCAATTGCCCCCTTTTTATCGCCGATAGTTAATTTAACCGCACCTCGATTGCTGTAAGTCTCCGCATCTTGAGGATTAAGGGAGATCGATCGATCGAAATCGGAAATCGCCCCCCGATTGTCGCCTAGTTCAAATTTCGCCACACCCCGATTGTAGTAAATCAGCGCATCTTGAGGATCGAGATCGATCGCCCGATTGTAATCGTTAATTGCCCCTTTTTTATCGCCCAATCCCAGTTTAGCCACCGCTCGATTTGTATAAGCTTCTACATATTTTGAGTCAATAGCGATCGCGCGATCGTAATCCTTAATTGCCCCCTGAGTATCGCCGTGCTGATACTTGTTAGTACCTCGCTCATTGTAGTCTATGGCAGGCTTGGGGATGGGCAGCGAAAAACTAGATGAGCAAGCAGATAGAGGAATCGAGATCGTTGAAAAGAAGAGGGTGAGCAATACAATCGTGGCTTTCATGGAAATATAGCAGTTTCCGGTGCGATGAGATGGGGGATGAGAAATAGGGCAATTCATGAATTGTTCCTACTACTGCATTTTCACTGTTTTACCACACGCAGGGGTCTGGAGCCTCCTGCCTTTAGGCATATTTGTTATTAGTCCGTTCTAAATCTTCCCAACAACAACTTCGCTGTCTTGATTGGCTGTCTTGTCTGGCTAAACCCTCGGCAGAGCCGTAGACGTTGGCGTTGGCGTTGGCGTAGCCTGCCGTAGGCACAGCCTGCCGTAGGCACAGCCTCTCCGTAGGAGATACGAAGCTCGGCGTGTCGTTGGCGTAAGCCTGCCGTAGGCACAGACGGAGCGCAAGCCGCTATCAACTATCAACTATCAACTATCAACTATCTAACGCGACTTTGCTAGAATCCCAAATCTGCTGCAATCCGGTGAGCGCAAGCAAACCCAGAAAACGCTACAGCATTCAATCCTTGCCCTGGGAAAGTACTATCGCCGACACAATATAATCCAGGTACTGCTGTGCGATTGAATGGCATATTCAATAGTCCTGGTAACTTCCGGCGGGGAACTGGGCCATAACTACCGTCAGCACGACCGAGAAAGCGTCTGTGAGTGCGTGGAGTACCAATTTCCATAAAATCTAAACCCGCGTCTAAACCAGGGAAAATCCGCTCCAATCGATCGATGATTAATCCTGCTTGAGCTTCTTTTTTTGCTTCATAATCACTAGGACTTAAACCTTCCCAATCACTCATCCAACTAGGAGTAAAAGCATGGATAATATGATATCCATCTGGTGCCAAACTCGGATCGAGTAAAGTGGGAATCGACACAAAAATCGTCCCTTCTGGCTCCTCCATCTGCGTCCAATCTTCTAGCAATACATGGTGACACTCAGTCCCCGCAGGTAATACCTTCGCTTCCACGCCTAGATGCAGACTCAAGAAAGCTGGAGACTTCTGATAGCGTTGCTGCCATTTGCGTTCCTTGACGGGCATCTCTGCTGGTGGTAACAGCTTCTCAAAAGTATCCCACCGCGTCGCATTGGATACGATCCGTTTAGCTCTAAAAATCTTGCCACTTGCCAATTCTACCCCGACAGCCCGACCTTGTTCGGTGATAATTTTTTTCACCCGTGACTTGTAGTGGATTTCACCGCCAGCTTTTTCCAAGCCAGCTACTAACTTTTGAGCGATTTGTCCGACACCACCTTTGGGATAATTAATTCCCCCATAATGTCTATCTGAAAATACCATTCCCGCATTAATCATCGGGGTAAGTTCGGCAGGTACCACCGACCAAATATAGCACTCAATATCGATAAACTTGAGGACATTTGGATCTTTGATATATTTGCGCGCGATATCCCCGACATTTAGCGGTAAATACTTCACCAAACCCAGACAAGCAGCCGGATGCTGAAAGAAGACACGAGTCAGATACCGCAACTCTTCGAGCGACAACAAATCCATCGCATTCAGACAATTAAATACCCGCCAACACTCATCATAAAACTGTCTAATTCCCTTGGCTTCATGCGGAAACTTAGCAAATAACTCCTGTAAAAACTGCTCGTAATCCTGATGAACCTTAATATCCAAATCGTTGGGTAAATGATATTGCACCTGCACCGGATCGGCAATCGTTTCGATACTTTCTCCCACGGCTGCTAGTGCACGAGTCAATAAATTAGTAGTGCCTTTTTGCCCAAATCCAAAAATCATCGAAGCACCAACATCAAACCGATACCCCTGACGATCGAAATACCCCGCACTCCCCCCAGGAATCAGATAGCTCTCTAGTACCAACACATGTGCACCCTTAGCCGCCAACTGAGTCGCAGTCACCAATCCGCCAATGCCCGAACCAATAATAATGGCATCAAAAATGGTTCGTTGTAGCCTCTGTTCAGAAGAATCACCCGACGACGCATCAGCAGTAATCGCACTCACAGTCATAATTAACTCAGTTGATAGCTAGGTTTTTATTGATAGTGGGGAGATTGACTCCCGATCGATGACGAATTCACATCAGTCATACAGGATCTAATTTTACCCCCTTTCCCCCATAACGCAAAGGCAGGTAAGGATGGATGGTGAATGTCTCTTGATTGAGTGAGAAGGGAGTAAGATTGCCTACCCTACGAATAACTACCTCGCAACCAACAGGTTCGCCCCAATCGTATTCTCCACCGATTAGTTCAGGGGTAACTCAGATTTTAGCTCTAATCCAGGGTAATTTGGATTGGGCTTGACGATCCGAGCAGGAACGCCAGCTACAATCATTCCTGGCTCTATTACCGACTTATTTACGACAGAGTTGGCACCAATATGAGTCCAATCAGCGATCGTAATAGCACCAAATATTTTAGCACCTGGTTCGATCGTGACATGAGATCCGATCGCCGGGACAGCATCTTCATCGACTCCCATCCCGATGACAACACCGATATTTATCTTCAGATTAGTGCCGATTCGAGCTTTGTCGTGAATCAGGATATCTCCCGTATGGACTAGATTTAATCCTGCTCCAATCGTATTCGGCGGAATTTGGAATCCTAGCAGCAATCTCACAGAAAGATAAAATCTCTAATTTAAAATATTAAAAAATCTGGTTTCTACTCATATTCTATAACCCACATTCCGCACTTCGGAAAAGTAGCATCAAAAAAGCCTAATTTTGCGTCACGGCAATCAGTGAGTTACGATCGGTAGTATCGTCAAACTGTCGAGTCTTCGTGACTAGTATGTGTCGTAAAAGTTGAAGTGCGGAATGTGGGCTATAAGTACGATCTCATGATTAATTATCTTTAAAACAGTCATAAAAACTTTCAGAAAAGACCGCTGTAAAACAAACGATGCGATGACGATCGTTATCCTAACTTAGCTATTTTCTAATTATTCAAGCTCATTTAAAATCTTATCGATCGGGATTAGCGATCGATTTTAGCTGTTGATGGGGGATCTAACCACCGATTATATTCGCCAAAGTCAACTTTGTCACTCAATCGATCGGGGCGGGTTAAAAACCGCATATTTCTGGATCTAAATACTTTCCAAACATCCTCTTAATCCTCGTCCTCCAAGTCGTCCATATCGCCACCGACGACTACATCTCGAATCCGCAGACTCGGCCCACCAACCCCTACAGCCAAGCCACCTTGCCCAGCTTTCCCACAACCGCCGGACTCATCCCAATAAAAATCATCCCCAATCCCTTCAATATCCCCCAAAGTCTTAAACACATTTCCTGACAGAGTTACATCCCGCACAGGTTCGGCAATTTCCCCGTTGCGGATCATCCACGCCTCACCCGCACCAAAAGTAAACATCTCGCCGTTAGTCATCCCACCCAACCAATTTCGGGCATATACACCCTCTTTAATCCCTGAAAACAGATCCGCCACTGGTGTATGTCCGCGATCGATCCAAGTATTTGTCATCCGCACGATCGGGGGATAATGATAATTCAAGCATCGAGCATTTCCCGTCGCTGTCTCATCCAACTTTCCCGCCGTTTCCCGCGAGTGCAACCGCCCCACCAACACGCCATCCTCAATTAATTGTGTCGTCGTCGCTGGAGTCCCCTCATCATCATACAAATAGCTACCCCGATGTCCGGCTGGGGCTGCGCCATCAAATATCTGCAACTCTTTACAACCAAAGCGTCGTCCCATTGTCATCACTTCCAATAGGTCGGGATTTTCATACATCGAATCTGCCTCGGATAGGTGCCCAAATGCCTCGTGGACGAACAATCCACTCAAAATGGGGTCGATCACGACAGTATAAGCATTGCCCTTTACAGGTGGCAGGGACAGGGCAGCTACAGCACGTTGAGCGGCACTTTCCACCTGTCGATCGAGTCCGATGGTATCTTCATAGGCTTTGCGGGAACCGAGGGTTTCGCGTCCGGTTTGGACTGTATCCCCATTCCGCGCTGTCGCTGCAAACCGAATTTCCATATCGATCCACGACTGCTCGATAAGAGTACCTTCTGAAGTAGCTAGGACGATGTGTTGAGCACTATCCCCATACCGCACCGAAGTCGTGGCAATCCGTCGATCGGTAGTCTGCAAGATCTTGTTGTAATGTTCGCACAGAGCCTTCTTCCGCGCGATCGAGATGTGGCGCGGATCGGTGCCAGTCAACGGCAAACTACAACTAGTCTGAATAATCTCGATCGGTGCCAGAATTGTCCGATCTTCGCCAATGATTCTCGCCGCCGCGATCGCTTCTTCAATCCGGTCTGTGAGCGTCTCTAGCCGATTAAAACTCGCAAAACCCCAACCACCCTTATAACACGCACGTACCTGACCGCCGACGGCTAGATCCTCACTCAGGGTTTCGACTTTATCGCCTCGGATCAGGATATCTGTCCCTTCGGACTCTTCTAGTCTAATCGCCAAATAATCCACGCGATCGCGGTAACGTTTAATCAAGTCTGTCAGGCGGTTTTTGCTGTCAACGATTACGGAAGGCATGGGTTAGGAGTTAGGGATTAGGGTTAAGGTTTTAGGGTTAAGGTTTTAGGCTTTAGGCTTTAGGCTTTAGTTAGAAAGTCTAGAGTAGGCACTGCGGCACTGTCTAGGTTTCAAGCACTGTTACTATTGTAAATGTTTCAGCCGCTCCACCGATCGAGGTATTGTATCTGCCTTCTAAATTTCTGAGACTTTGATACTAAAATAAATACCTAATACACATTCTATACAACGGATGAATTATTACAGTGTGATGGCGACTTATAATCAGTGGATGAATCAAAAGCTTTACGAGCTGTGTGCCGATATTCCCGATCTAGAGCGCAAGTCCGATCGCGGGGCTTTTTTTAAGTCGGTCCACGGTACTCTCAATCATATCCTGATTGCTGACTCTACTTGGTTGGGTAGATTTAACCAGCAACCATTCATAGCGCAACTCGATAAAGAACTATATACTGATTTTAGCGAGTTACGGACACAACGAGGACGACTAGATCTGACTATTATCGACTGGGCGCAAGATTTAACCCCAGATTGGCTGAATACGGATCTCACCTATACAAATAGTACTGGTATTACTCGCACACTTCCTCATTGGGTGTTTGTGACGCATATGTTCAACCATCAAACCCACCATCGCGGACAACTAACCACCCTGCTCAATCAATTAGGCTACGATCCTGGGGTAACAGATTTACATACAATGCCTAACTTTCAGAAGGTAGGGATATGAATATGCTCGTGCGAGAAATCGAGATAAGTGGATTTGCGACGCTCGATCCATATTTAGATTCAGACTCGTTGGCGTAGCCTCCGCCTTGCGGAATCGAGCTATTAATTCAAGATATCGCCGCTTTTAATATTATTCCAGGTCGAGCGGGAATCAGAAATTTATTAGAATTAGTTCCTAGTGTCAAAAGATTGGCACAGAGTCCAGAAATTCGATTGCTAGTCGAACCAATTTTAGGCGATGGAGCGCGGGTAGTTAGAGGCATATTTTTTGATAAAAATCCTACTACAAATTGGAAAGTACCGTGGCATCAAGATCTCACCATTGCTGTCAAAAATCGCCTAGATCTGCCCGATTATCATCCTTGGTCGGTGAAAGAGGGAATACCTCACGTTCAGCCGCCTACAGCTATTTTAGAGCAAATGCTGACTGTGAGAATTCATCTAGATCGCACGGATGAGTCGAATGGAGCGTTGAAAGTAATTCCAGGTTCTCATCGTCAGGGTAAATTGAGTAATTTAGAGATCGATCGATGGAAGCAAGTATCTACAGGTATTTCTTGCAATTGCCAAGCTGGGGGAATACTCCTGCTGCGACCATTATTATTACATGCTTCATCGATCGCGAGTGTCCCCAGTCATCGCCGAGTGATTCATTTGGAATATGCGGGCGATCTATTACCCGATGGATTGGAGTGGTACTGACTAGATACCACCAAACCATTCATAACCTTGTTCTTCCCAATAGCCTTTACCACCTTTGGGAATTTGACTGGTAAAGGTAACTTTTGTCACCCATTTAGATAGTTTGTAGCCTAATTTAATCGGTGTGGCTAGACGTAATGGCGCGCCATTTTCAGCAGGTAGAGGTTGTCCATTCAGGCGATTGGCAAGCAGGGTTTGAGGATGCAAAGCCGAAGCGAGATCCCAACTTTCAGTATATTTATCTGCTGACTGAAACAAGACATATCTGGCACTATCTTTTGGCTGCACCATTGTGGCTAGATCGCGTAATCTAAAACCACCCCATTGCACGATCGCCGCCCAACCTTCGACACAAACATGTTGCATAACGATCGATGTTTGGGGAAGTTGTGTTAATGCCTTTAAGTTCAGTTGCATCGGAAACTTCACTTCGCCATCAATAGTCAACCGATACTTATCGGGGTCGATTTTAGGGGTAATATCGTAGGTATTCAGGATGAGAGCTTTGGGATCGATCGCACTTTTAGGAAACTCAGGAATCAGCTTTTGAGGTTTGACGAGCAATTCTCCAAATGATTGATTTAATGGTTCTGATAGCTCGCCTACTCTAGCAGTAAATTTATCACTACAACTACCAAGTAGATAACCCATACCAGATATACCCAGGAGTTGAATGACTTGTCGGCGATTGAGATGAGGGGGAAGTTTAAGATGATTCATAAAGATTTAAATAGTAGAGGGAGCTAGACATCGATCGATCGTTTGGATAGCGTCGGATTTGCCGAATAAATCGCTCGATAGCGATCTGCAATGAAAAAATAGGTTAGTGTAGGATGTGTTGAGCATCAGCCATAACGCACTAGGGTATCCTTAGGATTGATCTATCTAAATTTGTCAGGGTTGGAACATCGATCGAGTTAATCTCAATCCACCAGCCCTAATGCCCATGATGGTGTGAACTAAAACATATAACAAGGAAATTGGTACCGTCAAAAAATGGATCGTGCGTAGAGTCTGCCAATTGATAAATAGCCCAGATAACCAATGGAATTGGGCAGGTTTATACATTGCCAATCCTGAGAAAATTGCTAGTATTAACACGGGGATAATTCCTGTATATATCAAGCGATGCCAAGAATATATCCGTCGTTTGGGATTTTTGCCTACTTTTAACGCCTTGAGGTCTTGTTCGGAAAAAAACTTTCTTTTCCATCGCTGGGTGAGCAAGATATAGATCCCATAAATCAGTAATGTAAAAGCAAATACCCACATTGTCGTAAAGTGCCAACTTCTACCGCCAGCCAACCAACCGCCTAAAGTCGCCCACTGCGGAAATGACCAACCGCTTTTTCCACCAAATACTGGCGTGGCGTTGTAAATTTGTAAGCCACTACCAATCATGATAAATAGACTGATAATAATTAAACCGTGGAGTATTTTAACAAAATTCGTTTGTGGGGGAACGGGTGGAGATTTTATAGATTGTTTATTCATGGTAAATACCGATCGTTTGGTGTTGCTGAATTAATCTAAGTTTTTCGATCGATCTCCTTTATTCGATCGGGGAAATTTGGGAAAACAATGGAGCCAGTCATATAGCAATCCCAAATAAAAAGCTAGGTTGATGTAGGGTGTGTTATGCGACTGCCGCATGAGCACTAGTATTTGATACTAAGGATCTGATTTAGGATCGCTATAGTTGGATTTCGACATCGCCACCTAGTAGAATGGACGCATCGAACTAACAATAGTCTAGATACCTTTCGAGCAGAAAAAGTTCAGACTCATCGGGTGAAATTTGAAGATCGCACCCTTTCATCGACCTCTGGAACGAGCTTGCGGGTAAGAGAATTGTCTTGCTGCAACGCCTGGACGATCGACTCAACCGCAGAGGCTGGGACTAAATTGAGCTGTAGCGATCCGCTAGCCGTCACTACTGAATTGTTCGCTCTAGTAACGTTAATCCGCCCGATTCTCTGAAGGAGAGGCTGCGCCAACGATTTGGCATAACCAGCACTGAGATAAGTTTTATACTCACTCCGATTGGCTAAATGGGTTTGAAAAAAAGCCGTACTGAGTGCCTGAGCATAGAGCTTTGCCTGTGCTGGATCTGGGCCGATTAGACGATCGGAAATTGGCACAACACTATCGCTGTTAGAGATAGCTTGAGTCGAAAAGTGCGTTCCCTTGTCTAAAATAGCCAGATACTTATCGGGTGTTTGCAACCAGGTAAACGGATAAATTTGTTCTGGTACCGCAGGGGTAACAATATCATCACTACCGCCCATCAAGAAGACTGGTACGCGAATTTGACTCATGCCTTGCCGACCAAAAATCGTACTATCCAGGGGACTGATCGCAAAGATCGCTTTTACGCGGGGGTCTTTGAGGGCATAGCGTTGGGGTTTTAGTTCCTTGGCACGGCATTGGAGCAGAAGGGATAGATTCACAGAGCGATTAGGATTGCAGTCACGCTCGATCCGATCGAAATTGAGTTGAGCACCAGCCAAAGCTAGCACCGTATAGCCGCCGAGCGAATGTCCGACTAGTCCCACCTGCTGGACATCGATTTGGCGGAGGGTAGGATCGGATTGTGCCTGACGTTGCAACTCATCTAAGAGGAAAGATACATCGCGGGGACGTTCGAGCAATTCAGTTGCCTTTGGAGCTGGAGCCAGCCCTGAGAAATACTGCCGAAAGCGATTGGCATCCCCGCCGACATGTTCTAGAGTAGCAACTGCAAACCCATACGAAGCTAGATGTTGGGCTAAATAAGCATATGTAGTGCGATCTGCGGCGACACCGTGAGAGATAACGATGACTGGTACCGGACTGGAAGCTGCTTGGGGTAAATAGAGATCCCCTGGCACCATCCGTTGGCGCGAGCGATCCAGCCACGCAAATTGGCGTTTTTGCCAGCGGAATGTCCCCGCACGGCGGAGATCCAGTCGGTTGGAAAAATCAGTTGTGGAAGTTGCCGCTTCAGCAGTGGCAATCCGATTGAATGCGAGGATCGTACTATCTCGGCGTTTGAACAATTCTGTCAGCTCGTTATAGCTGGTAAACACTTCAGCCAGATTGAGATTAATTTGGCGACTGGGAAACCGCCGCAAGACATTAATTGCCGTTAAGCCTTGTTTTTTGTCGCCAGCAGCCCGAATCAGTGCCAATCGTAGCGATTTCATCCCATTCTGCCGCCCATCTGTCTGAATCGACTCTCCAACCCGTTCCAATAGCTTTTCGACCAGCGGTGCGGAAGTAAACTGCGACACATATTCGGGACTAAAGTTAAATCGCTGCTTCAATGACTGTCGCAACTGTTGCAGTTGTGCGGGTGGAATTTGTGTAGCTAAATCGGCATACTCCGCAGGAATTTTACCCTCCTGGGCAAATGCTTCGAGATCTCGAACCGAAACTGAGAAGTCTTTAAATGGGGCAAAATATCCGGTAATTCGCTCGGCAGTGCGTCCGGGTAAAGGGACGGCGAGAGTAACCATAGTCGCGATTGTCAAGGCTTCGATCCAAAGAAATTTAGTGAAACTGCGTAACATAAAATTGGCTGAGGACGGATTTAAATCGATGTATATCAGTCTTAACACAGCTCGATCTGGCTCGATAAGGCTAGATCGGATGATTGTTGGAGATCGCCATCCAAAAATTCGGCATTCCCTGCGGACGATCGAGGGGCGCATTTTTGAACGCTTCGATCGTGTAGATGTCCAAGATTCCGGCGCACAACGTAGTTGTTTAGTTTTAGCGACATCAATTAGAAATCGCCACAATTAAATAACGATCGAGCTTGGTGGTGGTGTAATTCCCAAGCTAATTCCCCAAGTTCCTACCCGATCTAAAGTATGCTGAGATAAAGGATAGAAGCGAACATTATCTTCAGCTAAATTTAGTCGGGATTTGAGTTTTTGTTGAAGTTCTTGATATTTGGCGATCGGCAGTTAGTACACTCGATCGATGATGGCAGCAGAAGATCAAAATAGGATTGGATAGATTCGGTTCAAGACTTCTGTGAGTAAATCCTCTGAGCAAGTGCCGAGCGACACAGCTATCCTCGATCGATAGTCCAGTGAACGTAATTGGTCGGTCATAATTACGCCAGTAACGCATAGATCGGCTGGAATAGTGACATAGAAAGGATTGCGTCGCTTGGTATTGCTAATAGGGCACACTAGAGCGAAACCGCGATACTGGTTAAACTCAGTTTGACTGACTACTAGTACAGGGCGATTGCCCATCTGTTCATAACCGGATTGAGGATCGAAGTCGCTCCTGATAAAATCTCCTCGACGAGGGATGTAATCTACCATTCTTCATCTCCCACTGCTTGTCCCCAATCGACTTCGGGATCGTCTTCTAATTCCCGATCGATCAGTTGTTTGAGCGTGTATTTACCATACTTATTAACGGGATAAACCATCATCACGCCATTTTCAAGCCGACACTCGACTTCACCATTTACAGTTAGGGCTAATTCTTCAGCGATATATTTGGGGATTCTAATTCCTAATGAATTGCCCCATCGCCCGATTTGAGTCTTCATAATTTAAGTATGAATGATATTCAAAGTATATCATGCTGCCGATCGAGTAGGTTCCCTGAAGGGGAAGGATAATTATCATTAATCTATATTATTAAAATACACTGTAAGTAACAGTAGAATAGCAATTTATGCCTTACAGCAGCTTCACTATCGCTCAAGTTAAGCGGCAATTCCAAATCGAGGTGGTCACGGAGCCTTTCTTTCGGGATGTACCGACACTTACTCCTGGTGACTGGTTGACTACTCTATTGGCAAAGTCAGCTCCGCTAGCTGTGACACTGGGAACCGAGAAGGTGCGATCGGAGCTAATTATTGCGCCACTACTGTTCGAGTTTCGGGAACTACTAGACCGTCAGGTCAGTTTTTTTTCAGGCACGGATTTCAGCATCGATTTAGAGTCAGGACTGAATGGGGTCTGTGATTTCCTCCTGACTCGCTCGACTTCTGAAGTGAGTATCGAAGCTCCCGCGATTGTTATCATTGAAGCTAAAAAAGGGGAATTAAATGCTGGCTGGGGACAATGTGCGGCTGAAATGATTGCCGCGCAAAAATTTAACCAAGCCAACGGTCAAGAAATATCAAATATCTATGGCAGCGTTACCACCGGAACGATGTGGCAATTTCTCAAACTGACAGGGAAAGCTCTAACGATTGATGTTACTGAATATCCACTCGATCCGATCGACAGAATTTTGGGGATCTTTAAGTGGATGGTGATTGAAGTTGATTAATCTTCCCACAATTAAGGTCGTCCACAGCAGTTCTATCGCCTCAGACTCTTCGATCCGATCGAGTAAGTTCCCCAGTGAAGGGGAAGTTGGGGATAGCGTTCCCGTTCTTCATCTATTATAGGTTTCCAATCAAGTAGGTTCCCCCGTAAAGGAGAAGATTTACCATTTTAAACCCTTGCTGTGTAACGTGTCTAGAAGGCATTTGCGAGGGTCTCGAAAAAAGAGCGCGTTTGGCAGCCAAAAGTGAACATTAGAATCACTGAAACCATGTAGCAGCAACCTATCAAGGGTCTATTACGAGGACAGTGGGTTTGGAGTCTCATGCCCAAAAGTTACGCCCTTACGGTTGATACGATTTAATTTCGTCTACCAGTTCTTGATGTACCTTGGACATCAAACTTGCTCGTTCCAGATTATCGAAACTTTGTCCCGATACAAATTCAAGACAACTTAATAGTGATGTCTCCCATTCTCGCTGACTTTTGCATCCCCAAATTTCAAACAGGTCGAGCTTTGTAAGTCCCGTCAAACCATGAAATAGTTGGTTGATTGCGATCGCGCTCTTAAAGTAGGCTTGGATAGCAGCATTGGTCTGATGACTTGGCTGAATTAATTGAATTAGCCTAAACAAGTTGGTGCCATACATAAATATATCCGATCGCCTTTCAAAAGTATTCTGATAGCTTGCCAATCCCTGCTCGCTACAAATTGACGATCGAACAGCGATTGAGTTGTTTCGTGAAAAAGTATGCTGGGGATAACGATGCACGATCGATTCCTTCATTAAACCCACATTCCGCACTTCGGAAAAGTAGCATCGAAAAAGCCTAATTTTGCGTCACGGCAATCAGTGAGTTACGATCGGTAGTATCGTCAAACTGTCGAGTCTTCGTGACTAGTATGTGTCGTAAAAGTTGAAGTGCGGAATGTGGGATTAAACCTTCGACCGATCGAAAGCTATGAAACATCGCCTCTGAAGTATGACTTTGCTTTAATCGCACCACAGCTAAATATGCAACTTCATAGCCAATCCACCACCATTGTCTAGATCTTTCCTTCGCAAAATTGCCCAACTCATCAGCCAATAGATCGAAGTTACCTTGATTCCAATGTACTGCCGCAGTCAAACCTGACTTAACATTGACCAATTCATCCTCAGATTCTAATTCATGACGTAACAAACGTTTGACCGCCTCATAGTCATATCGATCGAGTAAAGATAAAGCTTCTTGTTGTTTACGATCCCAGAGATAGTTGATGCCGCGAAATGGCAGGGTATACAGCGGTTCGCAGGTACATGAGGGACACTTTGAATTCCAGATCCCTTTCTGAATAGGGCTTGTAAAAATAACTGTACCCCACCAACCCTTAAACCGCTGTAATTAGAAGGATCACCCTGAAGATTTTGCTGAGGGTTCTCAATAAAATCAAAAAATATTACCTTTTCTCCCAACTTACTTAAAGCCGTAATTCTCCCTGCTTCACCAAAAGAGCCTACCCCACCTTTGACGCTCATCATCACTAAGGCTCTCCCGCACATATGGGGTAAATAGTATAAAATGTAGCGATCGCTACATTTTATACTCCTCCATAACATGGATTTTCACCTAGATACTTTATTGAATTTACAGAATGTTAGTGTGTTTAGTTATTCGAGTGAAGCTCGATTATACTATCTTAAAGCTACAATTAGTTAATGATGGAATTAACTGTCCAGTTTGCCATGAATATACAAGCACAATACATCAAACCAGATCGATCTTAGTTAGAGATTTATCTATTATAGGTCGATTAGTATACCTCCAAGTACCTCGCCGTCAGTTTCGTTGTACTAACTGCAAGAAATCACCCACTGAAATTTTATCTTGGCCAAACAGAAACCAAAGACAAACAAATAGATATCAAGAATATATTTATGAAAGAGTCAAAGAATTAACAGTTAAACAAGTTAGTAAAAATGAGAAGATGAGCGTAGCGGGTGAACCGCGACGCAGCGAAGATGCTGTTCAAGATATTTTTCATAAAGTTGCCAAGCTAAAAAAAAAGACTGGGGAGTTCCTAAGCGATTAAGTTTAGATGAATTTGCAAGGAAGAAAGGACAAGGACAGTTTGCAACTATTCTAACTGATTTAGATAAAAGCTCATTGCTGGAAATAGTTGATTCTCACAAAAGTGACGATATAATTACAGTCTTAAAGCAGCAGCCTGAAAGCATCAGAGCGCAAGTTGAAGAAGTGTGTGTTGATATGTGGGGAGGTTTTCCACAAGTAATTCGAGCGGTTTTCCCAAATGCAAAAATTGTGATAGATCGCTTTCACGTTCAAAAATTAGTTAATAAAAACTTAAATAAGATCAGACTTATTCTCAAAATAAAAGGCTTAAAAAATCGATATTTGTTGATGAGGAATAGAGTAAATTTAAGCTCTTCAGAAGAGCTAGAGCTAGAGATACTTCTTCAATCATCTCCTGTCTTGAGAATTGCTCATGAATTAAAAGAAGAACTCATCACTATATATAACCTGACTGCCTGACACAAGTCCCTCAAAGCTTTATCCCGCAACGATCGTGTATTTACATCACGATTGAATGAATTAGCGGCTCAAAGCCTTAATTTACCGTGCTGGGTCGATGCCGATTTAACGAGAAATCAGGGTTTCACATAGATGTGTCAGGCAGCCAGATATATAACAGTAACATTACGCCATCTGGTGGGATCAGAAAAATTAAAAAATGGCTCATTTCTGCCCAGATTATACTTAAAAATGCTGCGACAACTTTAAAATCTCATTTAGAAGGAATTTGCAATTACTTTCAGAATAGAACAACCAGCGGAGTTACGGAAGGTATCAACACAAAAATCAAGTTGATAATTCGTCAAAGCTATGGATTCAAAAATTTTGATTTAATGAAGGAGAAGCTGTTGGCTTGCTTATTTAAATAATCTCCGCTATGCCTTCGGCACGCTACGCGAACACTCCGATTATTCAAACAAGCAATAGCTTCCCCCATAAGTACAGGAGAGCCATTTAGCAGAAGATAACGTTCGCTTTTATCCACTTTCTCAACATACTTCTGGTGGGATCGAAACTTGGGGGATTAGTTTGGGAATTACAGCTCCACCAGATTCGATCGTCGTCTGAAGATTAGCTTGGAATTATCTTAGCACTGCGATGCTCTCAAACCCATCAATTCGATCGGCTTATTGTTGCCGATCGAATTGATGGAATTACCTTCAGATTTCTTCCCATTTACTGGGCAACCTAGTCGACTGGAAACACCCGGCACCTTCAAATAGATAGATAATGTAGTTTAACTTCCCTTTTACTGGGGAAGCTACTCGATTGGAAACGCAAATCTAATCTTTCTGAAACCTCAAACCTATGAGCGCAACACCTTTAACGATCGCTGCCCCCACCACCGAAGCCAAACGCAAAATCTTTGGCATGATTCAGGCATTTTGGCAAAGTCAATGTCTCTATGTGGCAACCCGATTGGGCATCTTTAATTTGCTGCACGACGAAGGCGCACAATCGGCAGACACGCTGGCTGAAAAGACAAACACGAAGGTCGAACGCCTCTATGTCGTTCTCCGTGCGCTGGCTCATTTAGACGTGTTAGCAGAACGCCCCGATCGGATCTTTACCCCGACTGACACCTCTGCCTTATTAGTAACCAATCGCGGCCCCTCGATCGGGCATTTTGCCATGCACATCACCGAGCCTGCCCAGTGGGATGCTTGGAATCAACTCGAAGCCGCTTTGCACACGGGGGACGTTGCGTTTGAACGGGCGAACGGCAAGTCTGTCTATGACTTTTGCCAGGACGATCCCTGGAGCGGCGATGTGTTTATGAATGCGATGAGCTTCTTAACCGACCATGCGATCGATGCACTTCTAAATGTGTATGACTTCGATCGCTTTCCGACCATTATGGATGTCGGCGGCGGACAGGGCGGACTGATTGGCAACATTGTTAAACATTTCGGATGCAAAGGGATGTTGTTTGATGTGCCCTACGTGACGGCAACGGCTCCGACTTATCTCGCCAAGTTGGGCGTGACGGAAGGCTCAATCGACGTGATTTCTGGCAATGTGTTTGAAGCGGTGCCGACTGGGGCAGATGCGATCGTGATGAAATACTTTATCTCAGCCTGGAACGATGATGATGCTCGGATTATTCTCAAAAACTGCCGTGCTGCCCTGCCACCCCACGGCAAAATCATTCTCCTGCAAGCATTTGTGCCCGATCTCGACGATCCTAAAACTGCTCCAGATGGCATCATGCCGGGACTCTTTGCGGTGCAAATCATGGTTTCGGTACCTGGAGGCGCATGGCGAACTCGTCAACAGTTCAAAAGGCTGTTTGAAGAATGCGGCTTTAAGTTAGAAAAAACCGTCGATACGGGCACAAACCTATCGGCAATGGAGTTTGGACTGGCGTGAGGCAGTTGACAGCTCTCGTAGGGTGTGTTAACGATAGCGTAACGCACCTAATAACCGAAAATGGTGCGTAACGCTGACGCTAACACACCCTACAGTTAACCTCTCACCGTAGCTCACCAGGGTGAGGGCAAA
>ENA-OFCF01000044-OFCF01000044.1-metagenomes-genome-assembly--contig:-NODE-44-length-63885-cov-3.800298_pt1 | contig 63885 bp, 58 predicted proteins | sample MGYA00153387_OFCF01 | MGnify analysis MGYA00153387 | reverse complement strand
GGGCTGTAGTTGTTGGGGTTCATGTAGCTTTCCTTGCCCGGGGAGAGGATGCTTAAGGTGACGCCTTCTGCGAAGGTGAATTCCATATCCGCAACCAGGGGATTGATTGCCTTCCCCTGAGCCTTGAGGCTCTTTTCCATGCGTTCGTAGGACCTCGTTGTGAGAACCTTGTTCGGGGCATAGAATTCTTTGAGGGTGAAATTGTTCAGCACATCCCCCATCCCTCCGATATGGTCTTCATGGGGATGGGTGAGAAAAACCATGTCCAGGGTTGTAACCCCATAGGTTTTCAGATAATCGATGACAATTTGGGATTGGTCTTCTTCACCAGCATCGATGAGGATGTTCGTCTTGTCAATCTGGATGAAGATCGCATCCCCCTGGCCGACATCGATATAGTGGACCTTCACGGAGTCATGGACAGACTGTATTCTTGTGACATCGGAAGACTTTTCCACCCCGACAATCCCATAATCCAGAACTACATAGACACCTATGAGTCCGATGATCAAAATGGTGAATAGGATGATTGGGGCATAGCTTCTTTTCCTCATAATCTACCTCCATAACGCGTTATCTTATTTTAACATCTTTGGGATGAGTAACATAGCTTCACTTCCGCTTATGACCACGAAACCTTGACACAAACACTCTATATTCTAGGTAATGTGCCAGAATCCATACTTAGAAGAGAATAAATTCCCCGCAGGTCCCGAATTTGATTCAATAAAGTCCAGATTTGGTTTATAATATGATAAACCAAGATAGAGGAGAGAATTTATGTTTTTTGATATCATCAGCAAAATCAGGTTTGGGTTTTCACTCATTGCACTTTGGTTCAGGCTCCTGAAGTCTTCTTATGTCTTCAAAACTAAAGGAGAGAAGGAATCCTACGCCTTGACGAAGGTTTATGCCAAAAGGCATACGGATGACCTCATCAGGATCACAAAGATGAACCTCATCGTGGAGGGACTGGAAAATATTCCAAGGGAACCGGTGGTATATATGGGAAACCACCAGTCTTATGTCGATATTTATGTGACCATGAATTCTTTGGATCGAAACATCTGTCTGATTGGGAAGAAGGAAATCCGGAAAATCCCAATTATCAGCATGCTCGCAAAATACTACAAAGTTCTCTTCCTTGACCGGGACAACCCCAGAGAAGGGTTGAAGACCATTCTCAAGGCGGTGGACCAGATCAGGAATGAGAAATATGATGTGCTCATCTATCCCGAAGGGACGAGGAGCAAAAAGGGCGAGATGGGGGAATTCCATAAGGGAAGTTTCAAGATTGTGCAGAAGACCCAGGTGCCTATCATTCCCATGGTTGTCAACAATGCCTATAAGGTCTTCGAGGAGACGTACAAAGTGAAAAGAGGGGTAGAAGTCCACCTTGCATTTCTAGAGCCTGTGTACCTGGATAGGCTTGCTCCAGAAGAAGCGAAGAATATCGATGACTACATCAAAAACCTCATCCAGAAGAAACTAAATGAGCTAAATGGCTTATAAGCGAGGCTTCCATGGCGATAACAGGGGAACTCTATAGTGAGGCAGACATCAAAAAAAAAGGCTATGTTTTAAAGTAGTGTTGAAAATAAGTCATTTCAAAAGGGATTCTGATGAATCCCTTTTGTTTCGCAATGTAGAAATATTATCAAATAATAAGTTCGTATCGAAATTCTTTTAACTTACACCCAATATTGATTTCCTTTATTTTACCATCATGCTTGAATCCTTTCTTCTCATAAAAACACCTGGCATTTAAATTATCTTCCAGAACCCAAAGGATTACTCTTTTATAATTACGCGTCTTCAATTCAGTGATGCCCCAATCAATCAATTTGGTTCCTATACCTTGACCCCAATATTCCGGCAATAGATAAATCCCCCAAATTTCACCGTAGTAATCTGCCTTATCACTATCTCTACATTTACCGATGCAAATTAATCCGACTGCCTGATTTCCTTTAAAGAAAATAGCATCTTCCTCCCATTTTTCGGTCAAAGCTTTTTCAAAATAACTTTCTCTTTTATCTACTGTAATACTCCTTAATACTTCATCTGGAACAATGTCTTTATATGCTTCTTTCCATGATGCAGAATGTATTTCACCCAGTAGCCTTGCATCATTTTTACCTGCATAACGTATCTTATCCATTCTATACCCCCAATGCTGCATTATTATTCAATTATTTGCAACTTTTTAAACTATAAAAGTATATAAAAAACAATAAAAATATATTTAGTAAGATCTTATTAATACTTTTATTGTATCATATTATAGAATAAAATAATAATTTCAACATTAATTTAAAACAGAGCCAAAGAAAAAGGATGTACGCCCTTCAATTTGGGTACCTGACGAGGCAATGAAAAAGCCTGGAGGGAGAGGAAAAAGAGAATGCAGCTACCTAAAAGTAGCCGCATTCTCTTATCGCCAGTGAACCAGTTATCATTTTAACATGTCTTGTCCTAGAGTTTGATATTCCTGTCCAATGGCTGTGAAAGGGAAATGAAGGTATCGGTCCTCTGCACACCGGTAATCACATTGATGCTGTTGAGCAGAAGGTCTTGCAGGTGGGAAATATTCTTGCACACAAGTTTTGTGAATATGGAATAGTCACCCGTGGTGTAATGAAGTTCAACAATCTCGTTGATCTTCGCCAGTTCATCGATGGCTTCTGCGAAAGATGAACTCTTGTCGAGATAAATCCCTACAAAACAACATACGTCATACCCAAGTTTAGGCATGTCCAAAAGAATCTTAGTCCCTTTGATGATTCCAAGATCTTCCATTTTCTTCATTCTAACGTGGATTGTGCCGCCTGATACGTGGCATACCCTTGCAATTTCAAGGTAAGGCGTACGGGCATCCTTTATTAGGATTTCCAAAATTTGCAGGTCAAGATCATCCAGATTGATATTTGCGCTACTTGACATAAATGCACCCCCAAAATGTATATAATTTATTATATCAAATATTTTCATAAAAAATAGCAATATCGCAAAATAATTATTCTTTTTCGACGGAATTTACAATGCAATCCGGATAATCCTTTATGCATGTGAGGAAACAGGGTCTTTTCGTGAGGATTCGCATATTACTTGATTTCTCGGAGAGAATAACATAAAATGAAATAGAATTAAGGGAGGTATTAATTTGAACTGGAATAATTTACTCATCATCTTCGTCATGTCCATAGCCATCTTCATTGCATACTCCGTGGCAAACGTTTATTTCCTGTCCAAGCTGAAAGTCAACAAGTGGATTGTTTTGACCGCTTCCATTGTTTTTCTGCTTATCGGACTGGTCCTTCCAGCTTTCTCAGACAATGTCATCCTCAATTATGTCCCCACGGCGATTTTTGTCTTCTTGTTCCTTTGGTATGCTGACCTTTCAGGAATTTCCAGCATCGCTGTACCGAAGAATACAACCAAGACATCCTCAATCAAGCCTAAGGCAAAACCGAACAAATTGAAATATGTAGACCAGAAAGATTTGTTGAAGATCGAGACAAAGAAAGAGAAGAGCAAGCTCTTTAAGAAAAAGTCCGCCAAATAGATTTAAACGGACAATGTTTAAGATTGATTGTTTTCTTCTTGAAGAGGACATTTCCAAATGATGGAAACTCATGAAGGATAGGGAAGAGCAGACATGAAAAAAGCAAGTGCAGTTCAATTTGAACTGCACTTGCTTTTTTTATGTCCAAAGACTGCCGATTCCATGGAAACGGCGCCTTCTTAAGTTTTTGCTTACTTGTCTTCTGATTTTTCTATACGCCGAATCATGGTCTTTTCAACAGCGTTGATGATGTTCTCATATCCCGTGCATCGGCACATGTTTCCGGCGAGCTTCTTGCGGAGTTCGTCACGGTTATACTTTTTGCCTGTTTCAAGGATTTCCACAGAACTCATGATAAAGCCTGGTGTGCAGAAGCCACATTGGACAGCGGCCTCATCGATGAAAGCCTCCTGGATATCTGCCAGTTTGCCGTCAGGGCTCATCAGGCCTTCCAGGGTGCGGATATCCTTTCCGTCTGCCCAGACTGCAAGATAGATGCAGGAATTGAAGGCTTTGCCATCAAGGAGGACGGTGCATGCACCGCATTCACCAACCTCACAACCCTTTTTGACGGAGTTCAGGTGGAAGTCCTTGCGAAGCATGTCTGTAAGTGACGCACGCACGTCAACCATGGTTTCCGTATATTTACCATTGATGGTACATTTTACCAGTTGCATCTGCTGCATCATATGACACCTCCTGAGAGTCTTATGGATTCATTAAGTGCACGATTTGCCAGTTCCTCGACCAAATGGAGTCTGAATTCCTTGGTGGCTCGCCAGCTCGTTCGGGGATTCACATCGTTCAGGGCAGCCTTGCCGAAAGCCCTTACAGCCTCCATGTTTATGAGCTGACCTTTGATGGACGTCTCGGCAGAGGGGGTACGCCTCGGAACTGGGCCTGCAACACCATAGGCGATTCGTGCATCGAGCACTGTCTTCTTGTCAGGCGACAGCTTGACATTGACGGAGCAGCCTGTGGTCGCGATGTCCATGGCGTTACGCATGGCAAACTTGATGTAGTGACCGACATAGCCTTCATAGGATTCCTTTTCGATCAGAATCGCAGTAAGAAGCTCTGCAGGCTCCAGTGCCACTTTTCCGGGTCCGACATAAAACTTGTCGATGGGCAGCTGTCGTACTCCTTTCGGACCTGTGAGTTCCATGATGGCATCCCAGGCAAAGAGCGTGGATGCAGCATCAGCAGAGGTTACGCCATTGCAGGTGTTTCCACCGATGGTGGCGATATTCCTGACCTGGGGTCCGCCGACCATGTCCACCGCCTCACCAAGGACATGGATGTATTTTTGAATGATCGGATCGTTGGTGATGGTGGTGAAGCTCGAAAGGGGAAGGATGCGTATCGTTTCATCCTCATCCATGGTGATGCCACGAAGTGCATCGATCTTGTAGATGCTCACAAGCTCCCTGCCTGCGAGTCGCCCTTCACGCATCTGGATAAGGACATCACTGCCTCCTGCGATAATCAGAGCTTCGGGATGCTCCTGAAGGAGTTTAATGGCATTGGCGACATCGGTCGCCTCATATAGCGCTTTTAAATCATACATAATTCTATACCTCCTGTCATATCAGACCGTCTTCCTTAAACCGCTCAAAGAGTACGTGCGGATTAAGAGGTAGTTTGTTCACTGCGACTCCGGTTGCCTGAAGTACCGCGTTACGGATGGCAGGAGCCGCCGATAATGCAGGGGGTTCACCCAGGGACTTGGTCCCGTAGGCACTCGTGGGTTCGTAATTTTCCACGAACTGGGCTTCAAGATGAGGATGATCGAGTGTTGTGGGAAGCTTATAATCCAAAAGATTGTTATTGAGTGGTTTTCCTGTCTTCGGGTCATAGAGAAGTTGCTCAGACAACCCATAGCCTATGGACATGCTCATGCCTCCATGGACCTGTGCCTCAGCAAGCTGCGGATTGATGAGCTGGCCACAATCGTGGACATTGATGATATCGAGCAGCTTGACTTTGCAAAGGGGAATATCCACCTCAACCTCTGCAAAGCTGCAGCCGAAGGAGTAGGCGTTTGTCTTACATTGGTAGGTGCTTTCAGCGGTGATATGTTCACTTCGGGTCAAGCTGTACAGGGCTTCCGTTGCAAGTTCACCAACGCTCAACAGCTTTTTACCGGTTCGGATGTGCATGATATTGCCGTCTACAATGTCAAGGTCGCTTGTCTGCATACGGGTGAGATAATGGGCATAATCCAGGATCTTGTCTTTCATGAGGAGGGCTGTCTGTTTTACAGCAAATCCTCCCATGTAGGTCTGTCGTGATGCATAGGCTCCTGTACCAAAGGGAGTGATATCCGTATCCTGAGTGGATATGGCATGTACATCGTGGAAGGAAATCCCCAGGGTTTCCGCGGCCATCTGGCTAAACACCGTATCTGCACCTTGTCCGATCTCTGTTTCAGCCAGCTGAAGCTGGATGGAACCATCCTGGTTCAGGACCATGCGGCAGGAAGAGGATTCCAGGGATATCGGCCATACACCGGTGTTATACCAGAAAATGGACATCCCGATTCCGTGTCTTATCGGGCCTGTCTGATGCTGAAACTCCTTTATCTTCTCATCCCAATGGATGTAGTTCTTTCCCTTTTCTATGCACTGATTCAGGCTGTCGAAAAAGTTTTCGTTCTTGGAAAAATCATCGATGTAGCCGACTTCCATCATGTTCATTTTGCGAAGTGCGATGGAATCCATATTCAGCCCTTTGGCGACATCCTCGATATGACTTTCCAGAGCAAATGTGGATTGGGGGATTCCATATCCACGCATGGCTCCCGCTACTGAGCGATTTGTGAATACGGTGTAGGCATCCACCTTACAGGCGTTGCTCTTGTAGAGCTGCGCAAATGCACCTGCACCCTTGGCTGCGATGCCGTGGCCATGGGAGGCGTATGCACCCTGATTGGAGAAGGCTTCGAGCCTGCGGGCAATAAATTCGCCGTCGGGACGGGCATAGGTGATGATATGGGAACGGATGGCATGGCGGACACGATTGCAGGAGAAAGTTTCCTCACGGCTCATCTCTATCTTGACCATACGACCGCCCACCTGGGTGGTCAGGTAAGCACAGAGTGGCTCATACAGCGCGTCTTGCTTGTTGCCGAACCCACCGCCGATGTAAGGCTTGATAATCCTTACCTTGCCCCAGGGCATTCCCAAAGCCTGGCCAACGATCCGACGCACGATGTGGGGGATCTGAGTGGAAGAAACGACCACCACACGTCCGGATTCCATGTAGGAATAGCAGACATGGTTCTCAATATGGCAATGCTGGACAGTAGGTGTATCATACCATCCTTCAATCCTGATTAGGCCCGGTTCCTTTAAGGCTTCTTCATAGTCACCTGTTTCAAATCCGGTATGTCCCAAAATATTGTTCGGGAATTTTTCATGTAATTGAGGAGCATCATCTTTCATCGCTTCCTGAACATCCAGCACGATAGGGTACTCATCGTATTCTACCCTGATGGCTTCGAGTGCCTGAGAGGCAGCAACCTCATTTTCAGCAATGACTGCTGCGATATCATCCCCATAGAACCGAACACGGCTTGTAAGTAGCAAACGATCCGCAACGTCCTGATGATGAGGATCCGTTGACCAGGGATGTCCGGCTGTCGGGAATTTAAAATCCGGGACGTCAAAACAGGTGATGATCTTCACAACACCTGGAATTTTCAATGCTTCTGAAGTATCGATGGATTTTACCAGACCATTGGCAATGGTGGATCTGAACACTTTTGCAATCAAAGCGTTCGTGTCAACCAGATCGTCCGTGTATTGAGCTCTGCCCGTGACTTTTTCATATGCGTCAACGCGCTTTTCACTTTTTCCTACACTCATGTGGAAGGACCTCCTATTAATTAAATGGATATGGATTTGAAAGCACTTTTCTACCGTTCGTCTAATTTATTTGTGAGTTCATTATATCATTTAGAACGGGGGAGTAAAGGCTGATTTTCTCATATTTAAGAAGATTTATCAGTTTGTTAATCGTTTACCGTCTTAGGTTCCGATGATTAACCCAGAGGCAGATATGGATGACTATTTTTTGGTCGTATGTGATTTTATCATTCGTGTTCGAACTATTTCCATGAGAATTCCTAAGATTGTACTGATTTTTATCAATTTGGCTATGGGATTATGAGATCTTATCTGGATTACATACAAAAGTGAATTGCCATACAGGAGATCTCTCTTCCGGAACAAGTATGCGTCAGCAGGAATATTTTATGATGGTTTTCTAAGGGCTTCATGTCAATTTCTCATGTGTACCGTGGATATAACGAAACGATAATCCTTAAGAAGAGGCGAGAACGGGTAAAACGTTTTGCAACCATCTAATTAAAGGATGTTTTGAAAGGGGTAGTGGAGCTTTTTTTAGAGGATGAATGAGAAGGATGTGAAATCAGTGAAGAAGGTAAAGCTGAAAATGAAACGGATTGGAGTGTGATGGGACAACTAAATAAAAGCAAAGCAATCCTTATGACTGCTTTGCTTTTATGTCTCTATGCTATTTTTTGATTTTCAGTTGACTGTCTGTTGTGTGCTCTTATGAACAACCTGTTGTGGTTCCACAATCCAGGCAGACCTTGCACACACCATTTCTCACCATTCTCGTGCTTGAGCAGGTCGAGCAGATGGAATCATACAGCTTCTCGCCGTTCTTTTCCGCATCCTTCATGGTGTCCTTCAAATCAGATTCGTCAACGACCATATGGAGCTGTTTGACCTTTTCGGGTTCAAAGTAATCATTGGTAAATTTTGATTTTGGCTTCGTGATGATATCGTCCTCTTCAGGTTTGATCTGGACCCTCGAGTAGTCACCGAGCTCAATGTCGATAACCTTTGATATCAGGTCGGATATGGAGCTGACATTCTTGATGTAAGGGTGTTTGGAGACGAAACCATAAGGTTCGTACTTCTGGCCTCTTAGCATCTTTGAGATGTCTCTTGGTGGGATGTGATACTGGAGCATGACAGAAACGGTCTTGGACAGGGAATTGAGAAGGCCTGTGATCAGGGTTCCTTCACGGTCGGTGGTCATGTAGATTTCTGAAATCTCTCCACGGACATTCCTGTTCACCGTTATATAGACTTTGACGTCATCGATTTGTGCTGGATGTGTATGTCCAGCGCGGATGCCCGCCATCTTTTCTCTTCTGAATGCAACTGTAGCCTTTGGGGACTCCGCAACGATGTTCTTCGCAAAGGCAAGGAGTGCAGGATAGGTGAGGTTATCCAGGTCGTCTGGATTCACGTCTTCCTTGTCGAGTCTCGTATTTAGTGGCTGAGCGAACTTGGAGCCATCCCTGTAGAGGGAGATTCCCTTGACACCGGTTTCCCATGAGCGGATATGGACTTCTTTGAAGTCTTCCACCGTGGCGTCGTTTGGAAGATTGACGGTCTTCGAAATCGCTCCGGAAACCAGTGGGGTAATGGCAGCAACCATGAGGACATGACCGTAATGCTGGATGAACCTCTTGCCCGTACCGCAGACATTAGCCGTATCGAAGATTGGAAGGTGTTCTTCCTTGAGATGTGGAGCCCCTTCAATCTTGCCGTCCATGACCCTGCCGTTCTCTTCCTTGCCGATATAGCTCATGATGTCCTCAATCTCTTCTTTCTTGTATCCAAGATTCTTCAGTGCAACTTCGATAATCGGGTTGGCAATCGTCATGAATCCACCACCGACGAGTTTCTTGTAGACTACATGGGAAAAGAAAGGTTCGATGCTTGTAGCAGCACAGTCCATGGCGAAGGAAATGGTGCCTGTGGGAGCGATGACGCTTACCTGGGCATTTCGGTATCCATGCTCTTCGCCGATGCTTACCGCGTTTTGCCAGGATTCCTTCAACGTTTCGGAAAGGGCACTCAGGCCTTGTTCAAGAAGAAGGCCATGGTTGACTCTCATTGGTTCGTAATGGAGTTCTTCCATTTCCGTATCCAATGCACCTGCGACTCTTGCATGATTTCGGATAACCCTGTTCATGTACTTCTTGTTTATGCCATACTTCTCAAAAGGTCCTATAGCCTTGGCCATGAGGGCAGAAACAGCATAGCTCTCTCCAGTGATGAGGCCCATGATCGCTGAGGATAGCGTTCTCGCCATGTCAGAGTCATAAGGAATTCCAAGGGCCATGAGCAGGGAAGCGGAGTTTGCCAAACCCAGCCCGGTGGTTCTGAACATATAGGTCTTTCTTGCGATGTCAACTGTGGGGAATTGTCCCCAATGGACGGAGGACTCAAGAATTAGCTGGTTCATCCCAATGACATGCTTAAGGCCTGCGATATCAATCGTATTGCTTTCCGTATCATAGAATCGGTAGATGTTGATGGAGGCAAGGTTGCAGCTCGTATCGTCAAGGAAGGCATACTCGCCGCAAGGGTTTGTTGAGTTAAGACTGTTATGTTTTGCCCAGACGTCTCCATCTTCTCCGGCAGGGCAGGTATGCCAGGCGTTGAAGGTGTCGATGAACTGGGGGGCTGGATCTGCAGCCTTGAATGCGGCTTCGTTGAATTCTTCCCAAAGTTTGCTGACCTTGATATCCCTGTTGACAGACTCATCGACTCTTCCTCTGAGGGTGATGGTCTGATCCGGATCATTATCCAGGTCCAGTACCTTTCTCATGAAATCGTCGGAGATCCTCAGGGAATTGTTGGAGTTCTGACCGGAGACAGTCTCGTAGGCTTCGCCGTCGATGTCAGCGTCATAACCCATTTTGGCAAGGGCGCGGACTTTGTCTTCCTCCTTGGCCTTCCAAAGGATGAAATCTTCTATTTCTGGATGGTCGATATCGAGGCAAACCATTTTGGCAGCCCTTCTTGTTGTTCCACCTGACTTGATGGCACCGGCATTTCGGTCAAGACCCTTGAGGAAACTCATGAGACCGGAGGACTTGCCCCCGCCGGTAAGACGTTCACCTTCAGCACGGACGTTGGAGAAATTCGTTCCCGTACCAGAACCACCCTTAAACAGCTTCGTCTCTGTGACGTACTGCTCTGAAATGGAGTGATCGCCCAGAAGCTTGTCCTCGACGGAGAGGATGAAACAGGCGGATGCCTGCGTTCTTGTATAGGTGTCTTCTGACTTGACGACTTGTTTTTGTTTCTCATCATAGAAGTAAAGGTCATTTTGTCCGCCCGGTATGCCGTAGCTCAGTTTGAGCCCGGTATTGAACCATTGGGGGGAGTTTGGCGCATACATCTGGTTGAGAAGTCCGAAGACCATCTCGTCATAGAAGATGTCCTTCTCCTTCTGGGTCTTGATGATCCCTTCATCAAACAGCGATTCCATCCAGAAGTTGACCATCCTGTCTGCAACCATTCTCATGGAAGTCTCGTAGCCTTCTTCATTGTTGACCCCGGCTTTTCTGAAATACTTCGACGCGATGATATCCACGGCATTTTGTGAGTAGTTCGTCGGGAAATCCAGTCCCTTCATTTCAGTGATGATTCGTCCGGTCTTGTAGTCCTTGAGCAATACATCTCTTTTATTCCACTCAAATAAATCATATACAGTTTTATCTTTATTAATCTCCAGCTCTTTAGTATAATAACGTTTGAACAGATCTTTAATGTCCTTCATCATTTATCTCCACCTTTAAGTTCGATAGTATCAGTATAATACCATATATTGTGTAAAGCAACATCAAAAACCACAATATATAGATATTTTGCGTGAACTCTGCCAGGACTATTTGTGGCTCAGGGGAAATAGATTTTGAGGATGCCCGTCAGAGTAGCTTATAAAACAAAAAGATTTAAGGAATTTGGAGTAATATGATTAAAGAAATTGATGGAATAAGACCAATTATCCATAAAAACAGTTTTATAGCTGAAAATGCCATGGTCATCGGCGATGTCGTCCTCGAAGAAAAATCCTCCGTCTGGTATGGAACGGTTATCAGAGGAGACGTCGGACCCGTGAGAATCGGCAAGATGACCAATATCCAGGATAACGCCGTCCTCCATACCGAGAAGGACCTTCTCCTTCATATCGGCAATAATGTTACCATAGGCCATGGAGCAATCATTCATGGCACAAGGATCGAGAGTAACTGCATCATCGGAATGGGATGCATACTCCTGAACGGTTCGGTAATCGGTGAAAATACCATCATTGGCGCTGGCAGTCTTGTCACCGAGGGGAAAGTCATTCCCGAAGGAGAACTTTGGCTCGGAAGGCCAGCCAGATACATCAGAAAGATCACGTCGGAAGAGCTGGAGAATATCAAGACTTCAGCCAAGCACTATTATGATTATGCGATGCTGCATGAAGGAGAAAAACATGATTAGATTCGGAGACTACAATACCATGAAAGTAAAGAGAGAGGCCGCATTCGGCCTGTTTCTGGACAGAGAGACAGGGAACACGTCAGATGACATCCTGCTCCCCCTCGGAAACGTTGTCGGTGAAAAACCCAATATCGGAGATGAGGTCCTTGTATTCATTTACAAGGATTCAAAAGACAGGCTCATTGCCACGATGAAAAAGCCGAAGGTGACGGTCGACAACCTTGCCATACTAAAGGTAGTCTCCGTTGCAGAATTTGGTTCATTCCTTGATTTTGGCCTGGAACGTGATATCCTGGTCCCCAGAGGGGAAATGAAGTATACCATGGAACCTGAAAAGGAATACCTCGTTTTTGTCTATGAAGACAAGACAGGCAGGCTTGCCGCATCCACGGAAGTCGGACGGTACCTCGAAGTCTTCGGCGAGGAGGAATGCCAGGTGGGCGATATCGTAACAGGAATCGTCTACGACAAGCAGACCAACGGGACCCTTGAAGTGGCTATCAACGACAAGTACAAGGGCATCATCCTCAAGAATGAATACTTCACGGACATTAATCCGGGTGACAGGGTCACCGGGACCGTCAAAAAGATCCTTGAAGATGGAAGGGTAAGCTTCACCCCAAGAAAGAAAATGATTGAGGCGAAAGAAGACCTGTCAGAGACGATCCTCGCGTACATGAAGGAAAACAACGGTTCCATGCCATACAGCGACAAGTCCACGCCTCAGGAAATCAAGACCAAGTTCAACAGCAGCAAGAATTACTTCAAGATTGCCTTGGGAAACCTCATGAAAAAGGGTATGATCACCCAGGATGAGAAGGGGACACATCTCAAGAAAGAGAAGGAATAGGATGTTCCGTTCAGGTTTTGGAAAAAAGATAGTTTAGGCAGGAGGAAATGAACCATGCTAGAGAAAGTCGAATTCCCTGCGGAAGACCGCGAGAAAAAACTCAAGACAGCGCTTCTTTTTGTGAAGGCCCAGCTGAATAAAGAGAAGAATCTTCTCGCGAACCTATCCAATGTCAGCGCCATCATCGCCGCCTACATGGACGATCTCAACTGGGCGGGGTTTTACCTCATGACTGAGGGTGAACTCGTCCTCGGGCCATTCCAGGGCCGTCCAGCCTGCAATAGAATCGAGGTGGGCAAGGGTGTCTGCGGGATGGCGGTGGAAAAGAAGGCGACCCAGGTCGTAAGAAACGTTCTGGAAATCGAGAACCACATCGCCTGTGACTCTGCTTCCAGGTCTGAACTGGTCGTGCCGATTTTCAGGGATGGCACAATCTTCGGCGTCCTCGATGTCGACAGCCCTTCATTCGGAAGGTTCACCGACCTGGAAAAGGGATATATGGAGCAGGTCGTGAAGCTTCTCGAAGCCACCCTATAAACCAAATATGAGAAAGTAAAATCTCCGTAGGAATGAATGCCTTCTGCATCTTCTTACGGAGGTTATTTTTTTCATGAGACGATGTCCGTGACCCCACAAAGGATCTTCTGGTATTCATGGGAAAGCAGGTTCAAATCATCTAATGCCCTTTGTTTACTGACTTCCCCAATCCCTTCGACACGTGCCATTTGCGGACGATATTCCTGCGACGGCTTTTTGAGGCTTTCCCTGATACCAAGAAAGCTGAATTTCTCTAGACTGTGGATCAGCTCTTCGAGTGAAGAGATTTCCTCCTTTTTCAGGGTGAATTTGAATTCATCCTTGGTGAAGCAGGCATCATAGGCCAGATGTACCATGATCTTCATGCTGTCTGCCATTTTTGAGAGTACATCAAGGTTGGTTCTTTCTTTCTCACTAAAGTGCATCATCGGCTCTTTGCTCATGGTCTGGATATTTCCGATGACCGAATCAATGTTGCTGAAGACGCCAGAGAATACCTTGTTGTAGTCGATGCCTGATTCCGTTTTGTCCTCGAGGAGATAGTTTTTCGTGAGCTTTAAAGCATCAAGGCTGCTCAGCTTCATGAACTCCAACCGCTTGAAGGTCATGTTCCTGAAGTACAGGAAAGAGAAGATGAAATTGAAGATGATGGCAATGAGGACGCCCAGGCCCAAGGCAAGCATCCTCAACCGGATGGTCAGGAAGATGCTTGGATTGCCCAGCATATCCTTCTGGATGAACTGGGTCATATAGATGCTCGTGAAGATGGCGACAGGAGACACTGCCTTATAGTCTATCTTCAAGGCAATGAAGAGAGTCAGACCCATCCCGAAGATGATGGTGAAGAGGGTGGGTCCAAAGAAGTAGACAAGGATTCCAGTGGTGACAGCGCCCATAAAGGAAGCCAGCATCTGGTTTACGCCCCCTTTGACCGCGGTCACATTCGTCGCCTGCAGGTTGTACATGACCCCAAGCAGGACAGAAATCATATCGAGTCTTGTTACTGCGAAAATAGAACCGACCAGATACCCTGTACCAATGGCCAGCATGGATTTCAGAATATAGAGCCATGAGTCAAGAAGGATCGCTTCTTTTTTCAGGCCAATCGTTTTGATGATCTTTTCCATGGAATTCTCCTCATCCTCGTCTAAATTTTGTTGATATACCGTCATCGTGACAGGGATATGAAACCAAGACTATATTATCATAGTATCCGGGAGAAGTCCCCAAATAAATGTATGGAATAATAGGGAAAACCATTCTTCTAAAGAAATACTGCAACGTAAAAGAGAATCACTCTGATGGAATGATTAAACTGGGCCCTATAGAATAGACAGCTTAAAAAAGCTACTTTATAGGGTATTTGATTTCAGTGGCTATTTCTTTTGCACTGATATATTTTTTTGTTTCTAATTTTCAATCTTTTGGGACATATTGACCTGTATGATTGTATTAGTAGTGAAGGGAGGGTTAGATTTGTTGAATACGAAGCTTCGAGAAGAAAATGAAATCATAGAAATCTATGAAAGACATGTAGATATGGTATACCGCATCTGTTATTCTTATTTAAAAAACACCATGGATACAGAAGATATGGTTCAGAATACATTCATAAAAATCCTTGATCAGTCAGTTGTCTTTGAAGGTCCGGAACATGAAAAAGCATGGCTGATTGTAACCGCGAAAAATCTGTGCAAAAACCATTTAAGGCACTGGTGGCAGAAAAGAGAGAATATCGAAGATGAAATCTATAGAATTCAGGTGGATGACAAAGTAGAAGATATTGTGCTGGAATCGGTCATGAAACTGCCAGAAAAATACAGAGTCACAATCTATCTTTACTACTATGAAGGATATGACAGTAACGAGATTGGAAAATTGATGAATAAGCCTTCTTCGACCATTCGTAACTATCTGTTGCGAGGAAGAGACCGTCTTAAGGAAATGATAGGAGAGGATATATTTGAAGAATAGGAAATATGATGAAGCCATGAATCAGATTTCTCCAGATGAAGTGACAAAAAAAAGAATGCTGGGTCATATTTTAACCAGTAACAATGAAATAGCTAAAGGAAGTGTAAAAGAATTGAAAAACAAGAAGCGAAATATCTTTATGGTGACTGGAGTCGCAGCTGCAGCAGTTGTTCTGACCATCGGTCTGTCCAGTCTGAACCAGAAGGGAAACGGGAATGTGCTCTATGCTAAAGATGGCGTTACAATCACAGCAGTGGGTGAAGTGCCTGAAATGCCTTCTGGTGCAGGGGCAATCACGATGATTTTCAGTGAAGAAGAAGTATTCTCCATGTTTGATACCGTTGCCTTCATGGGTACGGTGAAAGACGTGAAAAATATCAGCATCGATTTTGACGGGGTAAAACACTACAGGTCTTTAGCCACCATAGAAGTGGAAAAAGTCTATGATGGAGATCTGAGCGTAGGAGAGACCATTTCCACTATGCTCCCCGGACCTGTGGATTCAGGTAATGTCATGGGAGCAGATTTCAATATCACGAGAGCCATGAAACCCGGTGAGAGAGGAATCTTTATGCCTCTTGTCTACAGCAGCGATGAAGTCTGGGAAGAAAACGGAAAGGTTCTTCCGATGAACGAATTTGCAAGTTATCTCATTATCGATACTGTAAGATTTGCCTTCATGGAAACAGAAGAAGGGATTCTTTTTGAAAGAGGCACTTTCCCGAGCATTAAAGATGCAAAAACACTGGAAGAGGTGGAAGAATACATCATCGAAAAAGTAAAATAGATTGGTGCAACTCTTCATTATGTATAAAAGTGGACTCTGTGCAAACTAAATTCACCCTAAAAACAGACAACTGAAATGCTCTTGGTCAAGTGGACAGTGAAAAAAGAAAATATGATGTTATGCCAAAAAGGCTTGTCTCCTCACTCAAGAGGAGCCAGGCCTTTGTGCTCCTGGTACCGCCTGTTGCTCTAGAACTGGATATACGCTTCTACAGACGTTTCCAGTCGTTCGTAAGTGTCGACTTGATCGGTTAGTACCTCTCACATATGATGACGCTGTCGTTTGGGGGTGATTTGGCATTACGTTTCCGATATAATGTTCTTAAGAATAATTTAAAAGAATAGTTGATTAAATACTTCAGTCGCAGGTTAAAATTACAGCAAGCTGATTTTTGGGATTGCATTTGATCAGTTTGTTCTTTGAGGAGGTTGTGATGAGAAAGATAGTACTCTATGTCGCCATGAGTCTCGATGGTTATCTAGCAAGTGAAAACGGTGAGCTGGACTAGCTTGATAAGTACAACGACACTCAGGTCATGGAGGAAATGGAGAAGTTCACGCAGAGGATAGACACGGTAATCATGGGCAAAAAAACCTTCAAGCAGATCATTGAGGAGATCTCACCGGATGCCTGGCCTTACGTGGGGAAGAAGTGCCTTCTCCTGACCCGTGACCTCAGTTTCAAAGACGAGAAGGTGGAAGTGTTGCATGAATTGTCCAAAGCCTACATGGATGCCCTGAAAGCAATGGACGGCGATGACATTTTTCTCGTGGGCGGGGGAGAGACCATCGGCTCTTTTTTGGAAAAGGACCTCATCGACGAATATATCATTACAGTGGTTCCAGAGATCCTTGGAAGAGGGATTCCCCTCTTCAAAGAAAAGGGAACATCCAGGGAGCTCAAAATGGAAAACGTCAGCCGGATGGGTGACCTTGTAACGGTAACATATACCCGCAAATAAAAAATAACTGTCTATAGCGAAAGACCCCCGGAAGAATCAGTCCACTGATCCTTCCGGGGGTCTTTCGCTATAGTGTTTTGTGTGGTTATCTTCTTGATGTCCTAGTAGGGGATATTGAATTTTTTCCTATGCATTCTCATGAAAATCTTGATGATTTCATTCACAAGCAGTGGAATGAAAGAGAATCCAAAGACGATGAGCCAATCATTCAGTGGCAGGGTATGTACCTTGAAAGCAGTTGCAAAGAGAGGTATTGAGATGACACCCAGCTGAAGGACAAGACCTGTAATGATAGAAAGGATCAGGTACTTGTTCGTGAACAATCCTACCTGGAAAATCGACTTCACTTCGCTTCTCAGCGTAAGGGAGTAGAAAAGCTGCGATGTTGCAAGCACGACAAATGCCATGGTTCTTGCGTAGGTAAGCACATCATCAGGTGCATTCGTGGACTGCATCAGGGTGTAGCCTCTTTCATTGAGTCCGAACTTGAAAGCGAGAAGGGTGAGGGAACCGATCAGGACTCCGCCAATAATGGCCCTCATTCCAGCACCGCCTGCAAAGAAGCTTTCCTTTGGATCTCTTGGCTTTCTCTTCATGACATCATGGTCGCCTGGGTCAACGCCAAGAGAAATTGCGGGAAGGGTATCCGTCACAAGATTCACCCAGAGGATCTGTGTTGGCAGCAGAGGAACAGCGAAGGAGAAAAGTACGGAGAGGAAGATGGCCAGTATTTCTCCGAGATTACAGGACAAGAGGAAAATGACCGCTTTCCTGATGTTGTTGTAGATGTTTCTGCCTTCTTCGATGGCAGCGACAATTGTCGTAAAGTTGTCGTCTGTGAGGATCATGTCGGCTGCTCCCTTGGATACATCCGTACCTGTGATACCCATTGCCACGCCGATATCCGCATGTTTAAGCGATGGGGCATCATTGACGCCGTCACCGGTCATGGACACGATGTTTCCATGAGCCTTATAGGCCTTGACAATCTTGACCTTATGCTCAGGAGAAACCCTGGCGAAGACCCTGAAGTTTTTGATGTTTTGTGCAAACTCTTCGTCGGTTAAATCGTCGATTTCTGCTCCGGTCATGGCTTGGCTGATATCCTCAGCAATCCCGAGTTCCTTTGCGATGGCGACAGCTGTGTTCTTATGGTCACCAGTAATCATGATGGACCGGATTCCTGCATTCTTGGCTGCCTTGATGGAGTCTTTGACTTCCAGTCTTGGAGGATCGATCATGGAAACAAATCCAAGGACAGTCAGGTCTTGTTCCATTTCCTCCGGAACAATTTCCTTGTCGCTGTCCTTAAAGGCTACTCCAAGGACCCTTAAGGCCTGGTTGGACATCTTCTCGGATTCTTCAAGGAACCTGTCCCTGATTTCCGTCGTCAGTGGGACTATGGTTCCATCGATGAGGACGGAGGAGGATATCTTGAGGATGTTATCAATTGCACCCTTGGTGTGGACCCTGAAGCCTGTCCCTTCCTTGTTCAGGGTGGACATGAGCTTCCTGTCGGAATCAAAGGGTTTCTCATCGATTCTTGGGAATTCATTATTCAGGGCTTCCTTGGTCATATTGTTCCTGTTGCCAAGAACGATCAGGGCGATTTCCGTGGGGTCACCCGTAGATTCCGTGTGATTTGCGGTGGCATCACTGCTAAGAACAAAGGACTTGATCATTTCTTTGCCGTCACCTTTTGAAACAAAGGATTCCTGCCTGATATCGACATCGACCGGATTATCCAGCGTGTAATATTTGAGGACAGTCATCTTATTCTGGGTCAGGGTACCGGTCTTGTCGGAGCAGATGATATTCACTGAACCGAGAGTCTCGACGGCAGGGAGCTTTTTGACGATGGCATTGATCTTGCTCATCCTCGTCACACCCAGGGCAAGGACGATGGCAACGATGGCAGGCAGGCCTTCAGGAATGGCCGCAACAGCGAGGCTGATTGCCGTCAGCAGCATTTCGAGCAGCCCTCGTCCCTGGACGACACCCACAATGAACATGATGACGACGATACCGACACAAAGCTTACCCAGTGTCTTTCCCAATTCATCCATTCTTTTTTGAAGAGGGGTAAGGCTATCGGTGTCTTCGTTGAGACTCTTTGCGATGTTACCGATGACGGTTTCCATTCCAGTTCCAACTACGACGCCTTCTCCACGACCATAAGTGACCAGGGTGGACATGAACGCCATATTAGCCTGGTCTCCCAGGGGCATGCTTTTACTCTCGAAAAGTTTGTTCGCATACTTGTCAGAGGGAACGGATTCCCCGGTAAGTGCCGACTCTTCAATCTGAAGGTTGGAACTTATCACAAGCCTTAAATCGGCAGGAACGTATCTTCCGGCATCGAGGATGACAATGTCACCCGGAACAATTTCCATGGAATTGATTTCTTTGATCTCTTTGTCTCGTCTGACGAGGGACCTTGGGGTTGTCAGTTTGTTCAACGCCTCAATGGCTTTTTCGGCTTTTGCTTCCTGAAGGACACCGATGGTTGCATTCAGAAGGACAACAGCGATGATAATGATCGCATCGGCATATTCCTGAACGGCAATCGTCAGTACAGCTGCCGCTAAAAGCACATAGATAAGTGCATCGTTCAGTTGAGCAAAGAAGAGATAGAACATGGATTTCTTTTTCTTTGCCTGGAGCTTGTTCTCTCCATATTTTTCTTGTCTTGATTTGACTTCAGTGTCGGTCAGGCCCATGGCCAAATCGACATCTAGCTCCTTAAGAGCATCTTCTTGTGATTTACTAAACCACATAAATTACCACCTCGCATTAATTTTGTCTTTTTCTTTTGTTTGGGATTTTTTCGTGTTCAACTTGTTATTTCACATTTATTCGATCGTGCCCATTAAAGTCATGAAGGAGGCGTCTGATGGCATTCTCAGATCTCCGCGAGGAGATAGGGAGATGCTGCCGACCTTCGGTCCGTCAGGCATGGCGGATCGTTTGAACTGCTGGGTATAGAATCTTCGGATGAAGACTTTCAGCCATCTTTTGATTTCTTCTTTCTCATAGGTGTCCCTGAAGGCGATTTCCGCCATGAAGAGGATTTTTTTGTAGGAAGCCCCGTATTTCATGTAGTGGTACAGGAAGAAATCATGGAGTTCATAAGGTCCGATGATTTCTTCCGTCATCTGGACCATTTCGTTGTTCTCTCCTGTGGGGAGAAGTTCCGGACTGACCGGCGTATCCAGGATGTCCCTCAGGACCACGGCAATCCGACCGGTAAACTCTTCTTCGAAGAAGTAACGGATCAGATACCGGACCAGGGTCTTGGGCACGGAACCGTTCACCCCGTACATGGACATCTGGTCACCGTTGTAAGTGCACCAGCCCAGGGCAAGTTCCGACAGGTCGCCCGTACCAATGACGATGCCATTTTCTTTGTTGGCGATATCCATCAGGATCTGGGTCCTTTCCCGTGCCTGGGAATTCTCATAGGTCGCATCATGAATATCCTTGTCATGGCCGATATCCTCGAAATGCCTCAGTGTAGTTTCCACGATGTTGATTTCCCGTAGATCCGTTCCCAGTTCCTTGCAAAGCTCCAGGGCATTTTCATAGGTCCTGTCAGTAGTCCCGAAGCCGGGCATGGTGATGGTGATGATGTCACTCATGGGAAACCCCATGGTCTTGTAGGCCTTAGCCAGAACCAGAAGTGCTAGGGTGGAATCGAGTCCGCCTGAGATTCCCAGAACGGTTTTTTTCATGTTGATGTGCATGAGCCTTTTAATGACCCCATGGCTTTGGATGCTTAGGATTTCCCTCGCTCTTGCTTTTCTTTCGAGCAAATCTGCGGGGACGAAGGGATGGGCATCGATGGGCCGGTCAAAGCCTTCCATGGAGAATTCCTTTTGATTGAAAGGCACAACTTCCGGGTTGTCTTCGGCTTTCACTCCCTGGTTCCTGAAGGTTGAGTTCCTCAGACGCTCCCCCCTTAACCTTCCGACATCGATGTAGGAGGAAATGGAATCGGAGAGTAGGCTGAATCTTTCATTCTCTTTAAGGAGGGTACCGTACTCAGCAATAATCAGGTGACCTCCAAAGACGAGGTCCGTCGTGGATTCATGGACTCCCGAGGAAGCATAGACGTAAGCGCCCATATTCTTAGCGCTGGTTATTCTCACCAGGTCCTTGCGATATCCGCTCTTTCCGACAAGTTCATTGGACGCTGAAAGGTTGAAGATCATCAGGGCACCCGCGAGGGAAAGATTCGCTGAAGGGGAGATGGGTGCGAAAAGGTCCTCACAAATCTCCACACCGAAGCTGTAGGCATCCGTTCTGAAGACCTGGTCTCCAAAAGGAATGGCCTTCTTGTCCCGGAAGTCGATTCTGATTCCCTGGGACTTCGTGTAAGGCGTGAACCATCTGGCCTCATAGAATTCGTTGTAGTTAGGAATGTTCCGTTTGGGGACGATACCCAAAATCTCTCCTTCGAAGAGGACAGCAGCTACATTATAGAGCCTGTCGGCGTTTCTGAGTGGCAAGCCCAGAATGACCACCATGTCCATCCCTTTGGTCATCTGTGTGATTTCCAGCAGGGCATCTTCCGCGGCCAGAAGAAGGTCCGTCGAGAAGAAGATATCACCGGAGGAGTAGCCCGTGATTGAAAGTTCAGGAAATAGGGCGACCTTGACCTTGTCCTTTCTGAGGTTTTCCATCAGGAGCAGTATCTCTTCTTTGTTGTACTTCACATCCGCGACTTTAAGCTTTGGTGAAAGGGCAGAAACTTTTATAAAATCCATAGTAAATTCCTTTCTTTCTTTCAATAGGGTCTTCTTGGGCCCCTAAGGTTATTAAAGTCATTATATCATCATAGGAAGTTGTGTGAAATGTAAATCTCAAGATAAAGGAATTAAGTAGAACAAAGAGTACTTTATAAGGATAGCATAGTTTCCTTAAAATATCTTATATATTACGCATTAATACAGTAAAAAATAACGCTTCGTATATTGTCTTTATCTGTACGAATGTTATGATGTATTTGTCTGTTAATCGTTGACATTTACCGGATGAATGTTACAATTTATTTATGAATCGTTCGGGAGGTACTCATGAATACAAATTATAATGTCTATGTTGAAAAGAAAGAAGGCTTTCAAAACGACGCGGATACCCTTGATCGGGATCTTTGGGAAATGCTTGGCATAAAGACGCATTCCCGGATTGTCAACATGTACTGCCTGAAGGGCATTTTGGTGGAAGACCTGGCCCTGGTCAAAGATAATGTGTTCGGAGAGCCATCCATCGATACGCTCTATGGCGATGAGGCGTTTCTTGAGGGAAAAAGGTACTTCATCCTGGAGCTTCTCCCTGGCCAGTACGACCAGAGGGCAAAGGCTGCGGAAGAATGCATCCAGCTTGTCCTTGGGAACTTCAAGGCGGAAGTGAAATACAAGAAAATCTATCTCTTTCATGGCGTGACGGATGGTGAACTTCATTTTATCCAAAATTATGTGATGAATCCAGTGGAAATGAAAATCGGAACCCTGGAAGAGAAGTTTTCAAGTGTACCTGTGAAGGGAAGCCAGGTCGAAGTCCTGGATGGGTTCAGGACTCTTAGCGATGTTGCGCTCTTAGCTTTCCTTGGCGACTATGCCCTGGCCATGAGCCTGGAGGACCTGAAAATGGTCCGGGGTTATTTTGCCGGCGAAGGCAGAGACCCCTTCATCACAGAGATCAGGATCCTTGACACCTACTGGTCAGATCACTGCAGACATACGACGTTCAACACCGTCCTCAGGGACATCGGATTCCAGAAGGAAGCGTCCTTGGAGAAGGCAGCCTTCGGAAAGTACCTGGAAATGCGCAGGGAACTGGGCAGGGAGGTAAAGAACATCACGTTCATGGATATGGCCACCATCGGGACCAAATACCTCAAGAGCAAGGGACTGGTTAAGGACCTGGATGAATCCGAGGAAATCAATGCCTGCAGCATCGTGCGGAAAGTCAGGACCAGCGATGGGGACAAGGAAGTTTTGGTCATGTTCAAGAATGAGACCCATAACCATCCCACGGAAATCGAACCCTTCGGCGGAGCGGCCACCTGCCTTGGCGGAGCCATACGGGACCCCCTGAGCGGAAGAGCCTATGTCTACCAGGGTATGAGGATTACCGGCTCTTCCGATCCGAGGGAATCGCTTCAGGATACACTTAAGGGCAAGCTTCCCCAAAGGGTCATCACCAAAGGTGCGGCAAAGGGATTCTCCTCTTATGGCAACCAGATCGGACTCAACACGGGATTTGTCGAGGAGATCTACCATGCAGGCTTCAAGGCCAAGAGGCTTGAAGCGGGAGCCGTCATCGCTTCTACCCTCAAGGAAAATGTCATCCGTGAGGTTCCTAAACCCAATGACCTCATCCTTCTTTTGGGAGGAAAAACTGGAAGAGATGGCGTCGGAGGGGCAACAGGATCCTCCAAGGGACACACGAAAGACTCGATCAGCGAATCCGGCGCAGAGGTCCAAAAGGGCAATGCCGTGGAGGAACGAAAGCTCCAAAGGTTCTTCCGCAGCGAAGAAGCGTCAGGAATGATTATCCGATGCAACGACTTCGGTGCGGGTGGCGTATCCGTGGCTATCGGAGAACTTGCCGATTCCATCGACATCCATCTCGAGCGGGTACCCAAGAAGTATCTTGGTCTGGATCCTACGGAAATTGCCATCTCAGAGTCCCAGGAAAGGATGGCCATCGTCATCGACAGGGAAAATCTAGACAGGATCATCGCCCTGGCAAAAGAGGAGAATGTTGAGGCGACAGCAGTGGCGGAAGTGACCCAGACAGGAAGGCTCAGGATGTTCTACGACAAGGTCATGGTCTGCGACCTTTCCAGGGAATTCCTTAATACCAGCGGCGCTCTGACCTTCGCGGATGCCTATGTGGGGAAACACGGCAATCAGGTGCCCACAGTCAGGGATGACCTTGAGACTTCGCTTCAAAGTCTCATGGGCAGGGAGGAGATCCTGCATGAACTCGGGAAGCTTGACTTCGCCTCCCAAAAAGGCCTGGTGGAGAACTTCGATACGACCATCGGGAGAAACAACCTGATCCTTCCTTATGGAGCAAGCTACCAGGATACGAAGAGCCAGGGAATGGTCTCCCTCATTCCGCTCAAGGGCCTCGAAACCTATGATGCCTCTGTCATGACCTACGGATTCGATCCCTATGCCATGGAAAAGGACGGCTTCCAGGGGGCCCATGACTCCATCGTAGAGTCGCTGGCGAAAATCGTCTCCCTGGGTGGGGACCACAAGACAGTCAGGCTCAGTTTCCAGGAATACTTCAGGAAACTCGGGCATGACAGGGAGAACTGGGGGAGAGTCCTGTCGGCACTCCTTGGTGCACTGAAGGCACAAATCGACTTTGGCGTACCGGCCATCGGTGGAAAGGACTCCATGTCAGGAAGCTTCGGCGATATTCATGTTCCGGATACCCTGATCTCCTTTGCCGTCACGACCCTTCCCATGGGCAAGGTCATCGACAACACCTTAAAGGGCGGAGGTTCTTCGCTTTTGAAGCTGAAGACGAGGAGAGTGGACGGGATTTACCTCTATGAGGATTTCAAAAAGAATGCCGACCTTGTCTACGCTCTTAGGGACAAGGGACAGCTCCTCAGTGCCGATACCCTCAAGCGGGGAACCCTGAAGAGCCTGGTGAACATGGCTGCGGGAAACAGGACAGGCTTCAAGTGCAAGGCCATCAGGCAGGAAGCAAAGAATAATGACCCGGGAAGCTTCCTTCTTGAAGTCAAATCAGAAAGCCTTGAAGAAATCAGAGCGCTGATTTCAAAAGAGACCTACGACCTGGAAGTCATTGGAGAAACAACAGGATCGGAAACCCTTTTCTTCGGTGATTTGGAACTGAACTTTTTGGAAATTCTGGAATGCCAGAAGAAACCGCTTCAGAACATCTTTAGCGAATGCAGGACAGAGGGTGAGATCCTTCCGACCAAACTCACATATCAGACCTATGTCCCTTCAAAAGGGAAGGTTAAGAAACCCAAGGTCCTCATTCCGGTCTTTCTTGGGACGAACTGCGAATTGGACCTGGAATATGCCTTCAAGGAAGCTGGCGCTGAAGTATCGACCTTCATCTTCCGGAACGGCGAAAAGTACATCAAGGAATCCATTCTAGAGTTCACGAGACTCATCAAAGAAACGGACATCCTGATGCTCGCCGGCGGATTCAGCGCAGCGGATGAGCCTGAAGGCTCGGGAAAGTACATCGCGAACATCCTCCGGAACACCTCCATCAAAGATGCCGTGCATGAACTCCTCAGAAAGAGGGATGGGTTGATCCTCGGCATCTGCAACGGATTCCAGGGCCTGGTGAAGTCCGGACTTCTCCCCTTTGGGGAGATCATCAACCCCAGGGAAGACATGCCGACGCTGACCAATAATACGGGGGGAAAGCACATGTCAAGGATGGCCCGGACCAAGGTGGTTTCGAGAAACACCCCCTGGATGCAATACGCCACCCTCGGCGAAACCTATGACGTTCCGATTTCCCATGGGGAAGGCAGATTCATCGCCTCAGAAGAGATGCTGAAGGAACTTTTAGAGAATGGGCAAATCATCACCCAGTACACTGACCTGTCTGGAAACATCACCATGGAAGCTCCGTACAACCCCAATGGAGCCATGATGGCCATCGAAGGCATCGCCTCGAAGGACGGACGGGTCTTTGGCAAGATGGGACATACGGAAAGATACAAGGACGGGCTCTACAGAAACTACAGCGGAACCTATTATATGGACATGTTCAGGGCAGGGGTAGACTTCTTCAAGAAATAGAAAGGTATAGGATCACTGGTTTTAGAGAATCCATATGAAAAGGAGACAAAAATGAAAGTACTTATAATTTTTGGAAGCGCATCGGACAAGGAAGTCATGAAAGGAGCAAAGAAGGCTCTGGATGACTTTGACATCTATTCAGAGTCCTATATCGTTTCAGCCCACCGGACCCCTGAACTTCTGGAGGAGCTTCTCCTGCAAAAGGAAGGGGAGGGCTTTGAAGTGGTCATTGCAGGAGCAGGTCTTGCAGCCCACCTACCAGGCGTCATCGCCTCCAGGACGATCCTTCCAGTCATCGGCGTCCCCCTCAAGGGAGCCCTGGAAGGCCTCGATGCTCTCCTTTCCATCGTCCAGATGCCCAAACAGGTCCCTGTGGCCACCGTGGGTATAGGCAATGCGTACAATGCCGGGATGCTCGCCGCACAAATTCTCGCGGTGAAGTATCCGGAAATGAAAGAGAAACTGATCACCTACCGGAAAGACATGAAGGAAAGTTTCAGACAGGAAAATTCCAAGGAGGTAATATATTAATGGCAAAATTATTATATGAGGGAAAAGCAAAGCAAATCTTTTTAACCGAGGATGAGGACAAGGTTGTGGTCTACTACAAGGACGATGCCACTGCAGGTAACGGAGCGAAAAAGGGCACCATTGTGAACAAAGGGGTCATGAACAACGAGATCACCACAAGAATCTTCAAGTATCTGGAGGGAAATGGCATCAAGACCCACTACCTGGAGACCATCTCCGACAGAGAACAGCTGGTCAGGAAGGTGACGATCATCCCCTTGGAGGTTATCGTCAGGAACATCGCTGCAGGTTCCTTCTCACAAAGACTTGGCGTGCCGGAAGGAGAGGCTCTGAAGACCACAATTTTTGAGATCTGTTACAAGAATGACTCCCTGGGCGATCCGCTCATCAACGACACCCATGCCGTCGCCATGGGACTTACGACATTCCAAGAGTTGGAAGAGATTTATGCCATCACGAATAAGATCAACAAGCTGCTCATTGCCTATTTCAAGAAGGGCGGGCTTGACCTCGTGGACTTCAAGATCGAATTCGGGAAAGACAGGGAAGGGAACATCCTCCTCGCGGACGAGATCAGTCCCGATACCGCAAGGCTCTGGGATGAGAATACCCATGAGAAGCTGGACAAGGACAGGTTCAGAAGAGATCTGGGCAACGTTGAGGATGCTTACATCGAAGTTCTGAAACGCATAAGGTAGGATGATGATGATAGAAATGATAAATGACAAACTAAAAGAAGAATGTGGTGTTTTCGGCATCTGGACAAAAGATAGGAAGGCTTCCTATGACGTCTATGACGGCCTTTACTCCCTGCAGCACAGGGGTCAGGAAAGTGCGGGAATCGCCTCCATGGACAAGGGCAGCCTAACCATCCGGAAAAAAATGGGCCTTGTGGCAACCGCCATCACCATGGAAGACCTCAAGGACCTGAAAGGGAACATCGCTGTCGGGCATGTTCGCTATTCGACGAAGGGGGATTCCAGTATCCTGAATGCCCAGCCCCTGACAGCCAAGTCAAAGTTCGGGGCCCTGGCCGTAGCCCATAACGGGACGCTCATCAATACGGATGTCATCAGGAGCCTCATCGAAGACAGCGGAGCCATTTTCCAGACGGACACGGATTCCGAAGTCATCGTCAACCTCATCGCCAGAGGGATCCACAAGGGGATTGAGAATGCAGTTTTGGATGCCATCAAGACTGTCAAGGGAAGTTTTGCCCTGGTCATCTCTTTTGGGAACAAGCTGATCGGAATCCGCGATGCCTTCGGCATCAGACCGCTTGTCATCGGAACAAGGGGAGAAGACGTCATTCTCTCTTCTGAGAGCTGTGCCATTGACACCATAGGCGGGACCCTTCTCAGGGATGTGAAAGCCGGTGAGATGGTCGTCATCGAAGATGGAGCCGTGAAATCATATATCTATTCCGAAAAGACCAAGGAACAGACCTGTTCCTTCGAGTATATCTATTTCGCCCGACCGGACTCCACCATCGACGGAATCAACGTCCATTCCCTCCGGGTAAGGACCGGAGAGATGCTCTACAAGGAATTCCCGGTGGAGGCGGATGTCGTCATCGGTGTTCCTGATTCGGGCCTTGCCGCAGCCATCGGCTACTCCAGAGCCGCAGGGATCCCCTTTGACATCGGATTCTCCAAGAACAAGTACGTGGGAAGAAGCTTCATCGCACCAACCCAGGAAGCCCGGGAAAAGGTTGTCTCTCTCAAGCTCAATGCCCAGAAGGATGTCGTCAAGGGAAAAAGGGTAGTCCTCATCGATGATTCCATCGTGAGGGGAACCACCTCCAAGTACCTGGTGGACCTTCTTTACAAGGCGGGCGCAACGGAGGTGCACTTCAGGGTATCTTCACCCAAGGTCATGTTCCCCTGTTATTTTGGGATCGACACCCCCTACAGAAAACACCTTATTGCAGCAGTCATGACCAAGGATGAGATCAGGGACTACATCGGATGCACATCACTTGAATACATGTCCAAAGACGGACTTTTCCGGGCGCTGGGAAGAGACACTTTCTGCACAGGATGTTTTACGGGGGAATATCCCCTGGGTGCACCCAATGAATTTTTGGAGGATATTGAAAATGTATGATTATAAATCGTCCGGTGTGGACATCGAAGAAGGCTATAAATCCATAGCAAAGATCAAGGAATACGCAAAGAGGACCCTGAGTCCTCTGGTGCTCAGCAGCATCGGTTCCTTTGCCGGAATGATGGAAATCCCGGAAGGGTACAAGAAACCCGTTCTGGTCTCCGGAACAGACGGGGTGGGCACGAAGCTGAAAATTGCCTTTGCGCTGCATAAGTACGATACCTTCGGCATCGACTGCGTGGCCATGTGCGTCAACGACATTCTCTGCCATGGGGCGAAACCGCTTTTTTTCCTCGACTACATCGCCTGCGGAAAGTTGGACGCCAATGTCTCCTCAGAGATCGTCAAGGGTGTCGCTGAAGGGTGCATCCAGGGCGGATTGTCCCTCATTGGCGGAGAGACTGCGGAAATGCCGGGATTCTACAAAGAAGGTGAGTACGACATCGCAGGATTTGCCGTGGGTATCGCCGAGAAAGAAGACATCATTTCCGGAAAAGACATCGAACAAGGAGACATCCTCATTGGACTACGCTCCTCCGGATTCCATTCCAACGGGTACTCTCTTCTGAGAAAGGCATTCCCTGACCTCAGCGAACCCTACGAAGGCAGGACCATCGGAGAGTATCTCTTGACCCCTACGCGAATCTACACGGACATCGTGACGAGGGTCCTTGATAAGTTCAAGGTGACCGGTATGGCCCATATCACCGGAGGAGGTTTCATTGAGAACCTCCCGAGGATCTTTTCCCGCGAGGGTCTCAGGATCAATGTCCTGAAGGACAGCTACAGCCTGCCCAAGGCCTATGGCCTCCTTGAGGAGAAGGGCATCAGCCGGGAATCCTTCTACAGCACCTTTAATACCGGTATCGGTTTTGTATTCTGCCTCCGGCCAGAATTTGGTGAAGAGCTTCTCGGTTTTCTTCGGGAAATCGGGGAGAACCCTGTAGCCCTGGGTTATGTCGATGAAGGTGAGGAGCGCATATGCTTAAGGTAGCCGTCCTCATCTCCGGGACCGGAAACACACTTAAGGCAATCATCGAGGACTCCAGGAAGGATGGCCTCTATGAGGTGGTTCTTGTGATCAGTGACCGTGAAGCACCGGGACTCCAGTTCGCCATTGAGAACAGCATCCCTTTTGTGAAACTCCAGCGGGACAACCACCTTTCGGAGAACATCCACCTGCTGGTCAGGGACCTTGATCTTGTGGTGCTGGCGGGATTTTTGTCCATCCTCCAGGGGAAGATCCTCGAGGATATGAGAAACAGGATCATCAACCTGCATCCGTCTCTACTACCGCGCTTCGGCGGGAAAGGGATGTATGGCTTAAGGGTCCATGAAGCCGTCTTCGAGAGCCACATGCCCATTTCAGGATGCACGGTCCATTATGTCACCGATCATGTGGACGGAGGCAGCTTCATCCTGCAAAGGATCGTCAGCGTGGGCGAAGCATCGTCAGCCACAGAAGTGGCAGAAAAGGTGACATCCGTTGAAAAAGGCGCCCTTTTGGACGCCATCAGGCTAATTGCAAGGGAGGACTCAAGATGAGAGCACTATTGAGCGTTTATGACAAGGAAAACCTGCTGGAACTGGCAAAATTCCTGGAAAGCGAAGAGGTAGAAATGATTTCTACCGGCGGGACCTACCGGTTCCTCAAGGACAATGGATTTCACCCTCTGAAGGTGGAAGACATCACTCACGCCAAGGAGATCCTGGGCGGCAGGGTGAAGACGCTTCATCCCCATATCCACGGGGGAATCCTCTATCGAAGGGACCTTCCGGAAGACCTGAAGACCATTGGAGAATTGGGCATCGGGGGCATAGACATCGTTTGTGTCAACCTCTATCCCTTCTTCGCCAAGCTGAAGGAAAACCTCACAGAGGAAGAGCAAGTGGAGTTCATCGATATCGGCGGGCCAACCATGCTAAGGGCAGCCGCCAAGAACTTCAAGTTTGTCTATGCCTTGCCGGATCCGGAGACGTATCCGGAATTCATGGAAACCTTTGGCAGAAAAGATGAGGCCGCAGCCCTGTCCTTCAGGAAAAAGCTGGCCGGCCGTGTCTTCAATCTCATGGGCGCCTATGACAGCGCTGTGGCCAATTATCTTCTCGCCGAGGAGGACAAGGAGTATCTCTCTCTGTCCTACAAAAAGGTGAAAGCCCTGAGGTACGGCGAAAATCCCCATCAGGGCGCATCCTATTATGAAGCCCTGGATACCGAAGGTGCTTTAAAGCACATGGAGATCCTCTGGGGCAAGGAACTCTCCTATAACAACCTGAAGGACTTGGATATCGCCTGGAAGGTCGGCGGCGAATTCGATGAACCCTGCTGCTGCGCGCTGAAGCACAATACCCCCTGTGGCGTTGCCTTGGGGAAAGACGATTTTGACGCCTATTCCAAAGCCTATGCTTGTGATCCGGTCTCCATTTTCGGGGGGATCGTCGCGCTGAACCGTACGGTGACCCTGGAAACGGCCAAAATGATGGGTGAGATCTTCCTTGAAGTGGTCATCGCACCTGACTTTGAGAGAGACGCCCTGGAATACCTGGAAAAGAAGAAAAACATCCGACTCATCCGGTGCAGAGAGAAACCCGCACAGAAAAGAGCCTACGTTTCCCTGGACGGGCTGATTCTGTCCCAGGACGAGGACCTCTCAGACGTCGGGGAACTGAAGGTTGTCACGAAGAAATCCCCCTCTGAAGACGAGATGGAGGAGATGAGGTTCGCCTACAAGGTTGTCAAGTACGTCAAATCCAATGCCATCGTGGTCACCACGGACAGAACCGCCATCGGCATCGGGGGAGGCCAGGTGAACCGGATCGACGCGGCTAAGATTGCCCTGGAAAAGGCGGCTGGAAAAGGGGTTGTCATGGCCTCTGATGCCTTCTTTCCTTTCGAGGATGTAGCCAAGGCCGCTGCAGAGCATCAGATCCGGGCCATCATTCAGCCGGGAGGTTCCATCAGGGACAAGGACTCCATTTTGGTGTGCGACGAAGCGGACATGTCCATGGTATTCACATCCATGAGACATTTCAAGCATTAGGAGGGGAAGATGAGAATTCTCATTATCGGAGATGGGGCAAGGGAACATGCCCTTGCCCACAAGCTCAGCGAATCGAAGAAAGTGGAAAAGATCTTTGTTGCGCCTGGAAACGGTGGAACAAAAAACGAAATGAAATGCACGAACATCAACGTGGAAGGCCAGCTCAACCTGAGGGACTTTGCCATCAGGGAAAAGATCGACATCACTGTGGTGGGACCTGAAGCAAACCTCATGGAAGGCATCGTAGACATCTTTTGTGAAAAGGGGCTCAGCATCCTCGGACCACATAAGGCTGCCGCGCTCCTTGAGGGGTCCAAGTCCTTCGCCAAGGATTTCATGGTGAAGTACGGAATCAAAACTGCAAAGTACGGGACCTTCACCGATGCGAAGGAAGCCAAGGCCTATTCGATGATGCTGGGGTTTCCCGTGGTCATCAAGGCGGACGGCCTGGCCCAGGGGAAAGGGGTGGAAATTGCCAAAAGCTACGAGGAGGCGAAGGATGTCATCGACAGCTTCATCCTCGAGAAGAAGTTCCATGAAAACTCAAAGAAGATTGTCATCGAGGAGTTCCTGGTCGGAAAGGAAGCTTCCCTGATTACCCTCTTTGACGGAAAAAACATCATTCCGATGCGTTCCTCCATGGACCATAAAAAGATCCAAGAAGGCGAAATGGGACTTAATACCGGAGGGATGGGGAGCATCTCGCCGAATCCCTATTACGACAGCGCCATGGGAGAGGATTTCACACAGAACATCCTGAAGAATACCCTGAAGGGATTAAAAGCCGAAGGGCTGACCTTCAAAGGGGTCATCTTCTTCGGTCTCATGCTCACAAACAAGGGGGCATACCTTCTGGAATACAATCTGAGGTTCGGCGACCCGGAGACCCAGGGGCTGCTCTTCACCCTCAGGAGCGACCTGGCGGAGGTGCTGCAAAAGACCCTGGAAGGAACGCTCACACCTGAGGACATTATCTATGACGACGACACGGCCCTCTGTGTCGTCCTTGCATCCCATGGGTACCCGCTTGCCTACAAGAAGGACCTCGATATCACAGCATACCTCCTGGCCTCTCCTCCAGGAATCAAGGTCTATTCCTATGCTTCCACGGAGAAAGAGGGGAAGATCTTTTCCAAGGGAGGACGGGTGCTTTCTGTCGTCTCTGCAGGAACCAGGGAGATGCCCTTCGAAAAAGTCTACGGGTACATCAACGAACTTGGCAATCCTGACCTTGTTTTCAGGAAAGATATTGGGAGAATCTGATTCTACAAACCTTTTCATATGTCAATGTCAGAAAGATGAAGGGTGTATCATTGACATATGACAAAAAACTGCTAAACTGAAAGACAAGTTAATATTAATTTTCTTATCTAGAGAGGTGGAGGGACAGGCCCTGTGAAACCCGGCAACCAATACTACGGTATATGGTGCCAATTCCTACAGCGCAAGCTGGGAGATGAGAATAAATTTTAGATACCATTCGTCTAAGTTTATTCTTAGGCGTTTTTTCTTTATTTTTTTTGCAGAGGATCCGCTGCAAATGAGCTAGGGGTGAAGTTTTGATCGAGATAGTAAACTTGAAGAAACAGTACGGCGACCAATCAGTTATAGAGGATGTTTCCTTTGACATCATGGACGGTGAAATCTTTGGCATCGTCGGCAGAAGCGGCGTGGGAAAATCCACACTCCTTCGCTGCATCAATGCCCTGGAAGGCATCTCCAGCGGGGATATCCTGATTGACAAGACGAGCATAAGCGACCTTGATCCCGAAGGAATCAGGCAGCTAAGAAAGAAAATCAGCATGATTTTCCAGAACTTCAATCTCCTTAACCAGAAGACCGCCCTGGAAAATGTGGCCCTTCCCATGGAAATATGGGATTTCGATAAAAAGGCCATTATTAATAGGGCAAAGGAACTCCTTGACCTCGTAGGGCTCTCTGACAAATACCTGAGCAAGCCTAAAGCCTTGTCCGGGGGTGAAAAACAAAGGGTAGCCATAGCCAGGGCACTTGCCCTTAATCCGGAAATCCTCCTTTGCGATGAGGCGACGTCGGCATTGGACCCCAATACGACAAAGGAGATTCTCTCTCTCCTCAAGAAAATCAGCAAGGAACTCAAACTGACCATCGTTGTAGTTACGCATCAGATGGAAGTGGTCAAAGAGATCTGCACACGCGTCGCAGTCATGGAAAACGGCAGGGTCAGCGCCCTCGGGAATGTCGACGAACTGTTCCTCAAACCCGGGAAAAGCCTAAAGATACTCATCGGAGAGGATGAGCTCGAAGTCCTTCCCAAGGGAACGAATATCAGGATGTTCTTTACCAAGGAATTCAGCAACCAGAGCATCATCACGACGATGGCCAAGGACCTCAATGTCAACTTCTCCATTGTCTGGGGAAAGCTCGAGAACTTCAGTGGCACTGTCCTCGGAAGCCTGGTCATCAACATCGAGGACAAGGACAGGGAAAGGATTCTTAACTATCTGACCCTTAAAGGAATCGCACTGGAGGTGATCGTCAATGAATCTGAGCGGATATCTTAAAGCCTTGTTCGAATCCCTTCTTATGATCAGCGTGTCTGGTGTCCTTTCGGTCATCTTCGGATTTCTTGTGGCCATCGTCCTGATCTACACCAAGGAGGGTGGCTTATGGCCTAAGCCCTTGCTCTACAATCTACTGGACTTTATCATCAACATGTTCAGAAGCTTTCCGTTCATTATCCTCATGATCATGCTCTTCCCCTTGTCAAGGATCGTCATCGGGACGACGATTGGAACCGAGGCGGCAATCGTGCCGCTGACCATTGCCGCAATTCCCTTTGCTGCGAGAATCATCGAAGGGTCACTTAATACAGTGGATTCGGGAATCATTGAAGCGGCAAGGTCCTTTGGCTCGAAGAACTCTCAGGTCATCTTTAGGGTCATGCTCGTGGAGGCACTTCCTAATCTTGTTCAGGGCATCACGAATATTTTCATCAACATCGTCGGGTATTCAGCCATGGCTGGAACCATCGGAGGAGGAGGTCTGGGTGCCGTCGCCATCAACTATGGCTACTACAGGTGGGAGAATACGATTCTCATCGTTACCGTCATCCTGATCATCCTCGTCGTCCAGGTCATCCAGGGGATCGGAAACCGAATCTACAGAGCACTCATCAGATAAACGCCTTTCAGGGGAAGGGTAGAACACTCCTTTATAATGAAGCGATTGAAGTGTGTTGTCTGAGCATGAAAGAACAAAAAAAAGAAAACAAATATGGAAGGGTTGATATATTATGAAAAAGACAATCGGTATCCTACTTAGCGTAATAGTAAGCCTCGGACTTCTCGCAGCTTGCGGGGACAAGACCGACGACAAGACAATTATTGTCGGAGCCTCATCGGTTCCGCATGCTGAGATCCTTGAAAATGTCAGGGTGGATTTGAAGGCACTGGGCTATGAACTGGAGGTTAAAATCTTCAATGACTATATCCTGCCAAACAAGGCCCTTTCCGAAGGCACCCTGGATGCGAACTACTTCCAGCACATCCCTTATCTCGAGGAGATGAACACCAAAGGCAATCTTGGACTGACCTGGACCGTCAAAGTTCATATCGAACCCATGGGACTGTATTCAGGGAAGATTACGGATGTCAAGGACCTTCCTGAAGGGGCGACCATCGCTATCCCCAATGACGCCACCAATGGGTCAAGAGCGCTCAAACTTCTGGCGGACAACGGGCTGATCACCCTGAAAGAAGCTGAGTCCGTTTCCCTCCTTGATATCACGGCGAATCCAAAGAACCTGCAATTCCAGGAGCTTGACGCTCCAGCTTTGCCAAGGACGCTCACAGATGTGGATGCTGCAGTCATCAACACCAACTATGCCTATGAGGCAGGGCTGGACCCCCTCACGGATGCCCTGCTCATTGAGACAAGCGATTCTCCCTACGCCAATGTGCTCGCGGTAAGGGAAGCAGACAAAGCCTCGAACAAGACAAAAGCCTTGGATACGGTCCTGAACAGCGAAAAGACAAAGTCCTTCATAGATGAAAAATATAAGGGAGCTATATTCCCTGCATTCTGAAGATAAGTACATCCATACATATTTAGTACAGCCTATTTAAAGTTTCACCCGCAAAAAAAATCATAATCACCGAAAACCGTTGCAAATCAGCGGTTTTCGGTGCGCTTGTATTGTTAATATATTGACAAATATTGTTTATGAATGTTAACAATGATATACTAAATCTTGTATTTGTTATATTTAAGATAAAAGTGGGGGGAAGTATATGAAACTGTTTTCAATGTCCAAATCAGTGCATGTACCAAGATTTGAACTTGCCAAGCACTTTGATAAGATTATTGACGTGATGGCACCTAAGAACATGGTATATTCACTGTCTCAACAACATAATCTGACCTGCGTTCCAGTGGTGAAAAGGGGAGACAGGGTACTAGTCAACCAAATCATCGGAGAAGGTGAAAATAATAGCGTAGTTCCAATCTATTCCAGTGTCTCGGGGACAGTGAAGCAAGTGACGAAAAAGGTGGACCTTTCTGGGCAGAAGGTTGACTGCATCTTTGTGGAAAATGACGAGCTCTACGAAAAGATGCCACGTGAGACCTTCAATTATCAGGATTTAAGCTTCAGTGAACTGAAAGAAGCGGTTAAATCCTTCGGACTGATTGAAACGCAGAACCTCTCGAACAGAAAAAGAGGGATGCAGATGTCCTTCAGGGAGAAAGCCAAGAACGTCCTGGTGAATGCCCAGGAGAGTGGCCTCTATGGACAGGTCGACTCTTATCTCTACGAGACCGAAAAGGAAGACTTCATGAAAGGGATCAGGATTCTGCAGGACCTTTACAAGGATGCGACATTCACAGTGCTTTCCACGACAGATGCTGATACGGTAATCGGCTTTACTGAGCTCTTGAAGGACACTGGGGTGAATCTTGTCACAAAGATTCCGACACAGTTCTACCATGACATGAACCTTGCCTCCAGGGATATCTTCGATGATTTCGAAATGAAGGATACGGCTGTGTTTGATGCCTTTTTACTTCCTGCCGTCGCCAGGGGATTGCTAGAGAACAAGCTGACCCATTACCAGCTTCTGCTCATCAACGGCGAAGCGGTTGAGACGCCGGGGATTTACAAAGTCATGAGCGGAACCACCCTTGATGTACTCATGGAAAAGGCAGGAGTGAATAACCCATTTAGAATCGTAGCCGGGAATATCCTCTCAGGTGACGCCGTGTTTACGATGGACTCCCCGATAAACAGGGGAATCAGGGAAATTTTGTTTCTTGGCGAAAATGAAGTGTCCAAAGAAGAGGAGATCAACTGCATCAAATGCGGGAGATGTGCCGATGTCTGTCCGATGGGACTTCAGCCTCACGAACTCAATGCCTTGGTCATCATGAGAGACTTTGATGGATTTTATGAGGCTCGCGGAGGAATATGCGTGGAATGTGGAAGATGTTCCTACGTCTGCCCCTCCAAGAGACATCTGCTGCAATCCTTCAAAACTGCAAAAAAGGTTAAAAGATAGGAGGTTATGATATGGAAAATAAAATAGTTACCGTTGCTTCATCACCTCATATTAAATCTAATCTGAGAGTGAACAAGATTATGCTTGATGTAATCATCGCACTTGTCCCTGTCACCGCAGCAGGGATCTATTTCAACGGTATTGAAGGTCTTTTGTTCATGGCGGTTACCGTGGTATCCTCCATGCTTGCTGAAGTCATCTTCAAGAAGCTCCTGCATAAGAAGCATAGCTTGAATGACCTGTCAGCGATTGTTACAGGAATGATTCTGGCACTTATCCTGCCAGTCTCCACACCGCTTTGGGTTGGTGTCGTGTCTGCATTCTTTGCCATCGTCCTTGTCAAGGAACTTTATGGCGGACTAGGACAGAACTTCATGAATCCGGCTGTTTCAGCGAAAATCTTTGCCGTAGTGTCCTATGGGAAGGTCGTTATTAACGGGGGATTTGCGGATGCCCAATCAAGTGGAAGAATAGTTGGTATGGCAGGCGGAAACCTGGGTGAAGCCTCGATCATCGCCATCCTCATTGGTGGATTTTACCTGATCTACAGGGGAATCATCAGGGCCAGGGTACCATTTGTAATTATCCTCATCTCTCTTCTCTTTTCGCAGTTTGTCCTGAAGGACATCAGCATCCTTGGCCTGAACAGCAGCATCTACCTGGTGGCGTTCTTTATCGCCAATGATTATGCCAGTTCTTCGATTACCAATGGTGGACGATGGATCTTTGCTACACTTCTAGGAGCTTTCATCTGCGTGTTCGTAGGAATCAACAAGAATGCACAGGGAGCTCAGGAAGGCGCCTACTATGCAGTACTGATTGCCAATGTGTTCGCTCCTTTCATTGATACTTTCTTTAAAGGAAAAGTAGACAAGAAAAAGGAGGCCACAGCATAATGAAGAAAGATAATAAAAACTCACTGATAAAAGAACTATTAAGACTTGGTGCCATCCTTACTGTCATCTGCATCGTTGTAGCAGGGATTGTCGCCTTTGTCTATGAATCAACGAAAGATCAGATTGCCCTGAACAATAAGGTTAGCAAGAGTGATCTTGCGGTGGTCATGCCAGATAGTGACAGTATCGTAGAAATCACTGCAGATTTCAAGGCGGATGAGACCGTATTTGAAATATACAAAGCCATGAAAGGCAGCGATATCGTCGGATATGTCTACAAGACCAATGTCACAGGATACAAGCCTGACGTAGAAGTCCTCGTCGGAGTAGACATCGAAGGGGCAATCGTTGCAACCATGGTGACAAAACTATCTGAAACTCCGGGTGTTGGGGCTCTTGTAAAAGAAGAGAAATATATTTCCCAGTTCTCAGGTAAAGTTACGGCTGCTGAATTCAAGGTCGTCAAGACCACACCAGCAGCTGATAATGAGATTGAATGCGTATCCGGGGCTACCATTTCTTCCACAGCCGTTGTGAGTGCTGTCAATTGTGCAGTCAATTTCAACAAGGAAAACATCCTTGGAGAAGAAGTCGTGGAAGAGACGCCAGCAGAACCTACAATAGAGAACATGCTGCTTGCTGGTGACGAGATGGTTGAAATTCTAGGCGAACAGAAAGCTATCGAAGTCAAGAGCGCAGGGGTTACCACAGGTTATATCGTCTACGCGGAAAACACGGGTTATTCAGAAGATGGTCCGATTGAAGTGGCTGTAGCGTTTGATAAGGAAACCAAGAAGATTACGAACATCATGGTGACCAAACAAAGCGAGACAGAGGGTATTGGAAACGTAATCGAAGAAGAAGGCTTTGCGATGTGCTTCCAAGGCAAAGACGCCCTGGAACAAGAGACCCAGGTCTACTCAGGAGCTTCTTTAAGCTCAAAGGGTGCAATCGGAGCCATCAACAAAGCCATAACCTATTTCAATGATGTGTTGCTACAGGGAGGTAACTAAAGATGAAGTTATTTTTAGAAAGGCTAAAGAACGGACTTTTCAGTGAAAACCCGATATTTGTCCAGGTTCTCGCCATGTGTCCTACACTTGCAACATCGACATCCCTTGTCAACGCCATTGGTATGGGACTTTCGACTACAGCCGTGCTGATTTGCTCAAATGCCCTGATTTCAATGCTTAGGAAATTCATTCCAGACAAGATCAGAATTCCTGCATATATCGTCATTATCGCCGGCTTCGTGTCGGCTGCGGATATGTTCCTTAATGCCTTTACCCCGGACCTTTACAAATCCCTGGGACTGTTCATTCCGCTGATTGTCGTAAACTGTGTGATCCTCGGACGTGCAGAGGCTTATGCCAATAGAAACGGTGTCTTGGCATCCATCTTTGATGGTATCGGAATGGGACTGGGTTTCACGCTTGCGCTTGTGGTACTGGGGTTCTTCAGAGAACTTCTCGGCGCTGGAAACCTCTTTGATATCAGGGTAATGCCTGCATTTTATGAGCCTGCCAATATCATGATCCTTGCTCCAGGGGCATTTCTGACCCTTGGCATCATCATGGCGGGTCTCAACTACCGGAACCTTCAGAAGGGGAAATCCGGTTTGGAAATCCATGACTGCAAATCCTGCGGCATGGGCTGCGACATCCCGAACAATGTCAAAATGGAGATGAAGGGGGAAGTTAAATAATGGATATCATGCTAATCTTTATCAATGCCATGCTGATCAACAACTTCGTATTATCAAGATTTCTGGGTATCTGTTCTTTCCTGGGCGTCTCCAAGAAGAGGGATGCCTCCATTGGAATGGGACTTGCTGTGCTCTTCGTCATGATCATTGCCTCAACAGGCTCATGGGCTGTATATGAATTCCTGCTATTTCCTTATGGCCTTGACTATCTCAAGACTGTCGCTTTCATCCTCGTTATTGCCGCCTTGGTTCAATTTGTCGAGATGTTCATGAAAAAGTTCAGCCCGGCACTTTACGAAGCCCTTGGCATTTACCTGCCACTGATCACAACGAACTGTGCAGTTCTTGGAGTTGCTCTTCTGAATGTCCAGGAAGAATATGGACTTCTCGGCAGCGTTTCCAATGCGATAGGTGCAGCCCTTGGATATTTTCTCGCCATCGTATTAATGGCAAGCATCAGGGAGAAACTTGACAGGGTTTCCTCTATTCCTAAATCCTTCCAGGGACTTCCCATTGCTCTTATCACTGCAAGCCTCATGTCAATCGCATTCCTTGGATTCCAAGGTCTCATATAGGGGAAAGGAGAGAATATGACACAGATAATACTTCCAATCGTTATCCTAGCTGGACTAGGTCTAGTATTCGCCGTTCTCCTCGGATATGCCGCAGATGTCTTTGAGGTAAAACAAAATCCCAAAATTGGGGAGTTACTTCTTGTTCTGCCTGGTGTAAATTGTGGTGGTTGTGGTTTCGCAGGATGCGAAGCCTATGCCAGAGGTATCGCCAATGAGGGCGCAGCACTTACGCTATGCACTGTAGGTGGTTCCGCTGTCGCTGAGCAGATAGGCACTGTTATGGGTGTCAAGGTCAGCCATACTGAAGTCATGGTGGCTTATGTCAAATGCAATGGGGACTGCAACAAGTCCAAAGACAAGTACGAGTACCATGGCATCATGGATTGCGTAAGCGCATCAGCACTCCCTGGAGGAGGGGCAAAATCCTGTACCTATGGGTGTCTTGGCTTGGGGACCTGCGTAAAGGTGTGCGATTTCGATGCCATCGTCATCAAGGATGGCATTGCCATCATCGATGAGAACAAATGCACCAACTGTGGTGCCTGCGTCAAAGCTTGTCCGAAGAATATCATCGAAACCGTTCCAATCAACTCCAGAATCAGGGTTGCCTGCAACTCCTACGATTCTGCAAGAGATGTGATGCAAAACTGCGAAGTTGGTTGCATCGCCTGTTCCAAATGCGTTAAGGCCTGTCAGTATGATGCCATACACGTCAACAACAATCTGGCGAAAATCGACTATGACAAGTGTACCCAATGCAATGCCTGTGTTGAAGTCTGCCCTAAGGTGACCATTGAGAATATTCTCATGATCCATAAGGCCAGCAGAGACAAGACTGCATAGTCCGTATCACCAGAAATTCAATCTAACTAGTCAGAGAGGTTTTTCTTCGGAAGGACCTCTTTTTGATGAGCTCGGCATGAGAGAAAATCCGGCATTATAAGTCCGAACCCTGAAGGCTTCAGGAAGGCTCTGCGCCTTGCCAGACCGGCTGGAAAGTTCAAAAGGCCAATCCCTTGTCCTCATCCATACAAAGGGCCCTGGATGTGCCAGGGGAGAGAGGAACGCGTTCAGGGAGAAGCCATCGCCAGATGTCTCTATGAAATTTCCGCCCTGAAGGTACCCTTCATCACCGGAGAAGGGGGAAGTGGATGTGCTCTGGCCTTATCTGAGGGGCACCGTGTATACATGCCGGAGAATGCGACTTATTCCATTTTGTCACGAGAAGGATTTTCATCCATTCTTAACAAGGCTCCAGGACATGCCAGAGAGGCAGCTTAAATCATAAAATCACCGTCCGTGACATGTTGGATCTTCAAATCATCGAAGGCATCGTTGAGGAGCATGGGGACATCAATCTGCACTTTGACCAGGTGGTGGGAGACATGGGTAACCTCCTTCAATCCTTCCTGGAAGAAACGGCCGGTTGCCCATAGAGAGCCTTCTTTAGAATAGGGAAGGTCGTGATGGCCGACTAAAGCGCAAAACTCTTCTTCTATGGATATTCCTCGAGAAGGAATCTTCTGAACGCTAAAGAACCCGGAACATCAATTTTGATATGTTCCAGGCCCTTTCATGGTGATGAAAATTAATGGAGAGAAAGGATTAGTTGTGCCATGTTCTCATGCTTATCTTTTTACGATCACTGAGGTTCCCATGCCTCCACCGATGCAAAGGGTGGCCAGGCCATAAAGAGAATCTCTTTTCTTCATCTCATGCAAAAGGGTGACAAGAATTCTGGCACCTGAAGCACCGACGGGGTGCCCGAGAGAGATTGCCCCACCGTTGACGTTGACTTTGTCTTTGTTCCACTTCAGCTCTTTGCCCACGGCCAGAGCCTGTGCCGCAAAGGCTTCGTTGGCTTCGATCAGGTCCATGTCGTCGATGGTGAGACCTGCCTTCTGCAGAGCGTTCCTTGTGGACGGGATGGGTCCCAGACCCATGACGCTTGGATCGACACCGCCATTTCCATAGGAAACGATGGTCGCCAATGGGATGATTCCCAGGGCATCAGCCTTTTCTCTACTCATGACCACGATAGCGGCAGCTCCGTCATTGATTCCAGAAGAATTTCCTGGAGTGACGGTTCCGTCTTTCTTGAACGCGGGCCTGAGTTTGGCCAGGGAACCTTCCGTAACACCGGCTTTCGGATATTCATCTTGGCTGATGACCAAAGTGTCTCCTTTTCTTTGCGCAATGGAAACGGGAACGATCTCTTCCGTGAACTTTCCTTCAGCAATGGCTTTTTCTGCCTTGTTCTGGCTCCAGGCTGCGAAGCTGTCCTGCTCTTCCCGGGTGATGCCGAACTGTTGTGCGATATTCTCAGCAGTCACTCCCATATGGTAATTGTTGAAAGCATCTGTCAGGGCGTCATGGATCATGGTGTCGGTCAGGGCATCGTAGCATAGCGCGCAGACGTTGTGTAACCCATTTCATATTCGCCGAGAGAGAAGACTGGGGAGGAGGAGAATGCGAAAAACAAGAAAACGCTTGTAACATGAAGGTTTCATCATGTTACAAGATTTTCAAAGTTAGTTCTAAAAATAATTGTTCACAAAATGTTAAAAACTATATTCCTACCGACACCCTTTGAGGGGAAGCAAATATTTAGAAAATATTAAACTAAATAAGGCAGTATATGTGATATTATTTAAGTATGCAATGTTTTTTGCATTATAATTATTTGTATGTGGTATTAATTACCGCATAATGCTTTATTTAATATCCTATTCGTGGTATACTATGACAAAAGGAGGGGAAGATTATGAACTGGATTTGGTTATTGCTTGTTGTCATCGTGATTGTGCTGGATATCGCTACGAGCAATGTGATTTTTTCTTGGCTGAGTATCGGATTCGTTGCGGCATTCATTGCCAGCGGCTTTCTTGATTTTCAGTACCAGGTAGTTATTGCATTCGTACTTGGGATCATCTTCATTCTCATTGGAAACAACATCACCAAGAAATACATCAGAAAGAACATCAATAATGAACCTATTCTGGTGGACAAGTACATCGGTCAGTTGTTTGTGGCTGACAAGGAAATTTCACATGAGACCCAGCACAAGGTCAACGGAATCTACTGGATGCTGATCAATGAAGGACCGGTTATCCATGAAGGTGAACACTTCAGGGTTGTAGAAATCAGAGAAAACAAACTCGTCATAATAAAGGAGGAAAATTAAATGCCATATGTTATCGCTTTGGGCGTCATCGCCCTGATCATTCTTCTCATACTCCTGTCTTCCATCAAGGTCGTCAATACGGGTTATGTGTCTATACTTGAAAGGTTCGGACAGTACTACAAGGTCCTGACACCGGGCTGGCATGTCATCCTGCCTTTTGTTGACTATGTCAGAAGCAGAATATCCATGAAACAGCAGATTCTGGACATTCAGCCTCAGAACGTCATCACCAAGGACAACGTCAATATCAGCGTCGACAATGTCATTTTTTATCAGGTATTGAATTCCAAGGATGCCGTGTATAACATTGAGAATTATGTTTCAGGTATCATGTACTCCACAATCACCAACATGAGAAACATCATCGGTGACATGACCCTTGATGAAGTGCTTGCAGGAAGAGACAGGATCAACCTCAAGCTTCTCAATATCGTCGATGCCATTACGGATGCCTATGGCATTAAGATCCTGTCCGTTGAAATCAAGAACATCCTTCCTCCATCCGAAATACAAAATGCCATGGAGAAGCAGATGAAGGCTGAACGAGAAAAGAGAGCTGCCATCCTTATCGCAGAAGGAGACAGGGAGTCCAGCATCGCCAGAGCAGAGGGTGAAAAGCAAAGCAATATCCTCCGTGCTGAAGCGGAGAAGGAATCCAATGTCAGGATTGCTGAAGGTCTTAAGGAATCCCAGCTGCTTGAAGCCGAAGGTAAGGCCAAGGCCATCGAAGCCATCTCCACTGCGGAGTCAGATGCGATTAGAAGAGTCAATGCCGCCATCATCGAATCGGGAACGGACGCCAGGGTCATTGCCCTGAAACAGGTTGAAGCTCTGAAGGAAATGGCCATGAACCCAGCCAACAAGCTGATCCTTCCAGTGGATACCCTGAATTCCCTGGGCAGCATCGCCGCCATTGCCGATATCATCGGTGAAAAAAGGGCTTAACAAGAAAGTGTTGATGCCTTAACATTCGCCCAAAAAAATAAAACCAGGAGAGTGGTGTTTTCATGGAAGTGATGTTTTTACTGGCATATGCTGCATTTCTACTTCCTACGACAGCATATCTTATCCACATCTATAGGAATCCGGAGCATACTCTTCATTTTGCAGGGTATGCAGCCATAGAAGGGGAAAGCCGTCAGGTCACGATGAATGCAAGGAAAATGGCGCAACGTGAGGTCCTGATTCTCATGGTCCTCCTTGCTTTAACCACATTCCTTTATCTGAGGATGATTTCCTTCACGTTTTAGGGATTGGAGAGATCACCATAAATAGCGTTTTTCTCCTGACACATTGATGGGATTACCCTTTGAGAGTCGGGCAGGATAGAAAAAGAGAACCGCAAGGTTCTCTTTTTTGCAATATTCTTCTATAATAAGGATAAGATTACATAAGCGGGGTGCATCATGAGATCAAAGAATGCCATAATAACTGGAGCCACCGGAGGGATTGGGGAAGCCATCGCCAGAAGGCTCGGAAGCCTTGGGTATTCCCTGGCGCTTCTCTATGGGAACAATCACAAGAAAGCCGGGGAACTCAGGCGTGAGCTGGAAAAGACTACTTTTGTCAGGACGTATTCCTGCGACTTTAATGACCAGGTGGAGTTGTTACAGACCCTGGACCTGGCCATGGATGACTTCGGTTCCTTCCAGGTGCTTGTCCATGGGGCCGGTATCTCTTATCGGTCCATGTTCCATGAGATGGGGGACGAGGCCTTCGAGAAAATCATGAACATCAACATGAAACCCCTCTTTTATATCACCAGGCGAGTCATTCCGGACATGATTGAGCACCGACAGGGGGACATCATCAGCATCTCTTCCATCTGGGGCTCCAGGGCAGCTTCCATGGAAGTCGCCTATGCCATGACCAAGGGAGCTGTAGAACAGTTCACAAGGAGCCTTGCCTCGGAACTCGCCCAAATGGACATCCGGGTCAATGCCATCGCTCCGGGAGGCGTCGATACCTCCATATTAAATGTCCTGTCCAAGGAAGAGAAGGGGGCGTTCATTGAGGACATTCCCTTCAAGCGGCTCGGGACACCTGCTGAAATCGCCGACCTCATCGAGTTTCTGATCCAGAAGGGTAGCTACATCACCGGCCAGGTCATCACCATGGACGGAGGATACACGCTGTAATGGAATAAGGACGAAAAAAAACCTCCAAATGGAGGTTTTTTTGCTTGTAGACATGTGCAATGGATCAGATCCTATTCTCGAGCATAGGTTTTTCCATGGTGAAATCATCAAAAAGGATTGTAAAAGCCACACCATTGTCTTCATTTTGAATGGAATAGTCAAGATTATGCTTTTCAAGGATATTTTTGACGATGGAGAGGCCGAGGCCTGAACTTCCGCTCTTCCTTTGTCGGGACTTGTCCTTCTTATAGAACTGGACCCAGATGTTCTTCATCTCTTCCTCATCGATATGAGCCGGGGAGTTACGGATTTTCAGGCACATCTTTCCCTTGTCTTCCTTCAGGGAGACCTCGATAGTCTCAGGCGTATTCTCTTCAGGCTCATTGTAGTTCAGGGCATTCTTGATGATATTTCTTAGGGCGGTGCTAAGCTTGATCTGGTCCCCCCGGACATGGACATTCCTTGTGATGTCATATCTGAACACCACGTCCTTTTCGGGATATTCCACAAAGGGCATGAGGCTTTCACCCAGCGTCTTGCTCAGGTTGATGTCCGTGAGTTCCAGGGTGAAGGCATTGGATTCCGAGTAGGAGAGTTCTATCATGTCACGGACGAGCTTTTCCATGTTCTTCGTCTCGTCGAGGATGATTGAGAGGTATTCTTCCCGTTTGTTTTCACCGATACCGTCGATGAGCCCCTCCGTATAGCCCTGAATCAGGGTGATTGGTGTCTTCAATTCATGGGAGATGTCCCGGATGAAGTCTTTCCTCTGGTTCTCCATACGCTGGCTCTTCTCGATGTCTTCTTCCAGGAGCCTGTTCTTGTCGCTAAGCTCATTCAGGGAGGATTTCAGATTTGCCGAGAGGGTGGAAAGACTTTCGGAGAGCTCTCCAATCTCGTCATTGCTAGACTTGATGATATCCACGTCAAAATTAAGCTTTGTCAGTTCTTTTGCATTTTCAGTGAGCTTCTTGATGGGCTTCGTCACGGTGTTTGAGATGAAAATGGCGAGGATGACGACCACGACAAATCCCCCCATGAAGACATAGACAAAGAAATTCCTGATTGTATTGGCCGATTCATTGATGGGCAGCATGGAACTGATGGAGATGGCGATGAAGTCCTCCTCCGCCGCCAGGGCCATGGAACTGGCCGTCAGGAAGTACTTGATGCTGCCGTCGGTTCTCGTATATTCCCGGCTGATGATCTGACGCTCCTCGAGGAGCCCTAAAGGGAGGGCAGGATCCCGATTCATGTCCAGAAAGAAGCGATTGATGATTTCGACAGAGTCGCCGTCAATTCTTGTACCGCCGTAGGCCATGTATTGCAGGACACCTTCCTTGGAAAAGATGAAGAGCTTGGTGAAGTTGTTCGTTTCAAAGGTATTGATGGTTTCAATGAAGTCGTCGCTGGTCAAAGGACTCTCGTTTCTGAAATTTTCAAGGTTTTCCACCAGGGCATTCTTTTTTGTGCTGGTATAGTAATCCTCAAAATAATAGGACATGAACAGCATCGAAGCAAGAAGAAGGACAGAAACGAGGAGGATGATGATCAGGGTGAGCTTGCGTGAAATGGATCTAAACATCCTCTTTCACCTTGAACCTGTATCCGAAACCCCTTACGGTCTCAATATAGGCATTCGCCTCTCCAATCTTCTCCCGGAGTCTCTTGATGCTGGTATCGATGGTCCTGAGGTCGCCTTCATAGTCGTAGCCCCAAACCCGATCGATGATTGTATCCCTGGAAAGGACGATATCTTCGTGCTTGAGAAAGAGCAGGAGAAGTTCGTATTCCTTTTTGGAGAGGGCGACTTCGATGCCATCGACATGCACCCTTTGGGCGGATTCATTCAGCTTCATCCTCCCATAGGATCTGTCCCTGGAGGTTTCTCGATCTTCATCGAGCCTGGCGAAGAGAGCACCGATCTTCATTACCAGCACTTTCGGGGAGAAGGGCTTCGTGATGAAATCGTCTGCCCCAATCTTATAGGCGGTAACGAAGTCTTCATCCAACGTCTTGGCGGTAAGGAAGTAGACCCGGGTATCCTTCTTCTTTCGGAGGTTCTTCAGCATTTCAAAGCCATCCATAAACGGCATCATCACATCCAGAAGGATAAGGTCATAGTCTTCTTTAAGAGCCATGGCCAGGCCTTCTTCGCCATTTCCGGCCATATCCACATCGTATTTTACCTGGACAAGGTAATCCCTGAGAAGGTTTCTAAGCCTTTCTTCATCTTCAACAATCAATATCCTTTTCTGCATATCATCCACCTGACTTCTTAAATTATCATTGTGTCGGAGCTGTCCTCATCTGCCTGCTTTTAAGGCAGTGTGTGTCTGGCTAAATGTAAATCTTGTTCTTGTCGTCCTTCTCTTCCCTCATGAGGAGCACTTCTTTGACCAGTTCCCGGATTGCCACATTCATGGCATTGGGTTCCACCTGGGTAAGGCTCACCCGAAGAATCTTCAGGTCCTCGTGCTTCGTGAATCCCGTCAGGTCCCGGAATCGGTATCCCTTGGCCTGGAGGCTTTCCAGCAGGGTCTTGAGCTTGAACTCCTTCGGGAAATGGAGGCTTGCATACAGTCCGGTCTCTGGAATGTGTGCCTTGAAGGGATATCCCTGCAGGGCGTTCCTGAAGATCATGATGTTCTGTTTAACCTTTTCCTTCTGGTGGCTCATGTCCTTCATGTAGAATTCGCTTTTCAGATACTTGAGCAGGACCGCCTGGCTAAGGAGTGCGGCACTCTGGTTCAAGTACGTGGCGTTGTAGGAAATTTCCTTGGCGAGTTCCTTGGGGACGACCATGAGGGCGACCCTTAAGGTGGGGCTGATGGTCTTGCTGAAGCTGCGGATATAGATTGTCCTGTCATCCGCCAGGCTGAAGAAGGTCGGTCCCTTTGACAGTTCGTTCAGGTAGTCATCCTCGATGATGTAGAATCCGTGCTTTCTTGAGAGGCTGATGACCTTATTCATTGCCTCCATGTCAAGGTCAGTCCCCAGGGGGTTCTGGTTCCTTGACATGGTGTAGAAGTAATGGACTTCACCGGATTCAACTTTTGCTTCAAACTCCTCCATGTCGATACCGCTCAGGTCCCGGTTCACCGTATCATAGTCAAGTTTGTTGATTTCCAGGTAGGAAAGGGCGATATTGTATGTCGGATCCTCCACGAGGACCCTCTTCCCCTTGAGCGTCGTCCCGAGGATGAGATCAAGGGCTCCCTGAGCACCATCTGTAATAAGTACAGATTCCAGGGGGATGTCTTCCTTATGGAGCTCTTTGAGCGCATACTCCCGGAGTAGGTTGTAACCCATGGGATAGCTGTAGTTCAACAGAGCTTTGTTCTTGTCTTCAAGGACCTTCATGTACACCTTTGTCAGAGATTCCAAGGGAAGGGTCTTGTTATAGGGGACGCCGGAATAGAAGTCATATTCATCCTCTCCCTTCACCTTGTCCCGGTTGATGAAGTATCCGCTCTTAGGCGCGGAGAAGACCAGGTTCAGCGATTCCAGCTCGTTGTATGCCTTGATGACCGTGGAATTGGAACAGCCGAATTTAATGGCCAGCCCTCGGATGGAGGGGAGTTTGTCGGTATAGGCATCCTTTTCAATTTCCCGTCTTAAGTAGTCCATGATTTCTGTATATTTATAATTCATGCTTTCACCCTTTTGTACCATATCAGTTTTCCTCCATTATACCACGGGAAGAAAACAAAGTACGGGCACCGTATCACCATTAGGTTACACTTTTCCTGCATTTTTGTGGTATATTAGGTTATACTATATTTTAATCATGCAATATGTCACTACTGTGACGTGTTCTTTTAAAAAGACTGATTATACCCTGTTGAAGGAGTTTGATTTAAGTGAAGTTTTATGAAATGTTGGTCAAGTATTACGATGATATTTTCCCCATGAGCGAATCGACCTATTCCTTTATCCGGGAGGGACTCATGGAAGGGGACAAAGTCCTGGATGTGGCATGCGGGACGGGAACCTACACCATCCCTCTGCAAAAGGAGGGAATCCTCGCCTGCGGACTGGATCTGGAAGAGTCCATGATCGACCTTGCAGCGGAAAAGGCGAACAAGGCTGGAATCCACGGGGATTTCGTGGTCTCCAGCATGCTCAATCTTGACCTGGTCAGTGAGGGTGACCTGAGGCGGATCTTCATCATTGGGAATTCCCTCGTTCATCTGAAATCCCTGGATGAAATCAGGACGTTCTTGATGCTTGTCTATGACCTTCTCAGTGATAAAGGGGACCTGATCATCCAGGTAATCAACTATGACCGAATCCTGGACAATGACATCAAGACCCTGCCGACCATCGAAGTTCCGGAAAAGGGCATCTCCTTCCGTCGTCTTTACACCAATGACCTGGCTTCCCATAGCATCGAATTCTCCTCCAGACTCACGGTAGAAGGGGAAGACAGGGAATCCTCCATCTACCTGCTTCCCCTTCGCAAGGACGAGCTTCTGAAGGAACTTGAAAATGCAGGATTCAAGGATATCAAAACTTATAAGAACTTTGAAAGAGACCCCTACGAAAAAAACGCCATTTCGCTCATCATCAAGGCGATAAAATAGAAAACCCATCGAAAATGAAAATGGAGACACATATGCACAATTACAACCAGACCCTTTTGCCAAACAAAATGACCCTTGTGACGATTACGAAACCAGGACAGCTGTTCTCGCTGAACCTGGGCATCAAAGTCGGCTCGCTCAACGAGTCCCTTGAAGAGAAGGGGATCTCCCACTTTATCGAGCACATGCTCTTCAAAGGAACAGTCCATGAGGACAATGAGGAACTCAACAGGTCCATTGAGATGCTCGGTGGCGACTTCAACGCCTTTACTGACTATATCTCAACGGTCTTCACCGTTTCCGCCCTCAGGGAGGAGCTAGACTCATCCCTGAGAATTCTTCAAGATATGCTCCTCTATCCAGCCTTTACCCCAGAGGAGATGGAAAAGGAGAGGGGTGTCATCCTTTCCGAACTGCGGTCCTCCCTGGACGACCCGGAGGAGATCAGCCACAGGAGCCTTTTCTTCAAGGCTTATGAGAAAAGCCCCCTGAAGTATGACGTCATCGGTCTCCACAAGACGATATCCAGGTTCACCCCCGGCGACCTTCAGGCCTTCCACCATAAGCACTACATTCCGAACAATGCCGTCCTAGTCCTGATCAGCGAACTGAGCGATGAAGAGGCATTAAAGCTTGTGACCGGGTATTTTGGGCAATGGGAAGAAGGACGTGTGGAAAAGAACGCGTACACCTTCGAGAAGAACAAACCGGGTTTCCATACGACAACTAAGGACATTGAACAGTCAACCTTATCTTTGCTCTACTCCTTCAAAGTCTCAGAGAAAGAGAAGCTTCCGCTGAGGGTCCTGAACTTCAAGTTGGGCCAAAGCGGAAACTCGATCCTCTTTCGGGAACTTCGGGAAAAGAGGGGATTGGTATACGATGTCTATTCCGACCTGGACCTCACGGAGAACATCCATAACCTCATCATCTACACGCAGGTTGCCGATGAAAGCCTGGATATGGCCATGGACGTCATCGTGGATATCCTGGAGGACATCAAAAGGAAAGCCTATTTTCATCCATTGGACCTGGAGGTCATGAAGAAAGTCATGAAGACCAGCATCTATGGGACACTTGAAAATATCCATGATCTTTCCTCATTTATTCTTGAAGAAATCCTCAACAACGAAGACCCCATGGACTTCCAGAAGGATCTCCTGAGGCTTGAAGAAGTCACCCTGGATGACATCGTCGAAGTGGCAAAGAAGATATTCAATGGCCCGACAGTATTCAAATTGAGGAGTGATTCCCATGCAGACCATCACACAAATCAGTGAGAATAAGAAGAACAAGAACCGCGTAAGCATCTTTGTGAACGACGAATTCGTCCTTTCCTGCGACAAGGAACTGATCTACACGAAGAGCCTGAAAAAAGGACAGAGTGTTGATGTGTCTACCCTTAGGGAACTGGCCATCGAAGACGACTATCTGAGGGCTCGCGACACTTCCTTCAGGTTCCTGGAAAAGACGATGAAAACAGAAAAACAGGTCAGGGACAGGCTCCTTGAAAAAGAATTCGAACCGTCGACCATCGACCGGGTGATTGTCCTGCTCGAGGAATACAATCTTCTCGATGACCGCCACTATGTGGAACTCTTCCTCAAGGAGAAACTGAGAAGCCGCGGAATCAAGAAAGTCACCTACGAGCTCTATAATAAGGGCATCAATAAGGAAATGCTGGAAGAAATCCTGGAAGATTTCGATACCGGAAGCCTCGAGAAGGAATCCTGCCAAAAGCTGGCGGAAAAGAAGTTCAGTGAAATTAAGAAGAAAGAGGAAGACCGGTACAAGCAAAAAAGCAAGCTATACGCGTTCCTTGCGGGCAAAGGTTATGGTTACGAGATGATCAATGCTGTGATCAGGCAAGTCATGGATGAAACCTCTGAGGAATAGTCTCTTGCTACCTCTTTTGGGATATCCCTTGAGATACATTCATTATCCCGAGGGTGAGGCCACACCACTTACGCAATTGCCAGGATATATCAGCCTTTTTACAGCTATTTTATCTATATTTTAAGCTTCCTCGCTTAAAATTCTAAAATGGTTGTTTTTTTGAGAGAAAACGGTATAGTTTGATTAACAAACAAATACAGTAAACCTCATAATATTTTGACAGGATTGACAGGATTATTAGGAAATTTATAGATATCTTTATGTACCAGGAGGTAATTCGAATGCTCGATAAAATTTATATGGGTCTGGACGTAGGTTCCACAACGGTTAAAGCTGTCGTTCTCGACAAGAACAGGAACCTGATTTACCGCACCTATGAACGCCATTATTCTGATATCAGAAGTACTGTTGTCAGCGTCATCGACAAAATCCATGAAACCTTCGGGGACAGGGAAGTCTTTGTCGCAGTGACAGGTTCAGGCGGTTTGTCCATATCTTCCTGGCTCAAGATCGACTTCATCCAGGAGGTCATCGCGTCAACCATGGCTGTGGAGGAATTCATCGGAAAGACCGACGTGGCCATCGAGCTCGGTGGCGAAGACGCCAAAATCACTTATTTCGATGGTTCCATCGAACAGCGGATGAATGGAACTTGCGCCGGAGGAACCGGTGCTTTCATCGACCAGATGGCCTCTCTTCTCAAGACAGATGCCATGGGTCTCGACGAACTGGCAAAAGGCTCGGAATTCATCTATCCCATTGCTGCCCGATGCGGAGTTTTCGCCAAGACCGATATTCAGCCGCTGATCAACGAGGGGGCAAGAAGGGAGGACATAGCTGCGTCCATTTTCCAGGCGGTGGTCAACCAGACCATTTCAGGTCTTGCCTGTGGAAAGCCTATCCGGGGGAACATTGCCTTTCTGGGCGGTCCCCTTCATTTCCTTCCCGAATTAAGGAAAAGGTTCATTCTGACACTGAACCTATCAGAAGAGGAGTCCATCGTCCCCAAAGACGCCGAACTCTATGTGGCCATCGGGGCGGCTTTGTCCAGCTATGACAAGTTTCCGCACCAGCTCGATGTCCTCATGCAAAGGGCGAACAGGCTGAAGGATGTCTTTAAGAAGGAAGTGAACCGGCTGCCTCCCTTATTCAAGGACGAGGAAGCCTACGCAGAGTTTAAAGAAAGACACAGCAAGGCCGTCGCGAAGAGGAAGCCCCTTTCCTCCTATGAAGGACCAGCATACCTGGGCATCGACTCGGGTTCCACGACATCCAAGCTCGTCCTCGTGGATGAAGATTTAAACATTCTTTACTCCTACTATGCAAGTAACGAGGGAGAGCCGCTGAAGCTCATCTCCAAGGTGCTTGCCGACCTGTACAGAAGCCTGCCAAAAAAGGTCTATATTGCCCGCAGCACCGTCACCGGATATGGTGAGGGGCTAATTAAGGCTGCGCTGAAGATCGATGATGGTGAGATTGAGACCGTTGCCCACTACGAGGCAGCCAACCATTTCCTGCCAGGGGTAGACTTCATTTTAGACATCGGCGGCCAGGACATGAAATGCCTCCGGATCAAGGAGGGAACCATCGATTCCATCCTGTTGAACGAAGCCTGTTCTTCAGGTTGCGGTTCCTTCATCGAGAGCTTTTCAAACTCCCTCAACTGTGAGGTCAAAGATTTCGCCATCGAAGCTGTGAATTCCAAGACTCCGGTTGACCTGGGTTCCCGGTGCACCGTGTTCATGAATTCCAGGGTGAAGCAGGCCCAGAAGGAAGGGGCATCCCTTGGAGACATCAGCTCCGGCTTATCTTACTCCGTCATCAAGAACGCTTTGTTCAAGGTCATCAAGATCAGGGATCCCAAGGCAATGGGAGAGAAGATCATCGTCCAGGGCGGGACTTTCTACAATGACAGCGTCCTCCGGGCTTTCGAACTCATTTCGGAAAGGGAGGCCATCAGGCCCGACATAGCAGGGCTCATGGGCGCTTTTGGTGCGGCGAAGATCGCCAGAGACAAATCGACAGGGGGAAAGTCTTCCATCATCTCTCTCCACGAACTGGGCGGACTCACGTTTAAAACAGAAATGAGGCGTTGCAACCTTTGTCCGAACAACTGCCCCCTGACGATCAACATCTTCAAGGAAGGGGAGGAGTACATTACAGGCAACCGCTGTGAACGACCCCTGAAGCTCGAAAAGAAAGAGAAGCTCCCCAATCTCTACGATTACAAGTACAAGCGGACCTTCGACTACAAGAGCACCCTTACTCCGGAAGAGAGTCGCGGGACCATCGGAATCCCCAGGGTACTGAACCTCTATGAGAACTATCCTTTCTGGTTCACCTTCTTCAACACGTTGAAATTCAACGTGCTGCTTTCACCGAAATCCTCCAAGGCGCTTTTTGAAAAAGGAATGGACAGCATTCCCAGCGAATCCGTCTGTTATCCGGGAAAACTCGTACATGGACACATCGATTACCTGGCCAAGAAACAGGTGGACATGATTTTCTATCCCTGCCTCCCCTATGAGGAAAAGGAAGACAAAGGGGCAAACAACCACTTCAACTGCCCGGTTGTGACGTCCTATCCGGAGGTCATCAAGAACAATATGGATATCCTGTCCCTCCAGAAGATGAAGTTCGTCAACCCGTTCATCAATTTCTATGACAGGAAGCACATGGTGAAGAAGATGTTCGAAATCCTCTCCAAGGACTATGACATCAGGGAAAACGAAGTCAGGGATGCGGTTACTCTGGCCTATGAGGAAGTGGACAGGTACAAGAAGGATATCCAGGAAAAAGGAGAGGAGACCCTGAAGTATCTCAAAGACCATAACATGAAAGGCGTTGTGCTGGCAGGAAGGCCCTACCATGTCGACCCTGAAATCCACCATGGGATCCCGAACCTGATCACAGAATATGGCATGGCGGTCCTCACAGAGGACTCCGTGGCGCACCTGGGGTCCATTGAAAGACCCCTCCGGGTCGTGGACCAATGGACCTACCATAACAGGCTTTATAGGGCTGCAGCTTTCGTCGGGACGCAGGAAAACCTGGAACTGATTCAATTGAACAGCTTCGGCTGCGGACTCGACGCTGTCACCAGTGACCAGGTGGAGGAAATTTTGAAGTCAAAGAACAAGATCTTCACCCTCCTGAAGATCGACGAAGGAAGTAACCTGGGCGCTGCGAGAATCCGGATCAGGTCCCTGAAGGCCACCATGGAAGCCAGAGAAAGAAGTCACATCATGATCAAAGACATTCCTGTGGAATACAATCGTCCGACCTTTACGAAGGAGATGAAGAAGAGCCATACTCTGCTCTGCCCACAGCTGTCTCCCATCCACTTCAGGTTCATCGAAGCCTCATTAAAGTATTCTGGATTCAACGTCGTCGTCCTTCCGGATATCGATTACACGGCCGTGGATGAAGGACTGAAATATGTCAACAACGACGCCTGTTATCCTTCGATCCTCGTCGTGGGACAGGTCATCAGAGCGCTGAAGAGCGGGGAATATGACCTGGAAAACACTTCCTGCCTCATCTCCCAGACCGGAGGAGGATGCAGGGCGACCAACTACGTTGCCTTCCTGCGCAAGGCCCTGAAGGATGCCGGCTTTCAAAATGTTCCCGTCATCCCCCTATCCGTCCAAAAGCTGGAAAAGCATCCGGGGATGGACTTTGACCTGAAGACCCTTAGTCGGCTGCTTCAGGGAATCATCTACGGCGATCTCCTCATGAGGGTGCTCTACAAGGTAAGGCCCTACGAAACTATCCGGGGTTCTGCCGATGAGCTCTATGAAACGCTGACAGAGAAGGTCATCAAGGACCTGGAAAATCCCACAATCAAAGCCTATACAGACAACATCAGGCTCATCATCAAGATGTTCGATGAACTGGAAATCAGACATGAAGTAAAGCCGAAGGTGGGTGTCGTAGGGGAGATCCTCGTAAAGTTCCACCCCACGGCCAACAACTCGGTCGTCAAGGTCATCGAAGAGAACGGATGCGAGGCGGTCATGCCTGACTTTACAGACTTCCTCCTTTACTGTTCCTACAATAATGTGGCCAAGCGGGACTACCTCAATGGAAGCTTCAAGAAGTATGCCGAAGGCAAGATTGCCATCGCCCTCATCGAAGGCTACCGGAAGACCATGCGGGAAGAACTCGAAAAATCATCAAGGTTCTCGCCACCTTCGAACATCGAACATCTGGCGCATATGACGGAAAGTGTAGTTCAGATCGGTAACCAGACCGGAGAAGGGTGGTTTTTGACCGGTGAAATGCTGGAGCTCATCGAGGAGGGTGTGGAGAACATCATCTGCATGCAGCCCTTTGCCTGCCTGCCTAACCACATCACCGGAAAGGGCGTCATCAAGAAGCTGAGGGAAGAGAACAAGAACGTCAATATCACCGCCATCGACTATGATCCGGGCGCCAGTGAAGTCAACCAGCTCAACAGGATCAAGCTGATGGTCTCCATCGCATTTAAGAACCTGAACAAGAACCAGGACCTCAATGCCAAGGAAAACAGCTTGACAATCATGAAGAGACAGATATAATATAAACATATGTATAAAGGCGCTGAGAAAGAGGAGTACCCATGTGGAAGCGATAGAGAGGAAAGCCCAAGGCTGAAAGGTTTTCTCGTCGAGGCATGGTGAAGGTTGCTTTTGAGCTTCTGGGCTGACGCTTAAAGCGTAAGTCCGGACGGTTTACCCAAATCGTTAGTTATGAGAGCCCATGGAAAATGGGAATAAAGGTGGTACCGCGAGTCTTCGTCCTTTTCAGGATGAAGGCTCTTTTTTTTTACGCGCATATCGCAAAGGATGCACCCCATAGGAGGATTTATGGAAAAGAAAAATCTTGAAACAACCTACAACCCAAAGGAATTTGAAAAGAGAATCTATGAGAAATGGCTCGAGAAGGGCTATTTCACGCCAAAGGTGAACAAGGACAAGAAACCCTACACCATCGTCATGCCTCCGCCAAACATCACAGGAAAGCTTCATATGGGCCATGCTCTGGACCTTACCCTCCAGGATATGCTCATCCGGTTCAAGCGGATGCAGGGCTATGAAGCCCTATGGCTCCCTGGAGAAGACCATGCTTCCATCGCCACAGAGGTAAAGGTGGAGAACGAGCTACTCAAGGAAGGCCTTGTCAAGAAGGAAATGGGAAGGGATGCCTTTCTTAAGAAAGTCTACGAATGGTCCGAGGAATATCGGGAGAAGATCAGGGACCAGATCAAGAAACTGGGTTCCTCCTGTGACTTTACCCGGGAAGCCTTCACCATGGATGAGAACCTTAACCTCGCCGTAAGGGAGGTTTTCGTCAAGCTTTACAATGAGGGCCTGATCTACAAGGGGAACCGGATCACCAACTGGTGCCCCAAGTGCGAAACGGCCCTATCCGATGCGGAAATCGAATATGTCGAGCAGAACGGATACTTCTGGCATTTCAGGTATCCTCTGACCGATGGTTCAGGGTATCTCGTCATCGCCACAACAAGGCCTGAAACCATGCTGGGCGATACCGCGGTGGCTGTTCATCCTGATGATGAACGTTTCAGTCACCTCGTGGGAAAGACGGTCATGCTTCCGCTTATGGACCGTGAAATCCCCATCGTTGCCGACAGCTATGTCGACATGGATTTTGGAACAGGCGTCGTTAAGATCACGCCCGCCCATGACCCCAACGATTTCCATGTGGGCGAAAGGCATCATCTCGAAGCCATCAGGGTCCTCGACAACAAGGGCCATGTCAATGAACTGGGTGGAAAATACCAGGGCATGGACCGATACGAGGCCAGAAAAGCCATCATCAAGGACATGGAAGCCATCGGGCTCCTGGACAAGATTGAAGCGCATACCCATAATGTCAGCACCCATGACCGTTGCGGAACCGTCATCGAGCCGATCATCTCGAAGCAGTGGTATGTGGCTATGAAGACCCTTGCCCTTCCTGCCATCGAGGCGGTGAAGAGCGGAAAGACTGCCTTTGTTCCGGAAAGGTTCGATAAGACCTATTTCCACTGGCTTGAAAATATCCAGGACTGGTGCATATCGAGGCAGTTGTGGTGGGGACATCGGATTCCCGTATGGTACTGTGACGACTGCAATGAAGTCATCGCTTCCGTGGAGGCTCCAAAAAGCTGCCCGAAATGCCATTGTACAAATCTTCGGGAAGAAGAGGATGTCCTGGACACCTGGTTCAGTTCTGCCTTGTGGCCGTTCTCGACACTGGGCTGGCCTGAAAAGACCGAAGACCTGGACTACTTCTATCCCACATCCACACTGGTCACCGGCTACGACATCATCCCGTTCTGGGTCATGCGGATGATGTTCTCCGGCATTCACAACATGGGAGAGGTCCCTTTTGATACGGTGTTCATCCATGGCATCGTCAGGGATTCTGAAGGCAGGAAGATGAGCAAATCCCTGGGCAACGGCGTCGACCCTCTTCTGACCATCGACGAGTTCGGAGCAGATGCCCTGCGGTTCATGCTGATTTCCGGGAACGCCCCGGGCAGCGACATCAGGTTCTTCCCGGAAAGGGTGGAGGCGGCCAGAAACTTTGCCAACAAGCTTTGGAACGCTTCAAGGTTCGTCCTCATGTACATCGATGATGACCTCATTGAAAAGTACAAGGACAGCACAAACTATTCCCTGGCTGACAGGTGGATCCTGTCCAAGGCGAACAACCTCATCCGTGAAGTCACCCAGAACTTTGAGAAGTTCGAACTGGGCATTGCCCTGGGCAAGGTCTATGAGTTTCTCTGGAATGAACTGTGCGACTGGTACATCGAGCTTGTGAAGCCGGTGTTCTACGAAGGTACGGAGGAAGAGAAGGGGGTGAGCTACAGGGTCATCCGTGATGTCCTCATCAAGTCCCTTAAGCTTCTTCATCCGACCATGCCTTTCATCACGGAGGAAATCTACGGCTACCTGGGCGATGAGGAGACCATCATGAAGGCCTCCTGGCCAGAACCCGATGAAAGCTTCATCGACCAGAACATCGAAAGCAGCATGAACGGCATCATCGAAGCCATCAAGGGAATAAGAAACCTGAGGCAGGAAATGGCTGTCCCGAGCAAACGGAAATCCACACTCTATATTTTTCCGAACAAAGGCATGGAGAGCGCTTTCGAAACTTGCAAGGACTATCTTCTGAAACTTGCCTACTCCGAGGATATCGTGATTTTGCAGGAAGACATGAAGGGGGACGGCAACGTGTCCCTGGTGACCTCCACGGCACGGCTGTATATTCCCCTTCTCGACCTCGTGGACAGGGAAAAGGAAATGGACAGGCTCTCGAAGGAAAAGGCCAAACTTCTCGAGGAAATCGACAGGGTGGCAAAGAAACTCTCCAATGAGCGTTTCATGTCCAAAGCCAAGGATGAGATCATCCAGGAAGAAAGAGACAAGGGCCTAAAGTATGAGACTATGCTTCAGGCGGTCAATGAAAGAATTGATGCCCTGAACTAGAAATGCCTAACAATCCAGAACATAAAAGGAACGCTATAAAGATGCTCCCCGCAGGATAGGCAGATAAAGAAATCTGGCTTTCTGCGGAGAGCATTTTCTCATTGTAACTGTTCTCGGAATTTTCGTTTTATGCTCAACTTATCAGTAATCCTGAAAAATAGGGTTGATATCTTATGGAATTTAATCGATGGCTCCCGATGCATATGGCTTGTTCCAGGAAAAATCATGACGCGCTTGCAACTTTTAACGCAAATGGGTATATGGCCATCATGGCAGATAGGATGATATTATTAAGCCTAGAGGCAGGTCAACACAAAAAATTGAGGATCCCATATCTTTCTCACACATTCATCATTCCTTGAATTTCATGTGAATAAACGTATAATTAAGCTATCGACATTAACTGTAAAGAAGGATAAGGATTTGAACTACGACGAAACTTTGGAAAAACTCCACAGCATCCCAAGAATCCCGAAAGAGGAAGGTCTCCATCGCATGAAACTCCTCATGGCGCTTCTTGGAAATCCGGAAAAGGAACTTTCGCTGATTCATGTCGCCGGAACCAATGGAAAAGGATCCATCTCAAGGATGATGGAAGAGGCCCTCCTGGAATCCGGTTACAAGGTGGGCCTGTTCACTTCGCCCTTCATCTTCGACTTCCGGGAAAGGATACAGATCAACAACGAAGAAATTCCCAAGGTCAAGGTCGTGCGGTATTATGACCTGGTGGAGAAGGCCTGCGCTAGCCTCATGGAAAGAAAGGAGAGACATCCCTCCGAGTTTGAGGTGGTCACCGCCATGAGCCTTCTCTACTTCAGGGACGAGAAAGTGGATCTTGGCATCATCGAGACAGGCATTGGAGGACTTCATGACGCAACTAATGTCATCACACCCATCCTCTCGGTGATCACCTCCATCAATTATGACCATGTGGACCTTCTGGGCAATAGCCTGGAGTCCATCGCCACCCACAAGGCCGGGATCATCAAGAAGAATCCCACCGTATCCTCCTCCCAGCATCCTGAGGTCAGGAAAGTCCTCAGGGAGAAAGCGAAGGAAACAGGATCAAAGCTGGTCTTTTCAAGCAGCAAGGACATCACCTTCCTTTCCATGGACGGATACAGGCAGGTGATCAGGTTTTATCTTCCTGGAAGGACACCCCTTACCGTGAAGCTGAACCTTCTGGGTATCCACCAGATGCTGAACTGCGGCGTCGTTCTCCTTGCATTGGAGGAACTTCGTGCCTTGGGATACGTGATTGACGATGAAGCGGTCAGGAAGGCTATGGAGAACGTCAGATGGCCTGGAAGGATGGATGTCCTCAATGAAGAGCCGCTGATCATCATTGATGGCGCTCATAACCTGGACGGGGCAATAAATCTCAAGGAAAGCATGGACTTCTACTTCAAAGACCGGGAGGTCATCCTCATTCTGGGCATCCTCGGAGACAAGGATGTGTCAGCCATTGCGAGTATCCTGTCAAGGAACACCAAGGTCACCCTTTGCATTACACCGCAATATTATCGGGGGAAGAACTCGAAAGAGCTCTATGAACTGATCAAAGACAAAGCCAATGCGAAATATTTCAGCACCTATGGCGAAGCGGTAAAGCAGGCCCTCGAGATGTACAGAAAAGGGGACATCATCCTTGTGGCGGGATCCCTGTATATCACGGGGGACATGGAAAAGGAATTTCTGGAGCAGCTGGGCAAACGTTAAGGATTCAATCAGGGGCAGAGGTGAATGACTTGCTGTTCTAGTATACCGAGATGTTCGACGAAAGGTACAAAGCAACACTAAAGGACCATCAGTGCTCTTCAAGTGCGTTCCAGAAAATGAGCAGGGAAGAGCACAAAGACTTCCCTAGGAACAGGGTCATGAGCGGGGTAACAACTGGCGTCATCTATTACGTGGGCGAACTTCCTGTCGCCTGGTGAGAGTTTGGACGGCCGGAAATCTTCGAACAAATCAATCGAGACCGGGCCTATCTTCTTCTTGATACTGAATCTGAGTAAGAAGCCAAACTGGAGAATCTGCTGTATTTTTGTGTGCAAGGGATATCGGAAGAAAGGGTTGTCGAGAAAAGCCCTCTTCGCTGCGCTACTGATGATCACGGAACAAGGCGGAGGGAAAGTTGAAGCCTTTCCCATGGACATCCCTGGAAACTTGAAACCGCAATATACAGGATCCGTGAAAATGTATCTGGATGAAGGATTTGAACTGGCAGGCCAGATGGGCAGGAATATAAAACTGATGAAAAAGACCGTCTGCTCCGGAATAACAAAAAAGATAGCCTCTGCCAATCATGATTGGCTAAGGTTATCTTTTTTTGTATCGATTCGCTATTTTTGAGATTTTCATCCAGACCTTATTTCTTTGGATCCCGAATCAGCTCCCTGTAGAGGACCTCATAGATATTGAAAGACTTGTCTTTCCAGTTGGCTACGGCGCGTTCTGCCGTTTCCTTGGTCGGAAAATTCATTTGTATGGCTAGAATCTCGTCCTTGTTCTCCAGAGCTTTCAAGGTCACCTGATAGGAACCCTTATGGCCTTCGCTGATTTCATGGCTGATCGTGGTTTCCTTGATGAGGTGGTTGATGTTCTCTTTCAGGTAGCGGTCGATGATCGTCCGCTTTCTTTCTTTGATTCTCTCTCCGAACATCCCCAGGACCTGGACGCCGTTTTCTGTGATGGTGATGTATTCCTTGCTGCTTAGGTTCTCCAGATGAATGAAACCCGCCCGATGGAGTTCATCGATATAGAGCTGGAGTTCAAAGTAGTTGATATAGATGCATTCCAGCAGGATATTGGAAAACTGGTTTTTCGTCAGATTCAGTTTTGCGCTGCTTAACGTATACAGAATCAATAATTTATTTTCAGCCAGTGTAGTGTCCAAACAATCCCCCCCTCACGACTAAATCTATCATAACGACAATCCTTGTTTTTTACAACTCAGAATTACCTGCTCCAAGGAGTTCATTCTGGAATCTCCGGTGAAAAAGCCCCAGTCGGAACGCTTAATTGGTGAATACTTCCCAACTGGGTTGTAATCGAATACAGTTTTGATATAATTGACATTAAGCATTTCAATATATATGCATTTTTAAGACTATATGGGGGGAATCTGACTTGGAAGAATCTAATGATAACATTATCGTTCTTGAAGGATATTTTTTAGAGAAACCAATATTCAGCCATGTGATTTTCGGAGAAAACTTCTACAACGCACCACTTAGCGTAAACAGGCTCAGCGAATCCAAAGACATCCTGAATATCACCCTCTCCAGCAAACTCCTTTCCGGACGTGAACTGAAAAGCGATACCTATACTAAAATCACCGGACAGCTGAGGAGCTACAACAAGCTTGTGGGGAACAAGAACAAGCTGCTCCTGACGGTCTTCGCCAGGGACATCACGTTTCCCATGGAAAAAGCGATAGAACCTAACTCGATTTCGCTCACAGGATTTGTATGCAAGGAACCGGTCTACCGTCTGACTCCCTTCGGACGGGAAATCACGGATCTTCTTTTAGCTGTAAACCGGCCGTTCAACAAGACAGACTATATCCCAGTGCTCGCCTGGGGTCGGAATGCAAAATATTCCCAATCCCTAAAGGTGGGGGAGAAGGTCCATGCCGAAGGGAGACTGCAGTCTAGAAATTATGAAAAAACCGAGGAAGATGGAACCATCATCAGCAAGACGGCCTATGAGGTGTCCTCCTCAGTGATTTACCTCCTGAGCACTCAAGAGGAAGGAAATCCTTTGCCCGATGAAACCAATCCAGACCTGGAAGGAAACATCCTCCTCAGTTAATACGTTTGATATTGACAATGATGCCAATAAAGATATAATAAGAGGATATTAAATGAGAGTAGGGAAAATTTCATGTTTAAAGGTTTATTGGCTTATCAGGGCATCGTGGTCTTGCTCGTTTTCGCGGTGATGATCTTCTTCTTATTGGGCGGAGCATATGTTCAGGCCGCTTTATACGGAATGTTGCTATATCTGTTCATCTCCTATATGGTTTCATCACACAGAAAAACAAACTGAGAATCCATGGAAATTTAAAAGCTTGTCCACTTGGGCAAGCTTTTAAATTTAGGGAGTCTTACCAGAAGACCATTTTCATGTTAAAATTAATGAGGTAAAAATCAAATGAAAGGAGGTGGACCATGGATAGTTATTTGGGGTTTTCGACCATTTATGATGAGTTGATCAAAGAGGACATCAATTATGAGGAAATTGCAGATTTCATTCTGAAGGAATCACGGGGGACTAAAGGTTATCTTGACCTCGGGTGTGGAACCGGGATCCTTGCCTCCCTCCTCGGAAAACATTTCGATGAGACCTATCTCGTGGACCAGTCTTCTGACATGCTAACCCTGGCGGAAGAAAAGTTAA
>ENA-OFCF01000042-OFCF01000042.1-metagenomes-genome-assembly--contig:-NODE-42-length-64338-cov-4.283652_pt1 | contig 64338 bp, 60 predicted proteins | sample MGYA00153387_OFCF01 | MGnify analysis MGYA00153387 | reverse complement strand
GGTCACCCAGAATATTTTTTTCCCGGACAAGGTTGAAACCTCATGGGAATGTCCGGCTTCAGCGTGATCATGTTCATGGTTATGTTCAGTCAAGACGCTTCACCTCCTTCTCAGACTGATGTTCAGTTTGCTTCTGCGGGATATCAATCTTTTTCTTTATCTTTCCAATAGATTCTTCGTTAGTCATTTTGTCCTCCTTCATTCTGATTCAACAGAAGTTGAACATTATCTCCAGATTTTTTTTGCAGGAAACCCTTGAAATCCAACTAGCCTGAGGTTCATTTGATCGTTACAGATTCTTACAGCAACACCTCCAGATAATTGGCAGAGGGTGGGTAGGATTTGTTTATGATCATTGATACAATTGATGTATGCACATATTCGAATATGAGAATATACCTACTTTACATCCGGAACCATGTCCTGTCAACGGTTGATAAAAAGTAATAATCCAGGAAGAGTTAATCCTTGCTATACAAATAGAAAGATTAACAATTTATTCGTTTCTGACAGACTGCAGTTAACAATATTCATGTACGATGAAATATATGAGAATAGATGATTCTTAGCAAATAGAGTGAAATGAGGAAAGATGATGAGAATAATTGTTATTGGAGCCGTTGCCGCCGGTACATCCGCTGCAGCGAAGGCTAGAAGAAACTCGGAGGATGCCGAAATTGTAATCTACGAGAAGGACACCTACATCTCTTATTCCGGATGCGGAATGCCTTACTACCTCGGGGGAGAAGTCCAAGACGGGGAGGAGCTTACGCCAAGGGACCCGGCATTCTTCAAGAGCAAGTACAATGTAGAGATCAGAATCGGACATGAAGTGCTTTCTATTGACAAGTACAACAAGTCCCTTGAAGTCAGGGACCTGTCCACAGGAAACCTGTTCACGGAGAGCTATGACAAGCTTATTCTCGCTACAGGAGCCAGGGCTGTGATTCCACCCATCAAAGGGGTTCATTCGGATCATGTTTTCAGCTTAAGAAATATCGGAGACATGTACAAGATCAGGAAGCACCTGGATGAGAAGTCCCCCCAAAAGGTGGTCATCGTCGGGACAGGCTTTATCGGTCTTGAACTGACGGAGAACTTTAAGAAGATTGGAATCGAGGTAACCCTCGTGGAGATGCTTCCCCAGGTGACACCTGGGCTAGATCCTGACATGGCCATCTATGTCGAAAAACACCTTCTTAAAAATGGCGTCAGCGTCATCACAGGGGCCTCCGCTTCGGAAATTCTTGAAGACAGGGTCATCCTGTCTGATGGCAGGAGCATTGAGACGGATTTTGTCATCATCTCTACAGGAGTCAGACCGAACGTCGACCTGGCCAAGGCAATCGGCATTGAACTTGGGGATTTTGGTGCCATCAAGGTGGATACCTATATGGAGACTTCAGAGAAGGACATCTATGCCTGTGGAGACTGCATCGAGCAGTTCCATGTGGTTACTGGAAAGCCTGTATACAGGCCACTGGGGTCCACCGCCAACAAGACTGGAAGGATTGCCGGAAATAATGCGGCAGGGGGAGACCTTGAATTCAGGGGAGTCCTCGGAACAGGAATCTTTCGGGTGTTCAAACTCGAAGTGGGACAGACGGGTCTGACGGAAAAGGAAGCGCTGAAGGAAGGCTATGACATCTCCGTAAGTCACAACATCAAGCCCAATAAACCGGAATATCTGGGCGGCCAGGAAATGGTCATCAAGTCCATCGCAGACAAGAAGGACGGAAGGCTTCTGGGCGTCCAGATTGTGGGGGAGGATGGCGTGGATAAGAGAATCGATGTCTTTGCCACCCTCATCACCTTCGGGGCGAAGGTCAGCGACCTGGTCCACCTGGACCTGGCCTATGCGCCTCCGTTCTCCACGACCAAGGACCCGGTCATGTACACAGGTATGATCCAGGACAATGCCATAAGCAACGGGAGACTGCTGATTGGGGCAGAGGAGCTCGATGAAATCATCCATTCAGGAACGACTTACAATCTTATCGACACCAGGACGAAAAAGCAGTTCGATGAAAAACACATCGATACCGCAGTAAGCATTCTACATGCGGCAGTCCGGGATGAATTGATCAACTTGGGCAAGGATGTCGTTACCATCATCTATTGCAATAAAGGAACCACAGGAAATGCCGTGCAGAACATTCTCCTCAACAAGGGCTTCAAGAAGGTATATAACATCTCCGGTGGACACAAGACCTTTGAAAAGTTTTTGGACATCAAGAGAAAACGTAATACAGACAAAGAATCAGATTAACTTGCTCCTTTAATTGAAAAGAAGACGAATTGTACAGAAGATACGAGAGTAAATGTGGAAGCTGAGCAATTCTGTCCCCATTTCTTTTAGCTGATTTGTTGATCCACTTCCTACTATAAATCCGATAACAAATTCATAAGCTGAAACAGATATAGGGCAGACTCTCATTTTATGATTTGGCAGGAGTCTTTTGATCGATGTAATTACAAAAAGACAAATTCATTGATTCACCACTACTTTGGGGATATAATAGTCGCAAAGCTGTAGACCATCTTGCATAGAACTCACTTGTTTTCAAGTCCAGAGTAAATGAAACTTTATTATGTGACAACCATTCTAAATAAGTTAGGAGGATAAGAAGATGAAAAAGTATGATTTGGTCGTAATTGGAACAGGTTCAGGAGGATCAACTGCTGCATACGCCTGTCGTGAAGCAGGACTGACTGTTGCGGTCATTGATAAAAAACCTTTTGGAGGGACATGTGCCTTACGTGGCTGCGATCCCAAAAAGGTTTTGGTTGGTGCTGCTGAGATTATGGATCGGATTCACCGGATGAAAGGGTTAGGAATTGAAGAGGGAAGCAGGATCCATTGGGAAGACCTGATGATGTTTAAGCGTTCTTTCACACAAGACGTTCCTGAGAGCAATGAAAAGGGGTATCTTTCCGCTGGGATTGATATGTATCATGGTGTAGCCTCATTTCTAAGTGAGAATGAGATTCGTATCAATGACGATAAAATAACATTCGATCATCTTTTACTCGCCGTAGGGGCAAAACCCGCTCCACTTAATGTTAAAGGGGAGGAATTTGTGTTCCTGAGTGATGATTTTCTGGAACTCGATCATTTACCTAAGAGGCTGGTCTTTATTGGAGGCGGGTTTATATCCTTCGAATTTGCCCACATCGCAGCCCTTGCCGGGTCAGAGGTCCATATCATACATCGGAGCGGGGCACCGCTAAAAAACTTCGACCAGGAATTGGTGTCTCTGTTAGTCAAACGTTCTAAAGAAATTGGAATACATATCCATCTGAATACAGTACCTACATTAATCGAGCAAATTGAGGGCAAGTATGTCATCCATGCAGAAGAGAATGGCGAAAACAAGGAAATTGAATGTGACAGGGTATTTCATGGTGCGGGAAGAATCCCGGATGTGGATGATTTGAATCTGGAGCAAGGAAGGGTTACTTATAATAAACATGGGATTGCTGTTAATGAATTTCTTCAAAGCATCAGCAATGAAAAAGTCTACGCAGCCGGGGATGCGTCGGCAAGTAAAGGTCTCCCGTTAACACCGGTTGCCGGGATGGAATCAGCGGCTGTAGGAGCAAACATCTTGAAGGGAAATCATAAACAGGCAGATTACGCTGTTGTGCCGTCTATCATATTCACTCAACCGAAATTAGCCATCATCGGCCTGACTGAAGAAAAAGCGTTAGCTAACGGGTACGAAACCATTGTTAACCGAATGGATACCAAAGACTGGTATACTTTCAAAAGAACGAATGAATCCTATGCCATGACGAAAACGATAGTGGATAAAAAAACGGGAAAGCTTATTGGAGTGCATATCTTAGGCGAAAATGCCGATGAGCTCATCAATTATTTCACGCTCATCATGAAATTTGACCTTCCATATGAGGAAGTGAAAAATACGATTTTTGCCTATCCTTCATCAGCATCTGATTTAGGGTACTTTCTATAAGGAATCACTTTGGCAAATCTTGTCTCTCTGCATGCCGTTTCCGAAATCAATTTCTATGGAGACGAAGATCTTGAAGAAGTGGTGAATTTATAAGGAATAGGATTCCCATACGAAGTAAACCTGGCTGGAGATAACATTCTCCAGCTTTTTTTTGCCTAAAAATAAAAGCCGCTGTATGTGAAGGTGTTGATATTTGTGCATTATAAAAGGGATTCGATTGAATCCCCTGGTGTCGCAATATTGAGACGCTTTGATGAAAAATACAATAGGCAGTGAGGTTAAGTGGTTATTTGTACTTAGTTAACTCAAATACAGTTCCTATTTCAACTAGACTTTCAGCGTATTTTCCACTTTCGAATATCAAGGTATTCCCATTAATCTTAAACTTATAAATTTCATCCTCATTTACGGTAAGTAACAGTTCATCATTCTCCACAAAATAGGTTCCCATGGGTATGTATGAGGTAGCAATATTACGGTTGAACTGGAACTGATTTTCATCCTCAAGCAAAACCCAGGCCCAATCTTCATCTTCTGCATTCTGCATCACATATTTTCCTGTTGATAGCTCTTCCACATTATTCTGGAAAGAGCATGCCGAAGTAAGTAGAACAGATGCTGCAATTAGAATGATCATCGATTTTATCTTCAATTCTTTTGACCTCCTCAGGATTATGTTTTAAAAATACTTGAACAGCTCTTACGCAAAGTGTATTATTTGTAATATTATACTCATTAGTTTTATTATACTATTTTATATTGAAATCACAACATTGCATTTTCAATAAAGGATTAAAACAGAGCTACATAAAATAAAGATTGATGTCATTAACCACACGGATTTGGGTTGATTTCTCTTCATTCCGGATTTCTCAAATAAGGAGGCAGAGGTCATATGAGAAGAGGCTATGGCTGCTTGGATAAAAATATTGTTAAAGCAAAAAATCACTATTGATATTAATAAAGTTAAAGTGTATAATCAATAATATTAAAGGAGGTTTTCGGTATGGCAATAAACATCGTTCCTGAATGGATGAATAATCTTGATGACGAAGACATCTCATTTATTAAAAAATTCATTATGACTTCGGGCTCTTTAAAGGAAATTGCAAATCTATACGGAGTGACTTATCCAACCGTAAGGCTTCGACTTGACCGATTGATTCAGAGGATTCAAATCAGTGAAGATATTTCAAACGACCCATATATTGGGTTGATCAAAAGATTTGCCGTAAATGAAAAAATAGACTTTGAAACTGCTAAGATATTGATAACAGAATATAAAAAGTTCGGGCAGGAGGGGAAATAGATGACATATTTGATATTGTTTTTTGCCATATACTCTTTGATTATTGCGGGTATTGTATGGTTGCAGGTGTTTTTATCTAAAAAGGAAAACAAATGGCTTGGATTAATATTACCGCTCATATGTGTGCTGATTTCTTTCTCCGCTGCACTCGGACTAGCGGTTTATGTGTTTGCAGGGTCAACTGAAAGCAATGTTTCTATGATTTTCCCCGCTCTTTACATCTTTGTCCTTTCTAACATTCCAACGGCAATCCTGATTGCAATATACGCAGGATTCAGAAAAAAGCGGAATAAGAATTCAGAAATGGAAATCATGAAGATCAAGGATTTAGATTAACATATGAATGAAAGAAGGTGATACTTATGCTAAAAAAGATGAGTCTGATATTAGGTGTAATGGTGGTTATTGCTATGGCTATGACTGGTTGCTCCAGTACGAACGAAAGCCAGGAAAAAGACAAGTTTCAAGCGTATTATGATTCAAGGGTTCAACATGTAGGGGATAACTCAAAAGTATCTGAATTGCTAAATGTGCTTGGTGCCGGTGATCTGGGGAAATATACGATAGCCTTGACAACAGACAAAGAGCCTTACGGATTGACTGTTAATTTTACAGAATTGAGAGATCCAGGCGATGAAGCAAAACTGGAAAACGGTGACAGAATAGACTTTGCCTACTTTGCTCTGGCACTCATTGAAAATCTAAATGAGATTGATGTGAACTACAAGGACTACAATTTTAGTTTATCAACAGAGCAAGCAAATGAGATAGTCGATGGAGACATCAAAGATTATGGTAACTCAATTGAAAAACTCAAAGAACTTAATAATAAACTTAATCCATCAGATTGAAATAGAATCTCTCCAGACAGACTGTTTGTCGCTTGCGATTTACCAGTAGCCGTTCACTTCTATAGAAAAAGGCATCATCTCCAAGATAAATCTTGGAAATGATGCCTTTTAATCACGAGACCAATGCTCGCAGCCTTCTTCCTAAAATAGGGGGGAAGTTATCGTGGGAGAAAACGAATTAATGTGCTTAACCCAAGAGGGTTTTATGGAGAACAAGAGCCAGAAGAATTATTACGGCCACAAAACGGTGATTGTAGAACCATAATCCTCTTTTTGATTTCTTGATTTTATAGCCATAGATGCCCAGGATTCCCTGAATATAGATGAATGCCAATGTCGTTACCCCGGCAAGAATGAATCCGATGCCAATCTGATAGCCATAAGCATTGAGCTGATACAGCCCATGGACAGATCCGGTGACAATGGCCAGAAGTCCGAGTAGTTTGTGGTTCTTCACAGTGAACTTCATCAGGATATTAAAGACATTCTTGTACTTGCTGGTCTGGATTTCTTTTCGATACTTTTTGTTGATTCCTTTGATCAGATAATTGAACGCGGAAAATAAAACTAATAAGGCGGTTATGGTTCCAAGGAGTTTCATGAAATCTGTCATTTGTTGTTGCTTCCTTTCAGTACACATATTGTGGAAATCTTTCGGCTGATAAACTATTAACGTGATTAAGCATATTCCTGTAAACTAATACAGTCAATAGGGTTATGAAGGAGGAATGATTCAAACACCATAAGATAATCCAAGCTGTCATTGCCTAGCGGGAACCAGAAAGCAGCAATGACGAACTAAAGGTATCCATTTCGATAAGGCACCTCAGTGCTTAACTTAATCGATAGTCGGGTTATATGTTATTAAATTGACAAAAAACTACATAACATTTATAATCAGGCAGTAAAGCATATCACGAAGATGTGCGCAAACGGAGAAATAATTTTTAATGATTATGCCAAGAAGGCATTTAGCAACAAGAGATGTTGCTGATGTTTTCTTGGCATTTTATGTGAAAAAATTAAAACATGCAGATGGAAGGCAATTTTTCTAAACATTTATGGGATGGTGAACTGATGGACAGATGTGGATTGGAGGAACAGGTTATGATGACAAAAAGCATTAAACTGACTAACTTTTTTATGGAGAACCGTAAAGTCGCACTTGCGTTTTCCGGTGGTACCGATTCTTCTTTACTTTTGTCTTATGGGAAGCAAGCAAACTGTGATATAAGACCCTACTTCGTGAAGGCTGCTTTTCAGCCGGAATTTGAACTGGATGACGCAAAGCGTCTCTGTGAAGAACTGGGAATCGGACTCTCTGTAATTGAACTCGATATCTTCACCTGTGAGGAAGTTATCAAGAATCCAAGGAACAGGTGTTATTTCTGTAAGCAGCAGATCTTTTCAAACTTGATTGAACGAGCGAAAAAGGACGGATATAGCACAATTATAGATGGAACCAACGCATCGGACGATTCGGCAGACCGCCCGGGAATGCTTGCACTGAAGGAGTTATCAGTATTTTCCCCGCTGAAAGAGTGTGGAATCAGCAAGGATGAAGTCCGTGCATTGTCAAGGCAGGCAGGACTTTTCACCGCAGATAAGCCCTCATATGCCTGTCTTGCAACAAGAATTCCGACTGGGACAAAGATTACAGGGATAGCACTAGAAGCTGCGGAAAATTCGGAGAAGCGTTTGCTTGAACTCGGATTTTCAAACCTAAGGGTCAGAGTCCTTGGCAGCATGGCAAAGCTGCAAGTGCCAAAGGAACAGTTTGATGAGGCAATCGGGATGAATGATCAGATTGTCGATGCCCTATCGGAATATTTCACTGATGTTGTGCTGGATCTAAAGCCAAGATAAGGGGAGCAAAGAGATTATGGATAAAATGGAGACGTTGCAAATGCTTGAAGCGGTGAAAAATGGAGAGATGACGACGAGTGAGGCAGTGAAGAAACTCACGATGGCTCCCTTTGAAGATTTGGGATTTGCGAAAATCGATATGCATAGAGGCCTTCGGCAGGGAATCCCTGAGGTGATCTTCGGACAAGGTAAAACTCCGGAGCAGATTGAGGAAATCGTGCAGCTGATGCTCAAGCGAGGAGAAAGTGATATCCTAATCACGAGAATGTCGAAAGAAGCTGCGCTGGTCGTAGCGAAAGTCGGAGAATTCGAGTATTTTGATATTTCTCGGACAGGAATTGTCAATCGTAAAAAGGATAAGGTTCATACGGGTTCGGTTGTCATCGTATCCGCTGGAACAAGTGACATGTATGTTGCAGAGGAGGCCGCGTTGACGGCGGAATTTCTCGGAAGCGATGTTACTCGCATCTATGATGCGGGAGTGGCAGGACTCCACCGGCTGCTTGCACACATCGATGTCCTGACAAGCGCAAGGGTAATCGTCGCGGTTGCAGGAATGGAGGGGGCACTTGCCAGCGTCGTGGGTGGGCTGGTTTCCTGTCCTGTCGTTGCGGTACCAACAAGCGTAGGTTATGGCGCAAGTTTTGGCGGTATAGCGGCACTGCTGTCAATGCTCAATTCCTGTTCCAGCGGGGTCAGCGTCGTGAATATCGACAATGGATTTGGTGCAGGATATCTTGCGCATATGATCAATAGTATGGAGGGCGTAGAATGAAGACATTATTTATCGAATGCAAGATGGGTGCAGCAGGCGACATGCTGTCTGCGGCCCTCCTGGAATTATGTGAGGACAAAGAGGCCTTTCTTAACAAAATGAACTCTTTGGGACTCCCTGCTACTCACATTTATTCGAAATCTGAAGAAAAGTGTGGAATTGTCGGCACTCGTTTAGTCGTAGAAGTACACGGTGACGAAGAGGGGGCCGGCGATCATAACAATTTGCACCATCATGAAAATGGGGACCACAACCATGACCACGAACACGACCATGACCACAATCATGAACAAAGTGATCATGAACATGGACACGACCACCATCATGACCATGGAAGACAAGCAGCTCTGCATGACATAGAGAGCGTAATCGGTGGGCTCAGCGTCTCTGAAGGTGTCAAGGAAAATGCAATTGCGGTCTATCATTTGATTGCACAGGCGGAATCAAATGCGCATGGGAAACCTGTAGACTTGGTGCACTTTCATGAAGTAGGTGCACTTGATGCAGTCGCGGACATCGTGGGTTTCTGCATTCTTGTGGAAACATTGGGCGTTCATAGGATTATCGCTTCACCGGTTGCCGTCGGTTACGGGCAGGTCAGGACATCCCATGGAATTCTACCCGTTCCTGCGCCAGCGACCGCCCATATTTTGCTCGGGGTACCGACGTATGCCGGGAAAATTGAAGGCGAGCTCTGCACACCAACGGGTGCTGCACTCCTCAGACATTTCTCCAAGGAATTCATGAATATGCCTCCTATGGTCATCCGGAAGATCGGCTATGGCATGGGCAAGAAGAACTTTGTGGCAGCAAACTGCGTGAGGGCTTTTCTCGGAGACCAGGAAGAGGAGAACACGCTACAGGACAAAGTCGTCGAACTGCGATGCAATATCGATGACATGACACCGGAAGCTGTGGGTTATACAACACATCTGCTGATGCTTAACGGGGCGAAGGATGTCTATGTGGAAACGGTACTGATGAAAAAGAACCGCCCTGGATTCATCATCGTATGCCTTTGCGCGGAGGAGCAGGCGGACAAGTTCGCAGGACTCCTTCTGAAACACACGACGACCATTGGCGTTCGGAAATACCACTGCGAGCGATACATCCTCGAACGGAACACAGTAGAAATCGAAACCACCCTCGGTAGAATCCGTACAAAAATATCCACGGGTTATGGAATTACAAAGTCGAAACCAGAATTTGAGGATGTGGCAAAGATCGCATCGGCGTACGACATCTCTTATGAGAGAGCCGAGAAAACCATAACGGCTGAATACGAGATGTCCAGAGACAAGTAAAGGTCAAGACATCATAAAAGAGCGACTGCTAATTAAAATTGCAGCCGCTCTTTTATGATGTCAGATCTAAAGATTCATTCTTAGTCACACTAGGTTTCTTCTTCAGGTGACTTTGCATTCAAGAACCGAAGCATGGGCTTTTGAAAGCGGATGATCATTACCCCGAGTACCTTCCCGATGACGAAGGCAGATATGACCGTCCCTTCACGGATACCGATGATTTGCCTCATGGCAATGAAGGAAATCAGGGCAGCAATTGCTACGGCGCTGCTGTCAAAGAGGACTTTCATCCGGTGCATCTCGATGTTGAACCTTCCTGAAAGGGCGAGGATCGCTCCTTCAGCCGGAAGAGGCACGAGGTGGGCGGAGAGGTAGAAGAAAAGTCCCAGGGAAATCAGGAGGATGCTCATGCCGAGCAGGATCAGCCGGACAACATAAGCCTCCGGTGCAGGAAAAGTGAAGAGGGCGTTGGAGAAAGCCACAAAATAACCGAAGAGGAAGGAAAAGACAATCTGGAAATAGTTGACAGGCCTGAAATCCTTTCTCAGGATCAGCACCTGCAGGGCGATATAGAAGCAGAAGACCGCAAAAGTCAGATAGCCCTGGTTGATCTTGGTGACAATGCTCAGCACATAGGGGATTGAATTGACCGGGGATATGCCCAGATTCGACTTGATGGAGAAGGTCACACCCATGGCAAGAAAAAAGAGACCCAGGACATAGGATAAAAGGCGTCTTGTGAATGATCTGGTCATATAATCCTCCTCGAGATTATTGGCGGCATCTGGGAAACCCATAGGAAATGTGCAGGAAGATCTAGGCTTTCAGGGATTCGATGGCTTTTTCCGGCCATCTGGAATCGCTGAGGATAGCTCTTCCTACGCCGATGAGGTCAGCCTTCTTTTCGGCAAGAAGCTTCTCTGCAGCATCTGCACTGGTGATTCCACCGGTCAGAATGACGGGAATCGATACGACTTTCCTGATCGCTTCCGTGAGCGGAGAAAAATAACCCTCCTCAGAAGCCTCTGGCCTGGTATACCCGCAGAATCCCCCGGAGATGTCCAGGATATCGACGCCTGCCTTCTCAAAGGCCGAAGCGGCAACCTTGCTGTCCTCCACATCACTTCCGCCCGCCATATAGTCGGAGGCACCCAGGCGAAGAAGGATCGGATAGTCCTCGCCCACCTCTTCCCTTATCGCTCTGATGACTTCCAGATGGAATCTGATCCTATGAAGGACATCTCCGCCATACTCGTCGGTTCTCTTGTTTGTCAAAGGAGAAAAGAACTGGTTAAGGAGGTATCCATGGGCAGAATGGATTTCCACTCCGTCAAAACCTGCCTCTTTCACACGCCTTGCGGCAGACCTGAACTTACCGGTCAGGGTCTGGATCTCTTCTATTGTCAGTTCCCTTGGAAGGACCGCTCCTTCCTTTGTTGAAAGCTGGACAGCAGAGGAAGAGACAGCCTGCATTCCCGTAACTTCGAAACTTGCGGCTGAACCTGTATGGTTGATCTGCATGACGGCTTTGGAGCCGTTCTTATGGATCATTTCAGAGAGTTTCCTCAGGTCGACGACCATTTCGTCACTGGCAACGGAAAGCTGCCTTTTCCTGGCCTTTCCATCCGGAGAAACAAAGCTATGTTCGATGATGACAAGACCGATGTGTCCCCCTTTGGATTTCTCGTCGTAATAGTCCAGAATATCCTGGCTCATTGTGCCATCTTCCTCGCATTTGGCTGTCGCCATGGGAGGGAGGACCAGCCTGTTCTTGAGGTTCAGTTTTCCTTCGATAAGCGGTTCGAGTAAATAAGACATGATTAATTCCTCCTATTATCCTGATGGTTTTTTTAGTGCAGCATGCAAAGAAAATGAGCGAAACCCCCGTACCCTTCATTTCTCAATGGATCAAGAACGGGGAAAATGCAGTTACTCCTCTGCTTTTTAAACAGGACGTCCCACGTTAGGCTTTGCGGAGGACATCGTCATAGACATCCGACTTCTCGAATACGGATTTGGCATAGGGGCATTCCGGGATGATTTCCATTCCCTCTTGCCTGGCCATATCGATGACCTTGAGGAAAAGTTTCATTCCCAGGCCATTTCCCCGGTGATTTTCATCGACATTCGTATGGTCGATGATGATCAGGCCCTCACGGGATTTTGAATAGGTCATTTCCGCAATCTCAACTCCCTTGTCGTCGACAAGATAGAATCTGCTCTCTCCGGATTTCAATGCCATGTTCTTCGCGGGTTTTATGATGTACATCAAGGCTGCGCTTGGGCAGGTATTGATGAGTTTTGCCAGCCTCTCGGCTTCCTTTTCGCCGTCAGGGAAAATCCAGGGTTTCCGGTTGACGTTGAAGACCTCCCTGTTTCCCCTGACGCATCTTGCGGAATGGACACAGAGGCTCCTGTTGAAGTAGACATCTATTCCTGTTCCTTCGTATTTACGATAACCTTCACTTAACAGCTCATTTTTATCCATGCATATCACCTATTCCTCTATTTTATACTCTTGGGCTCCCTGTCGAAGCCGGGGACCCAGTTTTTCATCACACCTGATTTTACCATATCCTGCGGGGTTTTGACACAGGATAAGCGTTGCTGTCCCAAATGGTAACAGACAGTAGTATTATTCGGCAAAGGGGAGAGACAGCTTTTCTTTGGAGATGAATTGGATTATAATGGGAAAATCAGTTGCACGAGGCACCTTGGAGCTTAATGCCGGGTTTCAGCATTGCCATGGCAGATAACGTGATAGGAAAAGAGATGATGAATTGGACAAGCTAAAAGTGGAGCCCATCAAAGGACCGGACAGGATCATCAACTACTGGAAAAGGGAGAAGTACGTGGTTGCCGCCATTATCTTCTTCGGGCTGGTCTTCAACATCACCGTTGTCCTTGCCCCCATATACCAGGGCAGGCTCCTGGATGCGGTCCTTCTCGGGGAAGGTTTCAAAGATGTCATGAAGCTCGCCCTGTTTTTCGTCGGGCTGGTGCTCTTCATCCAACTCATGAGGTTCTTCAAACGTTTCTATATCCGTCGTTTCGCCAATTCGACACTGTCCACCATGCGGCTCATGATCTACAACCACATCATGAACAGGGACATCGCTTCACTGGACAAGGAGGACAGGGGGAACCTCGCCACCCGTGCCATTTCTGATGTGGATGCATGCGTGGAGGGGATGCGAAAATTCACCACAGAAGTCTTCGATACCGGCGTGCTCATGGCCGCCTATGTTGTCTCCATGCTTCTCTACGATGTGAAAATCACCCTCATGGTTTCAATCTTCATCCCCATCGCCATGTTCCTGGCCGAAAAGCTGAAGGAAATCATCTACAAACGAACTTCCGAGTACCGGGTGAAAAAGAGCCTCATGGCAAGCCTTACCTATGAATCCGTGGACAACGCGATGCTCTACAGGGCAAATGGTCTGGAGGAGTTCTACCGGGAAAGCTATGACAGGGAACTCCTGGACCTGGAGAAGAAATCCATCCAGGCGAGCATTCTGGAGAATGCCATGCAGCCCGTGTATAACATCATCGCCATGATCGGGGTCATTCCGGTCATCTATTTCGGGGGCATGAAGGTCGTGGAGGGCAGCTGGACCGTGGGTGCGTTTTCCACTTATTTCATCATGCTTGCCGCTCTGGCCCTAAAGGCCAGCAAGGCGGCGAAACTCTTCAACTCCGTGCACAAGTCGGAAGTGTCCTGGAAAAGGATCAAGCCCTATATGACCGAATACGTGGACTATCCTGATGGGAAAAAGGAACTCCTAAAAACAGAAAGGCCGCTTCTCACCGTGGAAAACCTCAGTTTCCGATATCCTTCTTCAGATGCAGGGGAAGAGCCTATCATAAGGGACATCAGCTTCGAGGGAAGAGCGGGGGAAATTATCGGAATCACCGGACCCATCGCCTCAGGGAAAACCACCCTGGGGCTGGCGCTACTCGGGCTCTATCCCTACGAAGGAAGCATCAGGGTAGAGGGAAAGGAACTTCGGGAATTCAGGGAAGGCGACAAAAGCAGCCTGATCGCCTATGAAGGGCACAGGCCAAGCCTTCTGTCGGAGACTATCGAGGAAAACATCAGGCTCGGAAGGGAAGGGAATCTTGAGACGGCCATTTCGTCCGCAGCATTGGACGAGGACCTAAACAGGATGCCCGAAGGTAAGGGAACAAAGGTCGGGAGCATGGGTATCCGGCTAAGCGGGGGACAGCAGGCCAGGGTGGCTTTGGCGAGAAGCCTTTACGGGAAAAGTCCCATCCTCATCCTGGACGACCCCTTTGCCGCCGTGGACAAACGGACGGAAGGGGAGATTGTAAGGAGCCTAAAAGAGGAGTACAGGGACAGCCTCATCATCCTCATTTCCCATCGCCTGAACATCTTCAGGGAGACAGACAGGGTCATCCTTTTTGACAAGGAACGCAATGCCCAATACGGAACCCATGAGGAGTTCATGGAAAAGTCGGAGACCTACAGGGCAATCTATACAATACAGACGACGATTGGGGGAATTCCCGATGAAGAATAGTCTGATCTGGAAATCCATCGGAAATGTCATGAGAAGGAACAAGGGGGTCGGCTTTGTCCTTCTCCTCACCATAGTCCTGCTCATCACCGCAAGCCTTGTCCCTCCGCAGATCCTGAGGCTGATCATCGACGGGCACCTTATGCCAAAGAAAAGTCAGGGCCTTCTTACTCTGGGCATTCTCTACATGGGGATGATCTTCCTGAACGGTGCGCTGGAATTCCTCAAGGAGGTCCTTCTGACCGTCCTTGGGCAGAAAATCACCTCGGATATCAGGAAAGTCATGATGGAGAAGCTGGGCAGGGTCCGCTCAGCATTCTTCAGCAAGGAGGAGACCGGGGTCATCGTCTCCAAGATGACCAATGACGTGGACAGCGTGAACGCCATGAGCATGTTCATCGACAGCCTGAAGGTCATCGGAATCATCCTCTCCATCTGGATCTTCAGTGCCCGGCTCGGGCTCATCACCCTTCTCATTCTCCCTGTGATATTTCTCATCATCAGGGTCTTCCAGAAAAGGATGCTGAAAGCCCAGATGGATAACCGGATACTCACCGGAAAGGTCAACAACCATATCGATGAGAGCCTGAGGAATGTCAGCATGATCAAATCCTTCAGCATCGAAAGCTACATGGAGAAAAGATACAGGTGGTATCTTCTCCAGAACTTCCGGACCATCGAAAAATCAAATTTCTACGATTCCATCTTTTCTCCCATTATCCAGCTCATGAAGACCATCGTCATTGCGGTCATCGCACTGTTGTCGGTCCCGGAAAACAACTACCTCGGGATTTCCATCGGCATGGTGGCAGCAGCCATCGAACTTATCACGAATCTCTTCTCTCCAGTGGAGAATATCGGGATGGAACTTCAGGGCATCCAGCAGGCCGTTTCTGGAATCAGGAGGGTGAATGAGTTCTATGTCGAGCCTGAAGAAAAAGCGAAAGACATGGATCTGAAGGCAGAGGACATCATCAGGGACAGAGAGAAGGTCACCCTTGCATTTACAGGCCTGACCTTCGGATATGAAGAGGAGGAGGCAATCCTCAAGGATATCACCCTCGAAGTGAGACCCATGGAAAAGGTCTCCCTGGCCGGTCGGACAGGGGTGGGGAAATCCACGATGTTCAAGCTGGTCATGGGTCTTTTGAATCCGGACAAGGGCAGCATCACCATCAACGGGGTGGACGTCACAAGAATTCCCAACCGGGAAAAGCGGAAAATCTTCGGCTATGTCGAACAGGACTTCCACCTGATTCAGGGAACCCTGAGGGAGCAGATCACCCTGAAGGATGAAGAGATCAGGGAGGAGGACGTCCAGAGGGCCATCCAGATTTCCGGCCTCTGGGAATATCTGGCGGATATGCCTGAAGGGCTGGATACGCAAATTACCAGCAGGTCCTTCTTCTCCAGCGGGCAGCTGCAGCTTCTCTCCATCGCCAGAGCCGTTGCGGCAGACCCCCCAATCCTTCTCCTGGACGAGATCACAGCGAACCTTGACTCGGTGACAGAAGAGAAGGTGCTTGATGTCCTGCAGAGGTCCGGAGAGAAGCGTATGATCCTCTCCATCTCGCACAGGCTCTCCTCCATGCTCTCCAGCGACAGGGTCGTCATTCTCGAAGGGGGAAGAATCATAAGCGAAGGCGCACCTGACCGCCTGCTCAGGGAGGACGAGTGGATGAAGGCCAGGCTTACCCTCGAAAATCTCACCTGGAACTAGAAAATCATGGATAGAGGAAGTGAAGAATGATACGGGAAGTGGAGCTAAAGGACGCCATGGAAATTCAGGAAATCTACAGCCATTACGTTGAAAATACGACCATATCCTTCGAATATGATGCTCCTGACGAAAAGGAGATTGAAAGGAGGATCCGTCACTACAGGCGAGACTACCCCTATATTGTCATTGAAAAGAAAGGGAGAGTCCTCGGCTATGCCTATGCGTCGAGATATCGGAAAAGGAAAGCCTATGACCATACCGCGGAAATTTCTGTCTATGTCGGGAAAGAAGAAATTGGAAAGGGATATGGGAAGATGCTTACGAAGGAACTTCTCAAGAGGCTCCGGGAAAAGGGAATCTACACGGCCATCGCCGTAGCTACGGCAGGGAACGAACGGAGCAACAGGCTTTTCCTGTCCATGGGGTTCAAACAGGCGGGCAGCCTCGACAATGTAGGCTACAAAAATGGAAAGTGGGTGGGTATTCTCGAATTCATCCTGCCCCTGAGGAAATACGACTAGAACGATGAAGGAAGAGATGCGATGCATCACCTCCTTTAATACGCTAAAGTGCAGCTGATGATCATCGCCTTCTACGGAAATCCCCTTGATCAGAAGGCGTGATGATTCGTTCAAGCGAACATCATTCGAACACAACCGATTCTTATGGGTTTAAGGGAGAAAGTTTCAGGTAACCGATTGGCTGGAGGGGCCCGTAAGGACTGTAAGTACAAGTCAATCAGGTGGGTGTGAAAAAGCATCTCCTTGATTTTTTTTTGTCTTTGTATGGAGAAAAACGTTGTTGCTTAATAAACTATCCTTTATGCGTAAGAGTATCACTAAAAACTATGCTTTTCTTCAACTTTGTCAGGGTATTTTGTGTTTTCCCTAGGAACACATATATTTAAAAATGTAGCCGAAAACTCTTGAATCTGTGTGGTTGTTCGCTCTATAATGTTAGTGGGAGGTGAGAACAAATGGAGATTAAGAATTTATTGAAGAGAAAAGCAAAGACGGACAAACATTCCACAACAAGCGACTACATGACTTCCGGTTTCGTCATGAGAGTGGAGAGCAGCCAGGGTTTCGTTAGCAACCTGGATACCTATATGGCTAACAGCAGAATGAACAACAAATAAAGAGCGTTCTTCCAAAGAGGTAGAGCCTCTTTTTTTTTGCGGCAAATCAGATCATTCCTTGATGGAGAAGACCAGTTGATGAACAATCAAGTCAGGAATATGGACCTGGTACCTCACTTTTTGCAAAAGACGGGAAGGAAAAGAAGAATACCATGAAGAAAAAGAAAAGTGGCGGAAATGACCCTTGCAAAACCATATCAGGCCATCTGGATCTTCCTTCCCATGATCTCCCCAAGAAAGATGATCACAAAACCCATGAAAAGACGGGTGAGACAAAGCACATGTTTAAAAACAAATGTCCGGGAATGCGTTGCAGTAAGTTCATTCGGGCCGAGTATTGTGCTAAGATTGTCTTAAGGTTCACGCTGGGGAGATAATTTTCCCAGCGGGCTGATCAGCATACGATATCCTAATGAAATGGATTCGAGGTACAGTAATGAATAAAAGCTATAGTCAGAAGGACAAGAATACGAGGGCGGTGCTGTATGCGATCCTGGCGGCATCCCTTTATGGAATAAGTTCTCCAGTGTCGAAGCTCCTGTTAGTGGAGCTGTCACCGACATTCATGGCTGCCCTCCTGTATCTTGGTGCAGGATTGGGCATGCTCATGGTAAGCATCATAAGCGGAAGGGGAAAAAGAGGGAGAACCAGGATGGAAGCGAAGCTGACGAGAAAAGAGCTTCCCTATGTCATCCTGATGGTCCTCCTGGATATCGCCGCCCCGATTCTCCTGATGTTCGGCCTTCTGGGGACGACATCCGCAAATGCCTCTCTTCTCAACAATTTCGAGATTGTTGCCACGTCCCTCATCGCTCTTTTCGTCTTCAATGAAGCCATCGGGAAGAGGATGTGGATTGCCATCGGTCTGATCACCTTCTCGAGCATGCTTCTCACCCTGGACGACCCCATGGCGCTGAAGTTCTCCTATGGATCTTTCCTGGTCCTCCTGGCATGCCTCTGCTGGGGCCTGGAGAACAATACAACGAGAAAGCTATCCATCAAGGATCCCATGCAGGTCGTCATCATCAAGGGGTTTGGGTCGGGCCTGGGTTCGCTTATTATCACCTTGGCCTTGGGAGAGTTCTTATGGAAGACCTCCTATGTCCTTTTCGCTCTTCTTCTGGGATTTGCGGCATACGGGGTAAGCATCTATTTCTACATTCTGGCCCAGCGTGACCTGGGTGCGGCAAGGACCAGCGCGTACTATGCAGCTGCACCGTTCATCGGGGTGTTTATATCTTTTGTGGTATTTGGCACCCGGCTGACCCCAATCTTCCTCATCGCCCTCCTCATCATGCTTGCTGGTACTTATTTCACGGTGATGGAAAAGCATCGTCATCTGCACCTTCACGAGGAAATCACCCACGAGCACAAGCACAGGCATGACGACCAGCACCATGACCATGACCACGAGAGAGAGTTCACAGGGGAGCACAGTCACCTCCATGAGCATGGACAGCAGGAGCATGCCCATGAGCATTCACCGGACATCCACCACAGGCATAAGCACTGATGGGAAAGAGGCACCCCAATAGAGGTGCCTCTTCTTGCTTGAAGTCTGACCAGGTCCGGATGATCTCTGCGCACTAATGCATTATTGAATGCTCCCAATGGCGATGATCATGGAAATTATTTTTCTTAAGGGTGAATTCGGAAGAATATCCAAAGGAAGCCATATTTTATGGCATTATGGGGAGCGACGTTATATAATAGATAAGAAAATAAGACGAAAGAGAAAAGGAGGGTGTTTGATGAAGGATCCGGAGAAACTCCAAGAGCTGGAAGAACTGTTGAAAGAGAATAATTTCAAGTCCGTAAGACAAGAGATTCTGGAATGGAACGACGTGGATATCTCAGAATTCATCGAGAACCATTCCAAGGAGAAAGCGCTCATCATCTTCAGGATGCTCCCCAAGGACCTGGCAACGGATGTGTTCGCAGAACTGGACATTGAGGTGCAGGAAAGGATCATCGGGGAGATCACTGACCAGGAACTTGGCTTCATCTTGGATGAAATGTTCGTGGACGATATGGTGGATATGCTCGAAGAGCTTCCGGCCAGTGTTGTGGCCAGAGTCCTCGAAAACACAGACGAGGAAACCCGTGGGACCATAAACCGCTTTCTGAAGTATCCGAAGGATTCCGCAGGAAGTATCATGACCTCCGAATACACAAGCCTCAGAAAGGACATGACCGTGGGAGAGGCAATTGACTATCTCAGGAAGAACGGGCAGGACAGCGAAACGCTTTATAGCTGCTATGTGATTGAGGACAAAAGGACCCTTGACGGGGTCGTTACATTAAGGACGCTTCTCCTTTCGAAGGATGATGAGAAGGTGGAGGACATCATGGAGAAATCCGTGGTCAGTGTCTATACCGAGCTTGACAACGAAGAGGTGGCGGACATCCTGACAAAGTACGATTTCATGACCTTGCCGGTCGTGGACAGGGAAAACAGACTTGTCGGCATCATCACTGTCGATGATATCATCGATGCCATCATCGAGGAAGATACCGAGGACTTTGAAAAGATGGCCGGTACGATTCCATCAGACAAGCCTTACTTGAAAACTTCTGTGTGGGAACTTGCAAAAAACAGGCTCGGCTGGCTGACCCTTCTCATGATTTCAGGAATTCTGAGCGGGAGAATTCTCGCAAGATATGAAGATGCCTTCATCGCCATACCGCTCCTCGTGACGTTCATCCCGATGCTCACAGACACAGGAGGAAATGCAGGTTCTCAGAGCAGCACCCTGGTCATCCGTGGTATGGTGCTGAATGAGATCAAGGTGACCGACGGATTAAAGGTGCTCCTGAAAGAGTTCCAGGTCAGTCTTATGGCTGGGGCGTTCCTGGCCATACTCAGCTTTATCCGACTCATCATCAAATACCCTGATAAGCCGCTGCTCATCCTCGTTGTCGCTCTTGCCGTTTTTGCAACGGTTATCCTGGCGAAGCTCATGGGAGCAATACTTCCCTTTGCGGCAAAGCTGATCAAGGCCGACCCTGCCATCATGGCCGCCCCAATGATCACCACCACAGTGGATGCACTGTCGCTCATCATCTACTTCAACCTGGCGAATCTGATCCTGAAATTATAACTAATCTGAACAGAAGCCTTCCCTACGGATGCATTTCCGCAGGGAAGGCCTCTTATCTTTTGGTAAGGTCAAAAGAACTATCTGGTCTGACGCACTAAATAACCTTTACTACTGCGTAATGCTCCAATTGGAAAACACAGATGATCATACAGAGAAAATTATCAGGAATTGAGTCGCATTGTGTGATGTATCCGCCAGTAGAAGGTTTCTTTTTCGAGATACCCTTTAAAGACCTTTCTGGAATTGGCTATATGGCCATTTTTCAGTGACGCCTGAGTACTTGATGTATATCATATGTTATAATGAACCATATGACTAGAAATGAGGTAAAATATGTTACTAAAGCTTAAAAATATACAAAAGTCTTTTGATAAGAAAGAGGTGCTGACGGACATCAGCTTTCAGTTTGAGAAGGGGAAAATCTACGCCCTCCTGGGCAGAAATGGCGCTGGGAAGACCACGCTGTTCAACATCCTGGCAGATGAGCTGAAGGAGGATTTCGGCGAAGTGACCCTGGATGAAGCTGCAGTATCAAGGACCCTGACTACGGATGACCTGGCCTATGTCTATTCCTCTCCGATTCTTCCGGATTTCCTCACAGGCTACGAATTCATCAAGTTCTTCATGGACATCAACAAGGAGAGGCTCGCCCACACCGGGACCATCGATGACTACTTCAACCTGATCCGATTTGATGAGGAGGACAGGCACAAGCTCATCATGACCTATTCCCATGGCATGAAGAACAAGATTGAGATGCTTCTCTTTCTCATCGCCAAACCTCTGGTCATCCTCCTGGACGAACCGCTGACATCCCTCGATGTTGTCGTTGCCCTGGAGATGAAGAAGCTTCTGAGGAACATCAGGGAAGACCACATCATCATCTTCTCCACCCATATCCTGCAGCTGGCGCTGGATATCTGTGACGAGGTCGTCGTGCTCAATGAGGGAAAACTGAGCCTGCTTGACCATGACATGCTGAGCGATGCGAATTTCGAGGATGAGATCATAGAGCTCCTGAGGGAGAAAGCGGATGATTGAAACGATTGTAAATATCATCAGGATTGAAACCTCCATTGCTATCAATGCCCTCATCTATTTCCTGAAGAAGCTTCCCTTCATCAAAAGGTATCTGAAAGGCGTAAACTACACTTTTCTCAGGTTCAAGCGCTTCATAGGCTTTTTTGCTGTTGCCTTGAACCTGATCAAAGGACCCATGAAAAGCGGAGTGGTCCTTTTTTTTGGCGTCCTCCTGCCAGGACTTTTTTCCGGAGAACAGGAGGTAAGGCATCCCCTGACGCTGGTGTTCTTCTTTTACTTCCTCTTCAGACTGTTCGCGTCTGAAACCCTCTCCCTGAACATGCAGAAGTACATCATGGTCAAGCAGCTCAGGATGAACGCGGGTAAATATGCAAAGGCGAACCTGGTCAAGAGTGAGGGAATCAAAATTGTTTCCAGGACTTTGGTCTTCATGGCCTTCTCCTCTCTTCTTGGAATCAGCCTCTGGGAAGCCCTTCTCACCTCCGTGCTTGTCACAATGACCGCCACAGTAGCTGAAGCGGTCCACCTTTTCATCTTCAGGAAGACAGGAGAGGTTCTCGAGGACCACAGCATAATAATGGTTGTCCTCTACCTGGGGATTACTCTGTCCGCTGGCCTCTGTTATTTCTTCCTCAGTGAATTTGATGCCGGACGGATCATCCTCCACCCAGCCACTTTTGTGGTCATGACCGGCATGTCCATGGTCGCTATCAGGTTCCTACATCGCTATGAGAGCTACGGAGAAGCCATGAACAGGGCAACAAACCTCACGAAGCTGTCAAATTTGCAAACCACACTTGGGGAAGCGAAGTTCGCCGATGTCAAGATCAAGGCAAAGGATTTCGATGTGAATGAACTGACAGAAGACCAGCATAGGGAGAAGGTGGGTTATGCCTACCTGAATGCCCTGTTCTTCGACAGGCATAAGAGGATAATCAGAAAGCCGATCATCATCAAGTCGGCTGTGGTGGTCGCTGCATTCGTCCTCGTCTTCGGGATATGTTACTTTGTGGAGACCGCCACTCTTGCAGGATTTTCTAGAGAGATCATCAGAAACTACACGATGGCTATCTTCCTCATGTATATGCTCTGCAACTCCAATAGGGAGACCCGGGCCATGTTCTACAACTGTCACCTCTCCATGCTCAGGTACGGCTTCTACCGAAAGCCCGGAGCATTGCTCCAGATGTTTACCCTGAGGCTCAGGCGGATTGTCCTCGGGAACCTCCTGCCGACGATGCTCCTCGTTTTCGGGCTTCTGCTTGTGACCGCCGCATCCGGAGCGGGAAACTACAGGGAAATCATGCCGGTTCTTTTCCTCATTATCTCCCTGTCGGTCTTCTTCTCGGTGCACTACATCTTTATGTACTATATCTTTCAGCCCTATACGTCCTCCCTCGGGGTCAAGAATCCCTTCTTCAGCATCATCAACGGCCTCGTGTACTTCTTGTCCTACATGAGCATGCAGTTCGATGAACCAGCAGAACGATTCCTTATTTACATCATATTCTTCTCCTTCGCCTATGTGGCCATGGCTCTTGTGCTGGTTTACACGAAGGCCCCAAAAACATTTCGGGTAAAGTGATTCTTAAGGAATATGTGTATAATAGGAATAGAGAAAAATAAATCGCTTAGTGAGGTATAGGATGAATAACGGAATTTTATTTCAAGGTTTTGAGTGGTATCTTCCTTCTGAAGGGAACTACTACAAGGATATGCTCCTGAAGCTTGAGGAACTCTCAAAGATGGGAATCACAGCCATATGGCTTCCGCCAGTCTGCAAGGCCACGGGCTCCAGTGACACCGGTTATGGGGTCTATGACCTGTATGACCTGGGTGAATTCGACCAGAAAGGGGAAGTCAGGACAAAGTATGGGACGAAGGAAGAGCTGAAAGAGCTCATCGAAGCCATCCACGGCAGAGGGATGCAGGTTTATGCCGATGTGGTCCTTAACCATAAGGCGGGAGCTGACGGTGTGGAAAAATTCATGGCTGTAGAAGTCGATACGAATGACAGGACCAAGGATATTGGAGAGTCACACGAAATCGAGGCATGGACGAACTTTCAATTTCCAGGAAGGCAGGGTAAATATTCTGATTTCAAATGGAACTTCCACCATTTCACCGGAGTCGACTTCGACAATCGTACTGGAGACAAGGGGATATTCAGGATTCTTGGGGAAAACAAGGGATGGAACTGGAACGTATCCAATGAGAACGGCAACTTTGACTACCTCATGTTCGCCGATATCGACCATGCGCATCCCGAAGTCAGGGAAGAATTGAAAACATGGGCTGACTGGTTCATCGGGGAGCTTCAGCTGGACGGTTTCAGGCTCGATGCGGTGAAGCATATCGACGGTGCGTTCATGCATGAGTTTACCAGTCATCTCAAACAGAAGCACGGGGATAGGTTCTATATCCTTGGTGAATATTGGGATAACAGCGTCAAAGCGAACAAGAAATTTTTGGAAGAAACACAATATGGCATCGACCTTTTCGATGTGGGGCTGCATTTCAATTTCTTTGAGGCTTCCAATCGTGGGGGGGACTATGACCTGAGGAAAATCTTCGACAACTCCGTCGTCACGGGAAATCCCCCCATGAGCGTCACCTTTGTCGATAATCATGACTCCCAACCCGGCCAGTCCCTGAACTCGTTCATCGCACCATGGTTCAAGGAAATCGCCTATGGTCTTATTCTCCTGAGAAAGGACGGCTATCCCTGCATCTTCTACGGGGACTATTACGGGATCGGCGGGGAGCATCAGATTCCCGGAATGAAGGATAAACTGGATGTCTTGTCGCTCGTCAGGAAGAGTCATGCCTATGGAAATCAGGATGACTACTTCAATGAACCTGACCTCATCGGTTGGGTCAGGCATGGAGACGAGGAACATTTCGGAAAATGCGCGGTCGTCATCTCCATCAGGGAGAAGAAAACCATCAGGATGTTTCTGGGAGATGAGGAGAAGGGGAAAGTCTATACCGACCTGACTGGAAACTGCCAGGACAAGGTTACCATCGATGAGGAGAACTACGGGAATTTCGCAGCCGAACCAGGAAGCATTTCAGTTTGGATGGAAGAAGGCCTTCCCCTGGAATAGGTTAAGAAAACCAGATCCGATGACAGCATAGGATAATTTGCACAGCTCAGGAAGACAACCGATTTGCAGGGAGTGGGGGAAACACGAAGAAATTTCCTTCCAGCCACGCCGTTTGGAGAAAGGAGCAAGAACCCCAATAATTCACGTTATGCTCACTTCGAGCTAAATTGAACATAACACACATATATTAGAATGGGGTATAAGACTAAAAATGCATTAGAATCGGATGAAGACTGATAACCTGGCCAGGGAAGGATTCCCTAACCATCTGATCTTTCTGGAGGAAATATGGAATACAACAATGCGGACTACAAGACGCTTTCTTCTTCGGAGAAGAAAGAACGTCATAAGGAGATTGCCCAAGTCTTCCTGAAACTGGGGGTGTTCGCCTTCGGCGGCCCTGCAGCGCACATCGCTATGATGGACGAGGAAATCATCCAGAAGAGAAAATGGGTTGAACGGACGAGATTCATGGACCTTATCGGGGCAACAAACCTCATCCCCGGCCCGAACTCCACGGAACTGGCCATACACCTGGGCTACGAACGGGGAGGGTTACTGGGACTTTTCATTGCGGGATTATGCTTTATCCTCCCCGCAATGTTCATCGTCCTCGGCTTTGCCTACTTTTATGTCAGGTATGGGGCGATTCCGAGGGTAGAGGGAATCCTTTATGGAATCAAGCCGGTCATCATCGCCATCGTTTTCCAGGCCCTGCTCAGGTTGGGGAAGTCCGTCATCAAAGGCAGACTGGCGGTCATTGTCGCAAGCCTAGTCATTGTCGGTTCCTTTTCAGGGATCTCTGAGATCCCCCTTCTCCTTCTGGCAGGAGTCCTGGTCATGGGAATCAGGAACCGGGACATGTTCTCGACGAAGGCCATGCTCTTCTTTCCCTTGCCGATGCTTGCCCTTAGTGACATCAGCATTGCGGCGAACCGGACAGGCATGGGCCTTGGAAGGCTTTTCCTGACCTTCCTCAAGATTGGCTCTTTCCTCTATGGCAGCGGATATGTCCTCCTGGCATTCCTGGAGACGGAATTTATCCGGGCCTTTCCGTTAATTACGCAGAAGGAACTCCTTGATGCCGTAGCTATCGGCCAGCTGACGCCGGGACCGGTATTCACGACGGCGACGTTCATCGGGTACCTCATTCTCGGAATCCCCGGCGCACTTGTCTCCACAGCGGGTATATTTCTTCCATCGTTCCTCTTGGTCTGGCTGCTGAGGCCCCTGATTCCCAAACTGAGGTCTTCCAGATGGATATCCGGAATACTGGATGGGGTAAACATCGCATCACTGGGACTCATGACTGCTGTCACCATAAGGCTTGGAATGACGTCCCTCATCGATCCCCTGAGTGTCGGCCTCTTCCTCCTTGCCCTCTTTGTCCTGATGAAGTTTCGGCTGAACTCGGCATGGATCATCCTTTTCGGAGGGGCGGTAGGCTTTATCAGCCAAATACTCTAGCCTGTAAATAAAAGGTCCCCCCGATGCTTCACATATCAGTGCGGCGTCGGGGGGACCTGGTCTTTTAATTCTAATTTTACAGGATATCGAGGGTGAAGACTTCGGTCTTCGAATCTCCTCGTTCGATCGCTTTCATGACTCTAGTCGATTTTGAAGTGTCGCCCATGAGGATACAGGCGACAAGTTTGTCTTCCTTAAAGAAAAGCTTCTTGTAGAGTCCCTTACCCTTGCTTCGATAAGAGAAGACATCCAAACCAGGGTCGGCGAAGTCTATGCTCCCTGCGGAGAAAATCTTTGCATTGAGCCCGTTGAAGATTGTGGAGAGCACCATGGGTGGGAATTCCAGGCTGCCGCCCGCAGCATTGGCTCCGGCGATTCTTCCCATGGAAAGTGCGGCAGGCCAGGTGCCGTAAACAAATCCGTTGACTTCAGCCACATCCCCACAGGCATAGATATCTTTGAAATTTGTCTCCATGCGACTGTTGACCTTGATTCCTTTGTCGGTTTCTATTCCTGCTTCAACAGCAATCCTGATCTTTGATCGGATGCCGACGGAGAAGAGAAGGATGTCGCAGGGAATCAGGGCACCGTTTTTCAGCTGGAGACCTGTCAGGGTTCTCTTTCCGTTCTCGTCCTCTGTGATGTTCACGGTCTCCGCGGAATCCCCAAGAATCAGCTCGATGCCACTGGCATCGGCAATTTCCTTGAAGATGACAGCCGCTTCATCATCCAGCTGCCTTGGAAGGAGCCTCTTGAAGAACTCCACGACGGAAACGTCCAGACCGCATTTCTTAAGGTTCCACGCAGCCTCGAGACCCAAGAGACCGCCGCCGATGACAACGGCTTTCCTTGACCTCTTCGCCTTCTCCCTGATGAGATCCGTGTCGCTCACTTCCCTGATACTGTAAATCCCTTCGATGTCCCTGTAGTTTTCGCTATTTAGTTTGCTGACATCGACAATTTCCTCAGACTTCAGAATTTCGATATCCACCGGGGGGATGAAGTTGTAGCTTCCCGTTGCAATGATGAGCTTGTCGTAGGGAACCTTGCTCCCTTCGTGGAAGGTAACCGTCTTTCCCTCTGGGTCGATGTTCACGGCTTCCTTGGAGAGAAGCTGTGTGATGTTCATCTTCCTGTACCATTCTTCTTTGGCCATGAAGAATTTGTCTTCAGGAAGAGGACTTTCCAGGCATTCTGCCAGCTGTGTCCTCAGGTAGGTCCTCACGGGCTCCTTCGAAGCGATAAGGATATCCGCATCCGGGCTGTTCTTCCTGATTTCCCCAGCGGCAAAATGTCCCGCAGGACCATTTCCAAGGATCAGAAAAATTTTGTTTGTAGTCTCATTATTTGTTGTCATAATTCATTTCCTCCAATTTCACTTCAACTCCACCCAGGTGAAATAGATTATTTCACCTGAGTAGAATAGGTTATTCCACCTAGATGGAATAGATTATTCCATCGGGGTGGATATGGTTGTTTTTTTTCATCATAGGTACTCTTATAAATCATATACTTAATGAGAATGAATATCAACAGGGGACAGGCTGCCTGTAATGAAGATTCATAAATTGGTCATGCCTAATGGGTAAGGGTCAGGGCGTTTCCGGGCTGGGATACCTGGAGATTCTTAAAATATCACAAACCAGGACGAATGAATCCCTGTGCGGGGTTATCACCCCAAAATGCGGAAACAGGAAAAAATCCTCTTTCCATATACACTAATATCAGTGATAATAGGAAGTAATCCAATGAACCTAATAATCGGCAGTGCACTGATGAAGCGGATCCCTTCAGGGAGACCAAAGAGAATCAGGAGAAGGGAGGATAGAATGGGTAGAAAAACAATCAAAACAAAATTTATCCTCTCCATGGTGATCTTCGGGAGCGTAGGTCTGTTCGTGACCCGGATTGAGCTCCCCTCCTTGGAAATCGCATTCTTTCGGAGCCTTATCGGCAGCCTTGTCATCGTCATGCTTTCTTTCCTGCAGGGGAAGAGGCCCGACCTTCAGGCCATGAAGAGGAACCGCGGACTGCTGATGCTTTCCGGAACCGCACTTGGACTCAACTGGATCTTCCTCTTTGAGGCCTACAAGAGGACGAGCCTCTCCAGTGCAACCCTTGCTTACTACATGTCTCCGGTCATCCTTATCGTCTTGTCGGCATTCGTCTTCCGGGTTCGTATCACGAGTTTCAAGGCCTTGACCATCCTCTTCTCCATCCTCGGGATCATGCTCATCCTCTTTGGCGGAGAAGGTTTCAGCACAGGAGGGGTGAGGATGTACGGAATTCTCAGTGGACTGGTTGCTGCAGTCCTGTATGCCCTGGTCGTCGTCATGAACAAGATGATGGAGAGAATCGGCGGGATAGACAGGACGATGTCCGAGCTGATGATCTCTTGCCTGGTTCTCGGGACATACCTTTCCCTCCGAGGGGGGCTGTCCTTACATATGATTAAGGGAGATTCACTTATTGCACTTCTTATCCTCGGCGTGGTCCACACCGGCATAGCTTACTATCTTTATTTCTCGTCCCTGGAGCATCTGGACACCCATTATGTGGCCTTGTTCAGCTACATGGACCCCATGACCGCCATGGTCCTGGCCTATGTGTTTCTGGGCGAAGCCGTCAACTTCAACATGGTCGTCGGTGCGCTCCTCATTTTGGGGTCTTCATTCCTTTTTGAAGCCATTGGGAAAAAAGAAAACCGTATTAGTGGTTAGCTAATGCGGTTTTCCTGATTTATTGTTCTGGCGTCTATTCCGCAGTTGCGATTGGTGTATATACTCTTGTCATCAGTTCATCGTCAATCATGTAGAGTGCTGCAGGATTCTGGTCAGCTCTCTTTAGTTTTCCAAGGATGACATTGAAATTGCTTTCCTCTTCAACCTGCTCGTCGATATACCATTTAAGAAAACTCGTTGTCGCATGCTCCTTCTCTTCGATGGCTATATCCATAAGATTGTAGATCCGCTTGGTCACGGTCTTTTCATGGGCCAGGGACTTCTCGAAGGTATCCTTGTATCCGTCGAATTCGACTACTGGATCTGGAATCCCCTTGAGGATGACTCTTGCGCCAGTTTCGCACAGATAGTTGTAGAACTTCATTGCATGGTCAACCTCTTCTTTGGCCTGAATGCGGTAGAAGTTCGCTGCGCCATGGAAGTCATTGGCTTCGGCATAGGCGACGATGGACAGATAGAGGTAGGAGGAGAGGAGTTCATAGTTGATCTGGTCATTGATGGCATCAATTAATTTTTTACTTAACATCAGATTACATCCTTTCTGGGTAAAGTGGATAATTGTTCATTTGAATATGTTTTATCCCATAAACTAATTGTAGCTTGAAATCTTAGCAAGCACAAGAAAGACACAGTATGTTAACACATGGAAAACCATCCCTGTATGGAGTTGTGCAGGTTGCGGCAGGGGCAATCCGAATCATAATGTTCAAAATCTGTTCAGTTTCGGGTGTTGGAAAGGAAGTGAGAATGGATTATGATGAACCTGTCGGCAGACGATTCGTTTTGGCACAAGGAAAGACGGACAAAGGTCAAAGTGTTCATTTTATAGGCCAAAGGAGGCAATTAGAGATGAAAAGATTATTAAGAGTCGAAGGTATGGCTAAAATCAGCAGGATTCCGGACCAGATCCAGATGAACTTCCATCTTGTCGCGACACACGAGAATTACGCCAAGGCGATTGAAATCTCGGGAACGGACTATGAAAACCTCGAGATAGCATTCATCCGGGCGGGACTCAGGAAGGAGGACCTGAAGACATCCAACCTGAATATCGAAACCCAGTTTGAATCGGTTAATGAAGGGAGAACCTACAGGAACATCTTCAAGGGCTACCGGATGACCCTGGCGCTGTATGTGGAAATTCCCATGGATATGGATTTGCTCTCGAAGATTATCGGAGAAATATCCATGAAGGCTGGAATGCCCGAATTCTCCATCACCTTTGCGGTGAGGGATACCAAGGCCGGTCTGTCCGAAGCCCTTACAGGTGCGGTCAGAGACGCCAAAGAGAAGGCACAGACCCTGGCAGAAGCTTCAGGGGTGACGCTGGGGAGCATTGCCTTCATCAACTACCATTCAAACGGTAGCATCATCTCTCCGACGAGGATGGACATGTCCATCCTGGAGGCGAAATCATCCATGAATCTCGACTTGAACCCGAGGGAAGTGGAGATGACGCAAAATGTGGAGGTTTCCTGGGAAGTGGTTTAGAATATCCATCTTTTAAAGCTGCAGATCTTCCAGAAATATGTTGAAATGGTTGGGATATCAAAGTATAATCAGATAAAAAAATAAACGAGGTATGAAAAATGAGCAGGCAAAAGAAGGAACATGAGAGACCAGAAGCCAGGAGAGAGACCTTCTCCACGGGACTTGCCGTATTCTTTGCAACCCTGGGATCAGCCGTAGGGCTGGGAAATATCTGGAAGTTCCCCTACATGACGGGCATGAACGGCGGGGGAGCTTTTATCATCGTGTACCTGGTCTTCGTGATGCTCATCGGAATCCCCATCATGCTGTCCGAGTTCTTTCTTGGAAGAAGGACTAGGTCAAATGTCATCGGGGTCTTTGACAAGCTGAAGACCTCAAGATACTGGAAGGTTATCGGATATCTCGGACCCCTTTCTGCGCTGTTTATCATGTTCTTCTACAGTACGGTGGCGGGATGGGTCTATTCGTATGTCTTCAAGGCCCTGAGAGGAGATTTCAGGTCACTCTCAGCGCTTGGTATCGATGACGCGAGGAAGGCTGCTCAGAGCCAGTTCATGTCAACCACGACAGTGGGGGTTTCTCCCATGCTCTGGCAGTTTGTGGCCATCGCCGTTGTGGCATCCATCCTGATCGCCGGGGTCAAAAAGGGAATCGAGAGAGTGACGAAGACCCTGATGCCCGTGCTCCTTGTCCTCATTGTCATCTGCGCCGTGAGGGCGCTGACCCTTGAGGGTGCCGGAGAAGGGATCAGTTTCCTCGTCAGGGCGGATTTCTCCAAGCTTACCACGTCGTCAATCCTTGCAGCCATGGGTCTCGCATTCTTCAAGCTATCCCTGGGCATGGGGACCATGGTGACCTATGGAAGTTACTTCAATAAGGAGAACAACCTCATCGGCACCGCCTTCAACGTGGCACTATCGGATACTGTGGTCTCCCTGCTTGCCGGGCTGGCCATCTTCCCGGTGGTCTTCACCTTCAATCTTGCGCCTGAAGGCGGACCCGGACTACTCTTTAACACCATTCCTCTGGTGTTCTCTTTGCTCCCTTTCGGAAACATCCTCCTTACGCTTTTCTTTCTCCTTAGCGCCATCGCCGCAACCACCGCCATGATCTCCATGGTGGAGGTTCCTGTGGCCATCCTGACAGAAGAATTCAGGCTCAAAAGGAAAACGGCGGTTCTCCTGATTGCCGGAATCACTTTTTTCATCGGAGTGCTGACCACTCATCCTCAAAGCCTCCTGGGTGCAGTGAAGATTGGGGAAAGGAGCTTCTTTGACTTCTTCGACTACATGTCTTCAAACATCTTCCTTCCTGTGGGCGGCCTCCTCATTACGATTTTCGTAGGGTATTTTGCAAGGAAGTCGGACATTCTGGAAGAATTCAGCAATGGACATACCCTCAAGAATGCATACCTCATCAAAATGTACCACGTGGTGCTCCGATATGTGACCCCATTCATGGTCATTATCGTTTTTCTAAATGCTATTGGCCTCCTAAAACTATGACTTTATTAGAAATGTCAGTACCTCTACGGGGGGAGGAATTCCGGCCTTGTAGAAATCCTTAGCGATTCGCGGATTATTATTTTTATATCCTTTCCATTCATGCCAAGATTAGGTTATAATTTTAAGGTAAATCAACACAGGTCATGAAAGATCCAGACAAAAGACAAGGCTGCAAAGCGTTAGGAGATGTGCACTATGGACAACAGAGAAAAGATGGATGAACTGAATCTCCTTTTGGAGAGCAATAACTTCAAGAAGCTGAGGGAAGTAATCCTTGAAGAGAACGAAGTGGATATCTCTGAATTCATCACGGAGCTTCCAAAGGATAAGGCTCTGATAGTTTTCAGGACATTACCCAAGGATCTCGCGGCTGAGGTCTTTTCTAACCTTGAAGTCGACGTGCAGGAGAAGATCATCACCCATATTACCGACCAGGAGCTGAAATACATCCTGGATGAGATGTTTGTCGATGACATGGTGGACATGGTAGAAGAACTTCCTGCAGGGGTGGTCAAGAGGGTACTCAAGAACACCGATGAGAGCACAAGAGGAACTATTAACGCCTTCCTCAACTATAAGAAGGACACAGCTGGAAGCATCATGACGGCGGAATATACGAACCTCCGGGCGAATATGACTGTAAAAGAGGCTATCCAGTATCTGAGGAAATTCGGAGAGGACAGTGAGACGCTTTATAACTGCTATGTCATCAACAAAGACAGGGTCCTGGACGGGGTGGTCACCCTTAGACTACTTCTCCTGTCCAAGGATGAGGAGAAGGTCGCCGACATCATGGAAAGCGATGTCATCAAGGTCCATACGGATGATGACAAGGAGCATGCGGCGCAGCTCTTCACGAAATACGACTACCTGTCCCTGCCTGTTGTGGACTCTGAAGACCGTCTCGTGGGAATCATCACCGTCGATGATATCATCGACGTCATGGAAGACGAGGCCACAGAGGATTTCGAAAGGATGTCAGGCGCCTTTCCTTCCAATAAGCCCTACCTGAAGACACCCGCCTGGGAGATGGCCCGAAACAGGATTGTCTGGCTTACGGTCCTGATGATTTCAGGCATCATCACCGGTGGAATCCTCTCCAAATACGAATATGCCTTCACCGCGATTCCGCTTCTTGTGACCTTCATCCCCATGATGACGAATACCGGAGGTAATGCCGGGTCACAAAGCAGCACGCTGGTCATACGTGGCATGGTCCTCAATGAAATCAGAATATCGGACGGATTCAGGGTCCTTTGGAAAGAACTCAGGGTCAGCATCATCGTGGGTTCAGTTCTTTCCGTGGTCAACTATGCCCGGATTATCCTCACCTATCCTGGAAAAAGTGATCTTGCACTTGTCGTCACCCTGGCCATGTTTGCCACGGTGGTCATGGCAAAGATGGTGGGCGGGGTCCTTCCGCTTATCGCCAAAGTCATGAAGGCCGACCCGGCCATCATGGCTGCCCCACTCATCACGACCATAGTAGATGCCCTGTCCCTCCTGGTTTATTTCAGTCTGGCACAGCGCATCCTGAATTTGTAGATCAATGGATGAGGGCTAACACCGGAACGAGAGGTCAAATTAACGATGCATCTGGAGACATTCTCTGGATGTTTCTTTTTTGATCTGAATAGGAATTATATTTCTTGACAGTGTGCCATAAGATGGCTGAATCGTAGAAATCCATGTTAGAATGATAGAAATCAAAAAAAATCGGACATCAATTCGTCAAAGCAATCTGAACAATTAGGAGGACCTTATGAAAAGATACGGATTTATCATCTGGCTCATCGTCCTGGCAGCAGTTCTGGGAGGAGGGTACTACCTCAGTGGAATGCTTGGGGACAAGGAACGGCAGGAACCGGTGCAGACGGTCAGCGAAACACCCGACCCGTCCACCTACGATAAATACAAGGTGGAAAGCGGATTCAAACCTGATTTTACCATCAAGAATGCAATAGGTGAGGATGTCACGCTAAGTGACTACAAGGGGCAGGTGGTAATCCTGAACTTCTGGGCTTCCTGGTGTCCGAGTTGTGTCGAGGAAATGCCGGAAATTCAGGCTGTACATGACTCGCTAGGTGAAGGGAAGGTCCTTCTTACGATTAACCATACGGACGGTCAAAAGGAGACAAGGGAGCTGGCTGACAAGTTCCTTGAAAAAAGTGGCTATGACCTAAATGTGCTCTATGATACGGAAAAGGAAGCTTTTAATGTTTTTGGGGTAAAAAGCATTCCTCAGACGTTCATTATCGACAGGGAAGGCATGGTCGTATATAAAATCGAAGACGCCACGGACAAGGAGACCATTGACGCTCTTCTGGGATTGGTGGACTGACCTCCGCATCCCCATGAATCCTCCCGATGTTTCCCATTGTCCTCATGTACCTTAGCCATGAGAGGTGGATCAAGGGGAAGTCCCTGAGGGCGAACCTCCTGGCGTTCATCCTTGTTTCACCATCGCCTTTGTGAACCTGGGAGCCACGGCTGCTGCCATCGGAAGCCTCTTTAGCATCAGCAGGCTTTTGCTTCAGTGCATCGGAGGTGGGTCATCATTTTTTTAGGCTGAACATGGCTGGATTGATCCATACTCCATCCCTGACCAGAGATGGAACTTAATCTGATAACGGAAGGGAATGGTTCATAAGATCATTCATCTTTGGAATCGTGTTTTTATCGGATGGTCACCCTGCCAGGACACATTCCTAGGCTCGGCCCTCATTCTCGCCGCTGATGTCAGCATGATGCGAAATTTTCTCTTATTGCCTGTCCACCCTATAGGTACATTTTACTTTTTGAGCATGCCTATGCATTCATTTTTGTAAGCTGTTTTGGATTTGAACGGTAATGAGACCAATATTTGTAGAAATTGAAACTGAAAAGTACTTGACAGGGAAGATGGTCAAGGCTTATAGTAACAATATAGTGTGTTACTTTAAGCAGGCACGAGCTAATTGAAAGTATTTTCTTGTGAAAATATTTCCAATTAGCTCGTTTTTTCTTTGAAAGGTGTGAAAAAATGTTCAATATATTCAAGAAGAAGAGCAGGTCAACGGAAGTCATTTCCTGTGTGGAGGGAATACTTAGTCCCCTGAAAGATGTTCCTGATGCGGTATTTGCCAAAGGTTCGATTGGGAGGGGTGTCGCGATTAAACCTACTTCGGGTCTCATCGTCTCCCCTGTTGATGGAATCATCAGGATGATTTTTCCAACTAACCATGCCGTCGGAATCGAGACTAAAGAAGGTCTGGAATTCCTGATCCATGTAGGGATTGATACCGTGAAGCTAAATGGTGAGGGATTCAGAAGAATCGCCACTGAGGGAACCACGGTGAAAGCGGGAGACAACCTGCTTGAGGTCGACTTTAAGCTGCTCGAGGAGAAAGGGTATCCTACTGATACAATGATTATCCTGACCAATGACAAGTCCAAGGCTGATTTCCATGAAATCATGCAGTATGGGAAAGTGGTAGGAGGAAGCGGCAAGGTCATCTTCACCTGCGATATCAGAAAAGGCTAATTAGAAGATTTACGGACCCCTTACCGTGACGATTATGTCATGGAAGATTTCAATAGGAAAGGAGTTGAAACCAGGCTGGCAGGATCGGTCGGCCTGGGAACGTATGGAAAAGTTCAAAGTCATAAGGGTGCTTAGCCACAATGTTGTCCAGGCACTGGATGTTTTGAAGGATGAGGAGTGCATTTTACTCGGCAAAGGAATTGGATTCGCACAAAAAGAGGGCCAGTGGATCGATCCGGGTGTAGTGGAACGGAAATACTTCATCAGGGACAGCGAAAATCTACATAAATACCAGAAACTTTTGGAGACCACTGATGAACGGCTTTACTTCATTATCGAAGAGTATATCGAAAAAGTAGGGAAGACCTTCGGGAGTGGCTTTGATGAGAATCTCCATATCGGACTTTTGGATCATATGAATTTCTCCATTTACCGATACAGAAACAATGTGACATTGAATAATATCTTCATCGATGAGATGAGCATGATGTATGAAAAGGAATATGCATTTGCGAAGGTGATGCTGAAGGACCTGAACAAGAGACTGAATGTGGAACTACCTGAGGCAGAAGCTGTGTTTATCGCACTTCATATCCATTCGTCAGTAAAAGGCGAGAAAGCTTCACAGACAGCACTCTATCTGAAAATCATCGGAGAGTGCCTCCAGTTTATCGAAGAGGAGCTTGGTATTTCCCTGGATCCTCAAAGTATCGAGAAGGTGAGGCTCATCACACATTTGAAATTCGCATTGAAAAGGGCCAGTGAACACAAGCCCATTAAGAATATCATGGCAGAATCAATGAAAAATGCTTTTCCAAAGACATTCCTGGTCGCAACGGAAATGGCAAAGAAGATTGAAGAGAACTATGGCATTATCCTTCCTCAAGGGGAGATTGGATATCTCACCATGCACATAGAAAATATCATCCTCCAGCAAAAAAGCTGAATGTAGAAGGATCTGGTCGAAGAAACCATCTCATCCAAACCTAAAGCGGTAAACCTTCCAATTTTTCAATCTGGATAAGTTTGTGGATTGTGATAAAAAGAAATTTCACGAGTTTGTCCTAATTAAATGAGCCTTACTTCTGTTCATGCGCAGGGACAGGGGTTTCATATAGAAAGGATGCTGAAGTGAATACATCCACGGAAAGAGACGTCTTGACCATGGAGAAGAATAACCTTTTCTTTCAGCAAGGCTATGGTCATTATTTAAACTAAATATTTAAATATTAGGAGGAGAAAATGTTTAAACAACTTCAAAAAATCGGGAAATCATTCATGCTTCCTATTGCAATCCTTCCTGCAGCCGGTCTGCTCCTTGGAGTAGGTGGAGCCCTTTCCAATCCGACGACTGTCGCAATCTATCCCTTCCTCAATGTTGCGTTTCTGCAGGCCATCTTTAAAATCATGTCTGCTGCGGGAAGTGTTGTCTTTGGAAATCTCGCACTTCTGCTCTGTATCGGTCTGGCAATTGGTCTCGCCAAGAAAGACAAGGGAACTGCAGCCCTAGCCGCTGTTGTTGGCTATCTGATCATGGCCGGGACAATCACAGCGATGCTCGGCATCTTCAAACCTGAAGCGCCTGCTATCGACACAGGGGTCATCGGAGCCATCGTCATTGGATCCCTGGCCGCATACCTGCACAACAGGTACCGCAACATCCAGCTTCCAGCGGTACTGGGCTTCTTCGGAGGATCTCGTTTCGTCCCTATTGTCACCGCATTCGCGGCTATATTTGTCGGCGCGCTCTTCTTTGTCATTTGGCCTCCATTCCAGCAGCTGTTGATTTCCTCTGGCGAAACCATCTCCAAGATGGGACCCGTAGGGACTTTCTTCTATGGATTCCTCATGAGGCTTTGTGGTGCGGTCGGACTACACCATATGATCTATCCGATGTTCTGGTTCACTGAACTTGGCGGAGTGGAAATGGTTGCAGGTCAGCAGGTTGTTGGCGCACAGAAAATTTTCTTCGCTCAGCTGGCTGATCCAAATCATGTCGGACTATACACAGAAGGAACCCGTTATTTTGCAGGGCGATTCGCAACCATGATGTTTGGTCTACCGGCAGCTTGTCTTGCCATGTACCATGCTGTACCCAAAGCGAAGCGCAAGATGTTCGGCGGACTATTCCTTGGCGCCGCTCTGACCTCTTTCATCACAGGAATCACAGAACCAATCGAGTTCATGTTCCTATTCGTGAATCCATTCCTTTATGTGTTCCATGCGTTCCTTGACGGCGTATCCTTCTTTGTAGCGGATATCCTGAACATCTCTATCGGGAACACCTTCTCAGGAGGAGTTATCGACTTCACCTTGTTCGGAATCCTGCAGGGTAATGCCAAGACCAACTGGTTGCTTGTCCTTCCGGTAGGTGCAATCTGGGCTGCAATGTACTACTTCTCCTTCAAGTTTTTGATCACCAGGTTCAATATCATGACACCTGGAAGAGGAGAAGACACAGAAGAAGCCATGGTTACGACCAAATCCTCACTTAAAGATGAATCCATTGCAGTTATCAAGGCACTGGGTGGAAAAGAGAATATCGAGGATGTGGATGCCTGTATCACAAGGCTTCGCGTCAGTGTCAGGTCAGTAGAAAATGTGGATAAGAATGCCTTGCGCAAGATTGGCGCAACAGATGTTCTTGAAGTCGGTGGCGGAATCCAGGCAATTTATGGGGCCAAAGCCATCCTTTATAAGAATGCGATTGAAGATATCCTTGGTCTGGAAGAATAACCAGAATGGCCACTCATCAAGTGGCCATTTACCTTTTCACATTTAGGCGGAATTCAAGGTGAAATAATTATCAGGAGGATGGCAGCCAAGCTGCCGGATGAATATGAGAAATAAAGAACAAATCATGGCAGCCATAAGGAATGAAGTTATCGTGTCCTGTCAGGCATTGCCTGAGGAACCCATGCACAGCTCATTTATCATGGGAAGGATGGCCTATGCGGCATACCTTGGAGGGGCGCGTGGAATCCGGGCGAACAGTGTGGAGGATATCCGAGAAATCAAGAAGACTGTGGATCTTCCCATCATCGGAATCATCAAGAAGGTCTATGAAGGGTGTGATGTCTTCATCACACCGACACTTTCTGAAGTTGATGCCCTTTGCGAGGAAGGCGTCGATATCATCGCGTTGGATGCCACAATTAGAGTGAGGCCGGATGGCATGACCATCTTGGAGGAATTTCCGCTGATCCGAAGCAGACATCCTAATCAGCTGTTCATGGCTGACTGCTCGACCTACGAGGAAGTGAAAACCGCCGTGGAACTTGGGTTTGATTTTCTCGGAACGACACTTTCGGGATATACATCGTATACCAGTGGAAGAAAGCTCCCTGACTTTGATCTCATTGAACGGATTGTGAAGGATTTTGAGACGCCTGTTATCGCCGAAGGTGGAATCTCCACCCCTGAGGAACTCAGGGAAGTTTTTGATAAAGGTGTGTTTTGTGCAGTTGTAGGCTCCGCAATTACAAGGCCGATGGAAATCACGAAGCGTTTCATCGCGGCAATCAAAGGGAAATAAGTTTCATTATCCAAGGTTAAAAACTAAGAAAACAAGAGGATCTGGAAGTGAAATCAAGATAATACAGAGGGGTAAAGAAAGAGAGTCTGACTCTCTTTTTTTATGAAAACATTTATGGAAAGAAGAATCGACTAGGACAGGTGTTTGCCATGGATAAAACCCAGCAACATTGATACAACTGTATCAGGTGATTTTTCAATTCAGATACTCAATGGGAAAGATATAGTTATTTCGTCAGATTTCTGATAAAATGCATATAAAAGTATTAATATTATCTCAGAAATATCGTGTCCAACGGACAGGAATAAAAGTTGCTGCACTGCGTAATACATTGGGGAAAGTAGAATCCAAATGGGATAGGTTCACCTTTTACTAAAGGTGGATTTACCTCTGGAGCATATTACACAGAAGTGCCAGTCACAGAAAGCTGCCCTGCTGTAATGTTCAGGTGCAATATTGAAGGAGGTGAAGCGAGGCGGATTCCTCTTCTCATGAGAAGCCAGGCTTCTTGAGAAAATGGTGTCCTTCGCGGGATTTGATGAAAAGAAGAATTTTCTTTGTCCTTGCCATCCTCACGGGAGGGATTGCCCTGGGCGTACTGCTGGGATTTCTATCCGACCGGTATGATATGGCGTTCACCCTCTTTGACAAAATGGGCCTGCTTGACATTCCCGTCATGTTCCTTATATTCTTCATTGGCGTGTTCCTCCTGGTGAATATCCATGAGTTTGGACACTTCATCCTGGGTAAATTCATGGGCTACGACCTCCTGATGCTGAGGGTAGGGATATTCTCTATTCAAAAGGAAAACGGGAAGATGAGGTTCAGTATCATCAGGAACATCGGATATGGCGGCCTCTGTGCCATGATTCCTAAGAAGGAGACGTCCTTGAGGAATTATGCCATTTATTCCGCAGGCGGAATCCTCTTTAACATGCTCTTCGGTGTCACCATTTTGCTGGCGGTCCCAGGACTGGGCCTGAGAGATTTATTTTACATTCCTGTCATGGCCACGGGCGCCATATCCATATTCTTCGGAATCCTCAATGCCATACCGTTTAAGAGCGTGAATCAGCCAACGGATGGTATGGTCATCCTGAGCATCTTGAAGAAGACACCGATGGCAGAAAGGTTTTACCGCAACAGCACGATTTCTTCACAAATCATGGAAGGCACAAGGCCAAAGGACCTGGAACTATCTGATCTGGATCGGGACGATCCCATGGACCTTCGGGACAATATCCTGATCTTTTACCATTATTTCAAGGAGATTGACGAGGGAAACCTGGAGAGCGCAGGATATTATCTTTCCCTGCTTCTTGCCAATTTGCAGGAGGTTCCCCCATTCTCCCTGCCTGCCTTCTACTATGAGCTGATCTTCTACAGTATCCTTACTGGCGACTTGGAAGAGGCAAAAAGATATTATGCTCTTGCCGGAAAGGTGCTTCAGAAGGACTTGGACATCAACGGACAGAGAGTCAAGGCCTATTACGAGTATTATGTCAATCATGATGGTGATGAAGCCCGAGAACTCGCTTTGCGGGGACTGTCAGTAAGGGAGAAGTATCCTTTCCCTGGTCATGCGCTCATGGAAGGTGACCTGCTGGAGGAGCTCCTTAGGGTGATCGGTTCGAAGGAAAGGACTGGGGGCTAACCTGGGAGGAACAAAAACAAAGAAAACCCGAAAAGGGTGATGAGAGAAGATAACACTGACAGAGGGAGAAATCCTGAAATCCGACAGTGTTTGATACATGGCTGGACCCTATCCTCATCCTTAACGACCGAATTCCCAGCCAGATCTGAAGTTCGCATATCAGGACTCTGGGAATCGGATAAATATACCATGATTTGGGAGATTCCTCGAAATGATGCATGAGCAGATCCCCGGAACCACCATTGCAAAAATTAGCTCGGAAAGGCCATAAAAAGTCTTTAGAGAAAATGAAGAATTTCCTCATAAGATATTAAGCTTTTTCTGGGATAATTGGAGCAATGGAAGAGGAGGCGCTCGCATGCAAAGGACAAGGGCTGTAAGACATCAGAAGAAGAGGAAAATGAGGCCAGAATACAGGATCATCCTGTTTGGCAGTGGACTCATCTTTCTTCTGGTGGTTTATTTTGCGGGCTCATTAATCTTCAAAAGTGAAGAGAGGGTCTATTCGGAGCCACTCCTGAGGATAAGCAGCCTTGACGAACTAGATGACAAGACAAGAGAAGCGGCTGAGCTCTTTCTTCGAATAGCCAGGGACCAGGGCTTGAATGTCACAATTACCGAGACCTACCGGACCCAGGAAAGGCAGGATTACCTTTATACCCAGGGTAGGACAAGAGGAGGGGCTGTGGTGACCTGGACAAGGAATTCAAGGCATACAAAGAGAGATGCCTTCGATATCGCCAAGGATTCGCCTGGGCACGAGTATGATGACACAGCGTTTTTTAAGAAGTGCGCAGAAATTGGAGAATCCATAGGACTGGAGGCTGGTTTCTACTGGAAGAGTGGGCAACAGGATATGCCTCATTTTCAGATGACCACATTTGGCAAACTGATCTATCCTGAAGGATATGAGAGAAGTGGAAAAGGAAAGTAACAGGAAGTTCTTCAAGGACAATCGAACGGGAAAGAGGATGCTCAGGGCGGCATTCCTGATGCTTTTCGCTCTTGGGTTCCTTTATTATGAGAACAATGCCCTTGAAGTCAGTGATTTCAACGTAGAAAGCCTGAACATCCCTGCTGAATTTGAAGGCTATAAGATCCTACAGATTTCTGATCTGCAAAGCAAATCCTTCGGACGGGGGCAGGAAAAACTCATCGAATGCATCCGGTCTCAAGAACCGGATATCATCGTCCTCACCGGAGACCTCGTTGATTATAAGGACAAGGAACTGGAATCGACGAAGATTTTTCTCGAAGGGATCCGGAAAATCGCACCCATCTATTTCATCACTGGAAACCATGAAGAAGCATCAGAGGATTCTGCTATCCTCATGGAACTGCTGGAGGAATACGGAATCATTGTCCTGGATGGGGAATCCATCATTCTGAAGCGGGGAGAAGGGGAGATTCTCCTCTCGGGAATCTCTGACATGAAGCAATTTTATGGACAGTATTCCAGACCAGGCGCGACGTTTCGCGAAACCCTGCAAGCCTTATCGGGTGATGGCGAGATTGGTAAGAAAGAAGGTACGTACAGGATTCTTCTTTCCCACAGGCCGGAGCTCATAGACAACTATGCGGAGGCAAAATTCGATCTGGTCTTTTCCGGGCATGCCCATGGAGGTCAGGTGAGGCTCCCCTTCATCGGAGGACTCATCGCACCAGGGCAGGGCTTCTTCCCAAAATACACAGAAGGGATCTATGTCACTAACAAGACGAGCATGGTCGTCTCCAGGGGACTTGGCAGCAGCAGCATTCCCCAAAGGCTGTTCAACCATCCTGAAATCGTCGTGGTCACGCTGTCCGTGGCAAACCACAAATAACGCAGCATTCACATCCAAAAGGGAACACCTGACCATTGAACTTGAAAGGAAGCAGTTCACGGGTCAGGTGTTTTTTTATCTTCAATTCTCAGGACTTTGAATGTATAATGTTCTTATCTGAGAAGATTTTAGAATAGTTGGACAATTTCATTTTTCAAGGTCATTGAACCTGATGGACGTTTTTGCAAGGAGGTATGAAATGAAGAAGCTGATCATCACCTGGTTTGGCCATTCCTGCTTCAAGATAAGGTATGGGGAGTATTCGCTGGTCATCGACCCTTATAAGGATGGAATGATTCCGGGGCTGGAGCCGCTTTCCCTGGAAGCCGACGAGGTCTTTTGCAGCCATGACCATGGCGACCACAGTTTTGTCGAAGCGGTGAAGATCAGAAGCCCACATCGGGTTTCCCCCTTCAAGGTGACAAAGATCAGGTGCGACCATGACGAAGTGGCGGGAAAAAACGCGGAATGAACCTGATCCATGTCTTTGAAGCAGATGGCCTTCGGGTCGCCCACTTCGGAGACCTCGGGGGAAGACTCACCCCACAGCAAATGGAGACCCTCGGGAGGCTTGATGCAGCAATGATTCCGGTGGGCGGGGTCTTCACAATCGATGCGCGGGAGGCAAAGGAACTCATTTTCCTCCTCAAGCCAAGGGTGGTCATCCCAATGCACTATAGGACAGAAAAATTCGGGTTTGGCGCACTGGGGATGCTGGATGACTTCCTCGCCCTTTGCGGCGACGTCATGAAGGCCAAAAGCAGTTCCATTGAAATCACGGAGGACAAGCCCAAGGGGACGGTGGTCCTCACCTATGAGGCATCGAACTAGAAAACAGACTTCTTCGACGAACTTCTTAAAAAATGAATCCAAGGTTTCGCGAACAAACATCCGGCGGAACCCTGGATCCTTTTTTTAGGTCTTCCTTTTCGGTTGAATTATTTTTATTCCTGATATAGGAAAAAGGGTTTTTATGATAAAATAGTAATTAACATATAGAATTCGATATCGATATATCATTTTCCGATTATTTGAAGGAAGTGGAATGATGATCAAGGAAAAGGGCGGGATATTTGCCCTCACAACCAAGATGACCAGCTATATTTTCCAGGTGCTGGGTACAGGGCAGCTGGAAAATCTCTATTACGGCAGCCGGATCAGGGATCAGGACTATGGTGGACTTGAGATGAAGCTTAACGCAGGCGCGGGAAGCAGCGTCATGTACATGAAGGGGGGCAGGGAAGTGTCCATGGACCTCCTTCCCCTGGAGTACTCGTTTAACGGCAAAGGGGACTTCAGGAACATGCCACTGGAGATGGAGATGCCTGATGGGACATACCTCAGTGATTTCGTCTATACCAGCCATGAAATCATCCGGGGAAACCTGCCCATGGATACGATGCCCTCTTCCTATGGCAGTGAAGAGGAGTGCGAGACTCTTGTCGTCGTCCTGAAGGACAAGCTCTTCCAGATTGACCTGGAACTCTATTACACGGTCTACTTCGACGAAAACGTCATCACCAGGCGGGTCAAGCTCATCAACCATTCAGGTGAGCATATCACCCTCAGGAAGATCATGAGTATGAACCTCGATATCCTGGGCTACGGGTATGATGTCATCACCCTGGATGGAGGATGGATCAAAGAGACGCATGTCCACAGGCGGGAACTCTCCTACGGCATGATCATCAACGACTCCACGACAGGAGCCAGCAGCAACCGGCACAACCCTGGCGTCATTTTGGCGAAGAAGGGGACAATAGAAGACAGCGGGGAATGCTATGGCGTGAATCTCGTTTACAGTTCCAACCATTATACGGCCGTCGAGCGGTCCAATCACGATATCATCCGGATCATGTCCGGCATCAATCCTCACAATTTCAACTGGATCCTCGAGGACGGGGAATCCTTCGAGGCACCCGAAGCGGTCCTCAGCTTTTCCTCCGAAGGGCTGAACGGACTCAGCCAAAATATGCATGACTTCGTCAACCACCACATCGTTCGGGGGGCTTTCAAGGGTAAGGAAAGGCCCATCCTCATGAACAACTGGGAAGCCACCTTCTTCGATTTCAACGAGCGCAAGCTCCTGTCTCTGGCCAGGGAAGCCAAGAAGCTGGGCATCGAACTATTTGTCATGGATGACGGTTGGTTCGGCGAAAGGACGGATGATACCAGGGGGCTCGGAGACTACAACGTCAATCTTAAGAAGCTTCCGGGCGGACTTCGGAGACTGTCGGAAAAAATCAATGCCCTGGGGCTTGATTTTGGCCTCTGGTTCGAACCGGAAATGATCAGTAAAGATAGCAATCTGTATCGGAAACATCCCGAATATGCCGTCCAGGTCAAGGGGAGGGAACCTTCCCTGGGAAGAAACCAGCTGGTTTTGGACTTGTGCCGGAAGGACGTTCAGGATTATATCGTGGAGAATGTCGACAAGACCCTGAAGAGCGCCTCCATCGCCTATGTCAAATGGGACATGAACAGGCATATCTCGGACATGTATTCGCCAGACGTGAAGCACCAGGGGATGTTCTACCACAGCTATATCCTCGGGCTATACAGTGTCCTGAAGAGGATCACAGAAGCTAATCCCGGGGTCCTCTTCGAGTCCTGTTCCAGCGGGGGGAACCGGTTTGATCTTGGCATGCTTTCTTATACGCCACAGATCTGGGCATCGGACAACACCGACCCTGTGGAAAGGCTGAAGATTCAGGGTGGGCTGAGCTATTTCTATCCTCTGTCCACTATTGGCGCCCACGTTTCCCAGAGCCCGCATCAGCAGACCCTGAGGAACACGCCGCTGGAAACCCGGTTCAATGTGGCAGCTTTCGGACTTTTGGGCTATGAGCTCGACCTCGGGTCGCTCAATCCGAAAGAGAAGAAAGAGGTCCGGGGTCAGATCTCCTGGTACAAGAGGAAACGAAAACTCCTGCAGTATGGAAAGTTCTACCGCTTCGATCAGGAAAAGGAGAATCGGGTGAACTTCCAGGTGACAGAGAAGAATGGCTCGGAATCCGTCTTCGGCAATTTCCAGGTCCTGCAGGAAGCCAGCCCGTCCTTCGACGTCCTGAGGTTCAAAGGCTTAAGAGCAGACTACCGCTACAAGGTCAGCACGCTCCGGCAGACCATGGACATCAGATATTTCGGACATCTCATCAGCCATGTGGTTCCCATGAGGCTGAAGGCTGAAGGAATGATCCTGCATGAAGTGAGGAAACATTACCGGCTGCCTAACAATTATGAGGAATACAGGGCTTTTGGGGACCTTTTGGGAAATGGGCTCAGGGTCAACCAGCAGTTCATGGGAACGCTCTACAGCAAGGAAACAAGGATCCTCAAGGACTTTGGTTCCCAAATCATGGAAGTGGTAAAAATGGAGGAGGGTGATTAGATTGGAAAAGAACAGCAATTTCAGAAAGAACAAGATTAGTTTCGGCCTTGGAACCGTGGGCAGAGACATGGTGTACTCCATGGTCAGCATGTACCTCATGGTATTCATCACGGAGGCCGTGGGGGTAACGGATTCGGTACTTCTTAGCATCACCACCATCATGATGGTGGCCAGGGTGTTTGACGCCTTCAACGATCCACTTATGGGGGTCATCGTAGACAATACCCATTCGAAATGGGGGAAGTACAAACCATGGATCACCATCGGGGTATTCTTCAGCGCTGCTGTTGCCCTCCTTCTGTTCATGGACTTCAACCTTTCCGGGATGTCGTATATCATTTATTTCACCATCTTGTACATCCTTTGGGATGTGGCCTGGACAATGAATGACATTGCCTACTGGTCAATGATGCCGAGCCTCTCCTATGACCAGAAGGAAAGGGAGGAGATCGGAGCCTTTGCCAGAATCTCTGCAAATATCGGTTTGTTTGCCGTCGTAGGGGCTGTGATTCCGGTGACCAATCTCCTTGGAGGAATCTTCGGAAGCCTGAAAACAGGATTCACCGTATTCATGCTTATCCTTGTCGTCATCATGATTCTCTTCCAGTTCATCACCATCCTTGGGGTAAAGGAAGCTCCGCCCATTGGCGGGGTAGACAATACGAAGACGACGCTCAAGGTCATGATGAGAGCCCTGACCCAGAATGACCAGCTTCTTTTTACCGGAATCTGCATGGCGCTTTTTATGATCGGCTATGTGACGACCACAAGCTTCGGGGTGTATTATTTCAAGTATGTCTTCAGGAATGAGGGCATGTACTCCATCTTTGCCATTATCCTCGGGGTTTCTCAAATTTCGGCTCTTCTCGTTTTTCCCTGGTTCAGCAGACGCTATTCGAGAAAGATCCTCTATGGCGCTTCGACGGTCCTCATCGTCATCGGGTACATCGTCTTTTTCTTTTCTCCGGCCAATATGGTCTTCGTGGGAACGGCAGGAATCCTCCTGTTCGTCGGGCAGGCCTTCATACAGCTACTCATGCTGGTTTTTCTGGCGGATACCATCGAATATGGCCATTTGAAGCTGGGAAAAAGGAATGAGAGCGTGACCTTTGCCATACAGCCCTTCATCAACAAGATGGGGGCAGCCGTAGCCAATGGCATAGTGGGATACACCCTGGTCATCTCCGGAATAAACTCTCTGGGGGATGGACAGCTTCTTAGTGACAGGGGACTCCTCATCATGAAATCTGCAATGATGGTCATTCCTCTGGTGCTCATCCTTTTAAGCTTCGTCATCTATAACAAGAAGTACATCATCGATGAGAAATACTATGAGAACATCCTCGCTTCACTCGAGAGGGAGAGAATGGAAAAGGAAATAAGCGAGTAAGTATGTGCCCTGGCCCTATCTGCCTTGAAAGGAAACCGTCGGACGCCCTATCCATGGATGACTTGGAGGAGCCCGGATAACCATGGGGGACCTGGTCGGTTCCATGATTGGTCGGCCATTTTAGAGAAATACGGTCAGGCAATCACAGATACAAGAAAATAGCTGCCTCCAGAATGCTTGAAAAAGCATCTGGAGGCATTCTTCATCTGGGAAAAGTTGGGAAACCGTCAGGCCGTCTGATGACAGCGCGTGAGAAAGAGGCACTCAAATATAGAGCACACGCGACAGCCATTACAGCGAATAACCCGGATTTATCGTCAATAAGCCGGTATTTTCATTGTGGAGACCTCATGGGGTGAAGAGGACCAGAGAGAAGCAGAAAATCGGACTTGATCTGCCGGAAATAAGGCCTTTATCAGCCTGGACCAAAGGGGAACGCGAAGAAAGATAATATTGTACATTAACCATGTGATATTTAGGCGAACATTATAACCATATTTTGCATATTGTTATGATGTTTTTGAGTGAAATCGAGTGAATTATAAATTCGTGAGAAAATTTACGATTGTGATTTTAATATCCTTCATAAATACGAAATTCCTATTATGTTTAAGAATTATTTAAGAATACGATTAAATTCAATTTAATAATGAGAAAAGCAAAGCATGATGAAGCTATCGGAAGATAATATGGTTAAACGGGTCGCCTTTGACCGATGGGAACAAATTTAATCGAATATGCGCGCACAAAAAATTGAGTATGTGTGCAGATAACTGTATTATTATGGTGTAAAGGTTAACAGCTTTAAGGGACATCCTTTGTGGATTTTACCCCTGTAACCAATGAAGGAGGATGCAGAATGAGCGTATTGAACGGACTCTCTCCGAAAGAAGTTTTCCACTTTTTCGAGGAATTGAGCAATATCCCAAGAACATCGGGAAACGAAAAACAGGTCAGCGACTATCTGGTGAATTTTGCCAGGGAAAGAGGGCTTGAAGTCCACCAGGACAAAGCACTGAATGTCATCATCAAGAAGGGCGGTACTCCTTTATATGAGAAATCATCGCCTGTGATCATCCAAGGACATATGGATATCGTGGGGGAGAAGACCAGGGAGAGCAAGCACGACTTTTTGCATGATCCTCTTAAGCTGAGGATCGAAGGCGATTTCCTCTATGCCACGGAAACAACCCTTGGCGGGGACGATGGAATCGCTGTAGCTTTCGGTCTTGCCATCCTTGATGCTGACAGCCTGAAGCATCCACCTATCGAACTTCTCATCACGACCAACGAGGAAACCGGAATGGACGGCGCAAGCAATCTCACTGCGGAACACCTCTTTGGAAAAACCATGCTGAACATCGATGCCGAGGAAGAAGGGATATTCCTTGTCAGCTGCGCAGGCGGACTGACCTCCTATGTCACCTTCATGCCGACCTATGAACCTTCTACGGGAAAAATCGTGGAAGTCGTGGTGAAGGGACTTAAGGGTGGACACTCCGGTCTGGAAATCATCAAGCAGAGAGGGAATGCCGTCAAACTGCTGGGAAGACTCCTCGGAAAACTCCAGGAAGAAACCGGTGCAAGGCTCGTCACGCTTAGAGGCGGTGCCAAACACAACGCCATCTCCCGTGAAGCCTACGCCACCATCTGTATTCCAGAGAAGGACCATTCAAAACTCATGGAAATCGTCAAAACCATGGAAGAAACCTTCAAGCTGGAGAACAGAGTGGAAGACCCATCCGTCACGCTGACTGCCACGGAAGCCACAGCCAGCCAGATGATGAAAAAAGACTCCAGCGAAAACATCATCAGCTACATCGTTGCGGTACCGGACGGAATCCAGAGGATGAGCTCTGACATCGAGGGTCTTGTAGAGAGCAGCCTAAACATAGGCGTTCTAGAGGACATTGACGGAAAGATCGTCTTTACCCATGCCGTAAGAAGCTCTGTGAAGAGCTTGAAGGAAGAGATTGCCCGTAGGATTTCCACATTGGGAAGCCTGACGGGAGGGACAGTCAACAATACCGGAGATTATCCTGAATGGCAGTATGAAGCGGACTCCAATGTTCGTAAGATTGTCATGGAAACCTACAAGGATCTTTTCAAGAAAGAAGCTGAGATCAGCGCAATCCATGCAGGGCTTGAATGTGGCCTGCTCAAGAAAATCCTTCCTGATACAGACATGATCAGCTTCGGGCCAAACCTCTATGATGTGCACACTCCAGAAGAACATCTGAGTATCTCGTCGGTCGAGAAAACTTACAAGTTCCTGGTTGCACTGCTAGAAAACTTGAAATAACTACTTTCTTACAGCTAGAAGAATTTAAAATTTATACAAGAGGAGCTAAAATTTCATGAGTGAAATGAAGAAAAAACTTTCGATCAATGCCTATGGCGGAATAAAAGGAGCAGATTACGTACCTTTTATCCCCACAAGTGAGGTAATGCCTGAAACGACAGGGTATTCCATCATTATCGGTATCTTATTTGCATGCATATTTGCCGCAGCGAACACCTACCTGGGACTGAAGGTTGGTATGACGATCTCCGCGGGTATCCCCGGTGCCATCCTGGCTACTGGACTTTTGAAGGGGGCTTTCAAGAGAAACAGCATACTTGAAGCCAACATGATTGCGTCGCTTGCAGCCATGGGAGAATCCATCGCAGGTGGTATCATATTCGTCCTTCCAGCACTTATTCTATTAGGATTCGGACTGACGATCATCCAAGTCGCTATTGTTACAGTTGTTGGTGGAGTCATGGGTGTATTCTTTATCACACCCCTTAGAAGATTCCTCATCGTTGAAGAGCACGGTAATCTTGTATTTCCAGAAGCTATGGCTGCTGCTGAAGTACTGGTTGCAGGTAGTGTCGGAGGAAGTGGATTCAAGACTGTATTGACAGGTATTGGAGCCGGTGGAATCTATAAGTTCGTTTCAGGCGGACTGAAATTCTGGCCTGAATCAGCATCATACACGTTTACGGGCTATCAGGGAACACAGATTGGCATTGATGCCATCGCATCACTACTTGGTGTAGGATTCATCATAGGAACCAAGGTTTCTGCGTTGATGTTCGGTGGTGGAGTAATTGCATGGTTTGCGCTGATTCCTATGATCAAGTTCATGGGTCAGGGACTTACCGTTCCAATATTTCCGGCAACAATTGTCATCTCTGAGATGACAGCCGGCCAGATCTGGGGAAACTACATCCGATATATCGGTACTGGTGCAGTTGCAGCAGGCGGGATTATCTCCTTGGTCAGGTCACTTCCTACGATCATCGCAAGTTTTAAACAGGCAATTGCCGGCATGAGCACCAAAGCAGCCGGAAAAGTCGAGAGAATAAATATTGAAGCACCACTTATCTGGGTAATCGGAGCAGCTGTATTCGGGTTCCTTGCAACCTGGCTGATTCCAGCCATCGGAGGCGGAATTCTCGGCGGTGCACTTGCTGTTATAGCCTCATTCTTCTTTGCAGTCGTCTCAGCAAGAATGGTCGGAATCATCGGAGCTTCGAGTAATCCAGTTTCCGGTATGACCATCGCCACATTGCTGGTTGTTGCCACACTGATGAAAATAACAGGGGTTGTTGGCGATGAAGGAATCAGAAGATCCCTCTTTATCGCTGGCGTTGTGTGCGTAGCTATCGCCGTTGCCGGTGGTACTGCACAGAGCCTGAAGACCACATTCATCATCGGGGGTAATCCCAAACATGTTCAGGTAGGTATGTTTATTGCCTTGGCAGTAGCAGCCTTCGCAGCTGGCGGTGTCGTTCTTCTTCTTGACTCCGCATACGGAATCGGATCAGAACAGGTTGCTGCCCCACAGGCTTCTTTGATGAAACTGATCGTTGAAGGGATCATGACAGGACAGATTCCTTGGACCCTGGTTATTGTCGGAGCCGCTATCGCAGGATTCTGTGCCCTGGCGGGTATTCCAATCCTTCCAGTTGCACTTGGAATCTATCTTCCAATCTCACTGAGTTCACCGGTACTTATCGGCGGAATCATCAGAATGATGGTTGAAGGCAAATACAAGAAGAACCAGGTACGTAAGGAAGCTTCGCTTGAAAGAGGAGTACTTCTTGCATCCGGACTTGTCGCAGGTGATGCCCTCATCGGTATCCTGATAGCAATCTTTGCCATACTAGAAGTTAACATCGGTATCGGTGCTACGCTATTCCCAGCACTTGCAGAAAGCAGTGCATTTTCCTTCATCATGTTCATGGTCCTTGGAGGATGGGTATATATGTTCGCCACAAGGAAAGATAAGGATGTGATTTAAATAATGCCCGAACATTCCGCAAGTGATAAGTATAATTTTGCACTGTACGTGCCTGTAATCAAGCACAAGGAGTGGGAAAACATAGACGGAAGAGTCAAACTCTATTTTTCCATAAAGGACCCTGTGCGAAGATTTGCAGGCTGGTTAGTTAAAAAGTCACCTGCAAATGACATGCTCTTCGATGAGAAGTCCTCCACGACCTGGTTACTGGTCGACGGGAAAAGGACGATATTCGAGATATCCAAGTTGGTGAACGCAGACGGGAAGGACTCCGTGGATGAATCATTGAGACGCGTGGTCACGTTCTTCCGCTACATCGCCAAAAGAGGATGGGTCTCCTTCAAGCAAGAGGAGAAAGAGTAAGAGGGGCAACCTTCTAGAACAACCTTTCCCAAGCTAGCAATAAAAAGATAGATAACCACTTAGAGCCTTTCTTTCCCCCGATGAATTTCAGGGAAGAGGGAGGCTCTTTTTTGGCTATGTTTATAATGGCAAAAAAGTAGTATCTAATAAATTTTGTTCAATACTTTAATAATTGCAATAATATATAGTATAATAAATACGTATACGATAGTAAAATATCCTGTCTACATCCGATATTGTACAATATTTCAGCTTGCTGAATTATAAACCACATTGTAATGCAAGAAATTTACTTAATAAAAAATCAGCCTGTACCTGGGGGAGTTGAACATATGAAAAAAATGAAGCCTGTATATTTAATCATCATCATTCTAATTTTAATGGTAATAGTCACACTGCAATATAGAGAAAATGAGAAAATCAGAACTACCCAGGGAACACTTGTTGGAAGCAGAATTGACTCATTACAATTTCAAGTTGAAAGTCTTTCAAAATATCTTTCTTCAACTAAAATTCCGGAAAAAGAATACCTAGATAGAATCTCCGGAGGATTCTCAGAAGACATGGTCATGCTGCCTGGAACCGTATCTAGCGGTATGTTATCAGTCTATATAGGGATGATCAGAAGTGATTTAGATGCAATGTCCAGTAACATTAAGTATAAAGAATCTGAACAGGAGTTAATGGCAACTAAACAATTGGCCTTAGACAAAATAACCATCCTATTGAATGAACTTAATTATATTATGGATAACTGTAAGACAGACAACATTAAATATTATCAATTAAGTAATCCTAATGATCCAATAATGAAAAAAGTAAGTAAAGAAATGCTTGATTATCTTAATAACAATGATATTCACTAGTATATGCTGATGAGTAGAAATATTACATGAAATTCTTATAATATGACAATTATTAAGGGAAGCCATCATTATGGCTTCCCTTAATAATTGTCATATTATCAACATTTTACAAAAATAGCTTTTTTAATATCATTGCCTTTCCAAGGGCTGGAGGGCCAGCCGATACACAAGAGCCTCATAGGGTTCCAGCGAAAGCTTGCGCTCGGGGTCTTTCTTTTCGTATGTCCCGAGGACAAAGGACAAATCCAGGGGGTCTATTTCCGAGAGGTCAACTTGAGCCTTGTCCTTGGACAGGTTCACGATGACAAGCATCCTCTGGTCCTCTATTTCCCGGAGATAGGCGATGACCTTTTTGTTCTTTTTGTCCAATGACGCATAGCTTCCGTAGGAAAAGGAAGGGTATTCCTTCCTCAGGGAGATAATCTCCCTGTAGAAACCGATGAGGGACTGGTCCCTTTTTTCCTCGTCCTCGACGTTGATCCACTTGTAGTTGGGATTGACCTTCATCCAGGGGGTGACCTCTGAAAAACCTGCATGCTGGGCATTTGTCCACTGCATGGGGGTCCGGGCCTGGTCACGGGTCATCTTCTGGATCACCTTCTTCGCGATGGGACCGGGCAGGTGCATCATCTCCTGGAGCACCTTGTAGTCGTTGATGGCCTCATAGTCCTTCCATTCATTCATCTCCAGGTGACAGTTGGTCATGCCAATCTCCTCGCCCTGGTAGAGAAATGGGGTGCCTCGGAGGGTCATGTTAAGAAGGGCGAGCGCCTTGGCGGACTTCCGCCTGAAGTTCCTGTCATCCCCAAACCGTGATACCTGCCTGGGCTGGTCATGGTTGGACATGAAGTTCCCGAGCCATCCACCCCCCTCCTGGGTGCTGAGCTGCCAGGAATCGATGGTATCCTTCATTTCCTTGATGGTCCAGCGGTAAAACTTACGGAAATCATACTTGCCCAGTGGACCGCAACCCAGGAGATGGAGGTCGAACTGGAACATCATGTTGAGTTCCTTCTCCTTTGGATTCGTATAGAGGTTCAGGTCTTCTTTGCTCGTAACCATTCCTTCTCCAACGGTGAAGGTAATGGAACCTTCACCGACGGTGAGGGAGCCGGAATACTTCAAAAGGACTTCCTTGTGCATCTCCTTTAGATAGTCATGGGACCGCGGAAGGGAGACGATATGCTCGAAGGGAAATTCCAGATTCTCCTTCGTCCCCACGTTGGGCAGGTTCTCTGTTTTGCTTATGGTATTGATGACATCCATCCGGAATCCGATGATTCCTTTGTCGAGCCAGAACCGCATGGATTCATAGATGCCGTTTCTGACATTCTCGTTTTCCCAGTTGAGGTCACACTGGTTTGGCGTAAACAAGGTGAGATAGTATTCGTCGCTGGCCTCATCTTTTTGCCAGGCACTTCCGCCGAAGGCACTGAGCCAGTTATTGGGTGGAAGAGGATTTCCCTTGCCATCTTGCCGGCCTTTCCTGAAGAAGTAGTAGCCCCGGTAAGGGGAATCCTTGCTCTCCAGGGCCTTTTGGAACCATTCATGATGGTCGGAGGTATGGTTCGCCACCAGGTCCATGACAATTCCGATTTCCAGGCGTTTGGCTTTGACGATAAGCTCATCAAAATCCGCCATGGTCCCGAACTCAGGATTGATCTTGAAATAGTCATCGATATCATAACCATAGTCCTTGTTCTGGGTGGAATAGATGGGGGAGAGCCACAGGGTCTCAATGCCAAGACTTTTCAGGTACCCGAGCTTGGAAATGATTCCTTGGAGGTCTCCAATTCCATCTCCATTGCTGTCCTTGAAAGACCTCGGCCAAATCTGATAGACAATCCGGTTCTTAAAACTATCCATAATCATACAGGCTCATCCACTCAAGACAGGGTCTCGAAAGCAGAGCCAACTCCCTTCAATAAATAAATATTGTTCCGCAAATGAATTCTGCAGAATCACTTAAGGACATTATAACCTAATGTGCGGTCCGAAAAGGTAACCTTGGGGACGAAATTTGATGAATGACCAATAGGGTCTTGAATGGGAAGTCATCTCTGACTCCCCCAGGGGTTTCTTTCTGATTTGACGACAGCCATAAAAACCTGAACGGAAAGACCATCCCTCCGGTTTTCGATTTCAGGACATTTCACTGATTTTTACCCGCCAAATCATGTGGTCGTATCCTACGCCCCAATAGTCAGGGATCAGGTAGTTCGGCTCGCCGAATTTCCGGGTCCATATCTTCTTGGCGTTCGTGTAGCCGCTGTCAAGGCAAAATTCTTCAATGCCCCTCGTTCTCAAGGTCAGACACATCGCCTTCAACAGGAGATTTCCGATGCCTCGGCCCTGACAGAGGGGATGGACAAAGAGCGTTCCAATCTCGACGATGTCCGACAACGCCCCATTTGTCATGCTTTGAATCAGATGATTGGAAGGACCGTATTCGATGGTACCGACAATCCTGTCTTCTACCAGGGCAATCAGGAAATACCGGCCATTCACCTCATGCAGAAGGTCACTTTTCAGGTAACCTTTCTTGACTTCAATCTCATTTGAGATATCATCAAGCCTCTCTGCCAGACCTTCTCTGGCGTAGGTGTCCGTGACGACGATGCAAAAAAAATGGGAGAGAGGAAGAACATCTTCCTCTTGCGGTCTTCTTATCTCAATTCCCTGCATGTGAATCCCTCCTTGCTCATGATTTGGTGTAGAGTCCGATGCTCTTTGTCACATCACAGGTAAACAAGATGCCGTTTCCCGGTGTGAGCAGGTCATTCTCCCTTGTCACAGCTTCGATGATCTGCTCACTCACTGAGGAATCAGAGAGGATCAGGACGATTTCCTGCTCCGGTTCAATCTCCATGGCAAAGGGCATATTGCTTTCAAGGATTCCAGAACCCCTGGCATTGATCAGAGTGGCACCGGACGAACCGGCACGTTTTGCCGAATCAACGATGAGCGCGCCCTTGCCATGGTCTGCAATGACGAAAATCGCTTCATACATGATGTTTTCACCTCTTATCCTCATATTTGCATTTGAATGTTCAATTCGTGGCGAGACAAGTCTTGTCACAGGCAGAGAAAAGGCAATTCCATGGTTCGGTTTGTCCAACCGGAGATCTTTTGTGACCTCTTCAATGGCTGCATCTCCAATTTTCTTTTCTGCCACAAACATTACGATCTCCTTTCGAATCTCGTTGATTCCAAGAAAGTCCAAGAGACTGCTTGCAACGGTCCCATGACCAAGAAATGCCACCCCTCTGCACGTGGCGCTCTTTTTTGTGAGCCTCATGACTCTGGAACCGTCATTGAAGTTGACGATGACGAAGTAGGCTTCGAACTCGCATTGTTCAGTTGCGTTCATCATTTTTCATCCCTCCTTTAAAGGCTTCAGGCGTATGGCCAGACAGAAGTCTGCAGGATTCCCTTGGTCATGGCACCACATCCGTAGTTGGGGTCACCTGAATTTTCAAGTACTACTAAAATTATATATCCAGGGAGAGGATAATACCATAGGTGAAATCAAGTGCAGGTGCAATTCATACAAAGTGGACAAAAGCAATTGTATTGACCTGCCTTTGGTTTATAATAAGGGTACTAACTATGAAAGCAGGGATTTGCAATGAACTATAAGGAAGCCTTGGCATACATCGAAGGGACACAGAAATTCGGAAGCATCCTGGGTCTGGAAAGGATCAGCATGCTCCTTGACCTCCTCGGAAACCCACAGAAGAAGATGAAGTTTGTCCATGTGGCAGGAACCAATGGAAAAGGTTCCACGGTGGCTTTTTTAAACAGCATCCTCGTCGAGGCAGGGTACAGGACAGGGACCTATACCTCTCCCGGCCTCCATCGGTTCAACGACAGGATAAGGGTCGGGCATGAGGCGATTGAAGATGAGAGTCTTGGAAATCTCACAGGGACCGTCAGGGAGAAAATCGAGGAGATGATTGTCTTAGGCATGGAAAGTCCCACGGAGTTTGAGATTGTGACCGCCATCGCCTTCCTGTATTTTCTTGAGAAAAGCTGCGATATTGTTATCCTGGAGGTGGGCCTGGGAGGAAGGCTGGATTCTACCAATGTCATCGGGCCGCCGCTGGTCTCAATTATCACCACCATTGATTACGACCATATGGAAATTCTCGGGAACACACTGGCTGAAATTGCCGGGGAGAAGGCCGGAATTCTCAAGGCAGGAACCGACCTTGTCCTTTATCCCCAGAACGAGGAGGCGGATGACGTCATCTTGAAAAAAGCCGATGATCTGGGCATCCCTGTCCACAAGGTCTCCTTCGACATGGTTAAAGCCGTAGGATTCGACGAATATGTGCAGCGTTTCAAGAAAGACAGCGAGGAATATACACTCACCATCCTCGGGGACCATCAGATCAAGAATGCGGTCACCGCCATGGAAGGAGCCAGCCTTCTTGGAACCATGGGGTTTGACATCACGTCCGACGCTGTGAAGAAGGGGCTTCTCCTGGCAAAATGGCCGGGAAGGTTCGAGATTCTCTCCCATGACCCTCTCTATGTGGCGGATGGAGCCCATAATCTCCAGGGGGTAGAGGCTCTTTGCGAAAATCTCAAAAAATATTTTCCGGGAAAGAAAGTCATCTTCATCATGGGCGTGCTCAGGGAAAAGAGCTATGTGGAGATGGTGAAAAAAGTCATGCCTCTGGCAGATTCCTTCCTTGCTGTCACGATTGACAACAAGAGGGCCCTAAGGGCAGAAGAACTAAAAGAGGTCATAGAGCAATTGGGCGGGCGGTGTGAAACTTCGGCAAGCGTCAGGGAAGCCGTGACAAAAGCTTTGGAGGAGACCCGAAACGATACGGTCATCTGCTCCTTTGGTTCTCTCTACTACATCGCCAAGGTCAGGGAAATTTTTATGTCCAGGGAACGTGCCGACGCATCCGGTAAAGAAGATATGCCCCTGTAATACCAATGTAACCACTACCACGGGAGGGTTTGGTATACTCAAGGTGCCAAATAGAAATAATCCCAATTTTAAAAAAGAGGATGTGCTTTTTCATGAAAAAGCTATTGACTTCCCTAAGCTTAGTGGTTTTAGTCGTATTTATGGTATCATGTGGAAAAGCAGCGGTTATACCCGAATCTCCAAGTACTCCAGAAACATCACCAGGCATCGAAACCCCAGTGGAAACCTCGGTCGAAACTCCGGCAGAGACACCGACAGAGACTCCGGCAGAGACACCTGCAGAGACTCCGGCAGAAGGCATCAGCCTGGAAGATCTCTATCCATTCACGCCTAATGTCGAGAAGGTCTTTGATGGGATGGGCAATGAATTTGCCAGTTTTGTCGAGAACGTGGACTTCATCGATGGAAACAAGATGCAGGTCAGAATGAACAACGGCGGCACCGAAATGGTGACGGTCATCGAGAGGACACAAGATGCCATCAAGGTGGTATATGAAGAAGGAGAAGTCTACTACAGGGAGAATTTCCTGAGCAAGGCCGCCAATATCAGCAGGATCATTCTTATGGAACCTATCGCGGTGGGAACCACCTGGACGAACTTCGGAAATGAGAAAAACACCATAACAGCTATAGACAAGATGGTCAAAACCCCATACGGCGAGTTGAAAGCTGTGGAAGTGACCGTCAATGGGTCTGGTGGAAGTGCAGAACAGACCCTCAACTATTATGCCGAAGGTCTGGGGCTAATCATGAAGGTCTCCAAAGGCGAAGGCTACGAAGTCTCCTCTTTGTTGGAAGAGCTCAAGACGGACGCCACCTGGAAAAAAGTCATCAACTTCTATTATCCCAATGCAGACGAGAAGATCACCCTCTACAGGAAAAGCTTCGAGTTCAAGACCAACGATATTCCAAGGAATCTCATTATGGACGCCTATAAGGATGTTCCTGACAACATGCTTCGTGTGCTGACACCGAACACCAAGGTCAACTCCCTGTACCTGAACAAGGATGGCAGGGTGTATGTCGACCTTTCCAAGGACTTCATCACGGAGATGAACCTTGGGTCCGGATTTGAGATGATGGTCCTTCAGTCCCTTGCCAACACCCTTGGAGACTATTATGGGGTCAGCAAGGTCATGCTCACCATCGATGGCAAAACCTATGAGTCCGGCCATATCCTCCTAGAGAAGTTCGAACCATTGGAGGTCAACTATGACGGAGTCATCGACATGAACTAGGGACCAGAAGTCCCGATAAATTTACCAGGCAAGATGAAAAACATCCATGAGGAGCCAGTCAAAGGACGGGACTTCATGGATGTTTGTTTTTATCGTCCTTCATCTTCTCCAAAGATATTTGCTGCCATAGGAGTAAATCTTGGGTATAATGGTAGCCAGACATAAATAATGATTGCAAGCGATGGAGGAGAATTCATGACAACACCGATAGATAAGACAAGGAACATTTTTCAAAGAAAGGGCTGGGTCATCATCCTAGCCATATTCTGCTCCATCCTCTGGGGTAGCGCATTCCCGGTCCTGAAAATCACTTACCGGGAAATGAACATCGCAAATGGCGACCTCTACGGAAAAATCCTCATCGCAGGGATAAGGTTCTTCGTCGCCGGCCTTCTGATCCTCATCTACGCAGTTTTCACAATGAAAGAGAATATCAGGATCAGGAGTCTGAAGGATTTCAGCCGGGTTTTCCTCCTGGGCCTCATCCAGACTTCTCTGAACTATTTCTTCTTCTACAACGGCCTTGCCAATACCACTGCTTCCAAAGGTGCCATCATCAATTCCCTGTCAAACTTTCTTATCATCATCCTTGCCCATTTCGTCTATCGGAATGACAAGCTGAACCACAACAAGGTCTATGGAATCATCTTCGGGCTTTTGGGCGTCCTCATCGTCAATCTCGGCACAGGGCTCAACCTGGGATTTACTTTCCAGGGAGAAGGGTTCATGTTCATTTCCGTCATTACTGCAGTCCTGTCCAGCTTCATGGTGAAGTCTTTCAGCGGGACCATGCATCCCGTCCTCCTGTCCGCCTATCAGCTGATCCTTGGGGGCCTTGTGCTGCTCATCATCGCTTTGGGGGGGAGTTATGACACCCTGCAGATGACACCGCTGGCCGGAGGACTATTCCTCTACTCATCTTTGCTGTCCGCGGTGGCTTTTACCCTGTGGTACACTTTGCTCAAGTATAACAAGCCAGGGGAAATCACGATGTTCCGCTTCCTCATCCCAGTTTCAGGTTCGCTTCTGTCGGTACTGTTCCTCAAGGAAAAATTCACGGTTAACGTTGCGTTTTCTCTGGCATTCATCGTCATCGGAATCATTCTCGTCAACCGGGACCCTAAGAAAGGGAAAGAGTCATGAATGTCGGGTTTGTCCAGTTAAATTTGGAAGACCATATGCGACTTTCAAAAGGAAGATAAAAAAAGATCGATTCAGATTATTTCTGAATCGATCTTTTTTGCGATAGGGGAGTGTCTGATGAGGCAGAGCGGGAACCTAAATGCAGGAGAGAGGGATTTAGGACCCCTACTCCTCTTGATGATGGGCATTGCCGCTTTTTCTGTTATTCTTTGCAGATATCTTTTTAATATACTTTGACTGATTCATGAAGAATATTACAAAAAGCAAGGAGGTTGAGGCCAGAATGAGAGTGATTGCGACTTTCATGAAGGGAATATCTTCTTTCACGGCATAACCTTTAGTGATGACTTTCATTGAAGTGTAATGGATGTCGGATTCACCGCCGTGCTCCTTACAGGCTCTGTTGAAGACACCGGTAATTTCGAGCATATCGCCTTTCGCCTTGTAACTTCCATAGCTAGTGATTTTCTCCGCTTCCGTGGTGTCCATCCAGATGCCGATGGCATTGGAAACATCGTTGACATTCACCCAGGTGCCATCAGTCCTGTCCATCTTTTCTCCGATGGCCTCCGCCGTGATCGTGACCGTCTGACCATCCAAATCCATGGCATGTTCAATCAGGTCGTTTATCTTCATGGATGTTGAAGCATTGACTTTTATGGGATTGAGGAACAGCAGCATCAAGCTGACAATGAAGACTTTACGGTATTTTTCCATATTTTCTTGATTCCTCCTCCCAGATAGCCGATCATTGCGAAGACGGAAAGAAATTCCAGTCTTCCAAGATACATGGCGATGATGTAGTAGATTTTCATTGCAGCTGGCATTGCTGGTGTTGTGATTCCTATGCTCAGACCGACATTTCCGGTGATGGAAGCCGCCTCAAATGCGGAATGGGACAAAGGATAGCCATAATAGGTACCAAGGGCTGTGCCGATGGAAAAAAGTATGATATAGCAGAGGATGATGAGTGCTGATGATTTGATTATGCCGTCTTCAAGGACGTGGTCCTTGATATGATGAAATTTGTAGACCTTCATGTTTCGTTCGGAGGTGAGGAGTCTTTTTACATCCACCAAAATCCCTTTAAAGACGATACCCACACGAAGCCCTTTGAATCCACCTGCGGTGGAACATGCAGATCCTCCGATGAGCATGACGATAACCATGATGAGGATACCAAAATCTCCCCATTCCAATGCGAACTGTCTGGCATAGACCGAACCGAAACCTGTAGTCGTATGTGCGGAGAGGACATTGAAGATAACCCGCCTGAAACCGGCTATCGCATTAGGATAGATCCCGGCCTTAGAGAGCGCTGCCAGCGCCAGGATGCAGGCTGTGAAAGCTGTGATGAAGAAGCTCTGGGTCTCTATGTTCTTGACAAGTTCCTTCCTTTTTCCTTGCCACATGGCATAATGTAGTCCAAAGTTGAATGAACCGAGGATGAAGATGACAATGGCTACAGTTTCATAGCTGATACTATGGTAATACATGATGTTTTGGGAATTGGGGGCGAATCCTCCTGTACTCCATGAGGACTCGAAGATATACAGGGCATGTAAAAAAGCTGATACTGGCTGAAGTCCGATGAGCATACCGTTAATCCAGAGGGCCATCGTACCAAATAAGAGATAAACCATGCTGATTTTCCAAATCTGTCCAGCGGTTCCCTTGACATTAGGCAAAAGTTCGATGTCCTTTCCTTCGCCGACATACATCTTGTATGCCCCGCCGGTTTCTTTCAAGAGAAATGTCAGAGCCAGGACGATCATGCCTTGTCCGCCTATGAAGGTAAGAAGGTGTCTCCACATGTTGAGCCCGTTAGACAGGTGGTCCAAATCCTGTGTCAGGATAACGCCCGTGGTGGTGAACCCGCTCATGACATCAAACATGGAATCAAGGATGGATGGATTATGTCCACTCAGCCTATAGGGTATGGCGCAGAGCAGGGTCAAAAGGACCCAGGACAGCGCAGCTACGGTAAAGCCGTGCTTCCATTGGAAGTCAGACTTCGTGATTTTCGAGCGTCTGCCGAACATCAGCATGCTAAGACCGGTGATAACCATGATTGCGATGCTGACAAGAAAATCGAGCATCGGGTTCCATTCCCTGAAAATGATTGATGTAAGCAAGGGGATAAACATAATGAGTGAAATGACGAGGATGACATACCCGGTATAGTAACTGATAATCTCAATGCTGGTGGCTTTTCTTGCAATTTTCATCTGTTCACATCATGATTACTACTGAAGCTATAAATGTCATTGCTACAAAGCAAAAAACTATTCCTAGCTCAACTAGTATTCCCTTTATCTCTTCTTTATTGAGTTCCATTTCTTGTTCCCCCTGTCATAAATCACTTTCGACAAATTCGATAGGACGGACGTGCTCGTCACAAAGAGAACCTTGTCTCCCTTTTGGACCAGGGTGTCACCTTTTGGGTAGATGATTTCACTTCCCCGAAGTACCGATACGAAGACACAATCTTCAGGGAGTTCCATATCGACGATCTTCACGTTGTTCCAAACCATCTTTTCATTAATTACGATTTCAGCCAGGACCATTGCACCACGTTCAAAGGTGCTGATGATCCTGACATCCTCCTGGCTAACCTCTGATTCTATGAGATTGGCAATGACTGCCGTGCTGCATACCGTTGTATCAATTCCCAGAGTCTTGAACATATCCATGTTCTTGGGGTTATTGACCCGTGCTATGGTATTATTGATATTGAAGTTCAGTTTGGCAATCTTGCAGATGACAAGATTTTCCTCATCTGTTCCGGTTACCGCTGCGATGATGTCCGTATGTTCTATACCAGCATCCCTTAGCACATCCAGATCCGTTCCATCGCCAAACATGACATCTGCGTCGATATCTTCGGCAATCCTTTGGCACGTATCCCGATCCCGTTCAATGAGGATGACGCTGTGACCTCTCTCATGCAGGGTTTTGAACAGGTAATATCCGACCTTGCCTCCACCAACTATTATTGATCTCATATGAATACCTCCTTGCTTAACCAGGTGATAAGGTGCTTTTTGTCATTTTTTTCTATTGTGCAGATAATGCGGTCACCGTTTGAAATCTTTTCTTCCTTCGCCGGAAGGCTGATGGAGTCTTTTCTGCGCACTCCGTTGATGATACAGGAACATTCTGCCTCAATGTCCTGAACGGAGATGGAGACGTTCCTGTTTACGAGAAGCTCAACAATCTCATAGTTGTTGTCCAGGACTGAGATGACATCAAATTTTTCCGTAAGGAGCTTGCTCTTCAGGACTTCTATGCCCGATTGGACTGGGTTGATGGTCTCAATCCCCATTGTCTCATAGATGTAGCTCTTTCCTGGTTCGTTGACCCGAGCAATGATTCTAGGCACCTTGTGTATCTGTTTCGCTATTAGCGAAACCGTGATATTGACATTGTCATCGTTTGTCACGGCGAGAAGTGCTTCAGCCTTATGGATTTCCGCCTCAAGCAATTTGTCATTGTCGAACTCTATGCCCTTGATCTTGTGCCCGTTGAAGCCTGACCCAAGTGTATTAAGTTTTTCACTGTCCCGATCCAAAATACAGATATCGTGACCATTGTCTGATAATTCTTTTGCCAGGTTGCTACCTAGCCTTCCACAACCAATTATTATAATATACATTCAAATCCACTCTTTCATTTTTTTTTTGTGTGATTGCCGTTTATCAGATCAAAGAGAAATAATGACTGCGAAACCACTTCCATCTTAAAGTTATCGCCATAATCTGGACCTTTTGGGAATTTCCCAGTTCTTTGATTGGCAATCCTATCCAGGTTGTTCAGTGCCGGCTTGTAGGAAGGATCCAGGGCATAAGCGGCGCGGTAATGCTTGCAAGCAAGACTATTGTTCTTGTTGTGTTCCGCGATGATTCCCAAGAGATTGTGATATTCAGGAAGATCCTGGTTTTCCAGACCGGCTTGTTTGGTACTGATCAATGCCAGTTCGTAATCTCCCATTTTGATGGCATTGATTGCAATCTTAATCTTGATCATGTAAGGCGACATTTTTTCTTCAGTTTTCATCACTTCATCTTCCTCCATGGCAGGTCCCCGCAAAAAGGACTGCTTGTTTACAATTCATATGATATCATTTTTTGTATTAAGGTGGTGTTAAGATAATAACGAGGATATAAATATCGTATAAAGATTGGAATGTCATTTGATATTTCGGGCGCGAACACATTGCAGAATAATTAATCAATGGATACAATGAT
>ENA-OFCF01000041-OFCF01000041.1-metagenomes-genome-assembly--contig:-NODE-41-length-64835-cov-4.437820_pt1 | contig 64835 bp, 53 predicted proteins | sample MGYA00153387_OFCF01 | MGnify analysis MGYA00153387 | reverse complement strand
GGCGAGGGCTGGAAGTCCGAGGACATCGACGGCAAGACCTACACGCCGCAGGAGATCTCCGCTCGCACGCTGATGAAGCTCAAGCGCGACGCCGAGGCGTACCTGGGCGACACCGTCACCCAGGCCGTCATCACCGTGCCGGCGTACTTCGACGACGCCCAGCGCACCGCCACCAAGGAAGCCGGCACCATTGCCGGTCTCGAAGTGCTGCGCATCATCAACGAGCCCACTGCTGCCGCGCTCGCTTACGGCCTCGAAAAGGGCTCCGAGGACGAAACGATCCTCGTGTTCGACCTCGGTGGCGGCACGTTCGACGTGTCGGTACTCGAGATCGGCGACGGCGTGTTCGAGGTCAAGTCCACCCACGGCGACACCAGCCTCGGCGGCGACGACTGGGACCAGCGCGTCATCGACTGGCTCGTCCAGCAGTTCAGGGCCGCCCACGGCGTCGACCTCGCGAACGACCGCATGGCGGCGCAGCGTCTGAAGGAAGCCGCCGAGAAGGCCAAGATCGAACTCAGCCAGGTGCAGACCACGCAGATCAACCTGCCGTTCATCACCGCGCGGATGGAGGGGGGCAGCACGACGCCGCTTCACCTCGTCGAAACATTGACGCGCGCCGATCTCGAAAAGCTGGTGGCGGCACTCGTCGAGCGGACGCTCGAGCCGTGCAAGAAGGCGCTCGCGGATGCCGGGATCGACGCGTCGAAGATCGACGAGGTTGTGCTCGTCGGCGGCATGACGCGCATGCCGCGCGTGCGCGAAGTCGTGAAGAACTTCTTCGGCAAGGAGCCGCATACCGGCGTCAATCCCGACGAGGTCGTCGCGATGGGTGCCGCGATCCAGGCGGGCGTGCTCCAGGGCGATGTCAAGGACGTGCTGTTGCTCGACGTAACGCCGCTGAGCCTCGGTATCGAGACGCTGGGCGGTGTGTTCACCCGGATGATCGACCGCAACACGACGATCCCGACCAAGAAGTCGCAGACCTATTCGACCGCCGACGACAATCAGCAGGCGGTCACGATCCGCGTGTTTCAGGGCGAGCGCGAGATGGCGGCCGACAACAAGATCCTGGGGCAGTTCGATCTCATCGGCATTCCCCCGGCTCCGCGCGGCGTTCCACAAATCGAGGTCACTTTCGACATCGATGCCAACGGTATTGTGAAGGTAACCGCGTTGGACAAGGCAACAAACAAGGAGGCCAATATCACCATTACCGCTTCAACAAACCTCAGCGATGATGAGATCGACAAGGCTGTCAAGGAAGCAGAGCGATTTGCTGAAGAGGACAAGAAGAAGAAGGAAGAGATTGAAACCCGTAACACTGCAGAACAGCTGATCTACCAGACGGAGAAATCCATGGAAGACCTGAAGGACAAAGTAGACGACACAGACAAGGCTAAGATCACCGAACTGGTTGAAGTCCTGAAGAATCTGAAGGACTCCAATGACATGGAGGCCATCAAGAAGGCAACCGAGGAGCTGACAAACGAGTTCTACAAGGTTTCTGCTAAGATCTACGAAGCTGATGCCAAGAATGCACAGCCAGAAGAAGGCCAGGCAGAAGGTCCACAGGATGACAATGTCGTTGACGCTGATTTCAAGGTTGAGGATGACAAAAAATAAGGGTATAATACATAGGTAGTAAATTAGGGATGGGCAAATGCCCTTCCCTAATTGAAATTAATCTGTATTCTATGCCTTGACTGAAGGCATCGTACAATAAATAGGTGGTGTAATAATGGCGAAAAAAGACTTGTATGAGGTTTTAGGACTTCAGAAAGGTGCCAGTGAGAAAGAAATCAAGAGTGCATTCAGAAAGCTTGCAATAAAATATCATCCCGATAAGAATCCTGGTGACAAGGCAGCGGAAGAGAACTTCAAGGAGATCAATGAGGCTTACCAGGTATTGTCTGACCCGCAGAAGAAAGCGCAGTATGACCAGTTCGGAACAACGGACAACAGTGCCTTTGGTCAGGGCGGAGGCGGAGCTTCTTACGGCGGTGCCCAGGACTTTGGTGACTTTGGTGATATCTTCGAATCCTTCTTCGGAGGCGGATTCGGTGGTGGAAGCCAGAGAAGAAGGACTGGACCCAGAAGAGGAGCTGATTTGGAATACAATCTGGACCTGACCTTTGAAGAGGCCATGTTCGGCGTGGAGAAGGAAATCAGCATAACCAGGACAGAAGACTGCGACGTCTGCAAAGGAAGCGGGGCCAAGAAAGGCTCTCATCCTGAAACCTGCAAGACCTGCCACGGTTCGGGTGTCGTCAGAACCCAAAGGCAGACCCTCTTCGGAAACATGCTTCAGGAAGGGGCATGTCCGACTTGCGGAGGAGCTGGTGAGGTCATTTCCGAACAATGCGACAGCTGCAAGGGTAAAGGCCAGACCAAGCAGAGAAGAAAGATTACGGTCAATGTCCCAGCTGGCGTGGATACCGGGAATGTCATGCCGCTAAGAGGACAGGGTGACAAAGGCGCGAAGGGTGGCTCTCAGGGTGACCTCCATATCGTTCTTCGGGTGAAACCGCATAAACTCTTCAAGCGACGAGGAAATGACATCTATGTGGACGAGCATGTGAACATCGCTGAGGCAGCCCTAGGCAAAGAAATCAGCGTTCCAACCATAGACGGGGATGTTTCCTATGAGGTCCCAGCAGGAACCCAGTCAGGAACACTCTTCAGACTTAAAGGAAAAGGCGTTCCCGTGGTCAACTCGAGGAATAATGCAAGAGGCGACCAGTATGTGAATGTCATCGTGGATGTCCCGAAGAAACTAAATGATGCCCAGAAGGAAGCACTGTACCAGTTCATGGAAGCTTCTGGCCTCATTGTGGACAGGGAATCGAAAGCGGAGAAGAAGGACAAGAAGAAGTTTGGAATCTTTTAGATCTCCTGTCTGACGCAGATGAAAGAAGCAGAAGAAGCAAAAATCACCACTACCGTTTTAAGCGGTAATGGTGATTTTTGTATCTTATGCTTTCTGGTTTTTTAGTCGAAATTAGGATAACGGGCAGATTAATACTTCTCGATTTCCACATTTTTGAATGAACCTTCACTCAAGGATTGTCTTATGATTCCCAAACTTCCGAGGATACCGAAGAGAAGTCCCATTCCAATGCTTTTCCAGGTGTCAGCCACATAGAAGAGCTCGTTGTTAAAAAGGGCACGGGGTGACACCCGTATGGCTTCCAGGGGAGTCAGACCAAGTTCTGTGTCAAGCATGAGACTGATCGCCACTTCGGCGACATTGGCAAAAATTATGGCCAGGATGATGGTAAAGATGATGATGGGCGCCATGCCTTTTCCAAGCTTTCCGCCAGCAATCTTGTAGCCACTGTAGGCGAGGTAGGCCATGGCAAGTCCCACAAGGGCGGCAAGGTAACCCAGATAGGAAACCACTACCCATAGGATGCTTCCAATAAGTGCACCCACCAAAGCGCCAAGGAACCCCTTAAGGTAGGAACCATGGAGCGCATTCTCTTCCTTGAGGGCACCGATGGTCTGATTGTATGCGTTTATACATTCGGGACACAGTTCGGTGCTGGTGGCAGCGACGAGATAAGCGTCGAATCTGCCTTCCTTGTTGCAGAGGAAGCACGAATTCTTGAGGTCAAGTTCGTCCATAAGTCGGTTAAGCCCTTCAAGGATGGCTTCCGTTTTCTTGGCCGTAGCCTTGCTTGTCAGCTTATCGCCAATGACGATGGTGAGTTTATGGTTTTCTTCAATGTTGTAGCTAAATTTTAGCTGCTTCTTCAGCTGTTTCAGAGCATCACTGAAGGAAGTGAAATGAGTCTCGTCTTCGAGATTCACCGAAGTGACGAGGGAGACCGTATTTGAGGAGTTGCGGTTGATGGAATACCAGCGGCTTCCGTGGGTTCCGATAATGGAGTCTCCTTTTCGTTCAAAATGCAGGTCTTCCTGCAGTATACCGATCAGTTTGTTTGTCATGTCAATCCTCCTGAAAGTTTTTTTATCTGTTGCGATTCTTTAACAGGGTCAGGGATAAATAGTGATCATATTTAAATATTCTACCACATCTGAGCTGAAGAATATACCAGTCAGTTCAGAGGATAGCTTCTGGGTCTTGGTGTATTTTATGGTAAATGTGGGGTTCATTTGATATAATTTACTAAGCTGCAGGGATAGTTCCCTAATAATGATTGATTGGAGAAAAGATAATGAGCACTTGGAATGAAGTCAAGATCGTCCTGAATGAAGAGGACCTGGAATACATCCAGGGCATACTCTATACCCTGGATGTGAAAGGGGTGTCCATCGAAGATCCGAAGGACCTTCTTGGAAGGGAAAAGGGACCGCTGACCTGGGACTTTGCGGACATTAACATCTTTAAATATGGCAAGGATAAGGCGGTCGTGAAGGCTTACTTCGACAGTGACGTGATTATCGGTGACATCATCGGGGAGATAGAGGAGAAAATCAGGGCTGCCAGGACATTCGGGGTGAACATCGGGGAATATGAGGTCCTGTCCAAGACCGTAGATGAAGAAGATTGGAACAATGTCTGGCGGAAATACTACAAGCCGATGAAGGTCGGTGAAAAGTTCATCATCAAACCTCTCTGGGAGGAGTATGAGGCCAAGGAAGGAGAAATCATCCTTAATATGGACCCAGGAATGGCCTTTGGGACAGGAACCCACGAGACCACAAGGATGTGCCTTGAAGCTGTGGAGGACTACATGAGAAGGGATGCCAGGGTCTTCGACATCGGGACGGGGTCCGGAATCCTTGCCATCGGAGCATCCAAACTTGGCGCCAGGGAAGCGGTCGGCGTGGACCTCGATCCTGTGGCGGTGCATTCAGCGAAGGAAAATGTCAGCTACAATGATCTGACGAATGTCACCATCCTTCAGGGGAATCTCATGGAAGTGGTCGAGGGAAACGCGGACATCATTGTGGCCAACATCATTTCTGAAGTGATCATCTTTCTCCTGGACGATGTCAAAAAAAAGCTTAATGCCGGCGGAACCTTCATTGCTTCCGGCATAATCTTGGAGAAGGAAAATCCGGTAAGGGATGCGCTTACTGCAAAGGGGTTCGATATCCTGGAGACCAGGCGTGAAGGCGAATGGGTCTGCATCGTATCCGAGGTTGGCCATGCATAAGTTTTTCACGGAGGAGATCGAAGAGAATGAAGCTCTGATTACGGGTGACGACCACAAGCACCTGTGGAAGGTCCTCCGGCTGAAGGCAGGGGATGAAATCCTGATCAACGACCTTAAGGGAATGGATTTTCTCGGAACGATTGCCAGCATCGACAAGGAACGGACGGTGGTTGACCTTCAAAGAAGGATCATGGAGAACAATGAGAGTCCCGTAACCATCACACTCTATCAGGGACTGCCGAAATCGGGGAAGATGGACCTCATCGTCCAGAAGAATACGGAGCTTGGGGTGAACAGGATCGTCCCGGTCATCACAGAACGGGTCATCGTGAAAAACTCCTCCGAATACAAGAAGATGGACAGGCTCAGAAGAATTATCCTGGAAGCTTCCAAGCAATCAAAGAGGAGCTGGATTCCCGAGATCACTGAGCCATGTGATTTCAAGGACATCCTGCCGGAGATGCTGTCCCATGACGTTCTCCTCGTCCCCTATGAGAATGCCAGAAAATATGGGGTAAGCCAGCTGAAACTGGAGCTTCCGTTTATCAGATCCTGCGGAATCCTCATCGGGCCCGAGGGAGGATTTTCTGAGGAGGAAATCGGGATGCTTGAGGAAAGCGGGGCAAAAATCGTCACTCTTGGTAAGAGGATCCTTCGGACAGAAACTGCGGGATTCGTTTCAGTGGCGATGGTACAGCTGCTTTACGGAGACATGGGAGGCGAGGACTGATGAAAGTTGCATTCCAGACCCTTGGCTGCAGGGTCAATGTGTTTGATTCCGAGGCCATGAGCGAAATGTTCTTGAGGGATGGCTATGAACTGGTAGATTTCGATGAGAAAGCAGATGTCTATGTCATCAACACCTGTACGGTGACCAATATGGGAGAGAAGAAATCCAGGCAGCAGATCATGAGGGCGAAACGAAAGAATCCCAAAGCCATCGTCGCTGTTGTGGGCTGTTATGCCCAGGTTCAAAAGGAAGAGATCATGGCCATGGAAGGCGTGGATGTCATCCTCGGTTCGAGGAACAAGAGTGACATCGTCTTCTACGTCAACAAGGCAAGGGTGGAAGGGAAACAAGTGGTCCAGGTCACGGAGAACCTCATCCTGAACAATAAGTTTGAAGAGCTCAATATCGCAGACTATGAAGGGAAGACCAGAGCCTTTCTGAAGATTCAGGACGGGTGCAACAGGTTTTGCTCCTACTGCATCATTCCCTATGCCCGAGGCGGAATCTCCAGCAAAGAGCCAGAAAGCATCCTGAAGGAAATCAGAGGCCTTGCAAAGAATGGTTTCAAGGAAGTGATCCTTTCAGGCATCCATGTGGCCTCCTACGGGCAGGAACGCAAGGAAAAGACGGACCTTCTGGACCTCCTTTTTGAGATTGAAAAGATTGAGGGCATAGAAAGGATAAGAATCGGCTCCATCGAACCCATGTTTTTCAAAGGGGAAGCGATGGAGAAGATCAGGAAACTTAAAAAGCTGTGCTATCACTTCCATCTCTCCCTTCAGTCAGGATCAGACAGGACGCTGCACAGAATGAACAGGAGATATACCCGTGAGGAATATCGGGGAGTGGTCTCCCTGATGAGGGAGAGCCTTCCGGGAGTTTCCATCACCACGGATGTCATCGTGGGATTTCCCGGAGAAAGTCTGGAGGAATTCGAGGAAACGATGGGATTTTTAAAGGAACTGAAGCTCAACAAGGTCCATACCTTCAAGTACAGTCCGAGAAAGGGTACCCCTGCCTTCTCGATGGAGAATCAGGTGGACGGGAACGAGAAGGACAGGCGGAGCAATTTCATCATCGCGCTTAGCGACAGGGATGAAGCTACCTATACCAAAGAACTCGTAGGACAAGAAAGCGAAGTTCTCTTTGAAGAAGGGAAGGATGAGACCTATATGGGGTACACCAGAAATTTTATCCGGGTGAAAGTGACATCGCCAGAGAATATTAAAGGTCAGATCCGCAGCGTGAGGATACTGGGACACGACAAGGCGCTGGCCATCGGCGAACTGGTCTAATAGAAAAAGACGGATGTGAAACCACTGAGGATAGTGTCCTAAAAGACCCCTGCAAAGGGGGCTCTTAAGGAAAAACAGACAGGGAAAGGAAGGGAAACCAATGACAATGGCAACAGTAACACTTAAAAGAGGCGAAGGAAGGACCCTGAGTTCAGGCGGCGCCTGGGTCTTTGACAACGAGATCGACAAGATAGAGGGGGAGTTCGAGAACGGAGACCTGGTTGAGGTTCTGGCCTCCAATGGCTATCCCATGGGGACAGGTTTCATCAATGTGAATTCGAAGATCAGAATCCGTATCATGAGCCGGAAAAAGGACCAGGTCATCGATGATGCCTTTCTCCTTCAGCGTGTCAGGGACTGTATCGACTACAGGAAGCATACCGTGGACATGTCCAGCTGCAGACTGATTTTTGGCGAATCGGATTTCCTGCCTGGACTTGTCGTCGACAAGTATGAAGACATTCTTGTCGTCCAGTCCCTGGCCCTGGGAATCGACCGTTACAAGCTACGTATCCTTGAGATGCTGAAGAAGGAACTGAAAGAGGAAGGCATGGAAATCAGGGGAGTCTATGAAAGAAGCGATGCCAAGGTGAGGATCAGGGAAGGCCTCGAGCTGGTCAAGGGCTTCATTGGCAAGCCCTTTGATACCAAGGTGCTCATCACGGAAAATGGCGTCAAGTATCATGTGGATGTCGAGAACGGACAAAAGACAGGGTTTTTCCTGGACCAAAAGCTGAACCGCGCCGCCATCAAACCGCTCTGCAAGGACGCAAGGGTCCTGGACTGCTTCACGCATACCGGCTCCTTTGCACTGAATGCAGGCCTTGCAGGGGCAAAAGACGTCCTTGGTGTCGATGCGTCAGCCCTGGCCATCGAGGAGGCCCAAAAGAACGCGCTTCTCAACAATCTGGAAGACCGGGTGAGGTTCGAAACGGCAGATGTCTTCGACCTTCTGCCTGAACTGGAGAAAAAGGGAGAACTCTTTGACGTCGTCGTATTGGATCCTCCGGCATTCACAAAATCCCGGGAATCCGTGGCCAAGGCAGTGAAAGGATACAAGGAGATCAACCTGAGAGGAATGAAGCTCATCAAGGATGGGGGATACCTTGCCACCTGTTCCTGCTCGCACTTCATGTCCCAGGAGCTCTTTTCAAAGACCATCGCCCTGGCGGCAAAGGATGCGAAGAAACGTCTGCGTCAGGTGGAATATCGGACCCAGGCTCCCGACCACCCCATCCTTTGGGCTGCGGACGAATCTTTCTATCTGAAGTTTTTCATCTTCCAGGTCTGTGAGGAAAAGTAGCCTGTGATGACGGTGTTGACTCACTATGCATGGGTTGACAAAAATTTAAGGCTAATTTCAAATAAAATGACCAAAACGCTTCAAAACGTGTATAATATTAATAAGAAAAACAATGGAAGGGGGAATATTGGTGAACTGCATTTTTTGCAAAATCATCTCAGGTGAAATTCCATCTTTAGCAGTGTATGAAGATGATGATCTTTATGCGTTCAGGGATATCGACCCGAAAGCACCCACCCACATCCTAGTCATCCCAAAGAAGCATATCGCTTCGGTGAATGAACTTGATGACGAGAATGTTTCCATTGTTTCGAAAGCATTCCTAACGCTGCGGAAACTTGCTGAAAGGGAAGGGATCGAGGAATCCGGATATCGGATCGTCGTGAACACCCTGAAGGACGGCGGACAATCCGTGGACCATCTTCATTTCCACCTTTTGGGTGGAAGAAGATTATCTTGGCCTCCAGGCTAAATACATTGACTGATTAGTCTTTTTGTACTATAATCAACAGTGTGTTATTTTGCCCCAAAGGCTGATATTTATATTTTTAACTAGCGGAGGGAGGGATAATGAATGTCAGAAATCAAAGTTGGAGAAAACGAATCTTTAGAGAATGCACTTCGAAGATTTAAGAAGAAGTGTGCCAGGTCAGGAATTCTTGGTGAAGTCAGAAAGAGAGAACATTACGAGAAGCCAAGTGTAAAGAAAAAATTGAAGTCAGAAGCAGCGAGAAAAAGGAAGTTCAAGTAATTTCTTTCGGAGAAGGTGTGAGTATGACAATTAAGGAAATGATTCAGGCCGATTGGAAGGATGCTTTACGGAGCAAGGATAAAGAGAAGGCTAGTGTGTTAACTATGGCTAAATCTGCAATCCTATATGCCGAGAAGGATGCACAGTCCAGTCTGACTGAAGAGAAAATAATTGAAATTCTTGCCAGAGAAGTAAAGATGAGACGAGATGCTGTGGCCGAGTTCGAAAAGGGAGCAAGAAAAGACCTGGTCGATCAAGGCAATTTCGAAATAGAAACCTTATTGAGTTATCTACCAAAGCAGTTAAAAGAAGATGAATTAATTGAATTGGTTGGAAATACAGCTGAGGAAATCGGAGCAAGTAACATTAAAGACATGGGGAAACTCATGGCAGCACTCAAACCATTGATTAGTGGAAAAGCCGATGGAAAATTGGTAAGTACTCTGGTGAAAAATCATTTGACTAAGTAGCTAAAACTCATCTTGGTCCCACGGGACTAGGGTGAGTTTTTTTGTCTGGGCCGGAATCGGTAGGGAAATATGCAATAGACAAGGAATGTACGATAAGCTATGATGAAATCAGTAATTTAGGGGTAATCAAGCACTATAGGAGCTAAGGCAGAACAAATGGGACATTGGAAAAAACCAGCGGTTCAGGGCTGTTTTCATCTTGGACATCACGCAAACCAAGCCATCGGAGGATATGAAGCATGAAGAAATATACAGCATTGGTTTTGGAAAATTTTGGGGAGACCTTTTCCTCTTCCTACCAGGAAATGGAAATGAAGGAACTGTCCCAAGGAGAAGTCCGGATTAGGATAGAATACTCCTCCATCAACTACAAGGACAGGCTGGCCATGAATCCGTCGAGCAGGGTTGTGCGAAGCTACCCCATGATTCCGGGCATTGATTTTGCAGGAAGCATAGTGCAAAGCGAATCTCAGGAATTTATGGAAGGGGATGTCGTGTTTGTAACAGGTTTTGGCTTTGGGACGGACATGCCGGGAGGTTTCAGGGAGTATATCGAAGTTCATGAACGCTACCTTTCCAAGGTCCCGTCGGGAATGACGACAAGGGAAGCCATGGTTTATGGGACCGCGGGTTTCACTGCAGCCCTTTCCGTGGACGCCCTTCAAGAAGGAGGCGTGAAACCTGGGGATGGCAGTATTCTGGTCACCGGGGGAAGCGGCGGAGTTGCCTCCCAGGGCATCCTCATCCTGAAGAAACTCGGATATGACGTGACCGTGGCTACCAGAAGCCTGAACAACTCGGATTATCTTCTTTCCCTCGGAGCGGATGAGCTGATCCTTTTCGAAAGCCTCCTGGAACCGAGAAAAGCCCTGTCCAAGGAGAAATGGGCAGGGGTGATCGATGCGACCGGGGGCGAAGCCTTGGGCAACATCCTGAAAGAGGTCAGGTATGGCGGCGTGGTCGCCCTAAGTGGTAACCTTTCCGGAATCGAATTTTCTTCCACGGTCTTCCCCTTTATCCTGAGGGGAATAAGTCTGATGGGAATCGATTCTGTGAATGTGGCTCTTCTGAAGAAAAGCGAAATCTTTGAAAAGCTCGCCAGCGACTGGAAGTCAGACCGCCTGGAAAGGACCATCACTCGTGAAGTGCCGTTCCTTAACCTCAATGGAGTTCTCGAGAACGATTCCGTGGGTCGTGGAAGGGACCTGGTCACATATATGCCGTGATAAACCGCGGGTGTTATGGTAAAATATAGGTCAAGTATGATGTCCCTATAAAACAACAAGAAATCGAGCGAATACCCAAGAGGAGAAGATATGGAGCAGAAAAGCATCAAGTGGTGGAGAAGAGGGCTGTTTGTTCTATCAATAGCCCTTTCCTTCTTCATTTTGTTAACGAGCATCGTCAACAAGAAATATGATCTGAAGGCCGCTGACATTGCCCCTGTGGACTTCAAGGCCAATGTGGACGTCGTGGACAAGCTGACCACAGAGGCATTGGTCGCGGATGCCGTAAGTTCTGTCCAGAGGCAGTACAAAAAGGATGACGAGGTCAGAAGAAATATCCTGAAGCTTTCCAATGATTTTTTCAATGGCATCATCAACGCCAGGAATCCCCTGGTCCAAGTAGATGAAATCGCCATGCTGCTGACGAACAAGGGAACATACGGCATTGACAAAGCGGGCTATCTTTCGCTACTCAACCTGGACAATACGGACCTGAGGTATGCCTTAAATACGATGAACGACAGCCTGAACAAGATCTATGAGACCCCTTTGGAAGAGGATGATGCAACCAAGATCGACCGTTCCAAGACCGGCCTCTCAGAGATGATAGATTCCTTCGGCTTTTCTGATTCCGCCAAAACAGCAATCAAGCAGATGACCGCCTCTCTGGTTCAGCCGAACTTTTTCTACGACGAGGAGACAACCCTAAGGCTCCAGAAGGAAGCGAAGGACAGCATAAATCCCATCGTCATCAAAAAGAACCAGACCATTGTCAAAGAGGGCGACCCCATCAGCGTTAACCAGCTATCTGTGCTAAAAGAACTCGGATACCTCAGCGACAGCGGGACAAACTACCTGCCCTTCCTAGGGCTGTTCGGAGTGATCTTCTTTTTGCACGTGCTGATCTACTACTATTTCAGGCGTTTCTACAACCTCATGTACAATAACCTGAAATGGCTTGTTCTGATCTTTCTGATCATGAACCTCACGCTGCTCACCACAAGGTTCATGGTCATCATCAACCCCTTCATGGTGCCCTATGCGTTCATGCCCATGCTGATCACCATCCTCACGAAGAAGAGGATCGCCCAGACCATGGCCCTGTTCACATCGATCCTGATGAGCATCCTCACGGGATTCAATGTCCAGGTCATCATCATTCTGGTGCTCACGTCCGCACTGAGCGTGATTTTCATGAACAAGGTCGAGGAAAGGAACGATATCATCAAATCGAGCCTATATGTGGGCAGCTTTGTGTTCATCTTCACACTTTCCATGGGGATGCTCCTTTCAAGTTCCGTGCAAGAGAATCTGAACAACGCCCTGTATGCCTCAGGAAGTATCATCATCTCAGGCGTCCTCGTCATTGGAGTGCTGCCCGTCATTGAGAATCTCTTCAATGTGGTGACGGAGATCAAGCTCCTGGAACTGGCCAATCCAAACAGTCCACTGCTGAAAAGGCTTCAGATGGAGGCCCCGGGAACCTACCATCACAGTATCATGGTGGGAAATCTAGCGGAAGCCGCCGCTGAGGAGCTTCGCGCAAACAGCATCCTTCTGAGGGTCTCTGCGTACTACCATGATATCGGGAAACTATCAAGGCCACAGTTCTTCAAGGAGAACCAGATCGGGTCCAAGAATCCTCATGACGAGATCAGTCCCAACCTCTCCACCCTCATCATCACGAACCATGTGAAGATCGGACTTGAGATGGCGGATAAGGCCAAGCTTCCAGAGGAAATCAAGGATATGATCGCCCAGCATCATGGGACGACCCTGGTGAAGTATTTCTACATAACGATGAAGAATAATTCAGACGACGAGTCGAAGGTCCTGGAAGAGAACTTCAGGTATCCCGGTCCAAAGCCAAAGACCAAGGAGGCGGGAATCCTCATGCTGGCTGATAGCGTAGAAGCGGCGGTAAGGAGCATCCAGGAGCCGACTTCAGGAAAAGTGGACGCCATGGTCTACCGAATTTTCAAGGATAAGCTCGATGACGGGCAGCTGGACGAATGTGACATCACTTTCGACGAAGTTTCCTCCATCAGGAAAGTCTTTCTGAAGACCTTGGGTTCCATATACCACGAGCGGATAGAATATCCAGAAGATAAAAGAAAGAAGGCATAGGTAGAAGATGATAATGATTGAAAACGAACAAAGCCGGGAAGAAATCGGCGAAGACCTCAAAAAATCCATCGAGGAGTCGATCCGCACCACGCTAGACCACCAGGGCTTCTTGCACGATGCCGAAGTGAGCGTCCTTCTTGTGGACGATGAAGCCATCAGGGCCATCAATCTTGATACGAGAAATGTCGATAATGCGACGGACGTCCTTTCCTTTCCCATGATCGACTATGAGCCGGGGAAGACCTACAAGGACCTCTATCTTGGTCATGAGTTCGGGGCGGAGTTCTTCGACGGGGACGAACTGGTACTTGGAGATGTCGTCATCTCCATGGAGCGGGCTCGGGAACAATCTGAGGAATACGGACATTCCCTGAAGCGCGAGGTGTGCTACCTCGTCGTCCATTCCATTCTTCATCTGTTGGGCTATGACCATATGGACGAAGGGGAAAGAAACAAAATGAGAGCGGCCGAGGAAGAAATCCTGGGCACGCTAAAAATCACACGAGAATAGGCGGGTGGGACAATGGACTTGAAAGGACTTCTAGATAGTTTCAATTATGCAATCTCAGGATTCATCTATGCCGTGAGGACCCAAAGGAACATGAAGATCCATATGGTGACATCGATATTCGTCATCATCTTTTCCCTTTTTACGGAAATCACAAAAGTTGAACTGCTCATCCTGTGCATCGCCATTACCATGGTCATGTCGGCGGAACTCTTCAATACGGCCATAGAAAGTGCGATAGACGCTACGACAAACCACTACCATCCCCTGGCAAAAATCGCCAAGAACACCGCTGCGGCGGCTGTTCTCATCACCACAATGAATGCACTCATCGTCGGGTATTTCCTCTTCTGGAATGAGATCACGACATTCACCTACCGGGGAGTTGTCCTCATCAAGCATGCCAGCCCATACCTCGTGCTGGTTGTCCTCCTTATCGTGTCCCTGTCGGTCATCCTGACCAAGGCGGTCGTAGGAGAGGGTACCCCGCTTAAGGGCGGTATGCCCTCAGGCCATGCTGCCGTGGCTTTCAGCCTGGCCACGATCATCAGTTATCTCTCTGATTCGACAACGGCTATTGCGCTCAGCTACCTCATGGCGCTGATTGTTGCCCAGTCCAGGGTGGATTCCAAAGTCCATTCCATCAAAGAGGTTCTGGTCGGTGCCATCATCGGTTTTCTGACGACCATCCTGATTTTCAGGCTGTTCGGGTACTAGCATCCGCGAATTACGATGAAATCTGGAAATATGGAGACAAATGGAATGGTTCCACCAAAATATGGTAAAATGGAACTAAGCGAATCATGAGGTAAACGAAGTGTAAAGACAAAATCGAAACCAACAAACGAGGGATATTGAATGTATGAAGAACTAATCGATTCAGCTCTATCAGCCAGGGAAAATGCATATGCCCCTTATTCGAACTTCAAGGTGGGGTCTGCAGTTCAGATGGAAAGCGGCGAGATCTTTAGCGGATGCAATATTGAGAACGCCTCCTATGGAGCAACAAACTGTGCCGAACGGACAGCCATCTTCAGTGCGGTAGCCAGGGGCAACCGCAAGATTACTGCACTGGCCGTCGTTGGAGATCTTACGGGATTCACCTATCCTTGTGGCATCTGCCGTCAGGTCATGGCAGAGTTCGCACGAGACAAGGGCATTCCAATCATAATTGTGAAAAGCAGGGAAGAATATATTGTGAAGACCATGGAAGAAATCCTTCCTGGGGCATTCACGATACTTGATCTGAAAAACGAAAAGGGAGATAAAAATGTTTAAATCAGGATTTATAACCGTCGTGGGCAGGCCGAATGTAGGCAAGTCCACACTAATCAACCACCTCATGGGGGAGAAACTCTCCATCGTGTCCAACAAGCCCCAGACCACGAGAAAGAACCTCAATGCCATCTATACGGACGAAGACGCACAGATCATCTTTGTGGATACACCAGGTATCCACAAGGCCCAGAACAAACTTGGCGAGTATATGGTCAGTGTGGCCAAGGAAAGCCTGAACCAAGTAGACCTGGTCATCTTCATAACCACACCCACGAGTGGGATCCATCTCGGCGACATCAAGATCCTCGAGCAGCTTAAGGGATTGGATACCCCCATATTCCTCATCGTGAACAAGACGGACGAATTCACCCAGGATGCCGTGGCGAAGACTCTGGAGGCCTATGCCGCCCAAGTTCAGTTCAAGGAGATTATTCCGATTTCGGCCCTGAAGGGGAAGAATACAGAAAATCTTCTGGATCTCATGAAGGGTTATCTTCCAGAAGGCCCCATGTACTACCCAGAAGATATGGTTGCGGATGTCCACCTGAGATTCATGGTCGCAGAGACGATCAGGGAAAAGGCACTGAAGCTCCTTCAGCAGGAAATTCCCCATGGCATCGCCATAGAAATCACCTCCATGAAAGAGAAGGAAAATGGAAACTGGACCATCGAGGCGGACATCATCTGTGAAAAAGACTCTCACAAGGGGATCATCATCGGAAAGGGCGGACAGACCCTGAAGAAGATTGGAACTTGGGCAAGGGAGGATATGGAGAAATACCTCGAGGGAAAAGTCGAGCTGAAGACCTTTGTCAAAGTTCGGAAAGACTGGAGAGACAATGCCAATTTACTCAAAGAGCTGGGATATAAGGACTGATGCAAGAAAAAGTCAAAGGGGTCATCCTTCGGACCATGGACTACAAGGAGAGGGATAAGATCATCTGGCTTCTTACCGAGGAACAAGGAAAGATCTCTGTCATCTGCAAAGGGGTGAGATCTCAGAAGAGCAAGTACCAGTCCCTGGTCAGGCCTATGCTGTATGGGGAATTCCTCCTCTTTAAGGGAAGAAGCATGTACAGTCTGAACGAAGGGAATGTCATCAACAGCTTTTCAGGTCTCAGCGGAAGCCTGGAGCTTCTGACCTATGGGTCCTACCTTGTGGAGCTTGCCGATATCGTCACGCAGGACAATGAGCCCGATGGCAATGCTTACAGGCACCTCGTGACGGCATTGTACCTCTTGGAGACAGAAGCTATCGATATGGAGCTTCTTGCACTGGCCTATGAAATCAGACTGATCAGAAATTCAGGCCTCAGGGTAGGCAAAGAGATGGTCCCTTTTCCTGTCACCAAAGCGGCGGAGAACATTATCGAATTCCTGATCAAGACCGAGATGCCCAAGATTTACGTCCTCAAGCTCGACGAAAAGATCAAGAAGGAACTGCAGGCCATCACAGCCTTTATCATCAGGGAGGGTTATCAGAGGAGGCCGAAGAGTCTTGATTTGCTCAAATTCATCTGAACCATGGATTCGGACAGACAGAAGGGACTTGAACGCCTGCTTATACAAACTGAATCATTTGGGAGGGGTTAATTGTGGAAAAGAACAGTGATCTGTTGACAAAAGTGGATGAGATCAGAAAAAGGCACAAGGTTTCCTATGAGGAAGCGAAGCTTGCTTTGGAAGAGAATGACTATGACACGCTGGACGCCATTATCTTTCTTGAGAAAGAGAAAGAGGAACGGTTAGAGGAAATCAAGGAATATTCGGACAAGACGCTGGAAAGCCTGAAAAAGACAAGTGCAGGAAATGTTATTTTCAGCCTGAAGAACAAGAGCGTGGAAGCACCTCTTCCCGTGGCCGCCATCGGCGTGCTGCTCATGGCAAGGAAGCCAAAGCTTCTGGCCGCATGCACATTGGGACTTTTTCTCCTTGGTGCGGACGTCAAGATCGAAAAGGGCGACAAGGTGACGGAGCTTACAAAACCCCTGAGAAAAAAGCTCAAGGAAAGGCTTAAGTCATCGGGCATAACCGGCGAGAACTTTGCGAAGCACCTCGAGGAAATGGGGAACAATGTCCATTTCGGGAAATCCCAAAAAGCGGACGACGAAATACATGGCTATTTTTCCACTGATGTTTACTAAAACTCTCAGAAAAATTAATATTCTTGTAAGGCTTCTCTGCTATACTAGAGGAGCCTTATTTGTTGGAATGAAATGTGTAGGATGCCTTTAGGGCTGGAGATTCTGGAAGGGCTCAGGGTTTAGAGCGTTTTCGGTGGAATTGGTTAACAATGTGAAAACCCTTTAAAAATCCTATTCAATAAATCGTTCTGCTATGCTATAATATATGAGGATTTTGATACAGAATCACAGGTTATTTTACTTAGTTGAACGACCGGTTTACCGGATTCAAATATATGGTCTATTCATCAATTAATGAAAGTGAGGGAATTTTATGTCAAAGAAATATGTTTACCTTTTTAGTGAAGGCGACGCATCAATGAAAAACCTCCTCGGAGGCAAGGGAGCAAACCTGGCTGAGATGACAAACCTTGGGATTCCAATACCTAACGGATTCACCGTAACAACAGAGGCTTGCAATAAGTATTATGATGACAGCAAGGTTATCACCAGCGAAGTCATCGAAGAGATCCAGTCCAGTATGGACAAGCTGGAGGAACTTACAGGCAAGTCATTCGGCGGAGATACCAATCCCCTTTTAGTTTCAGTAAGGTCCGGCGCAAGGGCTTCCATGCCTGGAATGATGGACACGATCCTGAACCTTGGGCTTAATGACAAAACGGTAGAGGTTGTTTCAACAGAAACAAACAATCCAAGATTCGCTTATGACTCCTACAGAAGATTCATCATGATGTTTTCCGATGTCGTCATGGATATCGACAAGAAGGATTTCGAGAAGATTTTGGAAACCATGAAAGAGGAAAAGGGCGTTCATCTTGATACAGAACTGAGCGCAGATGACCTCAAGGACCTGGTGAAGAAGTTTAAGGAATATTACAAGAGCGTCAAGGGTGAAGACTTCCCACAGGAAGCCAGAGCACAGCTCATCGAAGCTATTACGGCTGTATTCAGAAGCTGGGACAACCCTAGGGCCAATGTTTACAGAAGATTGAACGATATCCCTTCAAGCTGGGGAACAGCAGTCAATGTACAGGAAATGGTATTTGGAAACAAAGGAGAGACATCCGGTTCAGGCGTGGCTTTCTCAAGGAATCCTGCCACAGGAGAGAATAAGATTTTCGCTGAATATCTTATGAATGCCCAGGGAGAAGATGTTGTTGCTGGTATCAGAACACCATCACCCATCGAGAAACTTAATGAACAGATGCCTGAAACCTATAACCAGTTTATCGAAATCGTCAATACGCTTGAAAACCACTATAGGGACATGCAGGACATGGAGTTTACCATAGAAGAAGGCAAACTCTACTTCCTACAGACGAGAAATGGCAAGAGAACTGCTCAGGCAGCCCTCAAGATTGCCGTAGACATGGTAAAGGAAGGTCTGACCACTAAAGAGAAGGCTATCCTTATGCTGGATCCCAAGCAGCTTGATACCCTCCTTCATCCAGCCTTCGACCAGGAAGAGATGAAGACACATTCTGTCATGACTTCAGGTCTCCCAGCATCACCAGGAGCAGCGACAGGCAAAATCGCCTTTTCCGCCCTGGAAGCCAAGGAAAGAAATGAAGCCGGTGAAAAGGTCATTCTTGTAAGACAGGAAACCTCACCTGAAGATATCGAAGGCATGATTGCTGCTGAAGGCATACTGACCGTCAGAGGCGGAATGACCTCCCATGCAGCGGTTGTGGCCAGAGGAATGGGCGCCTGCTGTGTTGCTGGAGCTGGAGAGCTTAAGGTTGATGAGACCAAGAGAACCATGACGCTGAACGGCAAGGTTTATACCTCCGATGACTTTATCTCCCTTGACGGCTCAACAGGAAATGTCTATGAAGGCAAGATCAAGACTGTTGAACCAGAAATTTCAGGACATTTTGGAACTTTCATGGAGTGGGCTGACGAACTCAGGACACTCAAGGTAAGAACCAATGCTGATACACCTCATGATGCAGAGCAGGCTGTAAAGTTCGGAGCTGAAGGCATAGGCCTGACACGAACCGAGCACATGTTCTTTGCAGAGGGAAGAATCTTCCCGATGAGACAGATGATTGTCGCCAGAACTGAAGAAGCCAGAAGAACAGCGCTTGACAAATTGCTCCCAATGCAGAAGGGCGATTTCAAGGGAATCTACAAGGCTATGGCAGGAAGACCGGTTACCATAAGGTTCCTGGATCCACCTCTTCATGAATTCCTTCCAACACATGCTGCAGAAGTGGAAGAGCTTGCCAAGGAACTGAAGATCACAACAGAAGAACTGAATAACGTGATTTCAGACCTTCATGAGTTCAACCCGATGATGGGCCATAGAGGATGCAGACTTGCAGTATCTTACCCGGAAATCGCAGAAATGCAGACAAGAGCGGTCATTGAAGCGGCTATTGAAGTCAATGAGGAAATGGGATGGAACATTGTTCCTGAAATCATGATTCCCCTGGTTGGCGAAGTGAAGGAGCTCAAGTATGTCAAGAACATCGTCACAAGGATTGCTGATGCGATCATCGCAGAACGAGGAGTTAACCTGAAGTACCTTGTCGGTACCATGATAGAAATTCCTAGGGCTTGCGTCACCGCTGATGAAATCGCAACTGAAGCAGACTTCTTCTCCTTCGGTACCAACGACCTTACACAAATGGCCTTTGGTTTCTCAAGGGATGATGCCGGTACGTTCCTGAAGCATTACTATGGCAAAAAGATCTATGACTTCGATCCCTTTGCAAAATTGGATCAGGAAGGTATAGGCCAGTTTGTTAAGATGGCAGTGGAAAAGGGAAGAGATACAAAGCCAGGCCTTAAGCTCGGGGTTTGCGGAGAGCACGGTGGAGATCCTTCATCCGTAATGTTCTTCCATAACATCGGACTAGACTATGTATCCTGTTCACCTTACAGAGTACCTGTAGCAAGACTTGCTGCAGCGCAGGCTGAAGTGAAGAACCCAAGAAAGAAGTAATATAACTGAAATCTAAAAAGGACCCACGACGGTGGGTCCTTTTCCATGCCTCAAATTCATCTTGAGCGTCTTCAGCGAACATAATAGAGATAGAGGATGACGGATGTTGATGCGATGGCCAGGGGGATGCCTATCGTGAACTTCGCATGGTGGGTCTTGTGTCTGAACATCCGCATCCCGAGAAACGCACCGAAAGCCCCTCCGAGGAATGCACATCCAAGAAGAACCTGTTCGGGGATCCGGTATTGTCTTTTGATGGCTTTTCGCTTGTCCGTGTACATGAGGATGAAGGCAAGGAGGTTGATAATAATCAGGTAGTAGGGTATTATTTTTTCCATTTGATTATTCCTAAAGGCTGATTTTAACAGATAGGATATCCTGTACCATGAGTGCAACAGACCGGATTTTCCAAGATAAACCTAGTCTTAAGATACAGCGGAAACGCTAAAATGGCAACTTATTCTCCTGTTGAGAGAATAAATAAATATATTTTGTCTTTTTGCCATAGAAGCATCCTCTTCTATGGGAGAATCCCTTAATTCGGGGGTATTTCGGTCAAAATGATTAGATTTCGCAGGGATATATATAATATCATTATAATATATATTTCTTTTTATTTTTTTAAAGGGTTAAGAAAAGATATGTAGAATAATCTTATTAGGAGGTATTCTGAATATGGTGAGAGAGCGAATTGAAAGAAACGAAGAACTGACACTGATCAAGGAGGCCTGCTTCTCTAGAGATTCAAAAGGGAGAGAAGTCTTTGAAGAGCCTGATTCCTATCGTACATGCTTTATGCACGACAGGGACAGGATTATCCACTCAAAGTCATTCAGAAGGCTGAAACACAAGACTCAGGTATACATCAGGACCTCCGGTGACCACTACAGGACCAGACTGACCCATACCCTGGAAGTATCTCAGGTCGCAAGGACCATTGCCAGGGGAATCGCGGTGAATGAGGATCTGGTGGAAGCCATCACATTAGGGCATGACATCGGCCATGTGGCTTTTGCCCACAATGGGGAAGAAGTTTTGAACGAACGTATGCCAGGCGGATTCAAGCACAATGAACAGTCTGTCAGGGTGCTCAGGAAGCTTGAAAAGGATGGGCAGGGGCTAAACATCACCATTGAGGTGCTGGATGGCATATTGCACCACAGTGGGCTTATGAGCGGAAATCCTTCCAATACGCTGGAAGGGCAGATTGTGAGATATGCAGACAAGATTGCTTATGTGAACCATGATATCGATGATTCCATCCGTGCAGGGCTCCTCAAGAATGAGGATCTTCCCCAGGAATTCATCGACGTGTTGGGCGACACCCATAGCAGAAGGATTGACACTCTGGTCAGGGACATCGTGGACAAGACGAACGCCAATCTCGAGCAGGGAATCGTGAAGGTCGAGCTGACCTCTGACGTGTTCAATGGACTCTATGGCCTCAGGTCGTTTCTCTTCAAGAACATCTACAAAGGGGAACATCTGAAGGAAGAGAGGGACAAGGCGAAGTTTGTGCTTCACAAGCTCTTTGATTATTATATGGAACATGTGGGCTCCTTGCCTCCGCTCTATATGAGGATTGCAGAAGATGAAGGGGATATCAGGGCTGTAGCGGATTATCTGTCGGGGATGACTGACGATTATGCCATCATGACATTCAATCAGCTATATGTCCCTAAAATTGTCATCTATTAGTATCAATGCTATAATGAACAATTGGAACTACAGATAGAGGTGTGAAAATAATTTGTTTATATCAGAAGAGGTAATTGAAAAAATCAAAGACGGTAACGATATCGTGGATATTATCTCTGAGAGCGTCAAGCTCAGAAAAGTGGGACGCAACTATCAGGGACTATGTCCATTCCATAGTGAGAAGACGCCGTCGTTCAGCGTATCCCAGGATAAGCAGGTTTTCAAATGTTTCGGGTGTGGCGAAGGTGGTAATGTGATCACTTTTGTCATGAAGAACAGAAACCTGGATTTTAACGAGACAATCAGGTTTCTTGCGGACCGGGCCCATATCACCCTTGAAGAAAATGAGGAACTGAAGAAGACGAATGAGAAACGGGATGTTTACTATAAACTTCACATCGAAGCGGCCAGGTATTTCTTCAACAACCTGAAAGAGGACAAGGACATGCGGGCGTACTTCTACAAACGTGGAATGACGGATTATACCATCCGGACTTTCGGTCTCGGATATGCCCTGAATTCCTGGGACAGCCTCCTTCGATATCTGAAGGCTTTGCATTATAGCGAAGATGAGATTGTCAAGTCAGGTCTCGCGACAAAGAATGATAAAGGGAAAGTCTATGACCGGTTCAGGAACAGGATCATGTTTCCGGTATTTGATGTCCGGGGCAGGGTCATTGGATTTGGCGCGAGAGTCATGGATGACTCCAAGCCGAAGTATCTGAACTCGCCTGAAACCCCCATATTTCAGAAGGGAACAAACCTCTACGGGTTGAACTTCGCCCTGAAGAACAGCAAGGAGAAGAACCTGATCATCGTCGAGGGATACATGGACTGTATCAGTCTTAGCCAGGCTGGAATCAAAAATGTGGTGGCGTCGCTGGGTACCGCACTGACGAAGGTTCAGGCGAAGCTTCTCAAACGGTATTCCGAAGAAGTGTATATTTCCTATGATGCCGACAATGCCGGCCAGATTGCCACCGTGAGGGGGCTGGACATCCTTCGGGCCGAAGGGATCAGTGTCAGGGTCATCCTCATACCCAGAGGGAAAGACCCGGATGATTTTATCAGAGCGGAGGGGAAGGACAAGTTTTTGGAACTCGTCCAGAAAGCCCTGCCTCTCATCGACTACAAGATCCTCAAGGCCAAGGAAGGTCTCGACTTCAAGAGCGAAGAGGGGCGGATCACTTATGCCAAGCGGGTTGTTCTCATCCTTAACGAACTGGACCCCATCGAAAAGGATGTATATCTGCAAAAGGTCAGTGAAGATGCAGGAATTTCAGAAAGCGTCCTCATGAGCCTCATGAAAGATGACAAAGAGGAGATTCGAGTGCTGGATACTTCTTCCATCGGGAAGAACATGCACCTTGAGTCTGCCCATGTCAAAGCGGAAAGGGCACTCCTTAGGATACTTGCTGAAGGCAGCATCTATTTGAAGGAAAGGCTCAAAAAGGATGATCTTGTGCTCGACAGCCACAGAAAGATTTTCGAGTACATTGAGAGCTATACCGGACCCCGGGAAGGACTCAGATCTTATGTTGAAAGTTTATGTAAGGAAGTTGAAACATCAAAGGAGTGGACAATCATCACTGAAATTGTGGAGATTCCGGAAATCGATGTGGATATCCTCATAAATGATTTCTTTAAGACCATCGGACACTTCAAGGGAATTTTAACGCAGAAGAAGCTAATGGAGGAAATCAGGGAACTAGAGAAAAAAGGCATGACGAAAGAATCTCTGGACCTAGCCAAAAAACTCATCGAGCTTCAAAAGACATTAGGGAGGTATTGAAATGACAGCCGATAAGAAAAGCACAACAAAAAGCAAAAAGGAAAGTATCATAGAGAATAAGATTGACAGTGTCATCGAAACAAGCGACGAAAGTCCGAAGGCTCCTGTCAAAGAAACAAAGAAAACAAAAGCGAAAAAGGAACCAGCAAGAAAAGTTGGAGAGAAATCCAGCGAAGTGAAAGCGGTTCAGGAAGATACGGAGAATATTATCAGTAAGGTGAAAACAACAAAAAAAGTGAAAACAGAAGATACAATTAAGAAAATCAAGGCTGTAGCGACGGCGGAAGAAGCCGAAGCGGCAGAGGTGGCGGAAGCGATGGAAGCCGTGGAAGCGGATATCATCCAGGAAGATGTGAAAGTTCCCGTGAAAGCGAAGGGAACGAAAAGAAAGTCCACCAAGGAAGCGAAGGCAGTCAAGGAAGGGTCTGGCGAAATCAAAGATGCTCATGAAAGTGATGATGCCGGGGAAGAGCAACCAGAGAAGAAGATCCACGACAAGGAATTTCAGCTGAGCGTCGTCAAGCGTCTGATTGAAAAAGGCAAGAAAACCGGCAACATCACAGAAAAGGAAATCCTTGATGAATTGCAGGAAATCGAGCTCTCTCCGGAACAGATTGACAAGATCTATGAGACCCTCGAAGGATTGAACATCGAAATTATGGGCGACATCGAAGAGGAAGAGGAGACAGAGGTCGACCTTTCCGTTCCTGAGGGGATAGCCATTGATGACCCGGTCAGGATGTATCTGAAGGAAATCGGGAAAGTTCCCCTTTTGACCTCGGCGCAGGAAGTAGCTTTGGCCAAGAGGATCGAAGCGGGAGATGAATATGCAGGCAAGCAGCTTGCAGAAGCAAACCTCCGCCTCGTGGTGTCCATCGCCAAACGGTATGTCGGAAGAGGCATGCTCTTTCTGGACCTTATCCAGGAAGGGAATCTGGGGCTGATCAAGGCCGTGGAGAAGTTCGACTTCACCAAGGGCTTCAAGTTCTCCACCTATGCGACATGGTGGATCAGACAGGCCATAACAAGAGCCATTGCCGACCAGGCAAGGACCATTAGGATTCCGGTTCATATGGTGGAGACCATCAATAAGCTGATTCGAGTTGAAAGGCAGCTGCTCCAGGAACTCGGTCGGGCACCACAACCGGAAGAAATCGCTGAGATCATGGAGATGCCACCGGAGAAGGTCAGAGAAATCATGAAGATCGCACAGGAGCCGGTATCTCTTGAAACTCCAATCGGAGAAGAGGAAGACAGTCACCTGGGTGATTTCATCCCTGATGATGACGCTTTGGCTCCAGCGGAAGCCGCAGCATTTACGATGCTCAAGGAACAGCTCATCAGTGTCCTGGATACGCTCACCCCTCGTGAGGAGAAGGTCCTGAGATTGAGATTCGGACTCGATGACGGAAGATCCAGAACCCTCGAAGAAGTGGGGAAGGAATTCAATGTGACGAGAGAAAGAATCAGGCAGATCGAAGCAAAAGCCTTGCGAAAACTGAGGCATCCTTCAAGAAGCAAAAAACTTAAAGATTATTTGGACTAAGCTTAGGCAGCCTTCGGGCTGCTTTTTTTTTGCTTTTTCTGAAACGGAAGATGATTATCCATCAATGAATCGGAATACTTTTGAAGAAAAACTTTTGATAGAATCAGGGCAGGGGATGCGACAGCCTTTGACCCGACCAGAAAGGCTGAACTGGAAGAGCATAAAAAGTTGAAGATACAACTTAAATATTTAAAAAATAGACATAATACTGTGATACAATTTTTTTGGAGTGATGGGGATGAAATTTAAAGTTGAAAAGACAAACATGCCAAATAACATCTTTTTAGCCATGGCACTTGGTGTCCTGGGACTTCTGTTCGCCCTGCAGTTTACCAACAGTGTGCATATCAAAAGCTTTTTGATTTCCGTAATTATCATCATACTGATGGTGGGGAATTATTATATTCTCCTTGTGAACACCCTTTACTATAGGATCGATGAGGAGTACCTGGTCATTGGAAGCATTCTGAAGTTCAATGATGTGGAAATCAGACTCCGGGATATCGAATTCTATTCGGAGAGGATTACGCTGATCAACCAGAGCGGTATCCCGGGCCTCTTTAGCAAGAGGTTCTCTGTGGGAAAAGGCTATATCGAAGGCTTGGGAAAGGTGAATATGTTTATCACCAGTTCTAAGAAAGCCGTGTATTTCGGGACGGACCAGGGATACTACGCCATTTCTCCCGAAAACCCACATGAGATGATTACCCTGCTGAAGAAAGAGAATATCATGGAGAAGAACATTTTTCGCGATGTTCAGGAGTCAGATGTCCTGAGGAGCGTGGAGACTGTCAGGCAGTACCTGCTTTTCGATGCTGTCCTGATCATGATGGTGATTTCCTTTCCGGTAATTCTCTTTTACCTGGGATACCTGCCAAACTACATCTCGGTAACGCTTGTTAGCGAGAGCCTTTTGTCGTACATTCCTTCAAAGATCTTTGTGAACAACACCATCTTCTATGGTGCCATGAATATCCTCCTGCTCCTCGTATTCACGGTCTTGGCGAAAACCTACTCCCGGATCGACCGGATTTATTATTACCGGCTGATGATTGTCCCGCTACTGGCGACATTTTTTCTGATGCTTTATGTCATAAATACAATCCTTCCCATTTTCATCTGAATTCTATGATAGAATATTAACTAAGAAGAATGAGGGGACCTTGGTAAGAGAGCAGACCCGTAAGGAGAAAGAAAGATTTATGGAGTTAAGTCCAAGACTTAGGAAAATAGTGATGATGGTTCCAAAGTGTGATATCCTAGCGGATATCGGTACGGACCATGGATATGTGCTTATCGAACTCATCAAGTCAGGGAAAATCCAGAAGGGCATCGCCTCGGACAACAAGAAAGAGCCTCTGGGCATTGCAAAGAAAAACAGCAGGGAGGAAGGTGTTTTCGAGAGCATGGAGTTCAGGCTGGGCGAAGGCTTTCAAACGTTGAAACCCCATGAGGCCTGCGGGGCGGTCGTCGCGGGTATGGGCGGAATACTGACGCGGGACATCCTGAAGGAATCCCAGAATGTTCTGAAGCATATGGATTTCATCCTTCTGCAGCCTGCTCAGAATCCGGAGATGCTCAGAAAATACCTCTATGAAGGCCCTTATGATATTTTAGGGGAGGATTTGATCAGGGAAGACAGGAGATTTTACGAATACATCCTTGTGCGGTATAACGAAAACCCGGAGAAAAGAAGGGGTAATCTTGGGGATTACCAGATCGGGGAGTGTCTTTTGGAATCCGGTCATGAACTCCTGAATGACCTTCTTGCGAGTAAACTCGCCGAGACCGAGGGAATTCTGGGCAAGATGGATTTGAACTCAGAAAATGCCAGGATCAGAAAGGAAAAGCTGACAGATCAAATAAAAGCATTTAAGGAGATAGAGAAATGTCTCAACAAGTAAAAGACTTCATGAAACTTATTGAATCGCATGCACCTGTTTCTTACAGTGAAGACTATGACAACGTCGGTCTCATGGTGGGAAATGAAAATGAACCCATTCGAGGCATCCTTTTCTCCATGGATACGTCGATGAAAGTCATCGAGGAGGCGAAGGAGAGGGGGGCGAACCTCATCGTATCCCACCATCCCATGCTGTTCGTAAATCCGAAGAACGTTACGACAAATACGATCCAGGGCAGGAAGATCATCCAGATCATCAAGAACAACATCAATGTGTATGCGGCGCATACGAACCTTGATTCCGTGAAGGATGGGATGAATGATACGATCGTCAAGATGTTTGACTATATGGATTTTGATATCCTTGAGCAATGTGATTTTGACCATGATTCCGGTATCGGAAGGGTTGTATTTTTAAGGAGAAGCGTCACTTTGGATGAATTCATCAAAAAGACGATGAAGGTCCTTGGTGTGGGTAACCTGAGGTATTCGGGGAGTCTGGACCATATCGTCAGAAAAGTTGCGATTATCAACGGAAGTGGAGAAAGTTACATCGGGCAGGCACTGGACGAGGGTGTAGATTGCATCCTCACAGGCGATACCACCTATCACCATGTGCAGGAACTTGAGGAAATGGGCGTGGCCGTCGTCGACCCCGGGCATTTTGCATCCGAACAGTCGGTTTTCTTCAAGATCATGAGGAAGATGTCTGGTGAATTCATCAAGGAAAATGAAATTCCGGTGTACTTCAGTGAAGCTGAGAAGGACCCTTATACATTCTATTGTTCGAAGAAATAGGGTGGGGAAGTCGCGGCCCAAGTTTACAAATGGCCGATAATCTGTTATTATAATCTAGCAAGCAAGCCAGATGATCGCTGCTAATTTATTAGGAGAGGAAAGTCCGAGCATCGTAGAGCAGGGTGCTGGGTAACTCCCAGTGAGGGTGACCTTAAGGAAAGTGCAACAGAGAGATACCGCCTCTTTAGGGAGGTAAGGGTGGAAAGGTGAGGTAAGAGCTCACCAGCGCAATGGTGACTTTGCGGCTATGTAAACCCCATTTGATGCAAGGCCGAATAGAGGGATGTTTAGGAGCTGCTCGCTCTGTCCCTGGGTGTGCCGCTTGAGCCCTACAGAAATGCAGGGCCTAGATAGATGATCGTCAAATACAGAACTCGGCTTACAGACTTACTTGCAACCATAACCAAAAACAAGACCTTTAGGGGTCTTGTTTTTTTTGTAATGGGAAATCAGATGCCTATGGCAGGCAAAAGCCAGTCAAGGATAGCTCGGATTTGATATGCATGTGTAGAGGCATATATACTGATTTACTTATACTTAACATAAAATATTTAAAAATTCATTCAATTTAACGATTGTTATTTAGTAAAAATTTTAGTAAATTAATATTGAATATTAGAAAATAAAAGCTGAAAACCGTTGGTATTAAAAGCGTTTACTCTAGTTCATGATATTGTTTTCATTGTTATGAAATCGATTGACTTTATAGGTTTGGTTTGTTAAGATAGAGAAGATAAAACTAGTTGCCTGGGTATGTTCTTTCAAAATGAGATGTAAAATTTTATGACGAATTTGAACATAACTGTAGGTGATGAAGAGCAGGTGATAATGTATGGATAATGTATTGGAGTTCCAAAATATTACAAAATATTTCCCGGGTGTCAAAGCACTTGAAGATATTTCTATTGAAGCGCACAGTGGTGAAGTGCTGGCCTTCCTGGGGGAAAACGGTGCGGGGAAATCCACGCTGCTAAAAATACTCAATGGCGATTATCAGCCCACCAGCGGGAAGTACCTGATCAATGGAGTGGAAAAGCATTTTAGCCAGCCAAGTCAAGCCATAGAAGAAGGCATCAGCGTGATTTACCAGGAACGACAGATCCTCATGGAACTGAGCGTTGCTGAAAATGTCTATCTTGGAAGACTGCCCTCCGGTAAATTCGGGAGAGTGAATATCAGGGAAGCGAATCGCAAGACCCAGGAGATCATCAATGACTTCGGCCTGGGTATCAAAGCCTCTGATAAGGTAAAGGATTTGAGCATTGCCTACCAACAGATGGTTGAAATCATGAAAGCGTATAGCCGGGAAAACTTGAAGGTGATTGCCTTTGATGAACCTACTGCCAGCTTGAGCGATGCGGAGACAGAAAGCCTCTTCAAAATCATCCGCAAACTGAAATCGGAAGGCAAGATTATCATCTATGTTTCCCATAGAATGAAAGAAATTCAGAATATCACAGATAAGATCGCCATCTTCAAAGACGGTAAGTACGTTGCGACCATCAAGACCGGTTCTGTTCCAGAGTCGGAAATGATAAAGATGATGGTGGGAAGGGATCTGGGCGATATCTTTGCAGAACTGAACCGCAATAAGAAAATTGGAGAAGTCCTACTCGAAGTCAAGAACCTGTCCACCGACTACATCAAGAATGCATCTTTCAAGCTGCATCAAGGAGAGGTCCTGGGATTTTCCGGTTTGGTCGGCGCAGGGAGGACAGAACTGGTCAGAGGGATTATTGGAGCTGACAAGGTGCACTCCGGTGAAATTCGGCTGGAAGGGAAAATCATCCATAACGGATCTCCGAAAAGCGCCATCAAAAATGGTATCGTACTTATTCCCGAAGACCGAAAGCTTCAAGGTATCTTAGCGAATCTGAGTGTGGGAAAAAACATCAGTATCGCGACAATGGATCGTAACACGAAGTTTCTTGGTATTGTGGACATGAAAAAGGAAGCAGAGATAGTCAATGCGGGTATCAAGAACTTTAGGATCAAAACGCCGAACGCAGACAAGAAGATTGTCGAGCTAAGTGGTGGAAACCAGCAGAAAGCCATCGTAGCGCGATGGATGTCGACCAATCCGAAGGTGCTGATCCTCGACGAACCCACAAAAGGAATTGATATTGGAGCAAAGTCAGAGTTCTATAGCATGATCTGTGCATTTGCGAATAAGGGAATCGGAATCATTCTGATTTCATCCGAATTGCCCGAAGTCATGGGCTTGTCAGACCGGATCATCATCATGAAGGCAAGGAAGATCGCGGGCGAGATTAGCGCGAAGGATGCAACCGAAGAGAAATTATTAAGCTTAGCAATGATAGGAGAAGATGAGAATGAATAATGCAAAGAAAAAAAGCAGGCTGCCAATAGCAGGAGATAAACTGGTCCTCATCTTGGCAATTATCGGAATTACCTTCATTTTCACTTATCTGAACAAGAATTATCTTAGTACCACGAATTTCATCAACATTCTTCTGGCAACATCATTGACAGGGCTGGTGGCCATAGGCCATACCTATCTGATCATTGCAGGGTTAAATGACTTATCCCCAGGATCACTGGCAGCATTTGCGGGCGTTTTCGGCGCGTTGCTTTCTAAAAGAGGGATGCCCTTCTACCTGGTACTGCCGGTCACAATCGTCGTCACCGGATGTGTAGGCTTATTCAATGCCTGGATGGTCAATAAGATCCACATTGAAGCCTTCATAGCCACGCTGGTTACCCAGTCCATCATTCGTGGTGTGGCATACATCATCAGTGGGGGAATTGCGATTGCAATTACCGATAAGGCGTTCATCGGGATGGGAAAAACAAGACAACTTGGCATTCCCCTGCCGATTTGGATCCTGATTGCCGCGTATGTGATTTTTGGTTACATCCTTGCAAAAACAACATTTGGCAGAAGCATCTATGCGATTGGCGGCAACAGGGAAGCAGCCAGGCTGGCAGGATTGAATCCTGAAAAGATTGTCGTAACAACTTATGTCATCATGGGTGCTCTTTGTGGTCTTGGCGGAATTATTCTCGCAGGACGAATGAATTCAGGTCAGCCATCAGCAGGAGTCAATCTGGAGTTTGATGCGATTACCGCGGTCATCCTGGGAGGGGTGTCTTTTATCGGCGGAGTCGGAAGTATGGGTGGAACTGTATTGGGCGTCATTCTGATCCAGGCCTTCAATACCGGCCTGACCATGGTCAATGTCCCTTCATTCTGGCAGTATGTGGCTAAAGGTATGCTGCTCCTGATTGCACTGACCATTGACTACCTAAGAAAAGTAAGCAGGGAAAAGAAATTGCTTGCAGATAGCATGAAAAGCTTGGAGTAATATTAAGTACAATATGTACTAAATATATATTTATAAAAAAAGGGGCGGATTTATTATGAAAAAGAAAATTTTAAGTGTCCTATTGAGTTTAGCAGTCACAGCTTCTCTTCTGGCTGGATGTGGAACGACCAACAAGGCCGTTGAAACACCAAACACACCTGAACAGGGCGAAACAGAAGAAGGTCTTCTCATCTACGGTATCTACAAAGCCGGAGACCAGATGTGGTTCATCAACGAAGGAGCTGCGGCGAAGAAGGCAGTTGAAGATGCTGGCGGTACTTTTGTCTATGTAGACTCAAAGATGAGTCCAGAACAGTACCTGAAGGATATTGAAAATGCCATAGCTGCAAAGGCAGACGGCGTTGTAACCTGTATTCCGGACCAGACCCTATCCCAAGCAGCCTATGACATGCTCAAGGAAGCGGGAATTCCCGTGGTTGCAGTTGATGATGCTCTCGAAGTCAACGGAGAAAAACTAGCCCCTTGGGTAGGCATTGACGGATACAATATCGGACAGACGAATGGCGAATGGCTTTCCAACTACATGATCGACAACAAGCTTGTGGATGATGCAGAAGTGGGTATCCTGATCATGACGATGGACACGGTCTCTAGTGTAGTACCTAGAACAGAAGGCCAACTGGACAAAATCAATGAGATGATACCTGAATTTGATGCAACTAAAATATTCAAGGCTGATTATGACGGAACAACGGACAAGGGATTTAATGCAGCGGCTGCAACATTTGTTGCACATCCTGAAATCAAGAAATGGATTGTCACAGGCGGAAATGAAGAAGGTACCGTAGGTGCAGTAAGGGCTCTGGAAGATGCTGGACTTGATGCAGCTTCATGCGTAATGGGTATTGGCGGATATCTGGCTCCTGATGAATTCGTTAAGGGTTCAGCGATGAAAGCTGCAACTTACTTCTCAGATGTAGCTATCGGATCTACCTCAGTGAACGTTCTGATGGACTTCATCAAGAACGGAACAGAGATGCCAATGTCTACTGCAGTTCCTGCAGAAGTCATGACACCAGACAACTACAAGGATTTTGTAGGCGACAAATAGAAGTCTATAGAGAATAGAACATAGGGCATCGAGACATTAATTGAAAAATTAGTGTCTGGACGCCCTATTTGTCTTTCTCGTCTTCAAGGCTCTGTTCGGTAGCGGCTCGGGGTCGTCTCGACCCATTTCTTAAAGGTGGTGCAGAAGCTGCTTTCACTGTGAAAGCCAATACTATAGCCAATTTCCTTGATGGAGAGCCTTGTGTTCTTCAAAAGGAATTTAGCGGAATTGATGCGCGCGGCTATCAGATATTCGTGGGGGGTGAAGCCGGTGACTTTTTTAAAAACTCTCGTAAAATAGTAGGGGCTTAGGGAAGCCCTTTCCGCCAGGCTCTCCAGGGTAAGGTTCTCAGAGAGGTGTTCGTTGATATAGGCCGCGGTTTCCTCGATGATATCGTTGCTGCTGGGCTGCTGGGGGTTTCCGTCCTGAGAGATGAGCATTTCCGTCAGCAGGTCTGAAATGTGCTTGGAGATCAGAGCTTCCTTGATGGAAGCATTCTCCCGATACATCTGATAGATCTTCTGAAAGGATTTATCAAACCGGGAGGTGTCCTTTAAGGAGCTGATCAGGCCCGATTCGCCTGTGATCAGGTCAAAGTAGGCTCTGGCCAAAGGCCCGTCGAAATGAACCCACACGGCTTCCCATCCGGTTGTGGTGTAGTAGGTATGGGGTTCATAGCAGTTGAGAAGAACAATCTGATTTTCTTTGGCCACATAAGTCTGAGAACCGACACCAATCTGGCATTGCCCTTTTTTAATGTGCATAATGAGGAAACTGTCATAAGTGCTGCGATGCAAATGATAACCGGGGGCATAGTAGAAATAGCCGACACACAGAGGGTAGAAAAAAGTCTTTGCTGCCTGTGCGCTGGCCGTATACATATAGTAGTCGGAATTCTTCAATACACCGGGTTCGAGTGAGATCAAAAGGCCACCTTCCTTCAAGGGTATTTTACTGCTTCGGTATACATCAATTATGGAGCCTGTTGCGAATGGCGTCAAGAAAGATAGAGCAATTTTCTTAAACGATGTCGCAAGTTTGCATAATGATAAATCCAAAATAGCATGTAGAATAAGGGTATAGAGAAAATATTGATAAATAGAATGAGTTTGTTTTTATAAACGATATGCAAAAGCAGAAGGAGGAACAAAAATGAATGACGTGAAGATCTGGGAGGAAGTTGTACTGATTCCCACGTATGAGGTAGGAGAGGCTGAGAAGAATCCGATTTTTCTAGAGAAGAGAGTCTATCAGGGGAGTTCTGGAAAAATCTATCCGTATCCTACAATCGAAAAGATCAGTGATGAGAAAGTCGACAAGGAGTACAAAGCGGTCTTTCTGGAGAACGAATATCTCAGGGTCATGATTTTACCGGAACTGGGGGGCCGTATCCAAAGGGCCTACGACAAGACCAACGGGTATGATTTTGTATACTACAACCATGTCATCAAGCCTGCCCTCGTGGGGCTGGTCGGACCATGGATCTCGGGTGGGATCGAATTTAACTGGCCCCAGCACCATCGGCCAACCACCTATATGCCTGTGGATCATGTGATGAGAGAGAATGCGGATGGCAGCAAAACTCTTCTGGTCAATGATGTGGACCAGATGTACGGCACGAAGGGCATTGCAGGATTCACGCTATACCCGGACAAGGCCTATATCGAGGTCAGAGGCCAGTTGTACAATCGCACGTCCACGCCCCAGACTTTCCTGTGGTGGGCGAATCCGGCCGTGGCTGTCAATGACGATACGCAGTCCATTTTTCCGCCAGATGTGACGGCAGTCATGGACCATGGGAAACGAGATGTCTCGAGGTTCCCCATTGCCACTGGCGAATACTACAAGCACGATTATAGCGCGGGGGTGGATATTTCCAGATACAAGAACATCCCCGTACCCACCTCGTATATGGCGGAAAGGTCAGACTACGATTTCGTGGGCGGCTACGACCATCGTTTGCGGGCGGGGATACTGCATGTGGCGGACCATCATGTTTCACCGGGCAAGAAGCAGTGGACCTGGGGATGCGGGGATTTCGGCACCACCTGGGACAGAAACCTAACCGATGAGGATGGTCCGTATATCGAGCTGATGACCGGGGTGTATACGGATAACCAGCCGGACTTTACCTGGCTGAAGCCTTTCGAAGAGAAGACGTTCAAGCAGTTTTTCATGCCCTACAAAGCTGTGGGCGAAGTGAAAAATGCGACCATCCATGCTGCGGTTAACCTGGAAAGAAGAGATGGCGGGGTCTATCTCTGCGTTTATGCGACGGGCAGATATGATGAAGCTGAAATCATCCTGACGAACAAGGGGAAACCTGTTTCAAGGGAAACTGTGCTCCTTTCGCCCGTGGACATATATGAGAAGAACTTCGTTGTCGAGGTAGAGGATGAAGCAGACCTGAAGGTGGAAGTTTATGCGGGCAAGAAGCTTCTCGTGGCGTATCAGCCCAAGCCCAAAACGACTGGGGAGCTTCCCAGTCCTGCGAAGGCAGCAAAAGATCCTGAGGATATTCTGACCAATGAAGAACTCTACCTGACGGGTCTGCACATCGAGCAGTACCGCCACGCCACATACGCCCCTGACCCCTATTATCTCGAGGGACTCAGGCGGGACGAGGGGGACATTCGGATCAATAATGCCTATGGTTCCCTGCTCATGCGCCGTGGTTGCTTCAAGGAAGCGGAAGCCTCTTTCAACAGGGCTCTGGAACGGGCTACCTGGAAGAATCCGAATCCTTATGACAGCGAGCCCTATTATAATCTGGGACTCTCCCTGCTGTACCAGGAAAAGACAGACAAAGCCTATGATGCGTTTTTTAAGGCGACCTGGTCCAGCGAGCAGCAGGAAATGGCCTTTTATTATCTGGCTGCGATTGATGCCCAAAGAGGAAATCTGGAAATGGCACTGGAACTTGTCACCAAAGGTCTGGTGAAGAATACCCACAACATCAAGGCCAGAGGCTTAAAAGCCTTCCTTCTGCGAAAGCTCGAACAAAAAGAAGAAATACAGAGCTGGATTGAAGAGAACTTGAAGGTGGACGCCTTTGACTATCTGTCGATGTTCGAACTCGGTTTTTCTCAGGAGATGGAAGAGGTGGGTACGCTAACAAAGCTGAATGGCCTAATGAGGAACTTTGATGAGAACTATCTTCAGGTGGCGAGAGACTATGCTGAGTTTGGCGCATATGATGAGGCAATCTTCGTCCTCAGGCAGTGTACCTCAGGAAATCCTATGCTCTTTTATTATGAGGCTTTCTTTCAAGGAAAATTGGGACAGACTCCAAAGGGGACATTACATCTGGCGGAAAGCGCATCTTCAGATTATTGCTTCCCCAACAAGCTGGAAGACATTCCCGTCTTATCTTATGCTTCTGAAAAAAATCCGGAAGGAGCCAAAGCGTGCTATTATCTGGGGAACCTTTTCTATGACAAGCTGCAGTATGAGAAAGCAATCGTCCTTTGGGAAAAATCGGCGCAGTTGGATAACCAGTTCCCCATCGTCCTGAGAAATCTTGCGCTGGCTTACTACAACAAGCGCCATCAGACTGAAAGAGGAAGAGAATTTCTGGAGAATGCATTTGGACTGAACACAAAAGATGCCCGGATTTTCTTGGAGCTGGACCAACTGTACAAAAAGATGAATGTCCCCTTTGAAGTGCGGCTGGAAAACTATGAGACCTATAAAGAAACCTTCCAGGAGCGGGATGACCTGTTCATCGAATATATCACCCTGCATAACCATCTTGAAAGATACGAGGAGGCTTATGCGCTGATCATGAGTCGCAGGTTCCATCCCTGGGAAGGCGGGGAAGGGAAGATTACAACCCAGTATACGCTGGCGCTTGTTGAAATGGCCAAGAAGGCAATCGACATGGAAAACTACACGCAAGGGCAGGATTATCTGGTGAGAGCGCTGACGTATCCGGAGAACCTTGGCGAAGGGAAGCTGGAAGGGACAAAAGATAACCATATCTTCTATCTTCTGGGGTGTGTGATGGAGAAAATAGGGCACAGGGCAAGGGCTGTGGAGTTTTTCGAACGAGCTTCGCTAGGCAGCCAGGAACCCGCCGGGATGATGTTCTACAATGACCAGCCGGCCGATATGATCCTTTATCAGGGGCTGGCGAAAAAGAAACTGGGGAAACAGATGGAAGCTGACTCGAGATTCCACAAGCTGGTCGAGTATGGTGAAAAGCATGTCCAGGATAATATGCGGATAGAATACTTCGCTGTTTCTCTGCCGGACTTCATGATTTTCGAGGAAGACCTTAATATCAGAAACCAGGCGCATTGTTATTATCTGATGGGTTTGGGGAATAAGGGGATGGGCAATCTCGATGTGGCAAAAACATCCTTTGAGAAAGCACTGGAACTGGATATGAGCCATATGAACAGCGCACGCTACAAGAGGGAATTGAAGAAATAGAAGAAGGGGAAATTATCCAATCTATTCGATTGGTATGGACGGAAACGAAAAAAGGTTATGGGAGAACGTATTGTTTCTCCCATAACCTTTTTTGTCCCATGGACAACCCAGACAAAACTTAAATCAATTGCCAGTTGCTTGTCCAGGCATCTTTGAAAAACTGCGCCCAGGTTTACCTATCTCCTGCTGGATCTTGCCATTCTCCTGTAGGTATGTCGTCTTCCCCGCATGGTGATGGAAAGTCTAAGGATATTCTCCGGTGGCGTCATCCCCGAGACACCAGCGTCTCCGGTGTGCTGAACGTCCGCACCTGCCATTTTGGACATGAGGGCGACACTTTCCATGTAGGACTCGGTAGCACCTTCCTGGCTCGTCCCTATGGCCGTAAGGGCCAATGCCCCTTCCTCATGGATCATGTCGATGAAACCTTTGACCAGTTCCAGGGTGAATCCTGGGATGGTTCCTGGCGCCGGAATAAGGATGATATCCGCACCGGCTTCGGCAAATCCTTTGATGGTATCCTGGTCATAGATGTTCCCCGCACCGGCTCCGTGCATCTTTCCTGCCACGATGACCACGTCATCGCCGAGGATTTCCCTTGCGAGGTGGATGCTTTGGAGGATTCCCTCTGAAGTGACCCCTGTGTTGGGGTTCGCCGTGATGACGATGTAGTCGAAGCCAAGTTCCTTAACCCGCTTCAAGTTCTGTACACTGCACCTGAGGCCATCAGGATAAGTGACCCATTCAGGAACCGGTTCGAGATTTACTCCGAGGAACCTGCCGAGCATCTTCTTGAAGTGCCGGATGTAGTTAACATCCAAGGCATTTTCCTTGGCTTTTTTTGCCAGGCTCAGGGCATAGCTTTCCAGGCCGCTCACCATGCTCATGTCCGAATCATCGTATCCGAAAATGAAAGGGGCGTCGAAATTGAAGGTATTAAGCGTAATCATGTCTGCGCTAAACGCCGCAGCGGTTTCCGGGTTTGAAATCCCGTCGAGGAGCGGGAACGTGCTGATGATGGTCTCGCACATCAGGGTCCTCCCCTCAGAAGTCTGGATTGTTTCCAGCAGAGCCTTTCTCCCCATCGTAAAGTAGTCATCATAGAACAGGTCGAACATTCTTTTCATGACATTTCCTCCTAAAACATTTCATTGAGCAGAGGACCATACGTGGTGTCCGCTAGGGTCATTCTACCACGGCCACCGGATGAATGGCGCACCTGGCAAACATTCCATTGAAAATTCATCTTTGGGAGGACCACTAACTGAAGAGTTTCACCAAGAAGTCTGCCGGGCAACACAAAAAAAAGGCCTTTCCCTTCGGAAAAATCTTCATCAGGTTTGTACAGCGTATAAAGAAGATTTCGGTTTTTTGAACAGGAATCCTGATTCAAAACCCACGGACGCTAACACGGCACGAAAACATTCAATGCAAGAAGAACGGGCAGGGAGCGTATGATACACTTCCTACCCGTTTCGTCTTTGGTTTTTAATTCTTTTTACATGAATTCCCTTAGGAATCCCTTAATGACTTCGGTCTCCACAGGCAGGTCCACCAGAGGCTTGTCCTGCAGGAAAGGTACCTTGTCCACATAGCTGGGTCTGTCTTCGCGATAGATGACACCCGTGGGGATCTTATCTCCCCACTCAAGGGCCTTCGTGAAGGCCTGAATCTTGTCATTGGGGTTATAGCTCTCATTCTCCCCAATCTTGTAGACTCTCTTCTTGTACCAGGCATAGGTGTTGACCTTGTTGAAGGTCACACACGGCTGGAGGATGTCCACAAGGGCATATCCGTTATAGTTGATCGCTTCCTTCATGATTTCCTTCAGATGTTCTTTGTCTCCGCTGAAAGCTCGGGCAACGAAACCGCATCCCAATCCGATGGCGGCGACCATGGGATTGATTGGATTCGTGTTCACCCCGTCAGGCGTGAAATCCGTCACCGTTCCGAGGTCAGATGTCGGCGAGGACTGACCTTTGGTCAGACCATAGATCTGGTTGTCATGGACAAAGTGGGTCATGTCGACATTTCGCTTGATGTTATGGATGAAGTGGTTTCCACCTTCACCATAGGAATCGCCGTCTCCAGTATCCACGATGACGGTCATCTTGTGGTTGGAGATCTTTGCAGCGGCAGCTGGAGGAAGTGCCCTGCCGTGTAGGCCTTCAAATCCGTTTGAGTTGATATACTGCGGTGTCTTGGCGGCTTGTCCGATTCCGCCTACGACAAGCACCTCATGGGGATTCTTCCCCAGTTCCTCCAAAGTCTCCTTGAGTGCCTCCAGGATGCCAAAATCTCCACATCCTGGACACCAGGCAGTTTCAAAGGTTATAAATTCTTTTGGCTTATTCATCTACAGTACCTCCAGTACCTTATTCTTGATTTCTACAGCTGACAGCGGCCTGCCATCGAACTTAAGGACGGACTTGTCCACACGGATTCCCGTGACTTCGCTGATCAGGGATGCGAGCTGACCGGTATAGTTCTGCTCCACATTGATGATGACTTTGGCCTGTGCTGTCTTTTCCCTCAGCAGTTTCTCGGGAAGTGGCCAGATGTCACCAAAGACGAGGACACCATACTTTTTGTCGCCTTCCTGGTTCAGAAGCTCAATCGCTTCAGTCAGGGGGCTGTGAAGGCTCCCCCATCCAAGAAGCAGCACGTCCATGTCAGATTGGCCAAGAAACTCAGGCTCAATCAGTTCTCCCTTTAGCAGTTCAAACTTCTTTGCTCTCTTCTCCACCATGTTTATTCTAACATCCGCGGCCTCGGTGATATTGCCATTCTCGCCATGCTCATCACTGTCTGCGTTGACCATGGTTCCCTCTACTTTGCCCGGTATCAGGCGGGGAGAGATTCCTGTCTCTGTCAGTTCATATCTCCGGTATTCCTTTCCGTTCCTGTAGTCTTCTTCGTTGGCAAGGTGTCTCTCGATCTTTACCTTGTCCATGTCGAAGGGTTTCACGGTCCTCACAGCGTCGGCCATATACTGGTCACCCATGATGATGACGGGAATCTGGTACTTCTCCGCCAGGTTGAAGGCACGCGCCGTCTGGTAGAAGGCATCTTCAGGATTTCTCAGGGCGATGACCATCTTTGGAAATTCGCCGTGGGAAGAGTTGATGACAAATTTCAAGTCACTTTGTTCGGTTCTTGTGGGGAGTCCTGTCGCAGGGCCAGGCCTTTGGATTTCTGCGATGACCAGGGGCGTTTCCATGATGCCCGCAAGCCCTACCGCTTCAACCATCAGGGAGAAGCCTCCGCCGGAGGTTCCTGTCATGGACCGGACACCCGCGTAGGATGCGCCGATGGCCATGTTGATCGCAGCAATTTCGTCTTCCGCCTGTTCGACAACGATCTTCGCAAGTTTAGCCTTGCGGACGAGGTAGCTCATGATAGAAGTGGAAGGCGTCATGGGATAAGCACTGTAGAACTTGAGTCCACCAGCGAGGGCACCCAAAGCAATGGCTTCATTGGCATGAAGGAGCATTGAAGGGGAGCGGTCGGTCTCCGGTGCTTCGAATCTTGCTTCGACAAGTTCATGACCCTTGTTGAAAGCCTCGACATTCTGCTGGATGACTTTTTCGTCGAACTTTCCAGCGAGGACTTCGTCCAGATGCTGCACATCGAGCCCGTAGAGCTTCATGAGTGCACCAAGGATGATGCTGGATTGGACCTTGGGGTTTCCGACCTCTTTTGCAAGTTTCTTGGCAGGAACCGTTATGAGTCTGGGGTCTTCTGAAACGACATCGTCATCTGCAATGATGAATCCGTCTTTGTTCAGTCTTCCGATATGGAGGTCCAAAGTCTCCTGGTTAAGGGCGATGATGCCGTCCAGGTCATCCCGGTGCGTCTGGACTGGTTTCTCGGAAAAACGGATCTGAAAGAAGTTGTGGCCTCCTCTCACTCTGGACATGTAGTCCTGGAGAGTGAAAAGCTGATATCCTCTTTTCTGTAGGATCTTTGAGAGTGTCGAGCTAAGGGTTTCCATACCCTGTCCTGCTGCACCACCAATGAGAAGGTTAAAATTCATAAATATTCACCTCTTTTAAATTGTTTGCAACTCAATTATATCGAATAATATCCCTGATTAGCGCTGGACACGGAAGTTTTCAAGTTTGTCCATCTCTCATTTACATTGGCCATAGTATGTTTAAAGAAAAAGTTTATATGGCAACAATGCAACGATTTATTCGTGTTTTTTTAAGAATATGATAACAAATGGACTGAATTATGTTAATATATGCATAATTTCCATGACGTTGGTACAAAGTAAATCAATTCAGGGCTTTTATTGAATTGGGAAAAAATCAATGCCACGTATCTGTACTAATTATAGATTAATAAAAAATATCAGCTAAACCCGTGATAGAGTGACTGATTTCGCTGTATTAGTGCTGTTTTCATTGTTTGAAATACAGTTTGCAGAAAAGAAGAGCATAAAAAAATAAAACAGATTATAACTAAAGTGAGTTTCTGTTATTGATTTATTTATTATTGTGAATTCTCACACAAACAGTGCTGTAAACTATTACAGCGTGCTTATTGAATAACTTTCGAAAAATGCTTATTATGGTAGTGTAGACAAAAAGTAAGATAGGAGGTTATATGTTGGAAAATTTAAAGAAAACACCCTTAGCTGACGAATATCAAAAGTACGGCGGGAAAATTGTAGATTTTGCCGGCTGGTACATGCCTGTGGAGTTCGAAGGAATTCTGATGGAACATGAAGCAGTAAGGAAGAATGTAGGGCTTTTTGATGTCTCACATATGGGAGAAATTACTGTAAAGGGCAAAGACGCCTTGAAATTCGTTAACTACCTCATCACAAACAATCTGATGAACATCGTGGACAACCAGGTGCTCTATACCTACCTCTGCCGGGAAGATGGTGGAATTGTCGATGACATTCTGGTCTACCGGTTTGGCCAGGAGGATATTCTCCTCGTGATCAATGCTTCCAATATCGAAAAGGACTTCGAGTGGGTCAAGGCAAACAAGGGGGACTATCAGGTAGAGATTGAGAATATCTCGAATGTGACATCTCAGCTTGCCCTTCAGGGACCCAATGCTCAAAAGGTCCTCCAGAACTATACGGACACCGACCTTTCCGAGATCAAGTTCTTCTTTGCAGAAAGGAATGTCATGATCGATGGATTCAACTGCATGGTATCGAGGACTGGATATACGGGTGAAGACGGATTTGAAATCTATCTGAGCAATGAAGATGTCGTTCCGCTCTACAACAGGCTGCTCGGAGCAGGAGTTACACCCATAGGCCTCGGAGCCAGGGACACGCTAAGATTCGAAGCCAATTTGCCATTGTATGGGAATGAGCTTAGCGATACGGTCAGCCCGATTGAAGCGGGATATGGCTACTTCGTCAAGACTGACAAGGAAGCGTTTATCGGTAAAGAAGTGCTCTCAAAGCAGAAAGCCGAAGGCGTTAATCGCAAGACTGTCGGATTCACCATGAAAGAAAAGAAGATTCCAAGACATGGCTACAGCGTATTCAAGGATGGCAAGGAAATCGGGAAGGTGACCACAGGATACAAGTCACCGACACTTGATGAATTCATCGGTCTTGCCCTCATCGATGCCTCTTTCGCCAAAATCGGCGAAGACATTGAAATTGAGATCAGAGGAAAGATGGCTAAAGCAACCGTAAGAAATAGAAAATTCATAACCAGGGACAAATAAAAACGCAAAGGAGATAGGATTATGTCAACAGTATTAGAAGGCTTATATTACACAAAGGAACACGAATGGGTAAGAGTAGAGGGAGACAAGGCATACATCGGAATCTCGGACCATGCACAGCATGCTCTGGGTTCGATTGTCTATGTGGAACTGCCGGAAATCGGAGACGAACTTAACGCTGAGGATAACTTGGGCGTGGTCGAGTCCGTAAAGGCTGCATCGGACATTTTCATGCCCGTATCAGGAGAGGTCATCGAAATCAACGAAGAAGTCGTGGATAATCCTGAACTTCTCAACAAGAACTCTTATGACCATCATCTGATTGTTGTCACTCTGAAAGACAAGAGTGAACTCGATGACTTGCTCGGAAAAGAAGACTATGAATCATTTCTCGCTGAGGAGGAGTAAAGATGCATCCATACTTACCAAATACCAGTGAAGACACCAAGGAGATGCTAGACGTAATTGGTATGAAAAGTACCGATGACCTGTTTCTGAGCATCCCAAGGAATCTTATACTGAAGAGAGACCTTGACCTTCCTGCCTCAAAGTCGGAAATCGAGGTGAAGTCCATTCTGAACAAGCTGGCTTCGAAAAACAAGAGTGCTGATGACCTGACCTGTTTTCTAGGCGCCGGCTCCTACGACCACTATATTCCAGCCGTAGTCAAGCATTTGGTTGGAAGGTCGGAATTCTATACCGCATATACGCCTTACCAGCCTGAAATCAGTCAGGGGACGCTGCAGAGTCTGTTTGAATACGAGAGCATGATGTGTGCGCTTACAGGCATGGAGGTGTCCAACGTCTCCATGTATGATGCCGCCTCATCCGCTGCTGAAGCGGCAATCCTTTCTTCTGTCCAGACGAAGAGAAAGCGGGTCCTGGTTTCAGAAACGCTTAATCCTGAATACAAGAGTGTTCTCAAGACCTACTTGAAATACAGGAATGTCGAGATGGAACTTATTGCTGAAAAGGACGGGGAAACTGACCTGGAGGACCTGAATAAGAAACTGGACGCCGACATCGCCGGTGTCATTATCCAATATCCCAACTTCTATGGCATTATTGAAAATGTCATGGAGATGGAGGAGGCCATCCACGAAAATAAGTCGCTCCTCATCATGAGTGTTGATCCCATTGCTTTGGGCGTCCTTAAAAGCCCTGGAACATTGAATGCGGATATCGTTGTCGGAGAAGGGCAGGCTCTTGGGCAGAATATGAACTTCGGTGGTCCCGTTCTGGGATTCATGGCGGCTACATCCAAGCTGATGAGAAAGATGCCGGGCAGGATTGTCGGACAGACCCTCGACAGAGATGGAAAGAGGGCATTCGTCCTGACACTCCAGGCAAGAGAGCAGCATATCAGAAGATCCAAGGCGACATCGAACATCTGCTCAGACCAGACCCTGAACTCCATCACCGCAGCCATCTACATGGCCACGTTAGGAAAGGAAGGCATGAAGGAAGTGGCAATGCAGTCCTTTAAGAAGGCGCATTACACCTATGAGCTGCTTCTGAAAACAGGAAAATTCAAGCCGCTCTTCGAAAAACCGTTCTTCAAGGAATTCGCAGTGGTTGCAGAGAAGAGCATTGATGACATCAATGAGAAACTTCTTGAGAACGGAATCCTTGGTGGATACAATCTGAAGAGAAGCAACGAGAAGCTGGGCAATGCGATGCTCATCGCAGTCACTGAAAACAGGAGCCTGGAAGAAATCCAAAAGTTTATTGGATTAATGGAGGAGATATAATGGCTTACGAAAAATTAATCATAGAGCTCTCAAAAAAAGGCAGAAAGTCATATGCACTTCCAGAAGACAAGCTCTCGGAGATCAAGATCGGCGACTATATCAGTAGCGACTATCTCAGAGAAGACGAACTGGAATTTCCTGAGGTGACTGAATCTGATGTCGTCAGGCATTATACCCTGCTGTCCAAGAAAAACTATTCCGTGGATTCAGGATTCTATCCATTAGGTTCCTGTACGATGAAATACAACCCAAAAATCAACGAAGATGTCGCGGCCAATGCAAAGTTTGCAAGACTTCATCCTCTTCAGCCGGAAAAAACCGTGCAGGGAGCTCTGGAAGTCATGTATAGGGTCCAGGAGAATATCCTGGAAATTTCAGGAATGGACGCGGTTACGCTCCAGCCTGCGGCTGGAGCCCACGGCGAACTGACCGGCCTGATGCTGATCCGGAAGTATCACGAAATGAGAAATGATGTGAAAAGAACAAAGATGATCGTTCCGGACTCAGCCCATGGCACAAACCCGGCCTCTGCGTCCGTCGCAGGATTCGATGTCGTTGAAGTGCCATCGAACAGGGACGGTTCCCTGGATGTCGATGCCCTGAAGGCAGTGCTGAGCGATGAAATCGCTGGCCTGATGCTGACAAACCCCAGCACACTGGGTCTGTTTGAAAAGCAAATCAAGGAAATCGCAGATCTGGTCCACGAGGCAGGGGGATTGCTGTACTATGATGGAGCGAACATGAATGCCATCATGGGCATAGCAAGACCTGGAGACATGGGCTTTGATGTGCTCCATTACAATCTGCACAAGACGTTTGCCACACCTCACGGCGGTGGAGGACCTGGATCAGGGCCGGTCGCCTGCAAGGAAATCCTTGCCGGATATCTTCCAGTACCGGTCGTTACCTTTGAGAATGATCTGTACCATCTGAACTATGACTATAAGGACAGTATCGGAAAAGTGAAGAACTTCTTCGGGAATTTCGGTGTCATCCTCAGGGCATACACCTATATGCTGAGCATGGGCAGCGACGGCCTGAAGGCGGCATCGACCAATGCAGTACTCAATGCCAACTACATGAAAGTCAGCCTGAAGGATTACTACAAGGTGGCAGTAGAACAGACCTGCATGCATGAAGTCGTCTTCGCTGGATTGAAAGAGAAACATGAAAACATCTCGACACTGGACGTAGCCAAGAGAATCATCGATTATGGCTATCATCCGCCTACAATATATTTCCCACTGATTGTGGAAGGTGCCCTGATGATCGAACCGACAGAAACAGAAAGCAGAGAGACCCTGGACGGGTATATCGATGCCCTGAAGAAAATTGCTGTAGAAGCGAAGGAAACCCCTGAGCTCTTAAGGGATGCGCCTCATGATTCTCCAGTGAGGAGACTCGATGAGGTCCTGGCAGCAAGACAGCTTGTACTTCATTGGACAAAGGAGTAGGTATGGCAGAAAAGATCGTAATAATTGGCGGAGGACCTGGCGGCTATGTGGCCGCCATCCGCTTGAATAAGCTGGGATACAAGACAACACTCATCGAAAAAGAGAGAATAGGCGGTGTATGCCTCAACTGGGGATGCATTCCAACAAAAGCCTTATACAGAAGCGCTGAAGTCTTCAATTCCATGAAGATATCCGAGAGCTTTGGGATTGATTTAGAAGGCAGCGTAAGCGTCAATATGGGAAAAGTGCAGGAAAGAAAAAACCAAATTGTCGACACGATGGTCTCGGGAATAGAACTGCTTCTAAAAAGCAACGGCGTAGAGGTCATCTTTGGCAATGCCGAAATGATCGACAATTATAGTCTTTCTCTTAACGGAGAGATCATTCAATTCGACAAGCTGATCATCTCAACGGGATCTGTCGCCTTCATCCCCCCGATCAAGGGGGTTAAAAACGACGGGGTGATTACCAGTACGGAACTCCTTAGCCTGGACAAGGTCCCGGAATCGCTCGTCATCGTCGGTGGGGGCGTCATCGGAATGGAATTTGCAGGCATTTTTTCAAGCTTTGGGACTAAGGTCACGGTGCTCGAGGCGTTGCCGACAATCCTTCCAGGAATGGATGGCGAACTGGTCAAGCGAGTGAAACCCATTCTGAAGAAAAAAGGTATTGAGGTCATGACGTCAGTCATGGTCAATGAAATCCTTCAGGAAGAGGGAAAGCTCAAGGTGAAAATGACCGGGAAGCAAGGGGAGACGGAAGTCCTTGGGGATAAGGTCCTGATTTCAACAGGAAGAAAGGCGAATGTCCTGGGACTGGGCCTTGAGAAGACAGAGATCATCCTCGAACGGAAAGGGATCCAGGTCGATGAGAATTTCATGACCAATGTCCCTGGAATTTATGCCATCGGCGATGTCAACGGGAAAGTCCTTCTGGCACACGCGGCATCCGCACAAGGTGAATATGTTGCAGAACATATCGCTGGAAAAGAAGCCGCAATCGGCCAGTTCATCCCGGGATGTGTCTTCATGTTTCCAGAGATGGCCAGCGTAGGCTATACGGAAGAACAGCTCAAGGAGAAAGGCATAACCTACAAGACAAGCAAATCCCTCTTCGGTGGCAATGGAAAAGCTCTGTCCATGGGCGAAGGAGAAGGGATTATTAAAATTATCTCCGATGACGACTATAAAATCATCGGTGTCCACATCCTTGGGCCCCATGCCTCAGACCTTATCAGTGAGGGACTCATCGCATGTGAGAAGGGAATGACTGTAGATGACTTTAAGCATGTCATCCATGCCCATCCTACGCTTTCTGAAAATTTCTATGAGAGCGTGATGGGGCTAAAAGGTGAAGCAATCCACATCGTGCCATCGAGGAGATGACCCATTGAGATATATATTAAATGAGAATACTGATGCTTATTTTAATCTTGCCTCGGAAGAGTATCTTCTGAAACATACCAACGACGATATCTTCTATCTCTGGAGAAACGACAATGCCATCATTGTGGGAAAGAACCAGAACACCTTGTCAGAAATCAACTTGGACTATGTCCGGGAGAAGGACATCAAGGTCGTCAGGCGACTCACCGGTGGTGGGGCGGTATATCATGACCTCGGAAATATCAACTACACCTTCATCGAGAACAACAAGAAGAGCTTCAATGACTTCAGGGGGTTTTGTGCCCCGATCATCAAGGCATTGAATGAAATGGGCGTGGAGGCGGAGTTTACCGGAAGAAACGATATGACCATACAAGGGAAGAAGTTTTCAGGTACAGCTCAGTGCAAATTTAAGGACAGGGTGATGCATCACGGGACGCTCCTTTTCTCCTCAGTCAAGGCAGATATCTCCGGAGCGTTAACGCCGAGGGACAGCAAGTTCACGGACAAGAGTGTGAAGTCTGTCGCGTCCAGGATCACAAATATCAGCGAATACCTCACAGAACCCATGGATGTCATCGAATTTAGAGACAGGCTCATGGTTTCTGTCACGGGAAGCTCTGACAGCATCATTGAAAAATTCAGTCAAGAGGAAATCCAAGCGATTACCAAGCTCCGGGAGGAGAAATATTCGAAATGGGAGTGGAACTTTGGACAAAGTCCCAAGTTTTCCATGACCAAAGAAGGACGATTCAAGGGAGGAACGCTGGAAGTGACCTTGGATGTCAGCCATGGAACCATCGAGAAATTCAGGGTGTATGGCGACTTTTTCGGGACAAAGGATGTGGACCAGCTCGAAGCGGCCATCAAAGGGATTTCCCAGAATGAGGGAACTGTCAGGGAAGCTTTGGAGAAATTAGACCTCAGCGACTATATGGTGAACATTACAGTGGATGACCTGCTTTCCCTCATGTTTTAACCGTTTCCAGCTGAAGATAAAATCATCGGCGACATTCCATGTCGATAAGAAAGCCTCCTTGGAAATCATTCTGAGGAGGCTTTGTCATAGGTATATCTTCCAAGGCTTTAGTTGAAGGGTTGAAATGTTTATATGTTGGGAAAGGATCATCCATGGAGAAAGACTGGTTTCAGGTGACTACACCGGAACTCATTTTGATGATTATTGGATTAAATATGTGTTATATATAATTATAATGACATAACATTTATTCCCTTGGAGGAGACCCTGGGATTAAAGTTAACAGTTTGGAAACCTATTTTACGACTCGTTTATCCTTCAATTAAGGATTTCCTGATACGATGATTGAAATAATGAAATGGGAGGTTGTTTTATGAAAGAAATCGCATTAGCGGGCGGATGTTTTTGGGGTGTGGATGAATTCTTCTCAAGAAAGAGCGGCGTAATAGACACGAAATCCGGATATTCAAATGGAAACGTGGCCAATCCTACTTATGAAGAGGTCTGTACTGGAAGGACAGGGCATGCGGAGACCGTTTATGTCAAATTTGATGAAGAAAAGATCACACTCAGGGAGATCCTGGAAAAGTTCTTCAAGGTCATCGACCCGACAAGCCTTAATAAGCAGGGAAACGACAGAGGAACGCAGTATCGCTCGGGAATCTACTACATCGATGAGAATGATGTTCCTGCAATTGAGTCATTCATTGAAGAAAAGAGACCGCTTTATAAAAATCCCATCGTTGTGGAAGTCCTGCCACTTAAGAACTTTTACTTCGCAGAGGAATACCATCAGGATTTCCTGAAGAAGAATCCAAAAGGTTACTGCCATATCGATCTCTCTTTAGACTAGAACACAAAGAACCTGGCATTTTCCGGCCTGTATAAGGTCAAGAAGGTGCCAGGTTCTTTGTTCGGTGCAGATGAAGGGAATTGATTTATCCCCGGATATAGATGAGAAAAGAGACAAGCACGGTCGAGAGGATGATATTTAGCATGAGGTTCATTTTTTTCAAGGCGAGGAAGAAGGAGAAAAGACCTCCGATCAACCCAATCCAAATGGAACCACCGACAGAGAAAATTCCGGGTACGATAAGTGCACCGAGGTAGGCCAGGGGAATTGGAAACACCGGGTTATGGGGTGGGCTTGACATGTTTAGTAAACTTATTTAGATTATAGGTTAATTTATTGCAATCTTTCGAGAAATCCCCTCTGCAATATGGTATCATTTACATGAGGGTGATCGTGGGGTAAAAGGGCCTTAAGGGCTGAAATGAAAGGACGCGAGAAGTGACCCCCCTTGACCGGTTCTCCATAACCAGATCCTTTAGTAGAATAATGTTTACTGGTTATGGCTATTTGGCTATTCAAAGAACCGGAGAGGTCTTATAAGAGAGATAAATTTAAGGATGACCAATAGAGAAAATTAGTCGCCTAGAAAGGTGACAAGGGGGAAGACATGGCAACAATCAAGGATATTGCAAAAAAAGCGGGCGTGTCCAATGCCACGGTATCAAGGGTGCTGAATTTTGATGACACGCTAAGTGTCGCCGACGAGACCAAGAGAAAGATCTTTGAAATTGCAGAGGATTTGGATTACGTTCCAATCAGGAGAAGAAAGAACCGGAGAGTCTCCAAGATAGGCATAATCAACTGGTATGACACACAGAAGGAACTAAGTGACCCATACTACCTTTACATCAGGCTGGCCGTTGAAAAGAAATGCGAGGAGCTTGGGTTTGAATTCCTCAGGTTCAACAATCTGGGGGAATATGAGAACTTCAAGAAGGTCGATGGGATAGTCGCCATCGGGAAGTATGACATTGATGTCATCAATAAGTTCGCATCCTATAATGACAACATCGTTATCGTTGATTATTCCCCGAGTGACGCATATGACTCGGTTGTCCTCGATTTCAAGGATGCCATGGATAAGATCCTGAATCATCTCTACGATAAGGGTCATCGGGAAATTGGATACATCGGGGGCAAGGAATACTACACAAACGGACAGGAGGTTTTTGACTTCCGTTACAAGTACTTCCGGGAGTTCATGTTCGTCAATGGCATTTTCAAGCAAGAGAATTGCTATTTCGGGGAATTTTCACACAAGGACGGGTATCGCCTCATGCAGGAAGCCATCACTAAGGGGAATATCCCAACTGCGTTCTTCTGCGGCAACGACAATCTGGCGGTAGGGGCTTATAAGGCCATCTACGAGAAGGGCCTCAAGATTCCGGACGACATCAGCATCATTGGGTTCAACGATCTGCCAGGTTCCAAGTATATGATACCTTCCCTGACCTCGGTTCGGATCTATACGGACTATCTTGGAGAATCCTCGGTGGAGCTTCTCAAGGAAGTCATGGAAACGGACAGGGAATATGCCAAGAAAGTCGTTATTCCGGTTAACCTGAGAATCCGGGAAAGTGTCAGGGACTTGAACGCGATGCCAGGAGCAAAAGCAAAGAAAGTAGTCAAGGCCAAATAGAAAGGACAAGATTGGGGCACCTGATGAGGTATGGCTGATAAATCAGACTGTGCCTCATTTTCCGTAAAAAATTAAGCGTAAAACCGAAGGAGAAAGTGCAGCTTATACGGAATATAGGTTTGATTAGTAAAATTTTATATAAAATTAACTAAAATATTAACTAAAATTATTGTAATCACGTCCCTGTAATCGTATAATTAAACTAAGATTGGAGGGTTTTCTGTGATTGAACGATTGAAAGAAAGATTCAAAGAAGTGTTCGAAACTAAACAAGATGGCATATATTTTGCTCCGGGAAGAGTGAACCTCATTGGGGAACATACCGATTATAATGGAGGGAATGTGTTTCCCTGTGCACTGGTCATTGGGACCTATGGGGCGGCAAAAAAACGGAAAGACTCCCGGGTCAGGCTATACTCAGATAATTTCCCTGAAGTGGGCATGATCGAATTTGGGATTGATGACATCCGCTATGAGAAGAAACATGACTGGGCGAATTATCCCAAGGGGCTGATTCATGCCTTCAAGGAGAAGGGGCTGAAATTTGACAGCGGATTCGAGATATTTTTCGAAGGCAATATCCCCCATGGAGCAGGACTGTCATCCTCAGCATCCATTGAGGTCCTGACGGCAATCATCCTGAATGACCTATTCCAGTTTGAACTGGAGATGATCGATATGGTGAAACTATCCCAGAAGGCTGAGAATCAGTTTGTCGGAGTGAACTCCGGCATCATGGACCAGTTTGCCGTGGGGATGGGAAAGAAGGACATGGCCATCCTACTCGATACCAATACCCTGGAATACCGGTATGCGAATATCCAGCTGAAGGATTCCTCCATAATCATTGCCAATACGAACAAAAGGCGAGGTCTTCAAGATTCCAAGTACAATGAAAGAAGAAGCGAATGTGAGGAAGCCCTGAGGCTGTTCAAGACAAGATTCCACATCAGTTCCCTCGGAGAACTGACTGAAGAAGAATTCTTGGCGAATGCCGATATGATTAAAGATGAGGTGGTCAGAAAACGAGCGAAACACGCTGTTTTTGAGAACATCAGGACACTTAAAGCTGTGGAAGCGCTGGAAAAAAAGAACATCGGCGAATTTGGCAGACTGATGTATGCCTCCCACGACTCCCTCAGGGATGATTATGAGGTCACGGGCATCGAACTTGACACGCTGGTCGAATTGGCAAGGAAGCAGCGGGGTGTGATTGGGTCCAGAATGACGGGCGCAGGTTTTGGCGGGTGTACGGTGACCCTCATCAAAAATGAGGCTATCGATGAGTTCATTGAGAATATCGGAAAACAGTATCAAGAAATCATCGGTTATAAGGCGGATTTCTATGTGGTGACCATTGGCGACGGAGCCCATAAGTTATGTTAACCAGCCGATAAAAGGTGAAATAATCCACGAGAAGAGCTGCATTGCTTTATTCATCGTGGATTATTTGATTTTTCGTTACAGAGCCTTCCTTTGATGGAGATGAATCCGTACAGCTTTAACATTTCAACAGATTCCTTTATAATAGAAGATAGAATGTATTGAGGTGGGTGTGTAATGACAGATATTAGTTTGGAAATCATGAGACTGGTGGAATATGCAATCAGAAAGGACCTGATTGAAGAAAGTGACCGGATCTACTGCACTAACGCAGTTCTGGAGGTTCTCGGAGAAGATTACTTCGAAGGAAACTCCGTATCTGAGATCACAAATGAGTCTGTGGAGGACATTTTGAACCGAATTCGACTTTGGGCGGTGGAGAACGGAAAGGTGGAAAATGATTCCAATGAACTGTTGGATCTCCTGGATACCCGAATCATGGGTGTCTTTGTGAGCAAGCCTTCTGAGTTCATCCGTTGCTTCATGATGAAATATAAGGAATCCCCGGAGACAGCGACACAGTTCTATTATGAATTTGCAAAAAATACCAACTATATCAGGGAACAAAGGGTGGCTAAGGACATCAAGTGGACGTATGCGACGCCATACGGACCATTAGATATGACCATTAACCTTTCAAAGCCTGAGAGAGACCCCAGGGCGATTGCCAAGGCGAAGGATACTAAGGACGTCAAGTATCCCAAATGTCTCCTGTGCAAGGAAAATGAGGGCTACGCAGGCCGAGTGGACCATCCCGCAAGGCAAAATCACAGGGCCATCCCGATCACCCTGGGTGGGGAAGACTGGTTTATGCAGTATTCGCCTTATGTCTATTACAATGAGCACTGTATCGTCTTCAAGGGGGAACATGTCCCGATGAAGATCACCTCCAGGACTATCCTCAGGCTCCTGGAGTTTGTGGAGAAGTTTCCTCACTATATGATCGGGTCCAATGCGGACCTCCCCATCGTTGGAGGGTCTATTCTTACCCACGACCATTTCCAGGGGGGGAACTACGAATTTGCCATGGCCAAGGCAAGGGAGTCTGGCGAAGTCACGATAGGTAATAGAGGGCTGACGGCCTGTACACTCCACTGGCCCATGAGCGTCATCAGACTCAAAGGAGAGAATATCCCTGATCTGGTGGAAGCTTCTTCCCATATTATCGGTGCATGGAAGGGATATTCGGATGAGAAGGTTGAAATCCTTTCTCATTCAGGTGCGGTAGAACACAATACCATTACCCCGATTGCCAGATTCAGGAAGGGCTTGTATGAAGTCGACCTTATCCTTAGGAATAATCGGAAAAACGGGAAGTACCCTTTTGGTATTTTCCACTCCCATGAAGAATACCACCATATCAAATGGGAAAACATCGGCCTCATCGAATGCATGGGTCTTGCAGTCCTGCCTTCGAGGCTCAAGAAGGAAATGCTCGGAATGAAGGGATTCATCCTTAAAAATGATCTGGACGGCATCTATGGTGACGAAGCCCTGAAGAAGCATGGTGATTTTGCGAAAGTCATCATGGAAAGCCACCCCGAACTTGATGAAGGGAATATTGACAAGATTATTGATGAGGAGATCGGTGAAGTATTCTTCAGGGTTCTGCTCAATTGTGGTGTGTTCAAGGACGACGAAATCGGAAATGAGTCGTTTGCCCGATGCAGGGAGGCGCTCTATGCCGATATTCGTTAAAAGGCTCGACCTTAAGGGGAAGATGGTGGATGAAGTCACATTCTCCAACCAGCAGGGGATGGAGGTGTCGTTTCTTAATTTGGGTGGCATCATCACAAGAATCATGGTACCTGACAATGAAGGGAACCTCGGGAATGTCGTCTTGTCCTATGACGATTATGAAGGATATCTAAAAAATCCAGCATACTTCGGAGCGATTATTGGAAGAACTGCAGGACGAGTCCAGGGGGGTAGGTTCACGTTGAATGAAAAGGAATATGCCCTGGACAAGAACTATGGGCCAAACTCCGGACAAGGCGGAAAAGAAGGATTCGATAAGAAAATTTTTAATTACACCCTTTCGGAAGATGATGAAAGGGTAAGCGCCTTACTATCATGCTGTTCCGGCCACATGGAGGAAGGGTATCCCGGCGAAGTTGCGGTCAGGGTCACCTACACCCTGACCGACGAGAATGCCTTCAGGGTGGATTTTGAAGCGGTTCCAACGGAAGATACGCTAATCAACCTGACGAATCACAGCTATTTCAATCTTTCCGGGGATTTTGAGGAGAGCATAAAATACCATGAACTCTTTATCTCCTCGGACAAGTTCACAGAACTGGATGAATCCGAAGCCCCCACAGGGAGATTGCTAGATACGAGAGGGACGCCGTTCGACTTCAACTACCAGAAAGAAATCGGTGAGGATATGGACGATGACCATATCCAGCTTGCCATTGGGAAGGGATATGACCATGCCTTCCTTTTAAAGGAAGATGCGAAGGTGAAGGCCAGACTTGCTCACCGTTTTTCAGGAAGAGTCATGGAAATCGAGACAGACAATCAAGCCCTGGTTGTCTATACCCAGAACTACTCCCAGGGGCAGGTCATCGGAAACAAAAAGGTGCTGGCTGACCGAAAATCGGTGGCCTTGGAAGTTCAAAGGCTGCCTATCGGGCATGGCGAGAGTTTCAAGGAATTCTCCATCGTCAGAAAAGGCGATGTCTACAAAAACCATATCCTTTACAGGTTTTTCGTGGAATCTTCATCTTATACTGAGTCCGAATAATCTGTCTTTCATTTCACCTCTCCTATATACACAGAAGCGATACCGCAGCATGCTGAAGAAGCTGCAAGAGGACAAGACACAGTATCCAGAGTCGATGTCAAATGGCGAAAAGAGTCATAATACGCTTAATTTAAGTGTTTCAAGAAACAATTCGTGAATATTCTGTAAATTATATATAATTCACTATATCTTCTGAGGATAAAGAGGTATTATCAAAGTATAAATGTGAAACTTTTTGCAATACCTTAAAATTTGCTGATAAATAGTGTAGAATGCATTTAGAGATGGAGGTAGTTATGAAAAATAAGTTATTCTATATTGCAACTGCGTTACTTTTGACAACATCGATAAACGTATTTGCCGCTGAGACCGCTGGTTCGTATGAAGATCAGATTAACAACAACAATCAGCAGCTTAATGAACTGGAAAACAGCGAAAGCCAGATCCAAGCCAGAAAAAACCAGATCAATGCGGAACTTAACCAAGTTCTGGGTACGATAAAAACACTGTCCGGTGAAGTCGATTCCTTGAACAGGGACATCGAATCGAAGGAAGCGATGATCACCGCCAAAGAGAAAGACATTGAAGCCATGGAGCAGAAGATCGTTCTTCTGGACCAGGACATTCAAAAGCAGATCATTGAAATAAAAGCCCAGGAAAAAGAACTCGCTTATCAGGAGAATGTACTCAGTGAGAGGGTCAGAGCAGCTTACATGTATAATTCTTTCAATAACGTAATCTACACATTGATCGAGTCCAAAAGTATTGTAGACTTTACTGAAAGACTTATGTTCATCGAAAAGATGGCTGAGAAAGACCATGAGATTATGGAAATCATCAATGGTATCATAAAGGATCTTGATGAGAGAAAACTTGAACTTGAGAAAGACAAAAAAGAATCTCAAGAGATCAAGGCAAAGCTAGACTCAGAAAAAACAGCGCTGGTCGGTGAAAAGACATCGCTGGAGAAGAAGAAAAGCTCCCTTCAGACGAAGTTAGCCGAGCAGAAGAATCTTGAAGTTGAGAAGCAAAACATATACAACGCCATGTCAGAGGAAGAAAAGAAAATTGCTCAGGATATTGGCGATATCATGGATGAGAATGCCGCACTTCAGGCATCCCTGCAAAAACTGATCAGGGAAGCTCAGGAGGCCGCTCAAGCAAAGCGTGTTCAGGAAGAGAAAGACAGATTAGCGAGTATTGCAGCTAATAAACCTGTTAAGCCTCCTACAGTCGTGAGCAATCAGACCTCAGGATACATTTGGCCGGTTTCCGGAAGAATTACTTCTGCATATGGCTACAGGATCCATCCGATAACAGGACTCTCTCAATTCCACACGGGAATTGACATTGCAGCATCCTCTGGAACACCAGTCAAAGCCACCCGGGGAGGACAGGTCATTATGAGACAGTCCTATGGCGGTTATGGAAATTGCATCATCATTGACCACGGAAACGGTATCTCATCACTTTATGCGCATCTCAGTGGATACAATGTGAGTCTTGGACAAAACGTCAGCCAAGGGCAGGTCATTGGTTACATCGGCAGCACAGGCGCCAGCACAGGACCACATCTTCACTTCGAAATTCGAGTGAATGGTTCACATACCAATCCGATGAACTATTTGAACTAGGCGTTTCTACTTCCAATGATTGTTCAGTTAATAAAGAGGATAAATGAAAAGGATCCATAAATGAAAATGGGATCCGAAACATAAAGGGACTAAGTGTAAACTTGGTCCCTTTATGTTTCGGAAAATGTTTGAATCAAGCTGAATGATGCTTCGAGACAGACATTTGAGTTACTCATTAAAATATTTTTTGAAAATTTTCCGAACATTTATTAGTATACTTAAGCTACCAATAGTAAATTTGACAATAACATATACTTTAACAATTGTGTTTATATTATTAAATCATAATTTAATAAAATTCAAACTTAGAAAAGCACATGAAAAGCAAAGATATATCAAATGAATTTTTAATATATGTTTATTAAGACAATATAGTGAATAAATTCATAAATACTTAACAATTTGATATTATAAATCGTAAAGTTAGTTAAAACATTGATTACAAATGAATTTTAAATATGTCGATTATATTTTCTTGCCATAATCCGTTAATCCATGTATTTTAAAAACATAGACTTTAAAAGGGGTTGGTCGTATCTACTGTAATGAAGAGCTGATAGAAAGGATAAGAAGTGGGGACAAGAATGCTGAGGAGGACATCATTGAAAACAATAAGGCACTTATCTATAAAATCATCAAGGACTATTACTATTCAAGCTTAAGTTATGAGGATATGGAGGATGTCTATCAGGCTGGCTGCCTTGGGCTCATAAAGGCAGTGAAGAACTTCGACCCGGATTATGGCAACAAGTTCGTCACCTATGCCTATTATCTGATCAGAGGCGAAGTGCAGAGAATCTACGAACAGCATAGCAGAAGGGAACTTACCATATCAAGCATCAATTTGAGGAACAAAGAGGGGGTTGTCATGGAATCTTGTGAGGAAGTCATAGAGTACATCAGAAGCGACAGGAAGGAGAGTGATGATGAGTGGACCCATTCCAGGGATGTCCACAACAAGATCCTGGTCGAGGATCTGTTGAAACTGGTCACCCCGATCCAAAAGAAAATTCTTGAATACCGTTATTTTGAAGATAGGTCTCAGCAGGAGATTGGTGATATCCTGGATAAATCCCAAGTTTACGTGTCCAGGGAGGAGAAGAAGGCCAGATCAATGCTGATGCATCTTCTGATGGAAAAAGAGTGCATCTACTAGCTCTAGCCGTCATTCTCTTCCTCGCGTGCCTGTATCTTGTGAGTGCAGGTTTCACGCTCTTTATGGGAGTGCTTCTCCTGCCTTTTCTCTATTTCTTCGGGAAAGAGAAGAAGAAGTATGTTGCCCTTGTCCTTCTTATTCCTCTAGTAGCCTGGGTTTCACTTGAAATGTACTATCGCTGTCCCAAACCTCTGGAAGTAAGGGTCAGCGGCGTTTATACCAGCAGACTCCTTGTGACTTCCAATGGGAGGAGATTCCTTGTGGAGGGGAGGGTGGAAGGGGCAAAACCAGGTGATCTCCTTGAAGGGGACTTTTCGCTATCAAGGTCTGCCGTGAACACGAACGGATATGTTGGCACCTTGACCATGAAAGACATCAAAATCAGCCGTGATTTGATATCCCGGATAAGGCAGGTGAAGACCAGTCTTATCCGGGAGATTATCAGCATCTATGGCTTTGACAGAGGAAGCCTGATGGCTTCCCTCGTTCTTGGTTATCAGGAGGATATCAATGAAAAAAGGGAAAAGGATATGGAAGCTCTCGGCGTACTCCATATCCTTTCCATTTCCGGATTTCACTTTGCACTCATTGAAGCTGCCCTGAACAAGCTGAAACTTAGGCGAACCAATGTGGTCGTCATCATTCTCTATGCAATGTTCATCGATTCGGTACCGGGTTACAGGACGATGATTACCCTCTTATACCGGACATCGGCATTCTATCTGAGGAAGGACCCTGAGAACGTCACCGGTCTTTTTTTCGCCATGTTCCTGCAGAGTTTCCTTAGTCCGTACCTGATCTTCAAGACCGGGTTTCTCCTGACCTATCTCTCCACCTTGGGCATCCTTCTCTTTCACAAGAAGTTGACCAGGAGGCTTATGCATCTTCCTCTGGCTGTCTCGGAGCCCATGTCGCTTACCTTCTGTGCACTTTCCCTTTCCTTTCCGATCATCCTCTCGTTCCAACCGAGGTTTTCCCTGGGTATCTTCGTCGGTAACATGTTTCTTGTTCCGATCTATACTGTCGTGACCTATCTGAGCTTCCTGTCGGTCTTGACCATGAAGCTTCCATTTGCGCCGAAACTCCTTGAACCCTTCATCCATTCCTTCTTCGATCTGGCTTATTATTCAGGGGGCTTTTTAGGGAAGTTGAACCTGGCGCTGAATTTCGAACATCTCATCTACACATACAGCATCGTGTTTTTTCTTCTCCTCTTACTCCTGAAGCGGGGGGAGCTCAAGAAAATCCTGATCCTTTTCCTCCTATTGGTTTTCTTTTCCCTTCCGCTGGGGACGAGCGTAAAAATTTACAACAAATATGGTGTTCCTTATATTCGGGTCACCCATAACTTCCAGGTCTATGATATTATAGATTATAGGGCCGGTGATGATGGGTACATTTCCCTAAGGGAAAAGACAACACTCAGCTTTGGGAAAAGCTTCATTTCGATCATTCCCGCAAAGGATGAAAGAGATGTCCCTGAGATCAGCATCAACGGAAGACCCCTTCGGATTGACACGCCCTTTGAATATTTCGGTGGGATCAATCTTGAAAGAGGGTACATATTTTTCGGGGAAAGGATAGTAAGGTACAAATAGATGGATTACTTGGAATTAAAAAGCATGGTTTCCAGTGGGAAGAAAAAAGCCTATTTCCTATATGCGCAGGACGAACAGCTTATCTTTGAAGTTCGGGACCTGTTGAGGGGTAAAGTGCTAAAGGGTGAGAATTCCTTGAGCCAGATCAAGCTCGACGGCAACAAGTGCACCTACGAAGAACTGCAGAACGCCCTTGCCACATATTCCATGTTCAGTGAGGACATCCTTGTGGAAATCTCCAATTGTTATTTTATGGAAGGTGCGGGGGGGAATCCCCTTAGGGAACTAGTGGAGGAGTACCTCAAGGATCCCAGGGAGGATTTGTATTTTTTCGGATCATACAAGTATGAGAATGACTTAAGCAAGAAGAACTTCTACCTCGATAACCTGAAAAAGAAGATAAATCCCCTCTGCATCATCGAATCTGTCGATTCGCTGAAGCCAAGGGGCGTCGTCGGTATCATCGAAGAGAAGTTCGCGGCCATGAACGTTACGATGAACAAGAACATCGCCGTGTATATCAGTGAGGTGTTCAAGGGGAGCACCCTTCAGCTGGAAAAGGAGCTCGACAAACTCATGGCTTACACGGAAGGCCGCGAAATCAAAAAGGAAGATATCCTGAAAATCATGACCCTCTCAGATGAGAGGCATGTCATGAATCTGCTCGATATGATTTTCACCGAAAGGGGTATAGGGAGAAACCTGAAGGATATCCTCAATCTCCTGAACGATCTGGTCTATCGCGGGGAGAAATCAGAAATGATAATCGCCCTTATCGGGTCCCGGTTAAGGCTCCTCTTTAAGATCAAGGCGCTGAAAGAGGAGAAAGGTGGAACTCAGGAGGTCATGAAGTTTTTGAAAACGGGCAGCGCGTGGTATGCTGATAGAATGTCAAAGATCGCGGATGCCATTTCCTTTAACGAATACAACAGACTCTTCGAGGTCCTTCTGAATCACGAATACACCTTGAAGACCACTTCCGTGGAGACGATGTCGCTCTTGGAGATGCTGGTCTTGTCCGTTGTGAATTCAAGGGACATGTGAAAAAAGCTGGCAGGGAAAAGAATTGAGGGCAAAAAATAAAAACCCGGCTAATGAATAAAATTCATCGCCGGGTATCTCTTATACCAATTTATTTAACTTAAGCGTTAATCTGGACTTTTTTCTTGAAGCCATGTTCTTATGAACTATACCCTTAGATGCAGCCATATCTATGGATTTAGTTGCAGAAGCCAATAGGACCTTAGCGTCTTCCAGATTACCTGCAGTTACTGCAGTTTCGTATTTCTTAATGGCAGTCTTTAGTGCTGACTTGACCATTTTGTTTCTAAGTGTCTTTGTCTGTGTGATCTTTATTCTCTTTTTTGATGATTTGATGTTTGCCACTTTTTCACCCCCTCCAATTATTTTATCAACAATGTAATTTTTCAACATTGCCTAAAGGGTTAACTCTCCAGCAATTTGGGGAAATATGCTTGCGAGTCTTTAATAACATTAGAATTATAACATCTAAGCAAATCAGTTACAAGCTTAAAACGAAGATTTGGAAAAAGAAATAACTCAGATATGATGACCTGTATGTTATAATGTGAGATGGAAAAAATTATTGAGGTGAGAGTAATGCAGAGTGAAAGACAAAAGAGAATTAGAAATTTTTCCATAGTTGCTCATATTGACCACGGCAAGTCCACACTTGCTGATCGTCTCATTGAATATACGGGGACGTTATCTTCCAGGGAGATGGACGAACAGGTCCTCGATAGCATGGAACTTGAGCAGGAAAGAGGAATAACCATAAAATCAAAGGCTGTCCGCCTTGTGTATAAGAGGGATGACGGCGAATATATCCTGAATCTCATCGATACCCCTGGACATGTTGATTTCACCTACGAGGTGTCTCGAAGCTTGCAGGCTTGCGAAGGCGCCATTCTCGTCGTGGACGCGACCCAGGGGGTTCAGGCCCAGACCTTGGCCAACTGCTATCTGGCAATGGACAACAATCTGGAAATCGTTCCGGTGATCAACAAGATCGACCTTCCTTCCGCGAGAGTGGAGGAGGTGGTCAAGGAGATCGAGGATGTCATCGGTATCGAAGCCATCAACGCTCCCAAGATATCTGCAAAGACTGGCCTGAATATCAAGGATGTCCTGGAAGCCATCGTCGAGCATATCCCGGCCCCAATTGGGGACGAAGACCTTCCCTTGAGGGCGCTGATCTTTGACTCAACCTATGACGCCTACAAGGGGGTTGTCTCCTTTGTCCGAATCAAAGAGGGGACCATCAAACCAGGGACGCGGATCAAGTTCATGGCCACCAACAAGGAGTATGAAGTGACGGAAGTCGGGGTGTTCAATCCTGAGTTCTTCCCAGTGGATACCCTAAGGGCTGGAGATGTCGGATACATCACAGGATCCATCAAGAATGTCAGGGATGCCAGGGTTGGAGATACCATCACCAATGCCGTCCATCCTGCTGAAAAGGCATTGCCCGGGTACAAGAAAGCCATTCCCATGGTGTTTTCCGGGATCTACCCGGTGGATGGGGCTGATTACGGAGAACTGAAGGACGCGCTGGACAAGTTGCAGCTAAATGATGCCTCCCTGAGTTTTGAGTATGAGACTTCCATCGCCCTGGGATTCGGATTCAGATGTGGATTCCTCGGCCTTCTCCACATGGAGATCATCCAGGAGAGGATTGAAAGGGAGTTCAACATCCCCATCATCACCACCGCACCATCGGTCATCTACAATGTCTATAAGACAAACGGCGAATATGTGCAGATCACAAATCCGACAAACCTGCCGACTCCCACGGAGATTGACCATATGGAAGAACCGATTGTGAAGGTTTCGATCATCACTCCGACGGAATATGTCGGATCGGTCATGGACCTTTGCCAGACGAGACGGGGAACGTATGTCAATATGGAGTTTATCGAGCAGACAAGGGCTGTCCTTCACTACATCATCCCGCTAAATGAGATCATTTATGATTTCTTTGACACCCTGAAGTCGAGGACCAGAGGATACGCCTCATTGGATTATGAGATTGCAGGTTATCAGGAGACGTTGCTGGTGAAACTGGATATCCTTCTCAAGGGTGAGATTGTGGATGCACTTTCGATGATTGTCCCTGAAGACCGGGCTTATGTCAAAGGAAGGAATCTTACCGAGAAACTTAAGGAAGTCATCCCAAGACAGATGTTTGAAATCCCTATCCAGGCAGCTATAGGATCCAAGGTCATTGCCAGGGAAACCGTCAAGGCCTTAAGGAAAGACGTTCTGGCGAAATGCTACGGCGGAGATATTACAAGAAAGAAGAAGCTCCTTGAAAAGCAGAAGGAAGGAAAGAAAAGAATGAGACAGGTGGGTACCGTAGAGGTTCCACAGGAAGCGTTCATGTCCATCCTGAAAGTGGAATAGGTGAAAAGATGAAAACTTACGGATTATATATCCATATCCCATTCTGTGAGCAGAAATGTTTTTACTGCGATTTTGCTTCCTATGCGGGCAAATCAAAGTATGTCATGGATTATCTGAGGACCCTCAAAAAGGAAATCAGGATAAAGACCTCCGGGAAAACATTTGATACGATTTTCATAGGAGGGGGAACACCCTCCTATCTTTCTAAAGAGGAACTGGAAATGCTCGGGGAATCCCTTCGAGAGGTCGATCAGGTAAAAGACTGCGAGTTCACCATGGAATGCAACCCAGGAAACCTGACAAAGGAAAAAGCGGAAGTCATAAAAGGCATGGGGGTCAACCGGCTTTCCATAGGTCTTCAGTCCTCCAATGACAGCATCCTCCTGGAGATAGGAAGAATCCATACCTTTAAAGAATTCAAAGAGAACTTCGTCATGCTCAGAGACCTGGGATTTGAGAATATCAATGTAGACCTCATCTATGGACTGCCCAATGAGAATATGGCCATCCTTAGAGAAACCTTGCATCAGGTGACCTTGCTCGAACCGGAGCACATTTCCTGCTACTCGCTGATTATAGAGGAGTTCACGCCGTTTTTCTACAGCCACAGAAAAAACCAGTTGAACCTTCCTGACGAAGAGACGGAGCGGGAGATGAATGCCCTGATCATCGAAACCCTGAAGGACAGGGGATACGTAAGATATGAGATCTCAAACTACGCAAAACCTGGAAAGGAATGCAGGCACAATATCCGGTATTGGGAAGGACTCGATTATGTCGGATGCGGAACTTCTGCCCATGAATATGTTTGTGGTGAGAGGCAAGAGAATATCAGGACTATTGAAGGATACATCCGAAGCATGGATGAAAAGTCCAGTGCAGCTGTCAGGGACCATGTCAATTCGAAAGAAGAAGACATAGAGGAATATGTCTTCATGGGAATGAGGATGCTAAAGGGGATAGACAAGGGCCGATTCATGGAAAGGTTCAGCGTATCATTGGATTCGCTGTACAAAAAGCCCATCAGCCGTTATGAAGGGGAAGGACTTCTGGTCAATACCCCGGAGAATCTGAGGTTTACCCCAAAAGGTATAGAGTTTTCTAACTATGTGCTCAGTGATTTTCTTCTAAGCACATAGCCTGGACCAGACTTGAAATAACTCAGATTGTAACAACCTCCTGGATGACACGACTTTTGACCTGCTCTCTGTCAAGGGGACAGGGGAAAAGAAAATATAATATCAGGCTGAAAAAGCCTGGTTCCTCGTTTGTAATATGCTCCCTTTATGAGAGACAGTGAAAAGTAAAACACTGTTAATCATGAAGGGAGCATTTATCATGTCACATAGAGCAAAGGGATCTCCAGAGGAAAAGGCAGCTGTCATTCAGCGATACCTGAGGGATGAAATATCTGCAGTAATGGCAGCCTTGAGGGCAATATCCTGAAGATAAATGGCAATGCAGGGAGATGAGTCAAGTATAAGGCATCAAGGTTTTGGCAATACAGAAAATGTGTTTATCTTTTGGAGCGTCCATCAAGTCTCTCTTTTTCTTCAAACTGATTCTGGTAAACTAATTCGTTATCAGATGGTACTCGTCTTCAAGATTGACGGTACAAATAACATGGTTATTCAGAAATCCACTAATATTGCGCTGATTCACATTTAATTGAAAACGTTTCAACTAATTTCAACAACATATTGACAATAATAGAAAAACTCTATTATACTGATACTATATATTAATTTGTTAATTTAACAGTAATTTTAGTAAGTCAAAACTCAATAAGCTCATTTTTCTTATGCCAGATTTAGTGTGCGAAGTAATTATTTGGAATTTGCTTTGTGAGTAAGTGGATTAGCTATTTTACACTGGAAAGTTCTACCAAGAGTGCTTGTGGGAACAAAAGCATCAGAAGAAGTATTTGAAAGCAGAGACAAAGCGGTACTGATGGGTTTATGAAAGTTGTAATTGAAGACTTGTGTCCGCTCAAAATTCAAGGGTTATGAACGAAGGTTACACGATTTATTTGACTAAGAAATAAAGGTCACAAACTAAGAATTAGGGGATTGGGGAATTTAGGGCCATATCAGTGAGGCTCGAGAAAACATTTTTGATTTATTTTGATGAGTTATGCATTAAAGTCAAAGGAGTAATTATGATTGATACAGCAAGCCTAAGTGAATGGGTAATAGAAAATGACATAGAAAGCCGTGCCATTGAATATTATTGGAATTATATAAAAGAATATATTAATAATGTTGAAGACGAGTATAGTAACACTTTGAAATACTTAAATTTAAATTTAATGAGTATTAAAATATATAAAATTTCATTCTCTACAATAATTGAATCTAAAAAAGATATAATAAACGTTTATTTGAACATATTTTATATGGATAACAACATCGGAAGATATGAAGTCGTGTTTTCTTTATCATCAGAGCATTTAGATGAGTTTATAGATTTAGAGGATGTAAATTACATTTGGAGATTGGCAGACGTTTATGAGAAAACATTTGAGATTGCAAAAATTGCATTGGAAGAGGGTGCAAAAATAGACTTTGTATCTAAAATTACTGGACTAAGTATTAAACAAATCACAGATAATATTTTATAAATAGTCATCTAAGGATTCTTTAATCGTTTTAACGTCA